>OBEQ010144405.1_pt1 | contig 31440 bp, 36 predicted proteins | sample 1670901 | NCBI WGS metagenome assembly OBEQ01 (sample SAMEA104232315, study PRJEB22302) | groundwater metagenome | biome: forest; feature: aquifer; material: groundwater | place: USA | collected 2011-08-07 | depth 5.4 m | reverse complement strand
TGCTTCAAATCCATTCTTTGCGGGAGAAGTAGAACGCCGCAAGGCCCATGAACGAAAGCGAAGAGGCTATTACGAATGTTTCGCCCCACTCCCACTTCAGCAGCGGCATGTTGGCAAAGTTCATCCCAAAGTGGCCTGCAACGATGTTGGGAATCATCAAGATTACGGTGAGGGCGGTTAGGCTGTTCATTATGTTGGTGAGGCTTTCGAGGCGCTTGTTGACTTCACGCGTGGTCTTGAGCTCTATCTCGTCGCGCAGCCAAGCAATTTGGTCCACGTGGCTTTTTATTCGGTCAAGCAAGTGGCGCGTCTTGCCGCGCAGCACGTCGTAGTCGTAAGAAACATAAGAGGTGTTGACTTCACGCACTTCCCGGTCCTCGAGCTTGATGAGAACGTCGAAAAAGTCTTCCACTGCGTCGTTGAGCTTGCGCAGGTGGCGCGCGAGCCTCTCGATTGCAACCGCGTCGAGAACTTCCTCCTGGCGGTCTATCTCTAGGTTTATCTGCTCAAACTCGGAGCTGTAGTTAAGCAGGACCTTCTTCATTGTAAGGAGGGCAAGCACTGTGCTCTCGCCGTAGTCTTTTTTGAGGGTGTACTTGAACAGCTTAAGCGAATTCTCATCAACCTTCTGGTTTGAGAAAAGAAAGTTGTCCTTCTCGCTTAGCACAAGCATGTTATTTGGCTTGGCTGAGGCAAACTCGCGCAAGTTGAGCACAGTGTACTTGCCGTATCTTTCGAAAAAGTTGAGCTCGAGGGTAGTGAGCGAGCGCAAGTCCTCTTTTACGCCGAACTCGAGTATCTTGTCCTCGAACTCTTTCCACACGTCGGTTGAAAAAATCATTGAAACACCTGCAGGCTAAACTGCTGCCAAACTGGAAAAAAACTTCCTTACTTTTGCTTAACTTTTTCAAGACTTATATATGTAAGGCTTGCTTGCAACCGCGCGGGATTTCAATGCAAGTACATTCGCTTGGCAAGGCTACTTTTTTCAGCAAACGGTTTTGGGAGCTTGATTCCAGAGCGGTAGAGAAAATTGCTGAGCAACTCTTTTTTTACTGACGCCTTTGCTGCAAGCTCATCCAATGGCTCAACACACCCTCCCTTCAACCACGCGTGGATTTCATCTTCCATTTTCTCAAGCTTATCCGCGCTTAGTCTCAAAGCAGGTGGCCGCAAATCATAAGGCAGGATTCGTTTAGTTAGGGAAAGGTGGCCTAAAATGTGCTCGACCTCTTGATGGGAAAGGTGCGTTAGCGTTGGGATTGACTGAAAACGCGGGCTGCTGATCAGCAACCACTTGAAATGCTTCAGGCACTAGCCAATGCTCTTGTGTTTCCAGCTGGCAGCACGGTTGGCGAATTGGCGAAGAGTTTCGGCAGCCCTCAAGTACTGACTATCGAGGGACAGCAGCCGCATTTCCCTGAGATTATGCAGGTGGTAGCTTACGGTGCTGGAAGTAATTCCAATCTCTTTAGAAATTGCCGCGGGTCTAAACCCTTTGGCCACAAGGCCTGCAACTTTGCTCGAATTGCCGGAAGTTTTTGGGCTGGCATTTAAAGAAAAGTCCGGCAACTTTACAAGCCCTTCATTTTCAACGTGAATCATAACTTGGTCGAGCGCGCCTCGAGAGGCAGTGCCCAACGGATCGCCCTTAGCACGAAGGTGCGCCTTTAGCTCCAGGCGAAACGCGTTCCTTGAAGCAAATTGGTTGCCAGCGCTCAAGGCCTGTTCGGTAAAATCCCTTATTAGGGGCAGCGCTCTTTCAAGGTGCCTGAAAACTTCATTTGCGCGAACTTGGGTGGCACTGAGGGTAAAAAGCTTGTCACGCACTCGATTGCGGCGCTTAATCCTTTTTGGGGCACCGAGAACGAATGAAAGCCTGTTTGCCAGTTTAGCCATGTTTATCACAAGTTGTTTCAAAGCACTCCGCAAAGCGCGGCCATTGCCTGCGCTGCCTTGCGCGGGTCGTTGAACTCCGGCACTCCATTTTCAAGCAGTAGCTTCACTCCCGCTGCAGTGTATTTTCCACCCATGAACACGCAAACTATCGGCTTTCCAGGGAATTTCTTGCGCGCTTGCAAAACTATTTTTGCGTCTGCAAGCGAGTCCGTCATTGTTGTAATGCATTGTATCACAATCAATCCCTGGATGTAATCTTCGGAAAGCAGCGTTTCGATTGCAATCTCGTATCTTTCAGGAAGCGCATCGCCAACCAAGTCCAATGGGTTGCGGCGCGAGTAGGCGGAATGCATTTTTCCGCTTGCTTCAAGCTTTAGCAAAGTCTCTTCCTTGAGTGGCACTAGTTTTACTCCGAACTCCTCACAGTAGTCGGCGCATAAAACGCCAGGCCCACCGGAATTTGTTACTATTGCAATTGCATTCTCCCTTGCCTTGGGCTGTTCTGAAAGGGCTTTTGCCAAGTCGAAGAGCTCCTCGAAGCTTTCAACCATCACTGCACCACACTGGCGCATTGCGCCGGCAAAAACCCCGTAGTCGCCTGCAAGCGAGCCAGTGTGGCTTCCGGCTGCGGAAGCACCCGCGGCAGTTCTTCCTGCTTTGAGAACAAGCACCGGTTTTTTGCGCGCAACCCGGCGCACTGATTCCATGAACTTGCGGCCGTCTTTTAGCCCCTCGACGTAGAGGGTAATGACTTTTGTTTCGTTGTCTTGCGCCATCCAGTCAACAAAGTCAGCAGAGTCCAAGTCAGCGCTGTTTCCTACTGATGCAAGCGCGCTGAAGGCGTACCTTTCTTGGATTGCCCAGTCGATTGCGCTGTCTGCAAGAGCTCCGCTTTGCGAAATAAAGCCAACCCCTCCAGCGGGCGGCACGCTCAACGCAAACGAGGCGTTCAAGTTATGCGAAGAGCGCACTACGCCTAAACAATTGGGCCCAACCACCCTAACCCCACTCTTTTTACAAGTTTCTAAAAGCTCTTGCTCTAATTTTCTCCCATAAGCGCCGGACTCGCCAAAGCCAGCGGAAACAACGATTGCAGCGCGAATTCCCTTCTCCCCGCATTGCTCGATTACCTTGCCAACGATTTGCGAAGGCACTGCAATTACCGCCAAGTCAACTTTGCCCTCAATCTCACCAACTGAAGTATAGCACTTCAAGCCAAGTATCTCGCTTGCCTTGGGGTTGACTGGATATACTTTGCCCAAAAAAGGCTTGCAGTAGTTGCTAGGGTACCAGCAGCCTTCGGCAAGGCTCTTGAGTATCCCAAAGCCGACGCTTTTGACGTCGCGGCTTGCTCCCACTACTGCAACGCTCTTTGGGTTGAACACCAGTTCAAGCGCGCTCACCGCGCTGATTTGTTTTGCCATAGAAACACGTTAAATTTTTACAACGTTGCGAAAAGCAAGCCGTTTTCCAAGTGCCAAAAAATCACCAAATAATTATTGTTTAACTGACGCGCCCGCGTCCACAATAAGCGCATGTTTTCCGCTTGCAAAACTCCTTTTTCACCAGCTCGCTTGTTTTGCCAAGTTTACCCGCTTGTTTTGGGTCTCAAAGGCGGCTTTCCCTTAAGTTCCCTCATTTTTTTCAAAACCCGGTACTTTTCAGCCCGTGCTATAACTGCCCTGATGTCGTTGACGGTTCGAAGACGATAGTTGCTAGAAAACCTTTCGGCCAATTTAATCACCCGCTCCATCGAGTCCCAGTCATAAGTTTGCATAATTTCTTGCGCTGCAAATTTCTTCAAGGTAGGCGGGCTGTCTGCTGAAAAATCCAGGCCGCTTAAGAGAGTTTTCAACTTGGAGCCGTAAAGACGGTAGTCTCCCTTAAGTTCCCGCAAGGCAGCTCGCATCTCACCCAAGTGCCCCAGCGAGGCTTTTCGCGCGCCGAGTTCGCTTTCGTGATTGAACCTGTACGAAGCGCGCAATTTATGAAGTTCCAGTTCCTGATCTGGCAAATGAATCACCACTCCATCGTCTTGAACAATAAATTACTTTTCAACTATCACTCGCGCGTCCACTATGAAAGCGCCTTCTTGAGATGCAATCACGGGGTTGAAGTCAAGCTCTGCAACTTCCTTCTCGTTTTGCATCAGCTCGCCGGTTTTTACAAGCAGGGAGGCAATTGTTTTTGCGTCCATTTTCTTGCCCCGGAAGCCTTCAACGAACTTGCTTGCGCGGGTGTCGTAAATCATTTCAAGCGCGTCCTTTTCCTGGAGGGGTGCAACGCGCACGCTGACGTCCTCAATCAACTCGGCGTAAATCCCGCCTGTCCCGAAAAGCACTACCGGGCCAAAGGAAGGGTCGCGCTTGCCGCCTATTATGAGCTCTGCACCTGAAAGCTGCTCCTGCATAAGGAACTCAACTCCCTTGCCTGCGTTTGCGTAAATGTCTTTTACTGCCTCCTCTACCTGCTCTTTTGTGCGAACGCCAAGGAAAACCAGGCCATTCTCGGTCTTGTGCATCACGCCTGGCCCGCTTGCTTTTATGACAACCGGCTTTTTGGCTTGCGCAAAGGAAGAGTAGAGTTGGCTTGCGCTGGAAGTGCAAATAGTTGGAACTAGCGGAAGCGAATATTTTTCCAACAGCAGCCTAGTAGTGCTAAACGGCAACAATGGCATAGCAACCAATGAAACCAACTGCAAAAGCAGTTAAAAGCGTTGCTGGAGTTGCAATAGCGTAGGCAAAATAAAAGGCAGAGACAATTTTACCGGGGATTTATTGAAGATTACTTTCGAGGGCGCGTGCAGGCAAGTTGGCAGAAGCCAATTTGAAGTAGTGTGCAATGAAACGCGCCTGCTGCTTGACAGCGGAATAGGCAGCGCCAACAAGGAAAGCCTCCCACCGCAGCCGAAAGGCAACCTTGACGCAATAGTCTTGAGCCACTGCCACATAGACCACTCGGGCTTTGTGCCGGCGCACTACAAGCACCACCCCATACCATTGTACGGAACTGCGCCTACCCTTCCACTGTGCTCGCTGCTTTGGGCGGATTCGATGAAAGTTGCGCTGCAAAACAACAAGCCATCGGCAATTTCACAAAAGGAAATCACGCGCGCAGAACAGCATTTCACTCCATTGCCTTACGGCGAGGAGTGCGACCTCTACGACGGGACGACTATTTCGCTCTACGATGCCGGCCACATTACCGGAAGCTCGCAGGTGCTCGTGCGGTCGAAAAACAAGAGCCTGCTTTACAGCGGCGACTTCAACTTGTCGGAGAGCAAGCTCCATTCGCCGGCAGTGATACCAGAAAAGGGCGTTGACGCGCTCATTATGGAGTGCACTTACGCCAACCGCGACCACCCCCCGCGCAAGGAAACTGAAAAACTGTTTGCGGCAGCAGTTGAAGACGTGCTCGACAGCGGCAACGTGCTGATACCCGCTTTTGCAGTTGACAGGACACAGGAAATACTCTGCGCACTGCACTCGCAGAAAGTCGACGCGCAGATTTTTGTAGACGGCATGGGAATACGCACAAGCGCAGTAATGACGGAATACCCTTCGTACTTTAGGGATTTCAACTTGCTTGCAAGCGCGCTCAACCGAGCAAACTTTGTCGAAGCGGGCAGCCAGCGGAAGAAAATTGCCGAAGGAAAAGGCAAGGTGATAATTGCAACTGCGGGAATGCTTGACGGCGGCCCGGCGCTGACGTACCTTCAACGGATGAATGCAGAAGGAAAGGGCGCTATTTTCCTAACAGGCTTCCAGGCAGCGGAAACCAACGGAAGGAAGTTGGTTGAGAAAAGCGAAGTGTACGACCGTGGAAATAGGGTGAAAGTGAAGCTGCCGGTGAGGGTTTTTGACTTCAGCGGGCACAGCGGACGAAGCGAATTGTTCGAGTACGCGCGGGCAATCTCGCCGGAAAAGATTTTCTGCGTGCACGGCGACGCGGAGAGCTGCGAGCTGTTCTCGCGCGAGCTGCGGGAAGAAGGGTTTGACGCCCAGGGGCCTCAAGTGGGGCAGGAAGCAACGATTTAACGCTTTAGGCCCAAACACAAGTGCGGTGCGAGTTAAATGGAATTCAAAACAAAGATAACGAGTTTTGTCCCACGGCATCCTTCCAAAGAGGCGCACTTGAACATAGTGATGCCAAACCGCCACTTCAAAGACCTTCGCGAACTCAAGGTTTACGCCACAAGCCTAATGCAAGTAATTGCAAACCCGCAACAGTTCCAAACCCACGCCGGACTTAACACCGAACACTTCAACCCAAGCGAACCTTTCCTGCTGCTCTTTCCGGAGACTCCATTTCCACGAGAATACGTCCCTTCACGCAATGAGGCAAAAGCAACTGCGCGCTCGCTTGCCGCAATGCTCAAAAAAATTCATCCGGCCTCACGCATAGCCTACTCGCTCAACGAAAAGACACTGTTCAATTCCAAAATGACTGTAGCCCGCCACCCCGTGCACTCTAATACGGGCTACTTTATTCGCGACGGAAAATACTCCGCAACTCCAAAAATTATCCGCTCGCTTGGGGACAACCTTACCATGACTAGCTTCGCTGCACACGCCGCAGGGCCGGATGAAGTCGAAGTGCTTAGGCTTCAAGGGGCCAGCACCATGGCTTGGGGGAGGAGGGCTGCCAAATACAAAAAAACGGACAACCCTTTTGCCAACGAAGTTTTTTCAAGCGGCCACCAGGTTGAGCACAGGGTATGCCTCGACTGGTTCCACCAAACTCCTCCAGACCAAAATTTGATTACCGCAATATCTGCCCACGGGCTTGATGCAAAAACCATAGGCAAGCTGGCGGGTGAGCGCTCTGCAGTGGTGATAAACGATCCCGCCGCATTCGGCTTCCAGCTCGCTTTCGAAGGGAATGCAATCAAATTATACCCTAACCAAACAGAAAACGCACAAGAGATAGACCGGCTGCTCACTGAACAGAAGCTGAAGATACACCTTGTTGACTGAAAACGCGCCAACGCAAGCAAACCCAAATTTCAAAGGCCGCAGCAAGAGTAGGCAGCTATGGATTGTTCAGCTCCTTCCACCAGCCGCTCGGGTTGGCCTTTCGCAAGGCAGCTATTAGCTTCTTTGCAGACTGGGTTCGCATTCGCTTGTCTACAGTGTCAATCCAATGCTCTCCGCCAGGATAGCCTTGTTCCTGCAGCTCGCGCGCGGTTATTGCGTGCTCAAGCCAGTCGGCATCGCGGGCAATCACCCCTGCGCGCGTGTTTCGGTACTCGTAATCCCTCCACATTTCAAGTATTTTCTTGCCAGGCGCGCCAAGCTTTGATGCCTGGCCGATTACCGCCTTTTCCTCGTCTACCTTGATGTAGTTGCGCGCAACAACGTGTATGTCGCCTACGCGGCATTCGCCTATCTCGTGGAACAAAAGCAGCAACGCAACTTCCTCCGGCTTTTCGTACCCTTCCATGTTGGCAAGAAAATAGCCTATTTGCGCTGCACGAAGGTTGTGCTCTGCAACGCTGTTGCCTCCACGCACGCCCATCATCTTAAGCCCCTCTTCCGAAGTAAGCTTAAGCATGCCAAGCTCAAAGAAAAAGTCCAAAACGTCCTTGTCGTCCATTACAACCCCTCGCAGGTATCTTGTGTTGCGGGATATAAAAAAGGCAGGCAAGTGCCCCAACAGGGTGGGTTTAAAATCTTTTTTCTGCGCTAATTGGTTATGGCAGTGCTTGTCGTCAACTTTGGCTCGCAGTACGCCCACCTTATAGCCCGCAGGGTGCGCGAGGCAGGCGTTTACAGCGAAATAATGCCTTTCGACTCCACTTTACAGGAAATTGAGGCAAAAAACCCGCAGGCAATCATCCTCTCAGGCGGGCCTTCAAGCGTCTACGAGGAAGGCGCGCCCTGGTGCGACCCAAAACTGTTTGAACTAGGCGTGCCGGTGCTAGGCATTTGCTACGGACATCAATTAATGGCGCACCTTCTTTCGGGGAAAGTGGAGGGCGGGCAGAAAAAAGAGTTCGGCAAGGCAAGCCTGCTAGTAAACGGCGCCGAAACCCCATTGTTTAGGGGCTTGCAGGAACAGGAGCCAGTCTGGTTTTCGCACGGCGATGCGGTAAAGGAATTGCCTGCAGGCTTTGAAAAAACTGCTTCAACCGAAACCTGCCAGATAGCTGCAATGGCAAACGAGCAAAAAAAGCTCTACGGCATTCAATTCCACCCGGAAGTGGCGCACACGCCGTGCGGCAAAAAACTCATCTCCAACTTCCTTTTCGAAATAGCAAAAATAGAGCCCACTTGGAGAGTTGACAAAAACATTGAAGGGCAGCTCGAACAACTGCGCAATCAAGTTGGAGAAGAGAAGGTAATAATTGGCGTGAGCGGCGGGATAGATTCTTTGGTTGCCGCAACGCTGTTGCACAAGGCAATTAGCAGTAAATTATACTGTGTTTTCATCGACCACGGCCTGTTGCGAAAAAACGAGGCAACGCAAGTGCTGGCAATACTCAACAAGCAAGGCTTTGCAAACGTGCACTTCGTGGATGCCAGCGAAGAGTTTTTGGGCGCGCTTGCAGGCGTTACCGACCCGGAAGAAAAACGGAAGGTAATTGGCCACAAGTTCATAGAAGTATTTGAAAAAGCTGCGCGGGAGCTTGAGGAAAGCGAGCACATACGCTTTTTTGCGCAAGGAACCATTTACCCCGACAGGATTGAGAGCGGCCAGCCCTCAAAGCAGGCTGCAAAAATCAAGAGCCACCACAACCTCACGCTTCCGGAGAAAATGAACTTCCAAGTGATAGAGCCGCTTGCAGACTACTACAAGGATGAAGTGAGGCAGCTTGGCCGCGCGCTTGGCTTGACACCGGAAGAAGTGGGCCGGCATCCTTTCCCGGGCCCCGGGCTGGCCATACGAATTTTAGGGGAGATTACCGAAGAGCGTTTGCGCATATTGCGTGAGGCTGACGCTATTTTCATTGAAGAGTTGAAGAAAAGCAATTTCTACGACAGGGTGGGGCAGGCGTTTGCCGCGCTTCTGCCGGTAAAGAGCGTCGGCGTAATGGGCGACGCTCGGACATACGATTACATCATCTCCCTGCGCTCTGTCGACACGACTGATTTTATGACTGCGGACTGGAGCAAGCTCCCAAGCGAGCTGCTGGAAAAAACTTCCAACCGAATAGTCAACGAAGTGAGGGGCTGCAACAGGGTTGTCTATGATATTTCGCAGAAGCCTCCATCGACAATAGAGTACGAATAAAGTGACAAAAAAACTAGATTAGCCCTTCCACTGTCTTTTCAACTGCTTGCGTTGAGTTGCACCAGGGCTTCCAGCCGAGCTTCCTTATCTTAGAGCAGTCGAGAAGCATTTTAGTGACGTCGCCTTTCCAGGCTTGCCCGCCAGTGCAGACTATCTTGGGCTTGATGCGCATCTTGTTCGAAACTATACTGGCTATTTGCAGTGTAGTGAGCGAATCTTCGCTGCCTACGTTGAACACATCGTAGGGCAGCGTGTTTTTTTGGGCTGCAAGAAAGGTGGCATCTACTGCGTCTTCCACGTACACGTAGCTTTTTTCCTGCGTGCCTTCCCCGAGGACTTCTAGCTTCTTGGGGTTTTTGTCAAGCTTTGTGACAAAATCGTAGGTTACCCCGTGCTTTGAGCGGGGGCCCACTACGTTGGCGTACCTTAAGACAGTTGATGTAAAGCCGTAGTTGTTGGCAAAAGAGCACGCAAGCGCCTCGCAAGCCGCCTTGCTGGCGCCGTAGAGGGAAATTGGCTTTAGTGTCTCAGTTTCTGGAGTGGGAATTTTTTTCGCAGGGCCGTATACAGTGCAGGTTGAGGCGAAAATGAATTTCTTTGCCCCGCAGTAGCGCATTGCCTCAAGGACGTTGTAGGTTGCAAGTATGTTGTTGTTGAGGTGGCTTCGGTCGCTGTCGGCGCCGACGCTCACTGTTGGAAAAGCCGCAAAATGGAACACTGCGTCGGGTTCGGCGTTGTCAAAAAACTTTTCAGTCTGCCGAAAATCAGACAAGTCGGTGTTGGAGGACTGCACGCGGTTGCCGTAGCGTATGTGGGGGATGTTGTCTATTCCTGTAAGCAGGTTGTCTGCAACGTGCACTTCAACCTCGCGTGCAAGCAGTTGTTCGCACAAGTGCGAGCCGATAAAGCCCGCGCCGCCGGTAACTACTACCCTCTTGTAATCCTGGCCTGCTTTTTCTGCTATTGTCATTTCAAACACCAATTTTCTGGTTTTTTAATTTAAGCTCGTTGACTCACTTTTTCTCGAATTTTTTCTTCAGCTCTGTTAGGCTGTCGTTGAAGCCGTCGTAGTACTCCAATAGGGTCTCTTCGAGCCTTTCCCCGTATTCTTTCTTGATCTTGGCCTTTATCTTCTCGTTGAAATGCACTAATTTGAACGGCAAAGCCGGCTTTTTGGGCGGATTGGAACGCCAGCGTTTTAGGAGCTTGCCGTACGCGTCTAAAGTCTGTTGTGCAATCAAATCCCAGTTGAACTCTGCAATTACGCGCTTTCGAGAGTTTTCCCCAAACTTGTTAGCAAGCTTTTGGTTTGAGAGCACGGCCACGATTTTTTCAGCCATTTCCTTTGAGCTTTTCTTTGCGACAAGGAAGCCGTTGAACCCTTCCTCAACCAACTCGGCGTTGCCTCCAACTGCGCTTGCAACAATTGGCTTTCCGCACGCCATTGCCTCTAAAATGCTTACCGGCAGGACTTCCCACAGGGAGGGCAGCACGAATGCGTCGCAGGCGCACAATGCGTCTTTAAGCTCTTCCTCTTCTAGAAAGCCCTCAAACCTCACTTTGCCTTCTAGGCCCAGCTTGGTAGTGCGCGCCTGGAGCTTGTCGAGGCGGTTGCCCCTTCCAACTATTACCAGGCGCGCGCCTGGCACGCTTTTTAGAACAGAAGGCATTGCGTCAAGAAGGTATTCCACTCCCTTCTGGCGTATTATCCTGCCAACGAAAAGCAGCAGCTTTGTTTCCTTGGAAAAACCGTGTTTTTTCCTAAATCGCGTGGAGCGGGCTGGTGAGGGCTTGTACTCGGAGGGCGAAATCCCGTTGTGGATTGCAATCATCTTGCTTGCAGGGATTCCGTAGTGGCCCATGTCGGAAATTGCCCATTTGCTTACCGAAATTATCAAGTCGGAGTTTTCCAAGACGGGTTTTCCAAAAAGCGAGTCGTACGCGCCGCCAAACAGAGTGTAGTGCGGTGCAATGCCAACTGGGCGCGCGTTGTGCAGCGTCATCACAAAAGGCTTGCCGGCGTTTTTTGCGTACGCAAGCGAGAGCGAAAAGTCGGGGAACCACCTGTCCTGCAAGTGAATCAAGTCGAAATGCTCTTTTCCATCGAGCTCGGCTATTTTCGAGTAAACGTCTGGCGCAAGGATTACCGGCGGGGGGTAAAAGCCGGGCAGGCGCAGTTCAGTGCAGGGAATGCGGTGCACTTTGACGCCTTCAAATTCCTCAAATTCTTTCGTCCCTTCCAAGCGCGCGGTGAGAACGTGGACTTTTACGCCCTTGCGCACCAGTGCCTTGCTTAGTTCCAGCAAGTGCTTTTCAACTCCTCCCTTGAAAGGGTGGAAAAGCGCGTTTACAAGCAGTATTTTCAAAGGCATTGGAAGCACCGTTAAGTTGTGAAAGCAAATTTGCCAAAAAGCGGCTTTTGCTGGGAGGATGAATTCGTTTTTAAACAGGTCAGCGTAATTATATTGACTCAAATGGAGAATAAAAAATCGATTGCAATGCGGAAAGTGAGGCCAGGCGGCCTTAAAGTGACGGTAGTAGTGCCCACTTACAACGAAGAGGCAATAATCGGCAGGACTGTGCGAAACCTCAAGCAAATACTGCCTGCTGGCACGGAAATCATCGTTGCAGAAGGGTACAGCAAGGATTACACTGCATTGATTGCGCGCAAGCTCAAGGCGCATGTAGTGCTTGAAAAAGAGCACACGGTGGGAGGCGCGCGCAACGCAGGTGCGACCGCAGCCAAAGGCGCTGACATCGTGTGGTTTGTTGACGCCGACACTTTCCCGACAGTTGATTTTTACAACCGCATGCTTGCAGTTTTTGAAGACGACCCGAAAGTAGTGGGAGTTGGATGCCACATCATGCCGGAAGACATTGGCATACTGCGCCAGGTTTTCTTCTACTTCCTTAACATGTTTGTTTACTTTACGGTGCGCTCTGGCAAGCCCAACATTGCGGGAAGCTGCGTGGCGTACCGAAAGAAGGCGTTTGAGGCAATCGGCGGATTTGACACCGAGACGCACAGCGCCGAGGACATGGACTTGACTAAAAGGATTGCCAAGCACGGAAAAGTGGTGTTCCTCTACCACGTGGTAGTTCCCACAAGCGACCGCCGCGTGCACAAGCTCGGCCTGTGGGGCTTGATAAAAGACTGGACTAAAACAACCGTCTGGTACCTGCAGGGCAAGAAAACTGCATCCTACGGCGCTTACCGCTAGAACAAATAGTGCCTGCAAACCGCCCTGTTCAACTGTTTTTTATTCCTCCAGCGGCTACATATTAGAGTAACAGCCTCTAGCTGACGGTGGGAAAATTGAACGCAAATTCACTCAAAAGACAGTTTTACGGATTGCTAGTGGTAGCCTTCTTCCTGCTGGGATTGTACTTGCTTTGGGCAAACCCAACTGCAATGCTCTGGCTCATGGTTGGCTTAAGCGCAATATTCTTCTTCTCGTTCTCTTTCTACGCGGTGGTTGCATCGCAAGTTGCCGACAAAGTCCCGCCAACACCCAAAAAATGGCCTTCCGTTTCAATAATCGTGCCGTGCTTTAACAGCAAGGCAACAATCCACGAGGCAATAGCGCACATCAAGGCAATGCGCTACGCAGGTGAGAAAGAAATAATTGTCATAGACGACTCGAGCACTGATGGCTCACCTGAAATGGCAGAGAAGATGGGCGTAAGAGTAGTGCGAAGGCAGGGAGAGCGCGGCAAGGCGCGGGCGCTCAACCACGGAATGCGCCTTGCAAAAGGGGAAATCGTAGTTGCAATTGACTCTGACACTTACCCTCCGGCAGACGCGCTTGAAAAAATGATCCCCTACTTTTACACCGGCCCGAAAGTGGGTGCAGTGACTGTGTTCATTACGGTTGCCAACGCAAAAAACGCTTTGCAGAGGATGCAGCAGCTAGAGTACTACAGCGCGTTTGGCTTTGTGGCAAAGACGATGGGCAAGATAAACGGCTTGATGGTAACTCCCGGCCCAATGTCGGCCTACAAGCGCGCTGCGTTGCTTGAAATGGGCGGGTTTGACGAGGAAAACATGACTGAAGACATGGAAATTGGGCTTAAGCTCCACCAGCACGGCTATTCCATTGAGTGCTGCACTGAAACGCACGTTCCAACCGAAGTTCCAAACACACTCAAAAAACTTTACGTGCAGAGGGTGCGGTGGTACCGCGGCACAATGTACAACTTGAAACTTTACTTCCACATGTTCCTCAACCACAAGTACTCCGATTTTGGCTTGTTTTCCTATCCTACTACAACCATTTACGTTGCAACAACAATGCTGCTCTGGACGATCATTTCGTTCAATTTGTTGAGCAACGCGGCAAGCGCGCTTGACTTTGCAGCAGCGTGGCTAAGGATTGGCGAGCTGCCCGTTTTGCACGCCGATTCTTTCCTGCTAGTAAACTCAGTGACCATTTTCTTACTTGCTTCCATTGTAGTTTGGTGGTACTTCCTGCTAAGAAGCGTGAGGATGATTGGCGCAAAGCTTGGCTTGCATCACGCCATTCCCGCCATCTTAATAATGCTGTTCTACCCTACCCTTAATTCGTTCTTTTACTTTGCAAGCCTCTACAAGGAGGCGCGGGGAAGTGAATTCAAGTGGTCTTGAACAAAAAATTCTACTTGTGGGCTCTGCTGCTCTCGATGCTATTCCTAGTAGGGGCATTCACTGTTGCAAAGCTCTACGACGACGCCAAAATCGCATCCATTGAGGGGACTGTGCGCTCGCTCTCTACAGAGTCTGACGAAACAAGGCTTCTTCTCTACTACGGCCAGTTGTTCGGTTCGCAAGACCCCAAGGCGCTCTGCCAAGCTATTGAATACAGCCAGAAGAAGAACTTGGACAAGGGCTATGCGTTGGTTAACACGCTAAGGACTTTCGAGAAAGCCAACTTGCTTGCACAGTACGAGCAAGTGCGCAGGCAGTACTACATTAACAACGCCGAACTGTGGCTGCAGACAACTGCAGCGCGCGCCAACTGCGGTTCTGCAAACGGAACACTCGCCCTGTTCTTTACCGACACGCTCACCACCTGCTCCGACTGCCTTGTGCAGGGTGAAGTGCTCGACCAGCTTAGAAGCACCTGCCCCAACTTGCAGGTAATCACGCTTGCGTCTGACTTAGGGATAGGTCCAATAGAGGTTGCAAAGAAGCAGTTTAGCGTAACACGCGCGCCGGCGATAGTCATTGACAACAACCGCACTCTCCAAGGTGTAAAGACAAGGGACCAATTGGCAAAAGAATTAGGCTGTTCAAGCAAGTGAATTCAACTGGAGATGAAACAAGATGCCTGCACGAGAATTTTGGAGAGAGGGTTTCCACGAACTCGCCGAATCGGCAAGGCCATATACATCCGCTTCTGACTCGCCTAAAGTTTTCAGGCTCATGGCAGCCCACCTTGCAAAAACTCACCCGCAAGTTTCAAAGCTCTCGCAACGCAAGCGGGAAGATTTCGCAGAAGCTTTTGCGGAATTGACAACTGCCGCTCACCAAACAATTGACGAACACACTGACCTGCAGTTAGCAATAGCCAAGAAAGGAGAACTTGCCAAAAAAATGAGTCCCGGCAGAAAGTTCAACGCAAGCATGTCCATTCAAACGCTGCAGGAACTGCTCGTTGAAGCCAAATGTCCCGACAAACTCCCCTATTTCAACCGCCATTTCGGCAACCTTATTGCAGCACTCCGCGAACACTTCGCTGCACACCCTTAAGCGAACTTACAAAACTAGTTGGTACGCTTTGAGCAGCTTGTCGGTTGCCTGTGGTACCGAGAATTTTTCTGCAGTTGCGCGCGCGGCTTTTGCCATCTTCGAGTAACTGCTTTTGTCGGCTGCAAGGACTTTCACTATTTTTTGCGCGCACTCGCCGGAATCGTATGGCTCAAAAAGAAACCCGTTCCTCCCACTGAAAACCACTTCCGGTATTGCAAGCGAGTCTGCTCCCACTACGGGCGTGCCGCACGCCATTGCCTCAAGCAACGCCATGCCCTGCGTCTCGAAAGTCGAGGCGGTGACAAACACGTCTGCTGCGCGGTAAAAGTCAAGCAACTCCGCGTCTGAAACAAAGCCTGGAAAAACAAGCTTGTGCGACAAACCCATCTTTGCAGCCAATGCCTCTATTTCCTTTCTTGCAGGCCCGTCGCCGGTGAAAACAAAGCGCGCGTTGCACTCCTTGAGAACGCTTTGCGCGGCGCGCACAATCAAATCGTGGTTTTTTTCCTTGCTCATCCTGCCAGCGGAAAGCACTAGCTTTTCGCCTTGCTTGAGGCCGATCTTTCTGCTAACGCGCAACTTGGCGGCTGCCTTGTTGCCGGCAGAGTAATATTTCGTGTCAAGCCCGTTTGGCACTACAACAGAATCTATTTTCCGCTCCAAAAGAACTTTCCTTATTGTTTCGCTTGGCGAAATCACCAAGTCGAGGGGCTTGTAAAACCAGTCCATTGCCCTCCAAAGGAAGTCCTCGCCGAGCTTGCGCGTCCACTTCCGCTTGGTGATGGTCTGTATTCCTTTGGGCAACAGGGTGTGGAAGGAGCCTACAACTGGCACTCCCAAGTCACGCGCGGTCTTTCTCCCCGCTATGCCCATTGAAGCCATTCCGTGGCAGTGCACCAGTTCAAGCGAGAGGTCGCGTGCCTTGCTGCGCGCGGAGTAGTAGGGAAACAGCGCAATCTTGTACTGCGGGTAGGCGGGGAACTTGAACGAGCGGTAGTAGAAGACTTGCGCATCGCGGTTGGCCTTGGAATCCGACCGCGTGCCGGAAGTGAAAACAAATACTTCGTTGCCGCGCCTTTCAAGCTCCGGCCTTACAGTAGTGATGCTTTTCACTACGCCGTCGACGTTGGGCAGGTAACTGTCGGTAAAGAAGCCTATTTTCACAAACAAGTTAAAGCACTGGGCTAAAATAGCTTTGCGGAAAAAGAATTTGCAGGCAAAAACCATGCTCAAGAGTGGTGAACCAATAGGCCAAATAAGGCTCGAGGACGCGTTCCACCATGTAAGGCGCGCACTTGAACAGGACGAGCACGCGCACCTCAAAAAGGCTTGGCGCGCACAGCCTAATCTTGAGCTAGGCCTTGGTTTTCTAAAAGTGCAAATCAACGACCACGCGCTGCTTGCAATGCAGGACGCGCTTGAGCACAGCATTGCAACTGGAAAGGAAATCCCTTTTTATGGAATAGTTAAGTTAAACCACGTGCTTGACGTGATTATCGGCAAGCCTCACAAGCAAGGGACTGTTTGGTTTTCTTCAAAGCACCGCGACTTCAAGCTAGCGCAAGTGCTTGCAAAAAGATGCGGAGGGAACGTGTTGTTTGGCCACACTCACCCCGACACGTCAGGCCCCATCTTTTCATCTGGCATTACAAGCAAGACACCTCAAGAACAGCCGCTTGGAGCCGACCACGCAGTTGCAGCCTGGCAAAACGAGCTGGGAATTTCACCGTTCCACATAATTCTTGCACCCGACACGCGCAAGCCAAAGAAGCTAATGCTGGGAATATGGATGGCAACGGAAAAAGGGTGCACCGTCCACGAATGGAAAATCAAGCACGCTATTCAATGAAAACACTTCCAAACAATGGGTTAAGTGGGCGTAAAAAATAGGTTGTGGAGCTATTTTTTAGAGTATGATAAAGCAGCCTTACCGGCATTTACCAGATAGTGCAGGATTATTCGAAGACGCCTACCCGACAGTTGCAGAGGCAATCACCAGAGGTAAGAACGAAATTTCCAGGCTAAGGGCAGATTGGCAGACCCATAGAAAGCTTGTCTTGAAATCCAACCCAAAAGCCTTGACAATGGAGCCGGGCGTGCTCTCTCGGCTGTCTGAAATTCTAGCGCAAAGTCACAAGATTGGCAGGGAAGTGCCGCTGTTTTTTGTCGTGAGAAACGGCCATTTTTTGGAAGTGGCCGCAGGAGTGCCCGGCAAGGAGCGGGAAGTTTCCTTAAGGTGGGATGACCGGGACTTCCGCAGGCTCACTCAACTTGCCTCAAAAACAGGCGGCAACGTGGCGTTCGGCCACACTCACCCGCCGGACACTGGGCCAATTTTTTCGGCGGGCTCTAGCGAAAACAAGGTTTTTGGCGATGACCACGACTGGGCAATGTGGCAGCAGGCAAACAAGTTCTCCCACTACCACGTGATTACTGGAATCAACCCGCGCACTGGAAAGCCAACGATTGGAATATGGCGCGGTGGAGAAAAAGGAGTTGCAATAATCCACCCTTGGCGGCAAGAAATTAAAAAGAGGGTGTTGCATGACAGCGCATATGACGCCACTTTGAGTGGGACGTCGCACGGCTTTTGAGGCCGTGCGCCTCCAAGTTTGTTGTGAAAGAACTTGGGGAGGTGTCCCGTATGAAGTATGAAAAGGACTTTGTTAAGAGGGTAGTGGATACTGTGTTGGAACGCCGTTGCTCGGCCAGGCAGGCCGAGCGTTTGCTTGGCGTTCCGCGCAAGACGATTGGCCGGTGGCTAACACGGCGGTTGGGTGCGTTACCGTACTGGTTTTCACGCGCTGCAAAGCGCGTGCGCAACCGCACGCCGCAAGCAATGCTGACGCATTTGCGCAAGCTCTTGCGGCAGGGCAAGAGCGCAGTAGTCGCTTGGTTTGAGGCAGGCAAGCGCGTAAGCTTACGCACCGTGCAACGTTGGAAGGCGCGTTGGTTCCCGCCAGTCAAGGCAAAACGAGTAGTGCGGCGTTACGAGCGCCGCAAGCCGTTCTCCCTCGGTCACACGGACTGGGCGGTAAAACGCATTGCCGAAGGCAAGCGGTGTTGCTTCACGTTCTACGTGGACGATGCCACGCGCCGTTTGTACGCGTGCCGCGCGTACTCCAACGCGAAACAAGAAAACACGCTTGACGCGTTTCACCACGCGCTCAAGCGAGCGAAATTCCGTGCAGTCCTCACCGACTGCGGAACAGTGTACAAGAACGCGTGGAAAACCGCCTGCCGCAAGGCAGGTGTGAAACCGATTCACACTAGACCGTACAATCCCCAGTGCAACGGCAAAGCAGAGGCTGTCGTGAAGAAAATCAAGCGTTTCCTCGCACGCTACCGCGTGCGTAACGTGCAGCACGCGAACGTGCTGCTGCATCGCTTCCAACGAAAGTACAACCACACGCCACACGGAAGCTTGAAATACCAGACTCCACTACAAGTCTTCCATCACAAGCAAACCACTGGAGCCATATCCGCTGTCACATAACAAGGGTATAGCAGGCAAAGTCAAGAGGGCTAAAAACAAGCATACTCAAAGAATATCTAGTGCCTTCGCTTGTCTGCGGTTGCCTGCGGGTAGGAGAGGAACTTCTTTACCTTGAAGGCGTTCTTGCGGAAATCGCCCAGAACTCGCTCGAAGGGGACTCCGGTCTGGAGGGATATTTTCATCAACTCGAGCGCGATGAAGCGTATTTCAGAGTTTATGGCAGCGACTTCCTGCAATTCCTCGAACGAAACAGGCACGAAAAACCCCCTCCGAAACTCCAACGGAGGAAAAACATTTAAATGCAGCGCCTTTGCTTGAAGCACAAAAACAATAAATTGAATAAAACAAGTAGGTTACCATGACAAACATAAGACATTCTAAAAATGAAGTCAAAAAAGGAGAATTTGAAAAAAATGAATTATACGTTTGGAGGGCTTGCAAAGGAATTGAACAAGTCGCGCACCGTGGTAGTGGCGGCCTTCCGGCAGGTAAGGAAACTGCCCGAATACTCCCACCTACTGGCTGAAAGCGTTGACATGAAGGCAAAGGCACCTATTTTGCCAGAGTCGCACGTAGAGCCAATACGCAAATTTTTGGATAAATATTCGCCAGTTAACTCGCTTTGCAACGAGTTCAAAATCGCCTCGTCAGGCAGGAAAAAACTTCTAGCACGCGCAAAAGAAGGCGACTTGAGAGAGCACGCAATAAGGGACAGCGGGGGAATTGTTTTCCTCAAGCGCGAGGTAATGGATCGCATCAAAATAAACTTGCCAAAAAAGCGCACACCCCTCTCGGGCATTAAACTGAAAAAGCGCGAGCCCCCACCTGATTATCGTCAAAAGATTGGCAGGCCAGTGCACGAGGCGAGCTTAATTAGGGAAGTTGAGCAAAAACTGTATGGAGGAGACTACCAGGAATCACGGAAGCTCATCCCAACTCTCATTAGGGAGGCTGGAGGGCACTACACAAAATTTGCTCACGCGCTGCAAACGGCTGTACAGCAATGCCCGCCAGTTGAACTCCACAACCTGGTCAATAGGGTGGAAATAATCGAGCCCCGCCTTCGCAGGGCACTTTTAGAAAATTACCTAGAGAAAAGAAACAACTTTATCCCAAGAACAGGCGTTGAACACGACGACGCGCTTAAACAAGCAACCACAGAAACATTAGACAAGTACTAAAGAAGTGAAAAAAAATGTCTAAAATGTGCCCTAAATGCGGATCGCTCGACTCTGACAAGGAGTTTGTGGGCTCTTTCTGCGTTGACTGCTACACAAAGCACGCAGACGTGTTCGAGCTGCCGCACAAGCCAACCCTGCGGATGTGCCGGGTGTGCAACCGCGCAGTTGTAGGCAAGGACTGGGAAGTATTTGACGAAAACAACTTAGGCGAGTGGATTGCATCAAAGCTTAAGCTTAAAGTCCCCTTGGCTGGAATTGAAGTCTGGCAGGAAGATGCAAAAAACGGCTTTACCGTCCACTGCAAGCTTTCCTTCAACTCGCAGGGCGGCAAGATAGTGCGCGAGGCGCACTTCCTTGTAAGGACTAACATGGAGACTTGCGACAACTGCCACAAGAGGAGCGGCGGCTACCACGAGGCAATCATCCAAGTGCGCGGAGAAAACAAGGAGCGCATTAAAAGGATTGCCGAAAAAATAGTTAAAATCGCCGAAGAGGAGTCGTTTGTCTCAGGCCTGGAGGAAAGGAAGGAGGGAATTGACATCCAGGTGGGCGCAAAGGCGGCTGCAAAAGCCGCGTTGAGAAAAATCGGGAAAACATTTACAGTAACCCACAAGCTGGTTGGAATGCGGCAAGGCAAGCAATTATTTAGGGCAACTTTCTGCATGAGAGTATAAACGGTGCAACAATGCCTCTAAAACCAGGGCCTATGAGAGTTTACTCACTGCCAGTCGAGTCAGCCGTTTACCGGCTGCAACCACACGGCCTTACCCTCAACGAAAAGCTCCACCCCCGCCTTGGGGAGCATGAAACTTTTGCAGGCTCCAATCACAAGGAAAAAACTCTAGTTTTTGAAATCGAACACGATAACCTCAAATGGCCTAAAGGGACGGAGCCATTCAAAGCAACAAGGGAAGGAAACGTGAGCCGGTTCTCCACCACTGCAAAACAAAGACAAGATTTTGCCGCGGCAGTGCAAGAAACTTACGGGCGGGTAGTAAACCCAGAAAAACTTCGGCCAGGCGCGCGATACAACCACGTTTGGCACGCATTTGACGCGGAAGGAAAACCAGTGTTGTACGTTGACGAGCTAAACCAGGGAAACCAAATAGGGCTCACTATAAATCAACAGGCTGCTTTCGCAGAGCTGCTTGAAAGGAAAAACAAAAAAGGCAAGGGAAAGAAAAACTAGTTTACAGTATTAAAAAGCAATGAATAGGATTTTTGCAGTTTGAGCAACTGAGTGCAGGTATTACAAATGGGGCAAACGCATATTCAGATGCACAAGCTGGTGCGCCCCACGGTAGTTGACAGGCTTAAAGCGCACGGAGCGGTGCTTGACGAAGTGGAACACCCCTTGCTTGAGAATGCAAAACAATTTGCCAAAGACGCGGGAAAGGTATTGGCGTTCGACATAGCGCACGATGAATTGGTTTGGCCAAAGGGAACGGAAAAAACTACGCCAAGCCCGAAGGCAAAGTGGGGGACGCCAACCCAAATGACCGAAAGGCAGCTTACTGATTTTACTTCCGCAGTCGAGGCGCACCTTGGCAAGCGCGTATTAAATCCTAAAGCCCTCAATTGCTTCATGTTCCACAACCGAGGGTGGCACGCGGTACTTCCAAGTGGAGAAAAAGTGTTCGTGGCAGACAACCAAATGGATAAAATCACGCAAAAGCCGGTGCTGCAAACGCATTTGAGGGAATACCTTGCAGATATTGCCAAAAAGCGCGCGCCCACAGATTCAAATGAACGCACACATAATCCGAGAGAAGCAAAATAGGTGAAAAAATGTCTTCCGGAAGCAATGCAACCTACCACCTGCCTTTGAGCACGATTCAGTCCCGCTTAGGCAAGCACGGCCTTGAGCTTGACCAGCGATTCCATCCCGATATAAGCTCTCACCAAGATTTTAGGCTACATAAAGTGCGTCCAGACCGGCTTGGCTTCCAACTGCGGCACGAAGAGCTTATTTGGCCAATCGGCACCACTCCAACCAAGTCCGGCAAGGGGGTGCAATTTCGTAAAGGCAAGGTAACGCCGCAAATGCGCGAGGATTTTGCAAAGGCAGTGGAACACACTCTAGGAAAGCGCCTGGCAAACCCAGAGGCGGCCGACCCGCGGGCATTAGTGCACTGTGCATGGCACGCGACAAAAAACGGCGAGCCCGTGCTCTTCATTGACAACGAATCTATTCCAGTAAATTTTGCGAAGTTGAGCGAAAAGCAAATCGGATCATATAGCGAGCTCTTGCCAAAGAAAGCAAAACAAAAAGCAAGCTAAGCAGGTGTTTTGAACGGCCAACGAAATCCGGGTGCACGTGCTGCAAAAAGCCACTGCAGAGAGGCGCCTGGCAAATGCCAAGCTTACTCTCGACGAGTCGATGCATCCATTGCTTGAGAAAATTGAGCACTTCGGGAAAGGCAAGTATAATGGCTGCATAATGGCGCACTCGATAAGGCACGAGGAACTGAAGTGGCCGAAAGGCACTGTAAAAATAGTTGCAAAAGCGGGGCACGAATTTAGAGGGAACTTTAAGCCAACAGCAAAAGAAAGGACTGACTTTATCGCCGCAGTGGAGAAAACCCACAAAAAGCCCGTTGCAAACCCTACTACGGAAGATCCCACGCGTTTGCTAAACAGCGCCTGGCACGCAATTGACAATGCAACTGGAAAGAAAGTGCTTTTTGTCGACAACGAATTCCTTCGCCAGCAGCAGCCAACTATAACCGCCCTACAGTTCGATAAATACCAGAAGGCATTAAATGAATCCCAAAAGAAGTAGGAAACTTTTTTTCAGCAAAGCAAAAGAAGTCTCACTGCATTGTCTTTAACGCAGTCTTTAGCTCGTTGATGTCCATGCTCGTCAGAAGAAGCGGGATGCCCTCGCTTTCGGCAATCTTAACCGCTAATTTGTCCACCTTGTCGGGCTTGAGGCCGTGGAGTATCACCACTGCGGGCTTTATCGGCGAGACTCTAATTGCCACAAGCGGGCTCCTGCCTGTTGAAACATTTGTGAAAAGCAGTGCGCGCTGGGTGGTTGTGGAATAGATTTTCATGAAGCTCTCGTAAGGGAGCTCCAAAATCACTTTAATAGAGTCTATCATGGTGCAGCCGTACACTGAAGTGGTTGAAAGCTTGTCCTCGCAGGAAACTGCCTTTGCCTTGATGATTTTTGCAAGCTCTTCAATGGTTATCCCGCGCGGGAAGTTGATTGCGTCGAAAAACTCGCCAGGGGTTTCGGCTTCGTTGAACCTCTTTACTAGCTCGCCGCCTTTTTCCACGTCAATTTGAACTATTGCGTCGACAAACCGCTTTATCACGCCTATCCCAGGGCTCTTGCGCCTGTTGCTCTCGTAGTCGCTGATTGTGCTGGGGGTGATTTTGAGGTACTTGCTCAACTCAGTCTGTGAGATGCCGAATACTTCACGCCATTTTTTCATGGCAGCGCCTGGGTCGGCTGAAAGCGAGATTTCGCCTGCAATCTTTACCTTGAGCTGCTCCATAAAACACACCAATTAAATAACAATAAACAAAACAATTTTAGAATACAATTAAGAGAGTAAGCCAAACAAACTATAAATAACTATCGAAAAGCAGTTCGACAATCGTCAACATAAGAAACGAGATGTAAAAACATGGCACTTAGAAGAGAAACGCTGCCAAAAGGGGTAGTGCAGATTAGGCCACTTGCAAAAAGCCTGGGAATAAACGGGGCAGCACTGGGCCAGCAACTCGACGCAGAAGCCTACCCTGGCGTGAAAAAAAAGTACGGCAACAAGGGAGTTTCGCGCTGTGCGTACATAACTGGTAAAGAGGCTGCAATTGTCAGAAGGATGCATAGGGGCCTGCAGATTTCAAGGACTTTCAACAACAAAGTAGTGGCAGACACTAGCAGAAAAAACGTGGCAACAACTTTTTTAGGCAACCTGCCGCAAACCCACCAACTTAGGCAGCAAACAACCTTGCCAGAAGCAGTCAAAATGGGCCACCAAGTTTACTTTAGGCCCAGTGAAAGGAAAAAATTCACGGAATTTGTGCAAAATTTCCGCACGCTTCGCGAAGTTAGGAAAAAATTCGCGTTAAGAAAAGGCAGCGCGGAAAGCAACTGGTCTGCCGACCACATTTTAGAACAGCTTCGCGCAGGAGCATGGAAAAAGCTGCCCTGGGGGGAAGTTGAAATAAGGCAACCCGGCAGCGCCTACCGGCTTGTTTTTGTCCACAAGGACATACTTGCAATCGAGCCATCCAAAGTAGAAATCAAGGACAGCCACAAATTAAGGGAACTCGAAGTGATGGAAAAAAATGAGCTGCCTGAAACGCACATCACCTTGAACCAGGCCATTGAACTTGCCTCAAGAAAGAAAGCCATCCAAGCACTTGAAAAGCAATTGCTGGAGAAACCAGAGCTTGTACTAACTGACTCTAACGGAAAGCAATACGCGCCAAGGGAACTTGCACTCCGCATGCACCTGAAGTTCAACCCAAAGGAAGCGCCCGCACACATAAAGGGAGTAAGCAAGCTGGGCCTTTACACCGACGAGGCACCACGCGACGGGCTGCACCTGCTTAACAAAATATGCGTACTGCGCTCGCAGCAGCAAAGAGTTGTAAACGCAATACAGATACTTTCAAACGAGCGCCATTCGGGCGTAGCTCAGGAGGCAAAACACGCGCTTGTAAAACTGCTGATAAACTCTCACGGGCCTTCCAGCCCCGCAGGCCAAAGGGCGCTTGAATCGGTTGAGCAGGAACACTCCAAAGCGCAAACCAACAGCCGCGCACAGAGCCTTGGAAGCATTGACGAAAAAAGGCTCACTTACATTGCCAACGCGTTTAACCACGCATCCAATGCAGTAAACGACGTACCGCAATTCAAGAAAGGCGCAGAAATGCCCGACTTCACCCCCGCGGAAAGAAGGAGGGACGTAGTAGAAACATACCTTTGGAACCCAGTTGAACCAAAATACCCTGAAGAACACAAGCCCAACGGCAACACCACAAAAAGTACGAGTTCAAGCAAAAGCGCAAAAGGCAAGCCAAAAGCAAAGCCGGCAGCAGCATCCAAAGCAAAGGCCAAAAAGAAGTGAAATTGAAAAACAATAAGTCAAATAACGAAAGCCCGACAGGTGAACTAAATTCCAAAGCCAAGACTAGTTTCAATGGCAACGCTTGCAAGAAAATGCAACTCCAACGCCGGAGTGCTCACAAAGCAAATCAAGGCGAAAGCTTGGGGAGCAATTGAATTAACCCCGGGGCCGGGAAACAAGTTGAAAAGGCGCCTTTTTGTGCCAGAGCACCAGGCGGCAGTGATAATAGACTTCCACCAAAGGCACGCTCCTGTGGAAACGGTTGCAGGCAAGTTGGGGCAAAACAAGAAAAGAGTCAAAAGGGTGCTGGAAGGAATAAACAAATTGGGTGAAAAACACCCGATGCTTGCATTAATTGGCGGAAAAATTGGAGTCAAGGCAGTTGGCAACTTCAAATACATCGAACTAGAGCACGTCCCACGGCTCAAGCGCGCATTGACTGAATTCATTACACTAGAGCAAGCAAACCGTGATTCGGGGCTGGGCCAGGGGGCGCTGCCAAGCTTGCTCAAAAAAGGGCATTGGCCCGAGGTAGGCCTAGTTAGTTTTGGAACCAACCAAAGATGGGTGCACAAAAGCGTTGTTCCAAAAGTCAAGAGGTTCTTGCGCGAGCACCATACTCTTGCAAGGGCTGCACAGCTAGCAAAAATGACAGCCGGCGGCTTCCAGAAATGGATTGACGACCGAGGGTATCCGGGCGTAAGGCTGCCTTCTAGAATAAACGGTGCAATGATATACGTACCCAAGTCAGGCTTTCGGCAACTCGTGCAAGCATTCAAGCAAGGCCCGGCAAGTGCAATGCGCGCCGTTGAGGAATACAACAGGCAAAACACGAAAACCTCTTTCGACAACAAACTGGCTTCCAGGGCGCTTGGAATCAGCGAGCGCAACGCGCTGGACGCTGCCCTCAACGTCCTTAACAAACATTGCACAAACCAGGCAGAGCAAGATGAGTTTTTAGATGCAGTGCACTCCTTTAGCGCCGAAGAAATCGACGAGCGCCAGGCAACAGCAAGGCAGGAATTCTGCAAGCTAGCACAACAGGCAGGCGGGCTAAAAACTGATTCCGGAAAAATACTCGCAATGCTGGTAGAACATCCGGCAAGCCTCGCAATAAAGCACAACTGGCTGGTGCTCGCTTCCAGAAGGCCCGAAAGCGAACGCGCGAAAATGATCAGCCATTTCCTCTCAGGAAGCGAAAGCCTTGAAGAGATTATCAGGAGAAGCAAGCAAAGCGACAGCCGAAAAGGCTGGAAAGGCGTGGAAGACAAGTCGGCGGAAAAGCCCTTCCCGAAAATAAAAGTGCCAAAGAAAAAGAAAGGCAACTGGAATACGAGGAACATGTAGTGAAGCAATAGCACCTAAAGCTCCAACGGCAAAAACGCCCAAGCCAAATCGTTTTATCCCCCCTTTTCCAAAATATCCTAATGATCTACATCACAACAAGCCGCAAGCCGTCAGTGCTTTCGCGCAGGCTAGTCAAGCAATTGGCTAGGATGCTGCGCGCGGAAAGCGAGAACAGGGGAAAGCGCAGCGTGGCGGAAACGCTTGAACGCGCGCAAGCCAAAGGCTACACACGCTGCATGCTGGTCTACGAAGAGCACGGCAACCCCAGCAAGCTCTCTTTCCTAGAGAAGGGAGAGTGGCTTCCAAGCATTTCAATCAAAAACGCTTCTTTTGCAGTGGGCGAAGAAAAGGAGAGGCGCCGCCTGCCGGGCTTGTGGAAAATCCATGCAAAAGACGCGGTTGGAGAACAGATTGCTGCGCTGTTTGAAACCCCTCAGGCAAGCGAGAAAATGGGCGAGACATTGGGGGGCGTTGAAATGCACGCGAGTAGCAGCGAGATTAGCTTCTCTTTCGAAGGGAAGAAAGTGGGCCCCACCATAAAAGTCAGGGGAATAGAGCAGCCGCAGAAAATAGACTCGGAAACCGAAGTGGAAGAGTAAGCTCAAAAAGAGAATGCAATACAAATAAGGGTGAATTTAAGTGAAAGCGGTTTTTGAACTGGAGTTCGAGGATGCGCAGACTGCCAAAAAAGCGGGGCAAGTTCTCGCCCAGAAGATACTGGGTGGCCGCACTGCCCTGCAATGCACGGCCAATAAAAACTTTGTGCGCGCCACTATTACTGCGGAAAGCTTCTCTCCGCTGCGCGCGATTTCAACCAGCTTTCTGCGCGACGCACGCGTTTTCTACGACTCAATTGAACTGATAAGCAAATCGAATGCAGCGAACATTGCAAAGGAAACAAAAGCAGATGTGAAAAAATAATTAGGTGGTTTTAATGGAATTTGACGAACAGGCCAGGGCGGACATTGCAGAATACCAGGCGATCCAGCAGCAGCTGCAGATGGTAATGATGCAAAAACAGCAGTTCCAAATGCAGATTTCAGAGGGCAAGAAGGCAGAAGAGCAGCTGCAAAACTACACTGGCACCGTGTTTAGGTTTGCAGGTGGGATACTTATTGAAAAAAAGCCAGACAAGCTGACAGAAGAGCTCAAAAACGAGAGGGAAACCCTCGAAATACGCTCGAACACCATTGAGAAGCAGGAAAGCAAGCTCATTGAGAGGCTCAAGATGCTGGAAGGGAAGCTTGCAAAGCTGCAGGCGGGCAGTTCAATGGGCGGCTCTTCGGGAGAGGGCGCAAGCGTTGGAAGCTCTGGTAACTCAAGCGGGCCTAGCGTTACGCGCAAGAGCAAGGGCGCGGCATAATCAATTCCAAAGTGGAGTGAACTCTTTCTTTTCGCCATAAGTTAGGCTTTTATTCGCCGCAAGAGTAACAAAAACATGCGTAAAAGCACTTTCCTTTTGCCTGCAGCTTTTTTGCTATTCTCTGTTTTTCTGCTGGCAGGGTGCATTTCCAGCCCGCCGGCAGAGGATACTCGAAATCCATTCCCAACCGTGAGCGCCGCGCCTTACCGCAACGTATTCCACATGCAGCCGGTGCAGGACATGGCCGAGCTTGATGGCAAGCTTTACATTCTAGGCGGCGATTCCAAGGGAAGCTCAATTTACCAGTACGTGGACGATAAAATAGCGCCAAAAAAAGTTTTCGAGCTAGGCTATCGGAACAACTCTGACCCGCGGTTTAAAGGCGAGTCGCTGGAAATGAACAGCCTTGCAGTGTACGGCGGAAGGCTTTACGCGGCAGGAATGCCTGGCTTGTTTGCATTAAGGCAGGACGGCAGCTGGGAGGACTTGAACTACCAAGTGCCAGGGCAGCTGACAGCAAATAGGGCGGAAATCGGCAGGATTAAAGTGTTGGGCGGCGAATTGCAGGCGGCAATTTACTACCCGGTTTCAGTGCACGAGAGCGGCAGCATCTTGTACAACGGCAGTATTGCAAAGCTTGCCGGAACTGCTTGGCAGGTATTGCCAGGTAATTTTGATTACCCCATTAGCACCCCAATAAGCGACTTGGAAGTTGCCGGTGGAAAGCTGTACGTTGCAGAAGACAGCTACAAGGTATACCAATACGTTACCGAAGGCACGCCTTCCTTCAAGAACCTCGTAGGCGGCTCGAGCACTGACGGGAACTACGCGAACCTGTATCAGTTCATCCGGCTAGGCAGCGACGGGCAGGAGTTGTACGCCTGCGGGAAAGGCTCTAAAATCTACAGGTTTGCCGGCAGCTCGTGGCAGCTGCTGCACGAAGTTGCCAACAGGTGCGCATTTTTCAAGTCAGTGGACGGCGTGCTGTACGTGGGAACCAACGGCTACGGCAAAACCAGCGGCCAGCCCACGCTGCCAAGCGAAGTTGGCTTGTTCAGGATAGCAGGCGGGAAAGTCGAGCAGGTGGCAACGGTACCCATAAATAACTCAAAACCCGTGCTGCAGTCGGTTACTTCAATTGCAAAGCACGGTGGCGAGTTGATTGTTGGAAGCGATTGGGGCGACCTTTACAAGGTAAGGGACGGCAAGCTGGAAAAAATGGAGTTTTACAAAGACTAGTAAAAGCTTGATTACGAAAATAAGCAAAAAAATAGTTTTTTGCATTAAAACTTTACGCTAAGCGCAGGATTATTTTAGGTCGGGCATTTTCTTCTTTTCAAGCCAAGTTCGCTCTTTCTGCAACCAATTTAAACTCTCTTTGCCAAAGCATTTCGTGAACTGAACATGCTTTTGGACGCGCCATCTTTCACCATAGTCCTCACCCCAGAGGCAGCACTAGGAATTGTACAGAAGGAAATACAGAAGCGCGGCTGGAAGAAAGTCGAAATAGAGGAAATACGCCTAATCTACACCCCCTACTGGGTGTTTTCTTTCGACGTGCTTGCAGAGGGAAGCCAGCCAAGCGGGCGCGCGGCAGTCAACGCCAACACCGGCGACTTGGATGAAATGGTGCCAATGATTTTAGAGCGGCCGCTTCAAAAAACCAAGAAAACTGATGAAAACGGGAGCAGCCAGCCGGAAGTTGAATCCACAAACATTTCTAGAAGCGAAATCGAGAGGGTTGCTCCCGGCAAGCTTGCAGCGCAAATTGGCCTGAAAAAAGACAGTGTTGCAGTGAGCGCAATATCGAAGTTCTACATTCCCATCTACAGGATTTGGGCCAACGTGCCGCCCGAGCAAGGCGAAACCTACAAGGTGACAATAGACGCTTTGCTTGGCATCCCCCAGGGCTTGGAAGCCATTCCTTCAAAAGGCAAGCCAGTTGGCTGGACTGAAGACACGGAATCCACTCTTGAGAAAATGAAGTCGCCGCAAGGCTGGGTGCAGCTAATAGGTGCCACATTCAACTCCATTGTTTCCGGAAACATTTTCTCCTCCCGGCCTGCAATGCTAGGCATCCTTGCAATAGTTGCAATTTTCCTTGCGTTGTTTGTTTTTGGCCAGACTAGCGTGAAAATAGACTGCAAACCCTCGGCCGAACTGCTTGACTCAAAGCCGTTGTTTTCAACTTCAAGCGACGTTCCAGTGGTGCCCAAGCTCAACCGCGCAGGCCAGTTGTACGTCAATGGAGTGTGCCAGTTCAAAAACACCGGCAAGGAAGCCGTGCCAGTGTGCGCCAAAGTAATACTCAAGCGCGATGGCGCAGACACTTCTTCGTTCAACTCCAGCTGCATTGGCAACCTAGAGCCCGGCGACACGCCTTCCGAAAAGGAGTTTACAATCACTTGGCAGTCCTCCGGCGGCGGCAAGTACGCGCTGCGCTTTGAGAGGTTCGTGTAGATGCCCGCCCACCGCTCCTTTGAGTTGTTTGCAGCCACTGCCCTTAAACGATGTGAAAACATGCCAACGGGCTTTAAGGCCCTCAAAGGAAGCTACAAAAACTTTTTTGACAATCTTCTTGCGACAATGCCAAGCGCCACTGAACTTAAAGCCGCCGACAGGCCTGAACTTGGTTCGGCCGTAAGGGAATTCCGTGACGTTTGCGAGCACTGCGCCCTTGAATCGGCAAAACAACAAGTTTCGTCGGCGCGAGTGGCCGAAAAGACGCTCAAACTTGACGTTGCTGACTTCAAGACGAACATGGAAATGGGAATGCTTCATTTTTTCCTAAAAAGGAAGCTCAGTGACAAGTCTGCAGCAGAAGCGAGGGAACACTTCGAAGGTGGGCATTAGAATTTCACCGGCAGTTGCTTACGCATCCAACTTGGCAAAAAGTCATTATAGATACCGTTTCCGAAAAGCAAAAATAATAAGTTGTTCTCGTTTTAGCTCGACTTTCACTTTTTTCCAGACGCATTCCTTTTAGTTACTTTAAGCGAGTTTTTCCTAGCCATTCCTGCTAAAGGGCCCATTGCGGCGTATAGCGTCTGGGCTTCTTGCTCGGTTGGGCGCGCCCTTTCCAACACGTTTTTGAACGAATTTGAGACTTTCACCGGGTCGTGCACTTGCTTAATGGAATGCGCGACAAACGAGAAGAGCGCCTCCAAGTCACCGCGCTTTTGCCGCGTTGCCAGGCGCTTGCGCGGGACTGCAGAAATTGCCTTTGTCTTGCCTTGCTTGAACGCCTCGTACATGCAGACTGCCACTGCGTGCGAGAGGTTGAGCACGGCGTGTTCTGTGCTGGTTGGCACTGTTGCCACAACATCACATTTTTGCAAGTCGTTTTTTGAAAGGCCTTTAGACTCGCTTCCGAAAACCAACGCTACTTTTTCGTCGGGGCTTACTTTAGAGATTGCCTCTTCAATTGTAACCAGGTTTTTGAGTGATTTTCGGTAGCGCGCGGCTACGCCGGTTGTGGCGATGGCGTAGTCGCATCCTTTCAACGCAGCAGAAAGGGAAGCGGCTTTACCTGCGTTTTCCAACACTTCTTTGGAATGCTTTGCAAACAGCACTGCGTCAAAGCCCAGCTTGCACTGCGGCTTGACTAGGAAAAGCTCCTTGCAGCCGAAGTTTTTCATCACTCGGGCCACGCTTCCCACGTTCATGTCGTGTTCCGGCTTGACTAATACAATCCTAAACATTTTCATTCCACCTATACTCTAAAATGAACCGTTTTAAATAAACGGAGCGTAAGAGTTGTGGTAATAACATGAATAGAAACTTTTTGATTGCCTGCCTTGCAATGCTGCTTGTAGCTGTAGCAAGTACAACAGCACTTTCTTCAGACGGGGCAGTCAAGACGGTTGCAACGCGCTACTTAGAGCCCTCCGAGGAAGCCGTGCTGCTATTGCCCGCGCCAGTTGACTTTCAGGGGGCGCGTTATTGGATGGTTGGAATACACTTAATCAGCGCGCCAGATGCTACAAACGTGTTTCTTGCAGTGGAAGACGCTTTTGGCGTTGTGGAAACAAATCCCGGCGCGCTGGCGAAAATGTTTGCGCTTGCAGGCAAAGGGGAAGTTCTCTCGATACTGAAGAAAAACACGC
>OBEQ011993012.1_pt1 | contig 31459 bp, 33 predicted proteins | sample 1670901 | NCBI WGS metagenome assembly OBEQ01 (sample SAMEA104232315, study PRJEB22302) | groundwater metagenome | biome: forest; feature: aquifer; material: groundwater | place: USA | collected 2011-08-07 | depth 5.4 m | reverse complement strand
ACTTGAGGGACATACCAAGACAGTATGCCACGGACTACGCTCCATCCCCAGCCTAAAGGCTGGTGTTTTATAGGCGAATAAAATACCAACGACGTACTCTCCTATTGGAGAAACTCTTTTTGCCGAATACAATTGCGTTTTATACATACTACCTTTATATTGAGAAGCAGTTCGTAACGGAGGTCATTGACATGAAACAGGGAGGAAGATTTTCTCACGAGCAAATAATGAGGATCGAGAAGCTTCTCAGGACCACGGAACTCTCGATTCCTGAGATTGCACGATACATTGGATGCTCCGCCGGTCCGATTGGGGCTCTCAATCGCCGCTCGGGCATCAGGATCTACGAGGGAAATAGAAAGACGTGGCGCGTAGGCTCAGAAACGATGTTTTCGGGTGTGCCATCCCTCTCAAAGTAATGTCTCGCGCTCGTCTCCCCATCCGCATGCGGCCGCGCTCTGCGGCCGCTTCAGCTATGTATCCGCTCAAGCGCGTGCTGGTTCTCTCTACCCTGGCGGAATTATCCACAGCTTGAATAGATGTGGAAGTGTATAATAAAGGAGGTTCCTCTCCGAAAAAAGAAAGGAGGCTCTGAAGCAGGGAAGATTAACAATATAGGCGCGAAGACCGAGGGGGGGAGGGCAAAGGCCGCTCCCCCATTTTTATTGAACTATCTTCTTGGCACGATGAAAGAACAAAAAATGCCGACCTTGCGTCGGAATTTTTTGGGAGCCCCGCCCGATTATCCCGGAGCACATCCAGGTGGGTGGGTGCAATTGCAGTCCAAGGATTGCAATAATATTACCCTCCCGTGAGAAATTATTTGATCCGAAATCTAAGCGGGACTATCTGTAGTATACCCCATAGTACAAACTGTGGTTATCCACACTCCTTTAACACATAGAATATGCCGCTTCCTTTTACAAAAGAGGGGAACTTGTGTTGAATACTCGTATGACGCTTTCATGGCGGCGGCGTTTCTTTTATTCTCTTGTGGCGATCTTTCTTCTTGCAGGAAGCGGGATGGTCTTTTATGCACAGGGGTGGCGGCTTGACCTCGAAACCCTCGCGGTGCGCAAGGTGGGAGCGCTCTATGTGCGCCCCTACCCCGCAGATGCGCTTATTTTCTTGAATCACGCGCGTGTGCAAAAGGGCTTCACGTTTTTTGATCGGGGCACCTTCGTGGGCGATCTCTTTCCGAAGCGCTACACGCTCACGGTAACGCGCGAAGGATATCGCACGCGCGAAAGCCATATTGCCGTGAATCCTTCGCTCGTCACGGAATTCAAATACGCCGTGCTCATTCCCCGCACGAAGGCGCTCTACGCCCCAGACGTAAAGAACGTTTGGATTTCGGAGGGCAAGACGATTTTTGAGAGCGCCACGGGCACACTGCGCACCGGAGATGTTTCTTTTCCCCGTAGAACATTTTTCGCTCTCGCGAAGGATGGCCGCACAGCGCTCCTCCGCAACGGGAAGAATTATTTCCTCGCCGATCTCGAGGGCGGGACCGCGGCGAACCTCACGGCGCTCCTCTCCACGCAGGGCATCGAGGGCCCGTTCCCCGAAGGAACGCTTGTGCCGCTCGAGGGAGGCACTGCAGTTGCGGTCAATGTGAGCACCTCCCTTTCTCTTGTTGACCTACAGACAGGCGGAGTGCGCCTCCTCGATAGGGCGCGGGGCGCAACGCGCCCCTTCGCCGCATCCCCCGCCGCGCTCGCGTGGGCGGGCAACCGCGCGTCCGCCGTAACGAGCACCCTCACCATCTATGATCTTTTTTCAAACACCGCGCGGCAGATCACGAACGTCCCTCCGCACCGCGTAACCGCGCTTGCATGGCAGGGAAACACTCTTACGATACTCACGGCACAAGGAGATTTCTTCACCTATTCCCCCCGCGATGAACATCTCCAAAAGATCGCGGCGGACACGCGGCAATTTTTCTTCTCGGATGATGGCGCGATGGTTGCCGCGCTCGAACACAAAAGCATCGAGGTGTTCTCGCCCGACACAAACGATTACTGGCGCTTCAATCTCCCCTCGACCGACCGCATAGAGCGCCTTATCTGGTACCGCGACAACCGCCATCTCTTCGTCGTCTATCCCGACCGCACTGCATTTCTTGACCTCGATGACGCGTCGCTCGAAAATTTTGACACCGTCGTGCCCACAAACCGCGTCGCGTACGACGCCGCATCGAACCGGCTCTATTTCATCGAGGACGGCGCACTCAAGATGACGGAGTTTGCGCGGTAGAAATGCTATGAACCAAGGTGGACGTTAGGCGACTTCTGCTTGATAGCACTGTTCGCAGTAAAGAATCTCGGGGCGTTCGGGACTATACGTCGCCTCAAAACTATTCGTACAGTGGTCACTTTGATGAAAATGCCCAGCAGTGTTTTTGTAGTTCCCGCCGTCCGAAGACGCGCCCGCACACTGGCATGTCCGCGGGAAAAGCTGTAAGCCCGTGCGTTGTTTTAATCGCTCGAACGTGCGGCAGTTATGACAAAGTCGCGGCAGAGGAAGTCCGAGTTTACGATAAAAAGAAAGTTCGTCGGGCGTGATGCGAAACGCACTCACGCACAGCTGACTACAGTCGGTGCCTGCATGTGCGCAGGAGATAATTTCTCCAGCAATAGCATCTTGCACGTCATTGATATGGTCGGGAAGATTTTCTGACTTCAACGTAGGGGAATAGTTCCGGTCTGCGGTTTCTCGCCATGTATAGCCCTGTGCGACAATCTCATCTTTGCTCAACGGAAAATATTCCTGCGACATGGATTCGTTATATCCCACAGGAGAAAGTTCAACGGGGAAAAACTCGCCATAGGCATACACTCTTTCCTTTTTGTCCTCGTAGGGCATCTGCGTCATATGCTCTCGAATTCTCGGCACAAGCGCTTCCCACTCTTCTTTCGTATATTGCTTGTTGAAGATGCAGTATTGCTTCTTGCGAAGCCCCACACAACCGAAGAGGTAGCTTGAACCGCTGCACACCATCGAATACTCGATGTCATGCGAGTCTTCCTGTGTGAAGAGAGAAAAACGCACATTCTGGGTTCCCACGCCGCAGGCATGGCATTCGTACATCAGTTGTCCGTTGTCGCCCCAGATGGACCAATCGTAGCAGTCCTTGCATCCGGGAAGCTCCTGAAGATATTGGCAGAACTTTAGATGTTCCCCCTCACGCACAAGGAATGAATTTTTCACATCCTTGGAATGGTCAATGTAGTTGCCGCTCACGCGGGTGTTATTGAGCCCTTCGATGAATTTGTTGGGAAATTTTACCCAAAAGTCCTGCGCCTGTGTTTTCGTCTTTTGGTAGTTAGCGTAGGAGCCAAGGTTTAATTCTTTGAGCTTCGCCTGATAATCTTCTTTTGAATATGGCTGATTCCAGATATGATATTGCTTCTTACGAAGCCCTACACACCCCACGCAATCGGAACAGCCCACGCAGTTTTTCGAGAACCACATATTGAATGAGTTCTCGCAATTATTGCAACCGATATTGCGGTTGCCGGAAGTGAGCCAGAAACTATCGTAACAGCTCTCACACTTGGCGAGATGGGATGTATCCACGCAATCTTTACAAAACGTAATGCCATGACTGTACATACAATCCTCCGAGTTGCTCCCATTGAAACAGAGATAGCAGTTCTTCGGTTCGGTGAAGTTATTGCAGTAATCACTACGCACGCCGTTGATGACATTCAGATTTTTGAGCGGCACTTTGTGGAGAAATTCGCTGAACTGCTCAAAGAATGGCCGCTTAAAATCGTACTCTTGCGCATACTCTAGTGGATCCCATTGGTCTGTTATCCATACTTCTTTTTCATACACCTTGTAGCCCGAATCGGGCGCATACATAGAGAAAATATCTTTGCCGGAAGAATCACTCTTGCGCTTGTATAAAATGCGCTCGTTCCTGAATGCCATGCGACGCTGGGCACGACAAAGCCAGCAAAACGTCGGCGGCGGGACTTTTATTTTCTCATAGAATCCAAAGTCCTCCAGTTCGATCGTGAACTGGTTTTTGCAGTTTTGGCATTGTTTCGTCTGGGATTCCATGGGAAACATATTTTATTTCTTCCCTCCTTCGTACATAAAACCCTCGGCAATTTTCCAAACGCCTTTTTCTCGAAATGCCGGAATGTTCTGCCGACGGGCAGCGTTTGCAAGAGCCGGAGCAGATTTCTTGTGTTTCTTCACATAGTCCGCAAGCGTAATGATCGTTTCGCCCTTCAAGTAGGGAATGCGCTTATGAAGGGACTCCGTAAGTCCAAGTGAAACAATTTTCTCCATAATCTTCGTGCTTTTCTTTTCGCGATATTCACCGAATGACTTGTAATAATCCTGTTTTTCTTTGTCGCGAATAATAACGCTCGGAAAACCGAGGCGCTGGAGTTGATAGTTCATAAGAACGCGCCCAATTCTGCCATTGCCGTCGTTGAACGGATGGATGGTTTCAAAATCCAAATGAAACTTTGCGATCTTATCTACAAAGTAAACTGCCAGATCGCTCCCATACTCGATAATAATCGCTTCGATCATTCGTTCAACATGCTCCGGCGCAGGTGCCACATGCGTACCCACGCGGACATATTCGCCCTTTTTACGAAAGCGACCGGCGATGTTGTCATCAATGCCGCCGATCAACATTTGATGCAAAAGCAAGATGATTTCTTTATCGATCTCTTTTTCTTGTGACTTTTTCCTAACATATTCAACCACTCGAGCAAGATTTTTTGCTTCAAACACTTCGCGCACCGAAACATCGCGCGGTACCTCCATTTCCAAAAGAATTTTTTCGGTTTCTTTGAGCGTCAGCGTTGAGTTCTCGATGGCATTGGAGTTGTAAACCGCTTCGGGGATCTCCGTCTCGTCAACCATTATCAAAAGCGGCTCTTTGCCGCGACGCAAGGTGTCGTATTCACCCTTGAGCGTCTGAATGCGCTTTTTGATTGGATGAGTGGTAGCCATGTGAGCTATTGTAATCCTTTAACTATCTATTGTCAATAATTAGTGAATTAAGCCATATAAAGCACTATATTCACTAAAAAGTATCGCCACATGAATGAAGATGCTATTTAGTTCCTCCGTCCCTTCCCCGCAAAACAAAGAGAACTAATGTAATGGTCGTCCAGCTTTGTAAATCCTCGGTTTTGTTGAGATAACCTGATGAACTGAAACGCTCGTCTAGCGCTTCTTCCATTGAGGCGCACGGCGCGCCTTCTTAAGTCCATACTTCTTCCGTTCCACCATGCGCGGATCGCGCGTGAGGAATCCCAGCGCGTGAAGCTTATCCCTCAACTCTGCGCTTCCGATCACGAGCGCGCGCGCGATGCCGTGACGGACGGCCTCCGCCTGTGCGTTCGGCCCCCCGCCGCGCACCTTGACCCGGACATCAAACTGGTCTTCAAGCTTCAGCTCGCGGAGCGGCGAGAGTGCCGCCGCGCGCCATCGCTGGGTTCCAAAATAGTCCGCAAGGTTCCTGTCGTTCACGATCGCCGCGCCGCCCCCTTTCGTGAGCCGCACGCGCGCGACTGCGGTCTTCCTGCGCCCCACGCCCTCCGCATAGCGGCCTGCTATTTTCGATTCAATTTTTTGTTTTTGCTTTTTTGCCATGATCATGAGATACCAATATACCAATGCATGCGAATGATACTCATCATACGAATCACGTGATTTGTAGTATTTGTATCATTAGTACCATTTGTATATTGGTATCATAATTTATTTTTCAATAAAGATAAGTTTCTTCATTCTCTTTTGTGTAAGAAAATTCTTCGGGAGCATCTTGCGCACCGCTTGTCGGAGCACCCAGCGGGGATCCTTTGCGACTGCCTCCTTGAAGGTTTTGGTCTTCACGTGGCCTACGTAGCCGGTATGGCGATGGTATTTTTTCTGTTCCGTTTTCCTGCCTCCGATCGTGAGCTCGCGGTAATTTTTCACGAGCACGCGATCAGAGCCCACGTTCTTCGGATCGTACGTGGGGTGCTTCTTGCCCTGAAGGATCCCCGAGATCTCGGAGGCAACCCGCCCCAGCCGTTTATTTTTAACATCTATTGTGTAGTCCATAGTCATCTATCGCGATTCTCATCCACGAATGCATCCGAATGCCCCGAATGGCAATCGGTTCATTTGAGGTATTCGAATGTAATTGGTGGCATTCGCATCGCGTTATTACACAAATTCGATCACCGCGAGCCGCGAGCCGTCCCGCTTTCTCGACGTGGCGAGCTTCGTCACGCGGAGATAGCCGCCCGCGCGCGCCGCGTACCGCGAACCGATCTCGTCCATGAGCTTTGCGACCGTTGCTTTATTCTGCAGGCGCGAGAGCAAGAGACGCCGGCTTGCAAGGGTCTTCCGGCGCGCGAGCGTGACGCACCGTTCCACGAGCGGGCGGATTGCTTTGGCGCGAGCCTCGGTCGTCTCGATCTTCCCCGAACGAATAAGATCATTCGCAAGGTTCCTCAAGAACGACCGGCGGCGGCCCGTGAGCCGATGAAATTTTTTACCTTGAACGTGGTGTCGCATGGAATTGATTTCTTGTAATTACTTACTACCCCATTTACCCAATTGCATCATTTTTGCCAGCAACAGTATGGGTAATGGGTAATGAGGATATCGGGTTATTATTTGCCCTTCTTGGTTTTCTTTTTCGGCGCCGCCGCCGGCGCTTCCGCTTCAAACTGCTTCATTTCCACTGCGCCCACTTTCTCAAAATGCTCTTTCAAGATCACCGCAGATGTCTGGAGCGCCTGGGAAGGGCTTTGCGTGCCGTCGGTATCGATCTCAAGGCGGAGGCGGTTGTAGTCGGTGCGATCGCCCACGCGCATATTCTCGACCGTGTAGTTCACTTTGATCACGGGTGAGAAGAACGCATCCACGCCCACAAGCCCCACGGCGAGCTTCTCCGCTTTCCGCGATTCGACCGCAGAATATCCCATGCCGCGCTCTACGGTCACTTCGACCTCCAACTCGGCGTTCTTTGCGGTCAAGGTCGCGAGCGGTTCTTCGGGATTGACCACATCCACCTGGGAATTTTTTTCGATATCAGCGCCCGTGAGCGTCATTTCCCCTTTCCCCCGTACCAAAAGCGTCTGGGGTTCCTCGGTGTGCATAAGAAACCGCAGCTTCTTGAAATTGAGCACCAGCTCGACCAGATCCTCTTTGACCCCCGGAAGGGTGGAAAATTCATGCGGAGCATTTTTTATTTTAATATAGGTCACCGCCGCTCCCGGCAGAGAGGAGAGCAGTACGCGGCGGAGCGCGTTGCCGATCGTAAGGCCGTAGCCCGCGTAGAGCCCCTCGATCTCAAAGACCCCGCGGCGGGCGTCCTCGGAAACCGTTTTAATACTGACTGCGGAATGTAATTGTGGCTGTTCCATAAAAGTTGACTGATGACTGTTGACGAATGACTTATAACTTTAAGATCGCAGCGCGAGTAACTTGTTATAGGTTATTTGTCATGGGTCATTGGTTAGTTCTACTTGCTGAATGATTCGACCAATATGTTCACTTCAAATGGGATATCGACATCCACGGGAGGCGAGAGCACTTTGCCTTCCCACGCATCCCGGTCAAGATGAAGCCAGGGGGGAGGTTCGTAGACCGCGAGTTTCTCTTTTCTCTGCGTGAACTGGGCGCGGGAGAGCGACTCGTTCCGCACGCCTATCACGTCCTCTGGGCGCACCTCGTAGCCGGGCGCCCGAACACGCTTCTTGTTTACCATAATGTGCCCGTGGGAGACAAGCTGGCGCGCCGCGTTGCGCGAAGGAGCGAATCCGAGCCGGAAGACCACGTTGTCGAGCCGGCGCTCAAGGAGCTCCACGAGGTGCGTGCCGGTTCCTCCGGATTTCGCATGTGCGCGGTCAAAGAGCCGCCGCAGGGTGGATTCGTCGATGCCGTAGCTCACTTTGAACTTTCTTTTCTCGCGAAGCTGCAAGCCAAAATCGGAAAGCGTTTTTTGCTTGCGCTTTTGCCCGTGCATGCCCGGGCGATACGGCTTCCGCACCATGGCGCACTTCGGCCCCTGGCAGCGCTCCCCCTTCAAGTGAAGGTGTTCGCCGAGAGACCGTTCTTTTCTTTCTTTGGGACCGATCATGGTATATCGCGATTCTCATCCACAAATGCACCCGAATGCCTCGAATAGCAATCGGTTGATTCGGGTTATTCGAATGTAATGAGTGGTATTCGCATCGCGTGTTAAACTCTTCGCACTTTCCGCGGACGGGGGCCGTTGTGCGCGATGGGAGTCACGTCCTTGAGCGTGACGATGGAAAATCCGTGGTTCGAGAGAGAGCGAACCGCCGAATCGCGCCCGCCGCCTATTCCCTTCACGAACACCTCAAGCTCCCGCACTCCCGCATCTTTCAGTTTTTCGGCGATCACCGCGATAATCTTCGACGCCGCAAAAGGAGTCGCTTTCTTCGGGCCGGAAAATCCGAGCGAGCCGGCGGTTGCCCAGGTGAGCACGTCCCCTTTTTCATCAGTCACCGTGATCACGGTATTGTTGTAGGACGCGTTCACATAGACGCGCCCGCGATCCATCTTTTTCCCTTTTTTAGACACGCGCGCGGGAGACGCAGAGGGAGCGCGGCTTGCCTCCGCCGCCGGTTTTTCCCCCACTTGTTCTGCAACTTTTTTCTTTCCCATGATATTCTCTACGAACTACGAATGGTGTACGAATATATGAATACACCGCGACAACCGCCGCGCGTTCGTATATTCGTAAGTGATTCGTATTTTGTAGCCATTTTATTTCAGGTCGACTTTCCTCTTGCCGCTACCCGCGGTCTTCCGCACGTTGCCGCGAACGGTCCGAGAATTCGTCCTCGTGCGCTGGCCGCGCACGGGAAGGCGCCGCGCATGGCGAGTTCCGCGATAGGCCCGAAGCTCTTTGAGCCGCTGGATATTCCGGCGGATCTGCTGGCGCAACTCTCCCTCCACGGTGCAGTTTTTTTCAATCCAGCCTTTGATCTTATTCACTTCATCGGCGGTAAGGTCTTTCGTGCGGGTATTGACGTTAATGCCGCTCGAGGCAAGCGCTTTCCGAGAAAGCGTGGGACCCACGCCATAAAAATACGTAAGGGCTACTTCGATACGCTTATTGTCTGGAATAGTGATGCCGAGAAGTCTCATGGTAATATCGCGATTCTAATCCACGAATTCATCCGAATGCTTCGAATGGCGGCCGGTTAATTTGAGGTATTCGAATGTAATTGGTGGCATTCGCATTGCGTTATCCTTGGCGCTGTTTGTGTTTTGGATTTTTCTTGCAGATCACATACAAACGGCCGCCGCGTTTCACCACGCTGCAGTCTTTGCATATTTTTTTTATTGAGCTTCGTACTTTCATTGTTGTATATCGCGATTCTAATCCACGAATTCATCCGAATGCTTCGAATGGCGGCCGGTTAATTCCTGGTATTCGAATGTAATTGGTGGCATTCGCATCGCGCTATAACCTCCGCACGATTCTGCCGCGGCGGCCATCCGGCCCCATCTCCACGAGAACCCTGTCTCCCGGCAGAACGCGGATATGGTGCACGCGCAGCCGGCCCGCGAGATGCGCGAGCACTTCGCTTCCTTCGCCCATCCGCACCCGGAAGAGAAGCCCCGGGAGTGACTCGAGAACGACGCCCTCGCGCCCTTGCACGCGCGGCCGCGAATCAGATTTCATATTCTCCGCGTATGCCCTCGTAGATCTCCCGTCCCGTGAAAAAGCTTTTCACCATAAGTAGTCGCCGATAGAGAGGAAGCGTGTGTCTTCGTGAGGATTGAAAAAACCAGCTTGAGCATATTAACCTATACCCCATTCCCCTGTCAATTCCAAAACAATACTCATACGTTCAGGACAGAAAGCCCTGTCAGGGCGAGGAGAGTAGTCCCGAAAAGAATAGTGAGGAAGGCGCTCAAAAGAAACGGGGCGCCGAGGGTGGTGTAGCGGTATCCCCACACGATCCGCCGCACGAGCGACAGGAACACGACGCAGAAAAAAAGGAGCGGCACGAAGATCGTGATGCGGGGCCACCCCACAAGAAGGGCAGAGAGGAATCCGAGCATCACTTCCCCTTCGTCAAAAAAACGCTCTTTGTGCCGCGCGAGGAATCGCAGGAACAGGCACCACATGAACGCCCCTCCTATCGCAAGGATTGCGCTCAACCAGAACCGCGCCCACGCGTAGTAGAAAAAATATCCTCCCGAATTCTGAAATATCCACGCGAGCCAGCGCGGTACGACGTCAACGTGATCCGGAAGGACGAGAGGAGAGCCAAGAAGCACGCGTGAGAGGGCACCTCCGCTCCAGAGAAGGTATTGGAGCACGGTGAGCAGGCCTGCATAGCACACGCGGAATGCGATCATGATCATCGCAAGGGCTCGGTAGAATTTCTGGTGCCTGCTGAACCGCACAGCAAAGAAAGGAAGCCAGCCGAAATAGAAAAGAACGGCGAGGATGCAGAGCGCCATAGATACGACCGGCGGCGACCAGAGAAGAATGGGGCCGTTAAAAAATTCGGTAGCGGTCATTACTCTATTACCATTTGCAGGCGGCGAGGATCCGAAGGAATGTGCAGAAGCCACTTGGGCCAGAAGGAAAGCGTCGCGTCCACAATGCCGGGGAGCGCCAGGATCTCTGCCCGGGCCTCCTCTGCGCTTTTGCCGTAGAGCTTCTTCTTGAACTCATCAGGAGAAAAAGATTGCGTGAGCGTCCCCTGTGCCGCAACGGAGAATCCCAGCTGGCCCTTCTCGAAATCCGCGTGAAGGCCGGTATAGGACAACGCGAGGTCCTTAATCATAAGATCGGGCGCGCCTGCGGCGTGCGCGAGGACGAGCGCGCGCATATCGGATTCCCGAAATCCGATCGCGCGGAAGCTCGCCTCTCCAAACACGCCGAAGTTCCCCTTATCGTCGGCGGCCTTCCCCGCCGTGAGCTTGGTCACCGTCGTTTCCGAGGCGCCATCGGGCACGATGATCCCCTGCGGGCGCCGCGAGATAAGGTTATTCGTTAGGCTCGAACGCAGGAGGCCCGTTACTTTTTCTTTTGCGTTCTTCATATCGCCATCGGTGGGCACGGCATGTTCTCCTAAGGCACCGCCCGCAAGCGGCGCGTTGATCGCTCCGTAGAATCCGGCATATTTCGGCGTCCCCTTGAAGCCGGGAATTGTGAGGCGCGGGATAGGGCCCACGTTGTAGTCCGGTCCGGCTTTGTCGGCAACGACCACCGCCTCCACGCTCGCAGGAGTGATTTTCCCCCGCACGACATTCGCGCCGGGGACAGTAACCCTCTCGTCGATCCGAAACACTTTGCCGTCGGGAGCCATAAAACGGGTTGTCGCGACGAGGGTCTGCGGCTCTCCGCGGTAGGCGTTAGAGATGGTGATCTTTCCGGTTGCCTTCGTGGCGACGACGGATCTCCCCGATGCGGGAAAAAGTTGAGTCATGTTCCGCTGGTCCGAAAAAACCTCCGCGGGGATGATGCCCTTGTTCAAATCGGCGAGGGCGACCGATTTTGCGGCAACGACCGTTCCCTCATACGAAAGCGGCGATTTCTTGAAATGGATCACTGCCCGCGCCGTGCCGAACAACGCGGCGAATGTCCATCCCCCTCCAAGAAGAACTGCGAGCAAGAGGACAATGGCCCCGATCGGTTTTTTCCATCGCCCGAAAGAAATGTGCCGGCGCGCGCGGGGCTTCACGGGTTCCTCGGGCGGCATCTCGCGCGATGACTCGGGCGCGGAAAATACCAACCGCGGTTCTTCTTTTTCTTTTTGCGCAGGCGCTACCCGCGGCGCTTTTTTCGCCCCTCCGCGCTTCCCGCCCGGAACAGGTGTTCCCGGAGGCGATGTGGTGGCGGGAATAATATCTGCCATTGCGGTCACTCTTCCGGCGCGCGTCAAGATCGGGTGGATCGCCTCAAGCCCCGCCGCGTGCGCGAGCGCCAGCACGCTTTCATCCACCGACTCCACGGACACTTGTTTCCCCTGCGCTTCCGCCTCGCGCTTCAAGAGGCGAAAGTTGCTCACGGAGTTTCCGAACGCGCTCTGCCGCGGGATCACGAACGCGATCTCCTGCGCCTCGCTCTTGCCGAGCTTCTCCGCAGCCGCGTTCACCTCATCGTTTTTGGTAAGTACGATTTTATGCCTCATGGTATATCGCGATTCTAATCCACGAATGCATCCGAATACTCCGAATAGCAAACGGGTAATTTGAGGTATTCGAATGTAATTAGCGGCATTCGCATCGCGTTATATAGTATAGCGCATTTACCCCCGCGACGCGCCCAGCCAGTTTAGGTGGCGGCGCAGCCAATGGTTGATCGTGGAATCGCTTTTGTCGGCATACCACTCGACCAACGGCGCAATCGGCACGAACCATTCAGAGGACGTGCGTCCGGTCCCGCGGCGGAAGGCCACACCGATATTCTGGAGCATCTGGTCAAGAGGCGGCTCCGTAAAGGTGTAGTTCCCCTTTTTGAAGGGAAAAGGCGCCGGGAAGGGTGCAGAGGAAAGTATACATACGCGCGGAGGGCTTTTCTGGAGCGCGAGCTGAGCCCGAAGCGCATCGAGGTCGCTTCCAAAAAGGCGCCCCAGGAAGGCGTGCACGCGCGGCGACGTCCGCCCCTCGCGATAGGCGGCATAGACGCGGCGTGCCGCAGCGCGAGGAATCCCCCATGCGCGCTCTACAGAAGAGAGAAAGGAGAGCGGCGACCACGAAAGGGCGACTTGCGCGAAGGAGGGAGATTCGCTCTGCGCTCCCGGGAATACTGCCCACGATCCCGCCTTGTCCGCCTCCACAAACGCGAACGGTTTTTTCCATGTGCGCTCGAGGCCCCGCATCCCCGCGCGCCCCAGATGAGTAAAGAAAAAGTCGCGGCGCCCCACGAGGCGGTAGAGATCATCAAGCACCTCGCGGCTCGTGAGCGTGAGCTCCAAGACTGCCGAGACGATTTTCCCCGCGAACCCGAGCGGGTTCACCACGCGATGCCCTTCCACGGAAAATTGCCCCACCGCGCTTCCCACAAGCATCACGTCGAGTTCGTCAATGTTAAAAAGCTCGCTCGCCTCCTTGCGCGACTGCGTGAACGCTTTCCCCACTGTGTGCGCGAGCGCGTTTTCAAGTTCGACCGCGACAACAGGCTCTTTGGGATTGTCACGCTCAACGTGCACCGGCAGGACCACGATCGCCGCAAGGGGAAATCCCGCCGCAACGATCACGGGTCCCGGAAACGCGGGCGTGCCTTTGCGCCGCTCGCGCACCGGGCGGGGATGTTCCTCAATCTGCTCAGAGGTGAGCACCCGCTCGCGATTGAGCGCAAAGCGGAACGTGGTGAGCCGCTCGCGCTCGGCATACACGACAAGAAACCGTTCCTGCGCCGAGAACCAAGAAAGGACGCGCTTCACGAAAGGCATGTGCCTTTATCCTATCACGCGATCGGCTCCGGGAAAAACGGGCGGACTATTCCTTTCCTGCGCTGAACTTCTTTCCTGCGCCCGCGCGGGAAACGGCTTGGTGTTTTCTCATTTCGCGGTCGAAATCTTCACGACGCAAGCCTTCAGCCCGCGCGCCGCCTAATTCTCGTATCACTTCGAACGGCAAGCCGTACGATTCGTAGAGAGTAAAGGCAGACGCGGTGCTCACCTCCTGTAGCTTCTCTAATTCTTTTATGCCCCGCCCCAAAGTTTTCCCGAAACGCTCGTGTTCCTCCCACATCGCATTGATGCTTTCGTTCCGATTCGCCGCAAGTTCCGGGTAAAACTCTCCGTAGCGCGCGATGACCATTTTCATAAGTTCCTCGAACACATCGGGGCGAAGATGGTGAAGATGCTCATACACGAACGCTCGGCGCATCAGGCGGCGGAGCACATATCCCGCTTCCTTGTTTGAAGGCCTCACTCCGTCCGCAAGAAGAAACGATGCGGCACGGGCATGGTCGGCCACGATTCTCGTTATCCGCATCGGCAATGCCTCTGGCACAAGCGCCATAATCGGCGCAAACAAATCCGTTTCAAAAATGTTCTTCTTGCCCTGCACAATCATCGCGAGGCGTTCAAGTCCCATGCCGGTATCGACACCGGGCGTTCTGAGCGGCTCGAGCTTTTTTCCGGATGCTCCCGCGTTGAGCTCCTCCCGCGAGCCGGAATAGAAATACTGGTTGAAGACGATATTCCAGACCTCCACGTCCTGCCCCGCGGCATTTTTGCAATAGATCTCGGTCGTCGGCCCGCACGGTCCCGCATTCCCCGTGGGTCCCCAAAACACATCGTCCATTCCCTCTTCGCGGATGTCGAGCTTCGCATCGAGCGATTTCCAAATGGCACGCGATTCCTTGTCTTTCGGTACGCCGACGGCATCATCCCCCCCGAAGATGGTGACGTGGGAAATTTCAAGCCCCATTTCTTTCGTGATAAATTCGTGCGCGTACCCGATCGCTTCTTTTTTGAAATATCCCCCAAAACTGAAATTGCCCAGCATTTCGAAGAACGTGAGATGGGATTCATCTCCTACTTCGTCAATGTCGGAAGTGCGAAATGACTTTTGGATGGATGCGGCGCCTATTTTTTCCGGATACGTTTTCGCGAAATCCAGTTCTCCGGTGAAGTATTTCTTGAACTGCTGCATCCCCGCGGTCGTAAGCAAGACCGATGGGTCATCCGGGATCAAGGATGACGACGGCACAATCGCATGCCCGCGCGCCTTGAAGAAGTCGAGAAATTTTTGGCGGATATCGGAGGAGGTCATTGGAATATCCCCTATAGCTTATCATTAATATTCTCTTTTATAAGCTCCGCAACGGCCACAAGTTCGGCGGTCGGTGTTTGCTCCCTGTTTCCGGGGCGGTATAAAAACTTTCTTGGATCGTACTCGGTAATTCCCGTGTCGCCAGCTTTCCGCGGAATAATATGGAGATGGAAATGCGGCACGGATTGGCCCGCTACGCCTCCTTCATTCCATACGCAGTGGAACCCTTCGGCTTCAAACACTTCGGCAAGAACCGTCTTTAACTTCCCCCGCAGACCGAAGATGGCGGCTATTTCTTCTTGAGTGAGATCCTCGAACCGAGGCACGCAACGAACCGGGCACACCAACACATGACCCGGAACGATGGGGATGTTAGTCGGAAACGCGAATGCAAGCTTGGTACGCACAATTGTCCGCCTTTGTATATCTGGTTCCGCGCAATAAAGACAATTCATGGAAAACCTCCCAACTTAATTTAAGCTAGAAGTAAAGTACCATGCACACATCCAACAAACAAGCTATGTCAAATTATCGAACCCTTCGAGCGCCTTCGCCTTGTGGTGGTCGCGGATTTTCTCCAATGCTTTTGCTTCAATCTGGCGGATGCGCTCGCGCGTGACGCCGGAGACCTTGCCCACTTCTTCGAGCGTGTGGGTGACGCCGTCCTCAAGGCCGAAGCGCATCGTCAAAATCTTCCGCTCGCGCTCGGAGAGATCCACCATGATGTCCTTCAAAAGGTCGCGGAGGAGCGCGCGCGCGGCAACCTGCGCCGGCGTCACGCTCTTGTCGTCCGGGATGAAATCCGAGAGCGTCGAGTCCTCTTCGTCGCCCACCGGCGCTTCGATCGAGAGCACCTCCTGGGAAATTTTCTGAATGTGGAGGACTTTTTCGACATCAAGGCCCATCTCGGAGGCGATTTCTTCCGAAAGCGGCTCGCGCCCCAGCTCTTGGATCAACTGGCGGCGCGTCTGCGTGTATTTCGAAATAGTCTCGACCATGTGCACGGGGATGCGGATGGTGCGCGACTGGTCCGCCAGGGCGCGCGTGATCGCCTGGCGGATCCACCACGTCGCATAGGTCGAAAACTTGAATCCTTTTTTGTAATCGAATTTCTCGACCGCCTTCGAGAGGCCGATATTCCCCTCTTGAATGAGGTCGAGGATGCTCAAGTTCGGCGTGCGGTTCGCGTAGCGCTTGGCAATGGAGACCACGAGACGCAGGTTCGCTTTGATGAGCTTCTGGCGGGCTTCTTCGTCGCCCGTCTCGAGGCGCTTCGCAAGTTCGCGCTCCTCCTGCTTGGTGAGGAGCGACGTTTTGCCGATCTCCCTCAAATACACTTGCACCGCGTCGGGCGTCATCCGCTCGGTCTCGATCGATCGCTCGAGCTCCGCGCCCGAGGGTTCGTTCTCCTTGCTGATGCCGATCAGTCCTCCCGTCTCCACCACCTTGATGTTCGCTTTCTCGAGGCGGCTGTAGACCTCGTCGAGAAATGACACATTGTCCTCGATATTCGGGAACGCGCGGAGGATTTCGTTGTCGGTCACGAATCCGCGCGGCCTGCCGGTGACAATCAATTCCTCAAGCTGTTCGCGATACTTCGCGAGTGGGTCCTTGCCTTTTGCGAGGCCGTGCTTTTTGGGCGATTTCGCCTTTTTCCCCCGCCGCGTTTGAGCGGCACGGCGGGGCAGCCGCGTGATTCTCTTTTTTGCATGTCCGCGCTTCCGCGCTGTATGCCCCTGCTTCCGCGCGGGGCGGCGGGCTTTCTTTTTTGGTTTTCGTTTCTTTTTGGAGGGCATTGATCGAAGTGGAGGAAATGATACTAGAACTTATCTCTTAAATCCAGTATTCGTGGCATTCGTCCGTCATTCGCAGGACTCGGATTAGTAGGACGGCAATTGTCCAAGTTCGCGGAGGGCTTCGCTCACTTTCTTCTCGTCGCCGCGGATCTCCGCATCGCGGACCACCGCCGAGAGTTCCCGCCGCCGCTCGCGGTAATATTCGCGCACGAGATGGCTTTTCACTTCTTCTATTTCGGGGAGTTCCGCCGACTCCGCGCGCAGAACGACAAAGTTCATCAATTCATCAAGTAAAGGATCGTCCATCCTGCGCCCGCCGCCTTTGATGACCTCGAACACCTGCTGGCATTCCGGAGAGAGATGCACCACGTGGTCGTAGACGATGCCCATATCGTTTTTCACGAGCGCAATCGAGAGCAACCGCTGGCTCAAGAGCTCCCAGCGGGAGAAATTTCTCTGCGGCGCGGTTTCGGGAACGGCCGCGCGGTCGCGGGGTGCGGCGCCGTCGCCGAGCTTCGCGGCTTCTTCGCGGAGCGCTGATTCTTCGATGCCGGTGCGCTCCGCGAGCTGCTTCATCCAAAAACTCTGCGCCACAGGGCTCGCGATATGCTTCAGCTTCGCGAGGACCGCGCGGAGATTTTTGAGAAATGACCGGTCAGGGCGGAACTGCGTGCCGGGAGGAAGGTAGCGTTCGAAGTAAAATGCCGGCGCGGGCGTCGCCTCCGCGATACCGCGCAGGAGCGCCACGGGGTCTTTCGCGGCAACCTCCGCGGGGTCTTTTGCGCCGCGGAAAGTGACGACTTTTACCTGAAAATCATTCGCTTCTGCGAGATCGATCGCCCGCTCCCCCGCCTCAAGCCCCGCCTCGTCGCTGTCGAAGCTCACGATGAGCTCCTCTGCCGCGCGCCGGAGGACGCGCAGATGGTCTGCGGTGAGTGCCGTGCCGGAGGTCGCGACGGCGCAGCGGATTCCCGACTGCCAACTCATCAAAAAATCCATCTGCCCCTCGACAAGAAACGCCTTCCCCGCGTCGCGGATCCCCTGTTTGCTCTTCCAAAATCCATAGAGCAGTTTTGACTTCGCGAAAATGGGCGTCTCGGGGCTGTTGATATATTTTCCCATCTCGCCGGTATCGAGCTCGGGCAAAATTCTTCCCGTGAAGCCCACGATCTTTCCGAAGTGGTTGTGGATCGGGAACATGATACGACCGCGAAAGCGGTCGCGCGTCATTCCCCGCTCGGTCTTGAACGAAAGCCCCGCGCGCAGGAGATCGTCCGGCGCGTAGCCCTTGTGCAGAAGGTGCATCGTGAGCCGTTCCGGTTCATTCGACGCCCATCCGATTTCAAATTCTTCGATGGTGCCCTGCTGCAGCCCGCGCTCCGCAAGATACGCCCTCGTGCGCCCGGCGCTTTTCAATTCTTCTATAAAAAATTCTTTCGCGGCGTTCTGCAGGTCATAGAGCAGGCCGGTGTATTTATATTCCGCGGGATTCAGGCGCCGGAGCTCCACGCCGGCTTTCTCCGCCAAAATTTTGAGCGCCTCGCCGAACTCTACGTTCTCGTAGCGCATGAGGAACGCAAACACATCGCCGCCCGTGTTACATCCGAAGCAATGCCACGACTGCCGCTCGGGAGAAACCATAAACGAAGCGGTCTTCTCTTTATGGAACGGACAGAGTCCCTTCCAGTTCCTCCCCGCTTGCTGGAGCGTGACGTATCCCTTGAGGAACTCGACGACGTCTAGTTTTTCCTTGATTGCCTCGGTCGTAGAACCCGCCATGAAGAGTATTGTAAGGGAAAAAGCGGGAAGGCGGCAAATCTCCTTTGACAACAATGGCTCCGTTGACTACGATAGCCGTTAGTATTTCGTACCTTGACCTAAACCCCGATAACCCCTTTTGGAGAGGAAAACAACCATGGCTAACGATCTACCAGTGCGAGTGGTAAGTCCCACCACGAAAGATTACCTTTTCAAAGTATGCGGACGCGACAAGCCCTACATGGGATTGGATGTCGTCTGTCCCGAACGAGGAAACAAAAGTGGTAACATCCGCATCACCGTGACCGCGGTGGAATGGGGCGAAACGCCCACGACATGGAACATCAAGGGATACGTCCTGCGCGTGTTCGGAACGCTTGCATCCGAAGCGGAGTTTGCCAATCAGATGACTGCAGATGGCTACCCTTTTAGGGGTTCCGTAGCAACATCAAAAGACGAACCGGAACCCTGGCTTAAGATCCAGCTCGAAGGAGGCGTATGAGAGCAAAGACAAATTCTGCGCGGAAGCGGTTTCGTCTGGCTGATTACTTTGTGAACAAAACATCAAAGAAAAATTCTCCGAAGCCCGTGGAGTCTGGAAGGCTTTTCCTTTCTGTAGATAAGCTTTTCTATGACGATGCAGTGGGGACCTTCGAGGGCAAGATTGGTCGCGCAGAAGGAGCGATTGCTCGCAACGTACTGCTCCGCGGCAGAACATTCGTCGGTTTCGTCATTGCGAACATCAAACAGGGCGGAACGATTATCTATGCTTTTGACACCGACTGATAATAGTGGTACCCATCACCACCACCTCTACCTCGCCCGCCTCGGGCGAGTTTTTTTACAAGATTCTCGATCTGCGGTATCATGGCAATTCATGCCTCCCATCCTCTCCGTCAAAAACCTCACCACGCGGTTTGAAGACCACGTCGTCCTGAAAGACGTGAGCTTTACGCTCGAGGCGGGCGACGAACTTGCCGTCATCGGCCCGAACGGTTCGGGCAAAAGCGTCCTCTTGAAATCGCTCCTCGGGATTCTCCCGCACGACGGCGAAGTGCGCTGGGCGCCCGAGGCGCGGCTCGGCTATGTACCCCAAAAGATAGACGCGGACCGGCACTTGCCCCTCACCATAAAAAATCTCCTCACCGCGAAAGCAAAGCTCCTGGGACTTGGCGCACGCGACATCCATGCCTCGATCGAGACCGTGGGGCTCGCCTCATCGATCGCGGAAACTCCGGTGGGGCATCTCTCCGGAGGCCAATTCCAGAAAGCGCTCATCGCGTTCGCGCTTTTGGGATCGCCGAACGTGATCCTCTTTGATGAACCGACGGCAAGCTTGGACCAGCTCGCGGAGGAGCACGTCTATGAACTCGTGCACCAACTCCGCACGGGCTCGGGCATCACTGTGATCCTCGTCTCGCACGACTTGAGCGTCGTCTCGCGCTATGCCACGAAAGTGCTCTGTCTCAACAAAGAAGCGGTCTGCTTCGGCACGCCGCAGGAGGCACTCTCGCCGGACGTGGTCGCAAAACTCTACAGCGGCCCGCAAAAGTTTTACCATCACCACGCAACATCACAAAACCCCAAATCTCAATGACTAATGCCCAATCAAATCTTCCGCCAGAGGCCGATCCTCCTTCGGAGGACAATACCCAAAATCCAAAACGCAATTGGTCATGGGGACTTGGTCATTGGGATTTACTAGCATGACCTTTGACTTCTTCTCTATTGTCCTCTCGCTCGCCGCCGCGTTCGCCGCGGGGCTCGTGGGCGGCTTCGCGCAATTGAAGCGCATCATCCTCGCCGGAGACGTGATGTCGCACATCGCGCTCCCGGGACTGGGGCTCGCGTTCCTCTACCACCTGAATCCCCTTGTGGGCGGCGCGGCAACTCTTGCGATCGGCATCCTCATCATTTGGCGCATTGAACAAAAAACAGGCCTCGCGACAGACACCACGATCGGCGTCATCTTTGCCGCGTCGGTCGCGATAGGCGCGCTCTTGACGCCCGAAGGAGACCTGATCGACGCGCTCTTTGGCGGGCTCAAAAACCCCACTTCCGCGGAGTTCGCGGTCGGCCTCGTGATCTGCGGCGCGATCGCGATCGCGCTCCTCCTTTTGAAAGACCGCTTCATTCTCACCTTCTTCTCTCCCGAGCTCGCGGAGGCGACGGGTATCTCCGTGAGCCGCGCGAATCTTTTCTTCCTCATCATTTTCGGCGCGGCGCTCATGGTGGGATTGAGCTTCCTCGGGGCGCTCCTCGCGGGCTCGCTCATCATCATTCCCGCCGCGATCGCGCGCCAGATGACGCACCGCTTGGAACTTTTTATGGCGATCTCCGCGGGCTCGGCCGTCCTCGCAACCGCCCTCGGCCTCTTCTTCTCCTCGCACTACGCGCTCCCCCTGGGACCCACGATCGTCGCCGCCGCCTCCGCGCTTTTCGGGCTGAGCTTGTTCAAAAAAGTGAAATAGTGTTTCTTGAATATCCCGTAAGACGCGGGTAGAATAATCGCCATATCAATTTGTCCGCGGGATTAGTACAGTGGCAGTACGGTTGCTTCCCAAGCAACAGACGCGAGTTCGATTCTCGTATCCCGCTCCAAGATTAGAGTATCTTCTCGCGCGTTGTGTTGAGGAGGCTCTCGCCCACCTTCTTCACACCCCAGGCGATTCTAACTTTGTGAAGAACACCGTCTCGGAGACCGAGTGGGCATGGTGTCCCGCGAAGCGGGACGAGCGAGGCCGAGAGCGAGCGCAATTTCCTCGCGGGGGAAATTGATAGTGTGTGTTCGTACAAAGTCAGAATCGCCCCCTCATCCATCTCCTCCCTCGCTCCGCGAGATAAGCGGCACGAAACTGAATCCCTCATAGACGGTGGTGTTGAAATCGGTCCCCGCGAAACGTTCGATGACTTCGATCGTAGTGCCCACGGGAGCCACGAGCCGCCCCCCGAAGCAAAGTTGTTCCTTCCACGCGACGGGAATTCTTCCCTTTGCCGATGCCGCGGCAATGATCCTGTGAAACGGCGCCCGCGAGGGATATCCCTTTGTGCCGTCTCCCTGGACGAGGGTGAGCGCTCCCGATTGCACGAAGGAATATTGTATACTATTTTTGATCGCCATCTCCAGGAGTTCCGGGATCCGTTCGATTGCCACGACTCTGCCCCGCGGCTCATGCAATGTAGTGTCCCCGCTCACGATGTGCGCGAGGAGCGCCGACTGCCAGCCGGACCCTGCACCGACATCGAGCACCCGCTCGCCCGGCTGAGGCTGGAGCTGCTCGAGCATGAACGCCACGGTCATCGGCTGGGAGATCGTCTGGCCGAAACCGATGGGAAGCGGTTCATCGCGGTAGGCTTCTTCTCGGTATTCCGGAAGAACAAAATCCGCGCGGTCTATCGCGCGGAAGGCACTTATAATTCTCGGGGTACGGAGATAGCCGCCTCGGATCAACTTTTCAATCAGCTCATCCTTGGTCATGGATCCACAGCGAAAGCCCCAAATCCCAATATCCAATGCCCAATTAAGTCCAAATACCCAAAATCAAAAATATCATTGGTCATTGGGGTTTGGTCATTGGTCATTTCGCAACTATCTTTTCCCCGTCCCACTTGAATCTCGTCGAAAGCACCGTGACGCGGGCGGCGCGGCGGTTCGCCTCCGCCCAGTCGTCGATGGACTCGCCGCGAAGGAAAAGCCGCCCCTTCACGATATCGCGCTCCGCCTGGGGCACCAGGACCTCTTGCCGGAACTCGCCGAGCGAAAGTCCGTAAAGCGCCTCGGTTGCCTTTCCGAATTTTGCTTCTTCCTGAATGAGGCCCTGCAGTTTCTCTTCCACCAGCCCATCCGCCTCACGCCCCACTTCGCGCCGAATGCTCTGATTCAAGAGCCGTTCCTCCACAAGCCCGTCGAGCACGCCCGCTTCGAGCTCCTCCCTCGAGGGAGGACTGCCTCGTATCGCCTTCGGATAGGCCTGCGCAACGCGCTCTTGGAAGAGAGACATCGCCCGCACGTGTTGAAAGAATTTTGCCGCGAAGACCGGCGACCCATTCACGATAAGAATGGGGTAATACCCGAACGCCGCAAGCGCAATCGCTCCCATACACAGCACGACGACTGCGAGAAAGAGCAATATGCGGCGCGAGAATGCGAACTTCATTGTTATGGAGGTGAGGAAGTGGCTTTCGGCGGCACGATGATGATCATTTTTTCTCCGGGAGCTTTGTAGTTGAACCGCGCACGCAGTTCCTTTTCGAGATTTCCCTCTTGTGCCGCATACCGCTTTTCCGATTCAAGCGCGGCATGGTCCTTTTGCACCTCCTTGATTTGCGCTTCGAGGGCGGCGCGCTCCATCTCCACCGCTCCCGCCTTGCGGGCGAATGAATAAATCTGGAAGGCGAGGAACAGAAGTACTAGTCCTAAAATTCCCACAAGGATAACTCTCATTACTCTTTATCATAGCTCCCTCAACAAGAAAGGAAAGGGGCGGTCGCCTTAGGCGACCGCCCCGAACGATGCGCCGCCGACCTATGCAGAGGCGAAGGGGACTCTCCCGTAATGGCCTTCGGGAAGAAAGAAATTCAGAATCCCCACACTCACCGAGAACACAATCGCGGCACGGAGGAATCCGCGGGAGAGGAACATAGTGAATGCAAAAGGCATCATCTGTTCATATTTCCCCCCAAAGAAAGCCGCTACGAATAACGCTGTTCCGAGCAACACGGTCAAGACCGTTATCCGCGCAAAGCACTCACGCATCGACATACCAAGATACATGAACATTGACGCCGTCAAATGCACCACGAGGAGTATCATGATCACAACGTCGAGAAACGTCGGGTGCGATGTACTTCGACTTCCCATCAACACGAGAAGCTCTATCAGAACCAGCATTGCGCCACCGAAACCGAAAAGCCGTCTCATATGCCCTCCAAAGAATTGAGTTTGCTGACTCCATCCTACGCCGATGTGCCGCGAGGAGTCAAAAGGGCGAGCCGCGTGGCCCGCCCAAAGAATAGAAATGAGATTGATGATTGCGTCTGCGACAGAGAAAGCCCTGCTCTCCGTGCACAGCAAACCAGAAAAGCAGAGGGAAGAATTGCCGCAGACTGCCATAGCGCCCCTGGCGGAGACGCCACAACGGAGAGAGAATACACCCGAACCGCTATTTTTTCAATATCTCGCGGAAGATGCTCACGGGAATGTGCACGCGGCCGCGCTCTTGGAGCCGTTCTTTCCCTTTCTTCTGTTTTTTCCAGAGCTTCATTTTTCTCGAGCGGTCGCCTCCGTAGAGATAGCCGGTTACGTCTTTCCGCATTGCCGGTATCGTCTCGCGCGCAATAATCCTCCCCTCTGCCTGGGCCTGGAGCGCAAGCGCAAACTGCTCGCGCGGGAGAAGGTCTTTCAGCCGCTCCACGGTGGCGCGCGCCTCGTGTTCGAGTTCCCTTTTGAACACGATCCTCGTGAGCGCGGGCATCACCTCGCCCGCGACGAGGATTTCGAGCTTCTCCACTTCTCCGGGAAGTTCGCCGTCCAGCTCGTAGCTGAACGAGGCGTATCCCGCGGAGACTGATTTGAGCTGGTCGTCGAAGTCGCGGATGAGCTCCATAAGCGGCATGCGCGCCGCGATGACCGACGACTCGCCGATCGTCTCGATCGATTGTATCTCGAACTGGAACGTCTGCTTGAGGTTCGCGATCTGATTCACGTAGTGCGAGGGAAGCACGATCTCCAGTTTGATCATCGGCTGGAGCACCGCGTCGGGATGCGAGGGGAATGCGGTGGCTTCTTTAACCACCTGCCATTCTCCGCCCCCGGCGGAGACCCGAAACGCGATCGAGGGAAAGCTGGTGAGAAACGTGAGCCCGAATTCGCGCTCGAGCCGGCTCGCGACGATCTCGAAATGCAGCTTGCCCAAAAACCCTGCCTTGAGACCGCGGCCCAGGGCGTCGTTCGCATCCGGTTCAAAGGAAAGCGCGGCGTCCGTGAGCCGCAGGCGCTCGAACGCTTTTTTGAGATCTTCGAATTTCGTTTCGCCGTCCGGATAAAACGAGATGAAGACGACCGGCGCGGGCTCGCGGTATCCCACAAGCGCAAGGTCGTTGCTCTTTGCCATAGCTTCTTTGCCATAGGCAATGACTGTATCCCCGATCGCGACGCGCGCGGGCTCTTTGAGCCCTGTCGCGAGATAGCCGATCTCCCCCGCACGGAGCACATCGATGGGCCGGAGCTCCGGCGTGAAACAGCCGACTTCTTTCAATTTGCACTTGGTGTTTGTCGCAAGAAGCATAATTTCGTCCCCTGCGCGGAGCTCGCCTTCCGTGACGCGCACGTAGGCCAAAATTCCCTTGTGGTCATCGTAGAGGGAATCAAAGATGAGCGCGCGGGAAGCGCCGGGCGGGAGCTTTTGCCCGCCGTACCTTGCCTCAGTAAGCGAGGGCGGCGGAACTTTTTCTATCACCGCCTCGAGAAGCTCTCGCACTCCTTTACCGCTCTTGCCCGAAACCATAAAAATTTCTTCGGCAGGAAGATCGAGAAGGCGCGCGAGCGTTTCCCGCACCGCCTCCGCGTGGGGCGGATTCAAATCCATTTTATTCACTGCGCCGACGATCGTGAGTCCCGCTTTTTTTGCCGCACGGAAGTTCGCGAGCGTTTGGGCCTGGATCCCCTTTGTCGCATCCACGAGAAGGATCGCCCCCTCGACTGCCGCAAGCGCGCGGGATACTTCGTAGGAAAAATCGGAATGGCCGGGGGTATCGATCAGGTTCAGCATATATTCCTTGAAGTGCATCCGCACCGGCGCCATTTTAATAGTAATCCCCCGCTCGCGTTCGAGTTCGAGCTGGTCTAAATACTGCGGCTTCATCCGGCGCGCTTCGACCGTGCCCGTGATCTCAAGGAGCCGGTCGGCGAGCGTGGATTTCCCGTGGTCAATATGGGCTACGATACAAAAATTTCTGATATGCTCCATCACAATCTCCCCTGCAATTCTTCAACAGAGATATCGGCATCGCGCAAGATGCTTTTTAATACTTTGGGGTGAAGAATAGTGCCAGCGTGGAACGGTACGGTAACCCGCTTGCCGTCTTCGCTCTTATAAATCTTATGGCTACCGCTCTGGCGCGCAAAAACAAACCCGACTTTTTCAAGCACCGCGATGATTTGAGCGGCGGTAATCCTCGGTAGAACGGCCACGGAAAAATTTACACTGTAACCTCTACAGTCGACAAACTCACGGACTGCTCGGTAGGAATCTCTTCGTTCCCCGCAATACGATCCTCAATGTGGAGCTTTATGGCATCCTGGATATTCTTCCGCGCATCCTCATAGGTTTTACCTTGAGCGTAACACCCCTGTAGTTGGGGACAAAAAGCAAAGTAGCCGTCCTGATCGTGCTCGATCACAATTGAAAAATGATAAGGTTTCATATGAAAAGTATAATCGTACATCCATTGGATGTCAAAAAACGAGAAAGCCCCGGCGCATGCGCGCCGGGACCGTGTTACGAACCGATAATAAGATGCGAGCCGATGAGTGCGGCCATGACGGCGATTGCGATCGCCAGCAAGACGCGCTCCGATTTTGTGAGCATCAGAACCTCCTTTTCCTAATCCCTGGACGAGTATCTAGGATTTTCTCCGACTGCGACGACTCTTCACCGGATAGTTCCTTTCTGTGATGAAATCGACGGCTTCTTCGAGAGAGGGGTTTTTCTTTTCAGATACGATGTCTATTATCTCCTCGTCGCTGAAACCTCTCCGCCGCAGAGCTTCAATCATCCTACCTCCCACGCCAAGTATCAACGCGATCTCTATTGCTACTCCGTCTCGTTCTTCTTCCATCGTTGGCATAATCACCTTTTTCCTTTCTGGCCTATCGGATTTTTGATCTCTTGTCAGCAAATACTTTTTTTATTTAACTACTTCTCCGCCTCCAATGTCAAGTTGAGTGCCACACGCCCGGGCGGGTCGGATGAGGTGTATTCAAAAACCGGCAATTTATTTTCTTTGAAACGGAATCCGACGGGCGCGGAGATTTCGAACGCGTAGTCTCCTTTCGCGCCCATTTGTTTTTCGAAGATGAACTGGTAGCGCATTCTTTCCGCAACCGGCATGGCAAGGCGGCTTGCGTAGTCAAAGGTCACGGTGCTCGAGGCGCCGCGCAACGTTGTGACCCACGTGGCAAAGACCTGCTTGCCCGACTCCTCGCCCGCGGTGACCGCAGGAAAGAACGGGTGGGGCGCAGCATTGCGCTCCACCGCTGCAAGATCAGGATCAACGGCATATCCCGCTTTTGCGTAGTTCACGCGCGGGGCGACGGTTTTTGCCGCGCCGCCCACAGCTCCCGTAAGCCGCGCGCCCGGGTTCACGAAAATTTTGAGATATGTTGCATTCGGCAGGCGGTACCAGACGGGCGCGGCCTTTGGCGCACGGTGCGCGTGCGCGACCGTGAGGTGATGCGTGACGATGCCGTCCGCGCCGATCACGGCCTGGAGGAGTATCTTGCGCCCGATATAGATGTCGCTCTTGCCGCTCCCGGGATTCGCGTCGGCCACGGCGAGATACGAGCCGTTGAAGTCCTTCGCGAGAGGCATGACTCCCCTCGCGAATCCGTAGTAGTCAAGGAAGGATTCGAGCGCGGGATCGCGGAAAAACACCGCGATTTGTTTCTTCTCTAGCCACTCCGCGGCGCTCGCGAGAAACGCATGGCGCTCATCAGGAGAGAATGATGCGATCCGCGCGAGGAGCGCGGGCGTGAGTTGCTCGACTATCTTTTTGGGTCGGGCTTTTTTGGACTGCTGGGCTTTTTCCACTTCGTCCTGGATTTGAGTAAGCACATTTTCCTTCGTGAGCGGCGTTTTTGATGCGGCGACCGAAACCGGTCCCGTCTGCGCAAGCAAGTCGCCCACCGCATAGCCCGAGACGGCGACGGCGCCGTCGAACTTCACGCCGCGCGTACGCTCATAGTCGGATTTCTCCATCAGCTCGATTGTTTTCCGCGCCGAAGTTGGAAAATCGAAAAACCAATTCGCGTCTGCCGCGCGCCATCGCGTCACCACCCCCTGCAATTCCCGCGGCGGCACGATCAATTCCCCCATTGTGCTGTCTACGTCGTGTACATCGTGCACTTCGATCGCAGTTACCTTTCCCTTTGCGATCGCCACATCCGCATAGCTTCCCAAAAATCCTCCTCCCGGGCGGAGCTCGGCAGGATTATAGAAGAGCACAAGGAGATGGCGAGGGCCTTCCGACCTGAGCCACGGCACAAACGCATCGAGAAATTTCTTGGCGCGGTTCGCATCCACGAGGAAGGGAAGATACGCGTCGGTATTCATCCCGGCAGATGAAGCGAACGGAGCGCCGGAATGCGCGAGGCGCTCCCCCGCGGCAACGAGCGACCCGAGCGTACCGCGTATCTCCTCAAGATGGCCGGCGAAGGCATCATTCTTCCCCCCAAGAACATCGGGAAAGGCGAGCGAGGTCTCATCGAATTCGTCGGCGAGCCGCACCGTATTTTCGGAAATGATTTTTGCATCGGCGGGAATGCCGCGAAGCGCGCCAAGGAACACAGAGAATCCTTCAAGGGCGTCTCCCCCGTTCTTGAAAGGAGGGGAAATTCCCCGTTCCTGCGGAAGGAATGCGTTCTGTGCTTTCGAAATTCTCCCGACTGCGCCCTCAAAAACCGCCACGTCTTTTTTGAGCGCGAAGGCACGCTCCTTCCCCAACGCGTAGAGCGAGAATGCGCCCACGACACCCGCGGCGAGCGCGAGAAATACAAGAATGAAAAATTTCTTCTTCAGAGAGTGGGGAGGGTTCAGTTCGGGAACATCTTCGGAGGGATCTTCGGGAGCGGCCCGTTCTTCGTATGTTTCGACCGCGGCCTCATAGGCCTTTTCCTCCTCGGCATCGAGCGGCGAGGGCCAGTGCACATCCCGCATGGGACGAGAATGATTTTCTTTTGGATCCGTACGATGGGCCATGGATATTTTCATTCTATCGGGGGCAGATAAAAAAAGATATACTAGGAGGGTATACATGTTTCGTGACCTCACGCAAAAACTTTCCGCATTCGCTGAAAAGTGGACGCTCGTGATCCTGATCGCTGCCGCAGTCTGCGCCCTCCTCTACGGCGCATGGACCGATTCCGCGATCATGGACGAGCTCGCGCACATTCCCGCGGGGTATGGCTATGTTGCGCATCTCGATTTTCGCCTCAATCCGGAGCATCCGCCGCTCGTAAAAGCGCTCGCTGCATTCCCGCTCCTTGTCACCAAGGTGCAATTCCCCACCGAGAGCGCCGCGTGGACGCAGGACGTGAACGGCCAATGGGCGATGGGAAACCAATTCCTCTACGAGTCGGGGAACGATACGGACAACGTGATTTTCCTCTCGCGCTTCGGCCCCATACTCCTCACCATTCTTGCCATCCTCTTCCTCTACTCATGGTCGAAGGAACGCCTGGGGCGCTGGTGGGCGCTCATCCCTGTCGTGCTCTTTGGGCTCTCCCCGAATATTCTCGCGCACGGCCATTACGTGACGACTGATGTTGCCGCCGCCTTCGGGATCCTCGTCGCGATGTACTACTTCCTGCGCTTTCTCAAGGCGCCGTCGCGCGAGCACCTGTTCACCGCCGCGCTCGCATTCGGCTTCGCGCAGATCGCAAAATTCTCCGTCGTGCTTCTCATCCCCTATTTCCTGTTTCTCGCGATTGCAGTTCCCCTCATCACCTTCCGCCGCGGAACATATCCCGCAATCACCCTGCGGCAACGGGGGAAGAAGATCGTCGAATCCCTCGGATCATTCTTTCTCATCGCCGCAACGGGGTATGTCCTCGTGGTCTACCCCGTCTACTTTCTCTTCACGTTCCACTATCCCGCAGAACGGCAAACCTCCGACACGTCGTTTATCCTGACCTCGTTCGCCGGCGGCCCCACGCCGCAGGGCAAATTCTGCCTGCCCATGCGCTGCCTCGCCGATCTCGATATCTGGATGACGAAAAACCCCGTGACCCGCCCCGCGGCGGAATATTTCTTAGGAGTGCTTATGGTCATCCAGCGCTCGTCGGGAGGAAACACCAATTATTTCCTGGGGCATGTCTCCGCCGCAGGATCCCCCCTCTACTTTCCCGCGGTATATCTCTTCAAAGAACCTTTGCCGACGCTCACACTTGTGGGAATCGCCCTTCTTCTTAGTATAGGGGCGCTATGGCGAGCGCTCGCGCGCGGAAGGGCAAAACTTTTTGAACGAATGCTCGCCGCGCTCGAGAACTACTTCATCGAATTCGCCATGCTCGGGTTTGTGGCGCTCTATTGGGTCTACAGCATCAAAAGCCCCTTGAACATCGGTTTCCGGCATCTTTTTCCCGCATTGCCTTTTATGTATTTCCTGACCGCGGCCGCCTGGAAGCGCTGGCTTACCAAAGATACTCTGCAGGCTCACGCGTTCACCCTTGCGGCGCTCAAGGAAGGACTCCGAAGCATTGCCCGCACCGGAATCAAATATGCCCTTCTTATTCTTCTGCTCCTTTGGCTTGTCCTCGAAACATTTTTTCATGCTCCCTATTTCCTCTCCTATTTCAATGAATTGGGCGGCGGGACCCAAAACGGCTATCGCTATGTCACCGACTCGAACTATGACTGGGGGCAGGATCTTCTGCGGCTCCAGATATTCGTGAGCCAGCATTCTGAGATAGACAGGATCGCTGTGGACTACTTCGGCGGCGGCAATCCAAAATATTATCTTGGTGACAAAGAAGAATATTGGTGGTCTTCGCGGGGCAACCCCGCGGAGTCCGGAATCCACTGGCTCGCGGTTTCCGTAAACCCCCTACAAGGCGCCATCCAACCGCTCGTGCCCGGCCAACGGCGCGACCCGCAGGATGAATACCGATGGCTCACCGCACTTCGCCCGCCCACACCCGGACTTGGCAACGTGCCGGAACCCAACTATAAAGTGGGGACTTCGATTTTTGTGTATAAGTTGTAAAGAGTTTTTTAAAAAACTCTTTAGGCGTCTCTAGTTTTTCTTTTCAAGAACAAAGGCTAATGGACGCTTAGGTCCCAATAACTAAGCCCTACTTATAGTACGCCCGGTGCTCCACGCGGAAGTCAACGTAGTTGAGATTCGCGAACGGTACGGAGCTGGTGCTCGGGGTGAACAGCGACTGCAAGGCGGGGAGCGCGAAGTCCGCGGGAAACCGCAAACTAAAGTAGAGCTCCGGGCCTTCATAGGTTTTTACTTTTAATTCCGCGAGTTCGAGATCCTCAACGCGAATTTCCTTCGCGCTCACGCCCGAAGCCCGAATGACCTGCAAGACCGAGAAGAAGGGCGCCATAAATTCCGAGGGGAGCACGGTGCTCCGGAGGTGGAACGCGCTTCCTGAATAATCATCCACCGACTGGATCAAACTTCCCTCGGCCCGCGGCGCGCGCTCGAAGAGCACTCCCTCCCTGTCGAACCAGCCGCATTCAAACGGCGCGTGAGGCCCGGTGCTCGTCGCGGCAACCGCCACTTGCGCATTCCCCGCGAAGCACCATATGCCGAGCGGCTCGCGCTCCACGACGCGCACCGCGATGCGGCGTGCGGGGTAGTTTTTCTGAATAACAACTTCTTTGAGGCGCGGCAGAAATGCAAGGTCACTGTCCGTGAGGCGATCAGGCCAGGAAAATATCCGCGAGACGACGGGGAATATGCCGCGCCATCCCTTTTGATGGAAAATCGCGCGGTCGATCACGCCGCGAATATCCGCTTCCGCAACCGTGCTGTTCCCCTCGACGCGCACTTCTTGAATGCGAAAAAAAGGAGACTGGAAAAGAATCCAGAACATCCCGAATACAAAGAGCCACAACAGTATCCCGAGGGAGATGAGCCAAAGGATCACGCGCCTGCGGCGGCGGCGCTTCGGAAGATCGGAGAGATAATGTTGGGCCGCAGAACCCATCTCAACCAATGAGGTCCCGGCCGACATACGGCCGAAGCACTTCCGGAACCGCAATCTTCCCTTCTCTTGTCTGATAGTTTTCCATGATGGCGACGAGGGTGCGCCCGATCGCAAAGACCGTGGCGTCGTTCATGTGCGCAAATTCTGTACTGCCGTCTTTTCTTCGCACGCGCGTGCGGAGGCGGCGCGCCTGATAGTCGCCCATGTAATCCGCGGTGTGCGT
>OBEQ010507847.1_pt1 | contig 31475 bp, 14 predicted proteins | sample 1670901 | NCBI WGS metagenome assembly OBEQ01 (sample SAMEA104232315, study PRJEB22302) | groundwater metagenome | biome: forest; feature: aquifer; material: groundwater | place: USA | collected 2011-08-07 | depth 5.4 m | reverse complement strand
GAGAAATCGTCATTGCGAGGAGTCCCGAAGGGACGACGAAGCAATCTAAGACCTGAGATTGCTTCGTCGGACCGACCGTCCGGCACCGGAGAACCAAGCGGCCGACCGCCGCTTAACCAACCGGCGGCTTCGCATGGGACGTCGCCTCGCAATGACGACACCTTCGTGCGGGATCTTTGTGCGAGTTTTCAAGAAGCAGTGATGCAATGGGTTCTACAAAAAACAATTCTTGCTTGTGAAGAGGAAAAAATCAAAGTGATTGTTGTGGGCGGTGGCGTCAGTGCCAATTCAAGATTGCGCGAGTTACTCGAAGAAGAAGCCGGCATCAGGGGCATTGAACTTTTTCTCCCGTCCCTTGAACTGACCACTGACAATGCAGCCATGATTGCTCGTTTGGGCTATTCGTTATTTCGAAAGGGGAAACGTTCCGACTTTCAAATGATTGCGGATCCATCGTTAAAAATAGCCTCCGGTCCTACGGGCCGTAGGCCCGGAGGGGAGGGCAACAATGGAAATTTCGAGTACGGACATTGAAATCATCATTCGGCTTGGAGCTGCTACGGTTTTAGGCGGTCTGATTGGATTTGAACGCGAGCTTCACGGTAAAGTGGCTGGTTTTAGAACTCATTCGCTCGTCGCTTTGGGTTCGGCTCTTATCATGTTAGTTTCTATACATGTTTTGGACGTTGCTCATGGTAATGGAGATCCAGGCCGTATCGCTTCACAAGTGGTAACGGGAATTGGATTCATCGGAGCTGGAACAATTATTCGTTCAGGAACGAGTATCAAAGGCCTAACAACTGCGGCAGGACTTTGGACTGCATCCGGAATTGGTCTTGCGTGCGGACTTGGATATTTCCACGCTGCTTTTGTCGCGATGGTCATTACGTTACTGGTGCTGGTTGTTTTTTCTTGGGTCGGCCGCCGACTCGGCGCTCGCGATGTGTGAATATGTACACCAAACAAGCAATTGGAAATATATTGAATCAGGTTTCGAAACGCAAACTTTCTCCCCAAAGTGCTTTTCAAAAGCTTCGAAATCTTTCCTACGAATCTCTTCCTTTTGCTCATCTCGATCATCACCGTCTTTTAAGAAAAAATTTACCCGAGGTTGTTTATGCCCCTGGAAAAACAATCGCTCAGCTTGAGAAAATTGCAAAGGCCTTGATTCGAAACGGCAGTCTGCTTTTAATTACTAGATTAGATGAGGAAAAATTCGGGAAGTTGAAAAAGCATTTTCCAAAACTTTCTTATTCTGAAAAAGGGCATCTCGCTTATTTTAAAAATGGTAAAAAGACAATTCTTCGTGGCGAAGTGGCGATTGTCACCGCCGGGACGAGTGATATTCCTGTAGCGGAGGAAGCGGGGATTACACTTGAAGTAGTCGGTAGGAAAGTTAAAAAATTTTATGATTTAGGAATTGCAGGTTTGCATCGGCTGCTGGATCATGTGCGCGAGATTGAAAAATCAGACGTCATTATTTGCGTAGCAGGAATGGAGGGCGCGCTTCCCAGCGTATTGGCTGGCCTCGTTGCGAAACCCGTGATTGCCGTTCCAACCAGTGTGGGTTACGGTTCAAGTTTTAAAGGGATTGCCCCTCTCCTGACGATGCTTAATTCTTGCGCCCAGGGTGTTGCTGTCGTAAATATCGATTCCGGCTTCGGCGCTGCCTGTTTTGCCCACCTTATTCTCTCCTTAAAAGAGAGCTGAAAACAAAAAAGCCTTGCTTCACCTTATCTGCCTTTCTAAAATATAAAACAAAGTTAAAATGTTTTTCTGCTCTGGGAAAAACGCGCTAACTCGTGCTGTATGTGAGGTATACTTAACGCACTTGCAGGCATTGGCACCTTATCCCGTGGAAACAAAACGATACAGTAAAAAATATCCTTATTGTTGGAAAAAAAAGATCATCGCTTTTTTTGTGCTCATTTCTTTCACACTTTTAAATGTTGTTATAAATCCTAATTATTCCTATGCGCAGCATTTGGTTGAGGGAATTGCTCCGAGTACCAAAGCAAACTTCGTGGATCTAATTAAATTATTTGATTTACTTTCTCTTCCTGAGGAGCTTGGCTCAATCCAAGACAAGTTTACTCCAAAGGAGGGTAAATCAGATCAACTCGTCCTTTATCTTCAGGATGCTCACACCAATTATGATTCAGAAATCAATGTCCGCCGCTTGATTCGTCACTTCCAAAAAGAGTATCACCTTCCCTTGGTGCTTTTGGAAGGGGGAGAGGGAAAGTTAGACAGTCTTTTTTTCAAATCTTTTCCCGATGAAAAGACCAAAGAGAAAATCCTAAATGATTACGTTTCAAAAGGAGAGCTTTCAGGCGGTGAAGTCGCTTCCATATTAAATGAAGAATATGACACAGACTATTATGGAATTGAAACTCAAGCACTTTACAATGAAAACAAACAGGCATTTCTCAAGGCCATGGAAAAAGAAAAAGAAATTTCAACTCTTCTAACACAAATTGAATCCGAGCTCATGCAAAAGAGCGACGCTTCTTTTTCAGATCCTGTCAAAACGTTCCGCGAAAAACAAAAAGCTTTCCGAGAAGAGTCCATTGATTTGATAGAGTATTTAAAAATGCTCAAAGCCTTTAGTCCAAAGGAGCAATCCTTTCAGGATCATTATCCGGAGCTGGAAAAAATCCTGACAGCGGAATCCAATGAAAAGCGCTTCAAGGGTGAAGATTTTGATGCTGCCATGACGCAATTAATTAAAACCTTTCAGCAAAAAGTACTTCCGAAACTTCCCAGAGAGAAGCAAATCGAAATCAATCAAATGATTCAGCTTTATCGGATTGGTCAGTTGAACCAAGGCATGCTCGTGGACCGCATGGAGCAGATCTCTAAAGAAATGAACTTCAGCCTCCGAGCCCCCCAAGTTCTAAAGCCTACGGCTCAACATGCCCGCATGATTTCATCCATCAAAGGGACAAAACTATTTGACGAACTGGAAACACTTGAAAAAGATTTAGTCAAATCTCTTCCTCAATCAGATGATGAGCGGATGCTCTTGGAGAATTTCCAAAATCTAAATCTGCTCAAAAATTTCTCAAAACTTGAGCTCAGAGATAAAGACTGGCAGGAGTTGAAAGGGAAAAAGCCAAGCCAATTACTGAGCGGAACAATGTCATTCCCGCACGCTTTAAGCGGGAATCTAGATCCCTCCCCGAAAGTATTAATCGGGGATCTGGCCCCCCGATTGAAGCATTCGGGGGCGACAAAATCCGTCGATTCGGGGATGACAACGCCAGCACCTCAAGAGGATGTTTTAGATTCTCTTTTCACCGCTCACTTCCATTTTTATCAATTGGCGGAACGGCGGGACGAAGCGCTCTTTAACAATATGCTTCGTGTCATAAAAGAAAAAAAGGCAAAGCTTTCTGTGGTGGTCACAGGCGGTTTTCATTCGGAGGGGATTACAAAGAAGCTTAAAGAATCCAATATCCCCTTTGTTTTAATTGCTCCCAAAATCGATAAAATCGGTGACATGTCTCAATACATGAACGTCATGCAAGGAAAGATCTCTTACATGAAGTATTTCCATGGAAGCCTCTGGGACGCATTAGCCCAAGACTATTCAGCAAAACTTGCCGCCTCGCTTAAAGAAGAAGACCTTACACCAAGCCTTAAGAGATGGCGGGACCGGATCATTCAAAACTCCATCGCAGAAGGCCGCGTGACTCAAGCAGGTTCTTACACCAAATATGTAGATGCCCTCGTCCAAGCCCTAAGGAAAGAATATGAAAAGGGAAGCCCGGTGGGTCAACTTTCAGAAGATGAGATTAAAGCAAAACTTTCAAAAGAACTGGATTCATTCATAGGTACTTATTTCAAGAAGATTGAGGGGCTCATCAAACAAAAACTCGAAGTGTTCTCATCCGGCCTCGAAGAAATGTGGAAGAGTGGGGACATTACACCCAAAGCAGTCGGCGACCTTCTTAATCGAATGTCTGCTGTCAAGACTTCCAATCTCGCTGTAGCCATTGCTTTGATCCGGTCAGGGTTTGGAGCAAGTACTCTTCCCGAGACTCTCCAAAAATCAGCACTCAATGAAACTAAAGCGCTTTTCTCTGAACAAAGTCCAGAATTTCAAAAAATTGTTGCAGATCTTGCCCTGAAGTATGTTCAAAATCCAGAGCTTCTCGAAGCAGCGCGAGCGACAATTAAAGTTGCTGGACCGGGTGTAGGCGGAGTTATGAATGATCTCGCGAGAGCCGAAATCCGCAATCCTAATGATGCTGATAGAGTCTTGGCAGGAGCACTCGAAAGCATTCAGAAAAACGCTGCCCCTCCGGGCCTTAAGCCCGATAGGGCCGGAGGCCGCGCCGAGGGGCGCAACATTATAAATAATCCCAAAGTGGATATTGATCGAAGTGCTCCTCAGTCCTTGCGCAACGATTTGAAACCTGACGCAAGGGCCGAGGTGCGAAATTTTGATTTAATCGAAGGTCCCCAAAAAATTATTTCAAACAGTTCGGAAAAAGAGTTTTTGGTGAGACTCTTAAAGTCACAAATTAACGGACAACTTTATTCGCAATATTCCTATATAAAAGATGGAAATGAAATCCATCTTTTGACGTTAGCGGGTAAGAATCAAGGTGATATTGCGGGCGAAACAAAGAAAGAAAAAGAAAACTGGGATTTTTCGCAAAATCCACCTCGACTTAGCACAGAATTGTTAAGTTATACAGTTACATTCCAAACGGATCAAGTTAGCGGTACAGTTATTTTTGATCCAACATGGGTGAAGACCGGTATATTACCTCTCACAGGAAAACAGTCAGAGAATCCTGAGACTCAAATATTTGTACCGCCTGTGACATTAGAGCCAAGTCCTAAATTAGATCCCGCGCTTGCATCGTTTACACTTTCGCCTATTCCTAAGGCGAGTGAAACACCTAAACCTACCAGAGATTTTGGACCCATTACTAAATATTTAAAAGAGAGACTCCCGTGGTTGGGAAGTTTAGGAGAGGAAGCTGTAGGGCAGGCTTATGAAGTTTTGGAAAAGAAAACGATTCCTCATGAGGAAATCTTAGGCATTCTTGAAAATGGACTTCTGCGCAATCAGAGTTGGATCAATTCAGGCGGTATTCCTAATCAGGTTGTAATTGATATAGCTAAATCTACTCGCCGCGCCGAGGTGCGGACGACAGGATTTTTAAAATGGCCATTCAGTACCGAAGGTCTCAACATGGGTTCTGTGCTGGACAGCTATGTTAAATCTGACGCTGACATTATTGATAAAGATAAAGGCAAGGAATGGCTGTCGAAATATGTGCGAGATGTCGATGCCCTTCCGAGAAAAAGTAGGTGGGACGAGGACCATTATAAAAATGTTACAACCATCATAGATTTACTCCGCAAAAGAGTGTCTATGGCCATGAATTACGAATCTGCTAACGAGGAAAACCCTGAGGTAGCCGTTGAGGGAGTATCTCAAATCAAAGATTTGACGCTTACAGTACCCGAAGCGGTTCGGTTTATTCTTCTGGGGTATTTGGTTGTTGAAAAGGGCCGTCTCACTCTGGTCGGAGCAAGCGAGGCAGATTTTGCTAAGGCTCTATTTACCGAACGCAGATATGACAGCTTCAGAATGCGGCCAGAATCATGGAGTGATGGTGGAGAAAAAAATCCTGAGCGAAATAAGCAAATACCATCCCGTGTAGTGAAAAACGCTAATGAGGCAATCGGCGCTGCGGAAAGAGTGTTTAAAAAACCCACCGTTATGAGAGCTCCCAATTATAAGGATGGTCAATTATTGAATTGGATGAAGGGGGATCTTAATTCTATTTATGAGGGTCGGCAGTTTGAACTCTTGCGTGATGTGGATGATGCTATCGACGCAATAGGCAAAGCCTTAGAATCCGCAGCAGGATTTCCCACTGGTTTGGCCCCCAGCGTTGCAACTGAGAAAGGACTGGTTGCAGTTGGTGCGGATCAGGTATTTTCCACAGCGGATGAAAATGACATCTTAGATCCTCTCCGCGAAGCTTACATTGAATTGTTCAATTACCGCGTTGAGGCGGCAAACATTCAAAGATCACTTGCCCGCGCCGAGGTGCGAACGCATAAGGTGACGGAAACACCTCAGGTGGAGGAAGACAAACTGAAACGATTTGCAGAGTCTCTTCAGGATCTAACACCGGAGAATAATGACATCATCAACGAACTCTCCGATCTGATTCTACAAAGCAGAGCTGATCCTTTGCGAAGGCTTGACCATGGAATCGCTAATCAAATCAAGAAGAAAGAGGACGTCCGCCGCCGACAGGCAGGACTTTATGCACTAGGCGGCAATTATAACCCAGGAAAAAACAACGCTCCTCTCAAACATTTTTATCAGGAGGCAAAGGAAAAGGGATTCCTCAACGAAGACGGTTCGATCAATCTGGCTTCCCGCGCCGAGGTGCGGGTTGGTACCGGTGGTTTGAATTCTTCGCTTATCGATTTCGTTAATCAACAAGCAGAGGAGGTTGGGTTATTCCAAGAGGCTAGAACAAATTTAGTCGGCATGTTGGAAAGTCCTTATGTGGAGTTTCGTCAAGACGCAATTAAAATATTCGAATCATTTCCTCGAGTCGTTGCGGAAAAAATTTTGAATAGGCTGCTAAGCGAAACTTATGATACGGATCTTTACACGACCTATGCGGTAGCTGCTAACATTGGAATGTTTCAAAATAATGAAGCTCTCCGCATTGATTCCCGGTTTCCGTTTGCTAATGTTGTCGTCTATACAGGCGGAGCTCGTACAGCTCGTTTAAATGTTCGATCAACAAATGGAATTTTAACCCGCGCGGTTATCGCTACTCTTAATGAAAAAATGGATGCAAACGATGATGAATTTTTATCTTCTGATGTTGGTGTGAATTGGCTAATCCGTCTTCTTATTATCGATGACCCAGCAAATCGCGACGACCAAAGAAAAACTGCAAAACGTTTTTTATCTGCTTGGAGAGGATCTAAAAATATTTTAGAACTATTATCAGATTTGAATGTGCCAACGAATGTTTTAGATGTTTTGACGCCTCAGGATCTAAATGAATTGGTAGAACGAAGACTGACTGAAACACAAATGATAAGTCAAAAGGGTTTGGTAAAAATTTTGAAAGCCACCGACGATATTACCGCCGAAGATCTCATTGAATTATATTTCACACTTCATTCTACGCATTGGGATTTAGATGATCTTTTTGCACTTGGGCGAAAGGGAAAATTATCTAAAGAATCAGTTTTAAAAATAAGACAACAGATTTCACGTTTCCAGCAATTCTCTCAATTTGCTGAAGCAGCCATTAAATTACTGGACGATCAAAAACGTATTCAATTGAGTGAACTAATCGACAATTCAAATAATGTTCTTACTTTTCCCGATCTTATCAGCTCATTACAGACATTAGGTCCATTGCCATCAGATTTTCCCACAATAAGCACAGAAACACTTCCTGAAGATTACCGTACGCTTGAAAAACTTTTGATCAAAGATATTTTGGAGTATGACCTTTATAATCCGATTCCAACAAGTTTGCTGAATAGTTATCTTCTAGATTCAGATCTTCAAACAGATAATCGTCTTGTTGCAGGTTTGCACGCAGCGGTTACCGTTCGACCCAAGAATCTTACACCCCAACAAGTAACCGTTGTTGAAAGGGCTGGCTCCTCACTAGAAGAAATGGCTTTCCAAAACGAAGCTTTGCGATCTATCTTGGAATCCGGTATTAGAGGTTCAAATCCAGTTCTCGCGGGTGGCACTGGCGCTTTTTTTGGTGAGATGTTGAGGAATCTTCGCAATCTAGAACGAAATAAATTCCTACTTGATTTAGCGCTTCATCCAGAAGCATTTCTTGAGGGCAAGTTTTCGAGGGATCAAGAATCCAGAAATATTTCAGATAGTCTTTCATATCCCGATATGCGATCAGATATTTTACTTTATTTTCTACAACAAAAAACTCCCGAAAAGGCAGGTTTAACTCCAGAAGAATGGAAAGAGGTAGTTAAGACTGCAAAGGAACTAAAGCTTCATAATAATTCAAGAGAATTGGTCATGAGATATCGAGTCGCTGGATTCAGCGATGAACTTAGCACAGAGACACATGACTTAATGAATCGTCCTTTTATCGGTTATGCTCAGACAGATGATCTTGTCGATTTGTTTCGTGAAAATATGGTCCGCGATCCCCAATCATTTTTGGAAAATGCTCAGTTTATTCTTGCAGGAAAGCAAGAGCTAGAAGCAAGCAGACTATCCTTTCACCCCAGCGCAGATAATCGAATACGAGCACTTTCTCAACTCCTCGTAGAATCGATACAAAATCAATTAGCTATCGCCAAAAAAATCGGTCGCGCCGAGGTGCGCGTATCAAAGGAATCAATCAGTGAGCGGAGAATTCGAGAAGCAAGAAAGTTTATTCAGCATAATCGAGATCAGAATATCCTCGGGATGGTTATTTATGGAAGCGTAGCTCTAGGTACGGCTAAAAAGGAAAGCGATTTGGATTACATATTAATACAACAAGTAGGCAGCAGTACAGTCCCAAGAGATAAAGGAGTGTCAAAATTCCATAAGGCTTTGTCAGAGAAGCTTCCATATGCCAGCAGTTACCCTATGATGCGTTTAATTCTACGTTCGGCGTCGGATAAAAAGAAATATCAATACCTTGATTCTGTAATTGACGCGCTCTTTGTTCGAAAAGGCGATGTTCTGAATAGACGTCCTGGAGAAGCATTCATCGATCATTGGAGGGCAATTGCCAAAAATCAAAACCTCGAGACTCGACTTGCTCAATTAATCAAAGATAGAATTCAAGTCGTAACTAGAAGAGGTTCGCACCGCGCCGAGGTGCGGAGCGTAGAAGAAGTTCGTCAGAGAATCCGGGAGATTTTGAAAAAAGAAAATGAGGAAATCATTCAATGGAGCCTGAAAACTCAAAACAGACAGGAAGAATTGGGAGGCTACATAAAATCCGGAGAAGCCAGCGAAGAACTTATAGGAAGGGTAGGACCGGTTTTGGTGTATCGATATTTGAGCCCGAGTAGATCATTGGGGTTAATCGTTTTTATCCATAAGAATGGTAGTATCCTTCAAGTTGCGCTTAAAACACCTGATAAAGTTTCGGCGTTAGGTGGAGACTTATACGAAATCTTAGACGCAAAGGCTTTGGAACGATTACAGCCTTCCATTCGAAAAAGATTTTCGCCTGATCAATTGAAAGAAGCTTTAGCGCTTAAAGAAACACCCACAACTCAGCAGCAAGTTTTCCTGCCTTTGTTTAACCTCTTTTTGACGGAAGAAACCTTTTTTCGCCTTTTAGAAAAAAATCCTGTATGGCTCCATGTTATTGGCAAGGGGATTGGAAGGCCTAGCCTCAAAAGTTCCATTAAGATTTTTTCAGAAACGAAAAACAATGAAGCTCACGTTTTATCTGGACATTCCCTTGAATTTTCACTCGATATGCTTTCAAGAGTGGCGGCTTTAAGTGGTAAAGAACAGGGCGGCCATTTACGGATAGTTATTTTGCATGAATTCACCCACCTCCTTTTTTCAGATATGGATCAGGCTCAGAAAGCGGAACTGATTCAATGGATTGTTCAAAGAAGACCCGATTTGATAGACCTTGCACAAATGCGTGAAAAAGATTCAAAAATTGGTCTTGATAAAACTGAAGCTGCGGAAGAAGTAATCGCACATGTTGTTGGAGATATTTTTGCGGATATGAAACCTCAAAGCACCCTTTTAATGCCCTTTATCAGTCGAGGCCGAATTGCGGCCCTCAGTAAGATTTGGGGTTCGAAGTTAACCGAAGAAGAATCAAGAAAATTTCAAATTTTTTATCGTCTTAATAATTCTCTTTTAATGGTTTTGATCCAAAAGGGAATATTACCTCCTGAAGCGCAGCAAATCTTTGATCGCATTCCCGAGAAACAAAATGACGTCCACCGCGCTGAGGTGCGAAGTATTCCTTCTTCGGAAAATATCTCATGGCTTCAAAAGGAGCTCACGGAAAGAGCGGAAAAATTGATTCGTTTGGTGGACCCAGAGCTAGAACTTCTGCCGAATCCTGAGAGCCGTTATCCAGCGATAGGCCTCGGAGCAGAAGGCGAGGTCTATCAGGTCAAAAGAAAACAAGATGGCAAAATTCTGGCTCTCAAGTTTCCATTTAAAAGGACGCGAAGTTTAGAGAAATCAGCAAGCGTCGGTCAATTTGTGAGAAGCTCGACGGTGGAAGTGAGAAAATACTTTCCGCAACTTGAAGCCGCTTATCGGTTAATGCCGGACGGAAATTACAAACTGTTGGATCTTAACGCGCCATCCCTAGGTCCTGTGAATGCAATTCTCTCGGAATGGATCGAAGGCGAAGATATTGTCACAGCCTATCGAAATGGCGACATATCGCCCAAGAGCCTTGAACAAATGGCATCCAACATCATTCGTGTCCCAGCGGGGAAGGGATTGCTCATTTATGACACCAACCCCTCTAATTATTTGGTTCGCCATTTGACGGCGACGGAACCCTCATTAGTTATGGTGGATACCGAAGGTGTGGATAGGGTTAGTCCCAAAGATGCTATTGATTCGGCCCCTGCAAATCAGGGAAGTTTAATTCGTGATATCCAAGACGCCGCAGCAAAGCCTGAACGAAATCCTGAAATCCAGGAATTATCTCGCCTGATGCGTGGGATTGAAACATTAAATGAGGATGAAAAGATCGAAAAACAATCCTTGCCTCGGGAGCAAAGAATAAGCAAGGAACGGGCGAAACGTTTTAAAAATTTAATGGAATTGCATGGCCAATTTGAAACACAGATCAAGCAGCTTAAGATTTTCGAAAGAAGAGAAGGAGTACTCAAAGCAAAGATCAAGGAGTTGAGCCAATCCATTGCTCTAATGAAAACACAGAACAATCCAAAGGTTGAGTCCCATATTCGCATTTTGGAAACTCGCATTCAAAAGTTGGAAGAGCGTCTTCGGAAAATCTCAGCCCGCGCCGAGGTGCGGACAGTTTCGGATGGCGGGGATTTTAATATGTTTGATCTAACGCTCAAAAAGGGCATCGTCGACTTAGAGTTTGAAGATCAAGTCAATGCGCTGATTGAAGATTTAAAGCAGAGATGGTTAGATAGAAAGATTCCTGTCTGGTTAGATGAATTTAAAGATTCGTCCTTTGGAGTTGTGCAGGAAATCCTGCGCGAGCGGTTGGAAACAATGCTTGATCCAAATAAAGTTGACGAAGTGCTTCAACAAATTGAAAACAATTGGCCTCGAGAGGGAATGCAGCAACTCATCGCAGAATATGAACGAATCATGGGTCGACCCAATATTCAAACGGGCGAGCAAGAGATTGATGAGATCGACGCATCTTTTAATCAAAATATCTCAGCTCTTTTTGAAACTCCAGACTCTGTTTCAGGTGTTTACAGCTCTCAAGTAAACAGATGGGGAAGCATCGATGAGGCGATCGAACAAAGAATTAAAGTTCTTCTTGATTTACAGGCCGCTTTTTTGAAGCAACCCGTTGATCTTGAGCAATTGATTTTGCCAGAGAATGCCCAAGTTCAAGCAGTGGATTTTGAAGATGCGCAAAATGACACTGATGATAACCGGCTGGAGAGTAATGAAAGAAGAATCGCTGAATTCGTTCAAGAGTTAAATTTGGGACTTATAGAACAAAATCTCGGGGAATGGGAGCAACAGGGCGGTCTTGAAGGAACGGGAGAAACTCGTGAGCAAGTCGAAAGAAAAGCGCTCCAAAAACAAAATGAAATTATCGATTATTTATTTCTTCTCTTGAATGCGTTCGTTAATTACCATTTAAGAAATCTCCGCAAGATCAACGGTTCTTTATCGAGTATCAATTTTGAACCGGAATCGAACCTTTCTAAGTCCGTCGTCAAAATCAAACTGTTGGTAACCAACAGTCAAGGGGAGCTAAAACCCTTTTCAGTGGTATATGCTGTTGGTGAACTCGAAAATTTATTTCGTCTTACCAAACTTCTTTGGAGTCGTCATCCAATTTCTGCAGAAACGAAAGCCAAAGCTGAACGTTCTCTTAAACTTCGAGATCAAACAGATTGGCCAGCTCAATTCAAACTGAAGGTATTTAAACGCGCTGCCATGAATGCAATGAGACGGGGCATTCTCGGCATGAAAGGGAGCCGTGTTGGATTTGGCATGGAAGGGTTTTTTGCAGATTGGTATGCAGGACTAGGATACCGGATACCCAGAGGGATGGCACCTATCGGAATGGATCAGCCAGGACGTCATCAAACATTGTTATCCATACCATTTGATCAGTTTGAACTTACACCTTCCGAAACTGCCCTTATGGCGAAAAGAAAATGGTTCAGGAAATTTGGGGAATTTCTTCAAACTACGTTTGGCGTTGCGTTGGGTTTTTACGAAGAGGAACGGCCAAAAGGAATGATAGACAAAGTCAGAATTTGGCTTTCAAAACAGAATGCTCTTCCTTGGGATTACTCTTCTTTTGATTCGATCAACTACCGCGTTCGGGAAACACTTAGAACATTTTTAGAATCAGCCAGCGAAAAGCTTCAGGGGCTTATTTATCGTTCTGACATACAGGCGCCAGATGTATTTTATGATCCTGATTTTTGGGGGCCGGATTCAGTGAAAAGCCTTGAGGTAAGGATTCTCGATCAAAGGAAACAATTGGACAGCCTCACTTTGGATATGGTGAAAACCTTTGATCGGCATATGAATGAAACGTGGAAACAAGCTTTGGACATTGCTGAGCGAATCGAAAAATTCGCAAGACAGCATCCCGATTTCGTCAAGGTCTACGAACGCGTTCACGGGCCTCGTACGAAACGGTACTCAGTTGAAGAATATTTGAGTCAGATAAGGCAATTCATTGAAGAAGGCCGTTCCATTGCGGCCGTGAATGCCGCTGACCTTCACCGCGCCGAGGTGCGGGCAGTTGAATCGCAACCTGCTGTGAAGCGGGTAGAAATGCGTAATCAAATTCAGGCCCTTATCGATCGTTTACGAGTGCCCATTTCCGTCAACGAAAAACTTTCCATTTCCGGAGACGCAGTCCGCAGAGTTATGGCCACGGCACGCGTGCGCTCAAAGAATGGTGGTGAAAGAACCGTTGTTTTTATGGGGTCGGTTCACGATCCGAACAAAGAGGAAGAACGGAAATTTCTTACGCGTCATCTTAGCCCGATGAGTGTTCCTAAAGATACAACTTTTCTTATCGAACAGGGGGATCCCCTAACCGAAAACCGGTTGGAAATTTGGCTTGAAGACTATGCCAAGCATGATGAAGATTTGGATCAGGAGTTAAAATATTTAAAAGAAGAAGTAATATTTGGTGAACTGGATTTCATTGCGGAAATGGCCCGAGGGAATGGGCGAAGAACAAGGAATATGGATCTCCTGATAAATCCAAAAGGCTTGGATTATTATTACCAGGCAAAAGGTTTAGAGGAAGCTGTTTACTATGCTATTGAAGAAATAAGAAAGAGCTTCAAACGCTCCGATTTGATTCGTGAAAGTCCTGATTTAATCAAGAACGTTGTTCACGCTTGGTTTGCGAACAGCCAGATTGAAATTTCGTCCACCCAACTCGACGGCTTCTATGACAACTATTTGAGAGTTTATGGAGACGATCGATATTTTGTTCCGGTTGAGATAAGGGAAGATTTTATGGCTCAACAAATTTTGGAGACGGATGGGGATTTGGCGGTTATTGCGCATACAGCACATATTGTTGAGATTCTGAAACGGCTCAGCCCTGAAATTACGGCATTGGAGCCCGGCGAAATAGAGCTTGGAGAGGGAAAACTATTAGAGTTGGCCATGCTAGAACTGCTTCCCACAAAGGAATATTTCGATTGGGAGAATAATCGAAACGACTTTCCGGAAGTGACTCAACCAATAAAAGAAGTGGCTCGTCGTGAGAAAGCAACGCTTGCAGGAGAAACGGCTGGTGTTGAAAAACCGCTTCTAGCTGCTTTTCTTCAAAAAGAAAAAATAAGTGAGTTCTCTAACATCCTTGAAAAAAACCGCGCCGAGGTGCGGATGGATGTGTTGGAAACTTTCTTGCAATTAAATCCAGAGGTTCAGCGTTTACATCAGACACTTCCCGAGGTTTACGAACAATTGAGAAAGGGCGATCTCAATTTGAGTGCCATTACGTTTCCACATACTTCTAGACTTGAGATTCCAACAAACCAGGACAAAGAGTATCAATATTTTCTTTCTGAAATTGTGATTAATGGAACCAGTTATGGCTCTGTTCTTTTTCTTCGAAATGCAAAGGGAGAAATTACAGAAATTGGTATTGAAAATCCTTCTTATACGCAAGATGGCATACGGTTTTTAGCCCAACTTGATCATTCAGATCCGCTTTGGCAAATTTTCCGAAATAAGATAGCAGCACAAAACGCAACAGTTGATAAAGATTCAAATCAAATCGTTTATCTTCCTTGGATTTTGAACGAGTCTGAGGCAGATGAAATTCGCGCCCTTATCGGTCAGAATGCCATCCTTAAAAACTTATTTGAATCTCAAAAAATTCCAACCGAGCAAATGAGCGTTCGCGGAGTGTTTACTCTTTTACCCAGTCCAAATCTTTATCTTGGAATCGGCCATCAAAATGAAAAACTTGCCACCATCTTTCGTTTGGCTGGTATTTCCGCTTCTGATTTTGTTACTCTGGCTCATGAAATGGGACATTTCCTTCTGGATAATGTTTTCAAGGACAAAGATTCTGCACAAAAAATAGAACGATTTGTTCAGAGAAATCATTATTCGTTTTATCGAAATCTTGGAAGTCCTCATCCACTTGCTCGCGGGTCTTATTCATTTGTTCAAAGTAATCAAGTCATGTATCAGGAAGTTCTCCTGCATCTTTATAACGGTTTTTTGGACCGTTCAGGTGTTGCAATGTCAGCTTCTTCCGAAGATTTTGTACAGTCTGGAGATGTAGAATTATTTGTCGAACTTGGTTTGTTGCCTGACTGGGCAAGTCCGAGTAAATTAGGTTTTCAAAAAGGTTACATTGATGGTGGATATTATGAAAAACTCGAATTGGAAGCGACCAAACAGGGATTAAAACTCATCCCTGTTCTTCCCGGGCTATGGGAAACAATCCATCACATTGTTCAAAAGTTAAATGATCTTGTAAAGGACTTTGACAAGAAGATCAAAGAAAGCGGACAGGTTGATTCTCTCAAGCCTCCTTTTCAATGGATACCTTCTCGAGAACAAAATCCTTTGGCTATTAGCCAAATTGCAGTACTTGCAGTGCTCGTGAATTTAGTTTATCAAGCTGAGAGAAATTTCCAAGGAGACAATCGTGAGCCGCGAAAGAAGCTTCTTTCAAGAATTCTTAAGGAATTTCAGATCTCATTCGGAAATTTGCGGGATGAGCATCATAGAACGATGGATGACTTTTTAAATATGAATGGAACCGTGGTTCACAATTTAGGAATGAGACTTTCCGAAGAAGAACGGCAATTTATCCAAACCGGAATCAAAAATATTGTGCAAGCAATAAGTCCAAAGGATCAACAAGCGCTTCCTCTTATTGCAGGACTTTTTACTCCTCGCGCCGAGGTGCGGATGAAAGAAATACCAGGCAGCGAAAGACATGCACTTAATGAGTTTAATGACATACTTATTTCAATTTTAGGAGTCAAATTCAGAAACTGGGCTTCACAAAATTCTTCGCTTATCGAGTCTATATTCAATTCTGTGCAAAGTCTCAATCCCGATTCTAATAAAGATCGTCAAATAGTCGTAAATCTTTTTCAGCCTCGAGCTAAAGGAAAAAAAGCTTCTCGTTTTACAGTCAGCGCTGATCAGGCAAGGAATATTATTCAAGCTGTCAGAAAGATCCGTAGCTCAAGTTCTCTTTCTAAGGTGAAATTTAGAAAGGCCAGCGAACTTTTTGGAAAGAGTAATTTATCTCTTGCCCAGCGGAAAGGAGAAAGTGTTGGCGAAGCTGCCCAAGATGAGGTTGAACCTGAATATGAAAGAGATATTAATGAAAGCGATTTGGATCGTGTTGCACAACTGCTTAATCGTAATGACATCGGACTCGGATTCATTTTGAACTATATTGGCTATACACGCACCAAATTAAAAGAGGGGAATCTACCAGAACGAGCGTATCTTGTTCGTCAAATGCTTCGGATAGAAGGAAGCAAAGAGCACCCCAAAGTTCGCGGGGAAATATTAATTCCAGATTTCCACCGGAATTTTGATCTAGAATTTAAAAGGATGTTTGACTTTTATCCTCAATTAGTTCTTCAATATTATCCCGATCTTATGTCTCACTTGAATAGACCAGAACAATCGTTAGTGCGACGGATTCTCCAGCAATATCCGAATCAAGACCTTCCGCCACGTAATAAGACTACACTTCAAGAGCTCATGAAGACAGTCATCTTTCATGAGGTGGGTGAAATAATATGGGCAGTTCTAATGTCGCATGCATCTGAAGACCAAACAGACCCGGCGATTAGACAATCTGCTCTTCAAATTTTTGAGGAATGGAAAAGGTTAATGAATGAAGCGCTCAATTCTTCTAGTCCCGGAGTCACTATCGTAAAAAATCTTTTTAAGGAAGCAGAAAATCCAGATGATGTGCTAATAACAAATATGTTTGCTGACAAATTTGTCCTTTTTGTTGATCCCGAATCAGCTTATATGAAATTTGGTGAACGGTTAACGGATGAGGAGAAAGCGTTCTTTCAAAAAATAAAACCATTTCTTGAGATGTTGGCAAAAAAAACCGGGGATCCATTTACGTTGCCCCCAGCTCGCCGCGCCGAGGTGCGGATAAAACAATCTCAAGGAGAGCAACTCAATTTTGAGTCGAAATCTGCTCCTGAATTGATCCAATATGCAAGAGAAATCATGGAGAAAAATGATAAAGATAAGATGATCGAACTTAGAAATTATGCTGAGCAAAAAGGAATGCAAGCAATCGTCGGGATATTAAATGATAAGTTACTACCACTCTCTTTCTTCATTCAATATCCCGAGCAGCCAAATAGCCCTGAAGATATCCGCTACCCAGTAGAAGTTTATGGATTTTATCAGACACCTTTCCTTAAAACCGATTCTGCTGAAACGAAACAAAAAACACGACAACTCGACACTCTTTCCGAAAGTATTCTTCCTGGCGGAACGTATTTCATATTGACCGATCCGAATCCCGATCCGAGCCAGCGTAAGCCTCTCGCCCTGGGGAAACAGATGATTATTGAAACCAAGCGGCTTGAGGAATTTATCAAAGACCCTGAGCTCATTAAAATCCATCAGCAAGCTGTGGATAAGGTTGGAAAGAAACCTGTCAAGACAGTGGTCATTGAATTTATTTCAGGAGCGGATTCGTGGGGAGATACTGCTGCTGTAGCCCGGGCGCTTGTTGGAGTTGAAAATTTCATTTTGAGCACGGGCAGATCAGCCCTCTTTATTCCGAAAGATATAAAAGATACGGGGATTCGAGATATCAAAATCAAGCTTGTTTCGGACGAGCAAAAAGTCTACGAAGTTAAGGTCATCCCACTCGTCCGCGCCGAGGTGCGGGTATTCACATTTTCCGATGTGGAACAATTTGAAAATCAAACCGCAACTGTAAAATTCCAAGGCGGGAATAATACCCCAATTCAAGAGCAAGTATTAGAAATTCTACGTGTGATACGAAGCAATATACCTACCGAGCATGGTGAAATATTAACGGTCGAATTCGGCGGACCCGAAGCTGGTACTTTCAATTTCAAAGTCGGCGTTCCACTATCTTCTGAATATTTGAGCACCGATGAAATTAACAAAGGTTTTCTACTTCTCCTTGGAATTGCCCGTGCCGAGGTGCGGATTCAGACCGCATTGCGGACTTATATCGCTGATTTAGAAGGAAATCAGCGTGCATCCATATTTGCAGTTCGCGAAGCCCTTGAGAAATGGGTGGAACTAGGTGGCAACGTGATACCCTTCAGTTTTGATAACGATCGGGCGGGTGAGATTTATAGGGACCTCCAGCAGCATATCCATGAAGCTTATCCTGACTTTTTTTCAGACGAGAAAAAAAGGCAGGAAGTCAATGCCAGCATTGAGGAAATCAAAAAGGATTATGATGCACGTGTTGATGAAGCTCTTAGCCGTGAATACGAGGAAAAAATCAACTTAATTGAAGAGGGCTTTAAAAACCACCCACGTCTTCGACAAACGTTTGGCATCAAAAACGCAGACCTGAAAAAAGCGCTTCAATCGCAGCCGGTCCATTACCTTAGCCTTCTCAAGAAAGATCTCGAAGGATTTGAAGACCAGCTTAAGAATGCCCGCGACTTCTATAAACAAGTGCCAGAAAAATTATTACCGCAGTCGCTTCCTCCATTGGAACAAAGTATCCGTGCGGCTGTTCAGGCCGTTGAAGAAGTACTTGCAGAAAAAGGAGATCAGAAGCCTGGAGTCAAAGCTGCCCGCGCCGAGGTGCCCTCGCCTCGGTCGGAGATGAGGACTCCTCTGGCCTCAGAGCCGCTCGCTCTGAGGGCCGAGGTGCGCTTAGTTCGGCCGGAGCTAAGTACTCAGCTGGCTTCAAATGTTGCTGTACAGAAAAAAGTCAATCCAGAAAAAATGAAGGCGGATGAAGTGAAAGCGATTGCAGCAGAAACGGGCGAATTGTTTGTCGGTCTCATAGCAAGGGAATTAAAACTCCCAGGAGTTAAAGTTCTTACAGAAAAAGAAAGAGAAGAACAGCAAAGAATGGTTGCCGAGAAGGTTGTAAAACTTCGGGAAGCAGGGCTCAATGCAACTCAAATAGCAAACGCGATTCGTCCTGAAATCGAACAAAAACTTAACGATAAAATTAAAACAGCACGCGACAAATTCAGTGAACCGGTTATTTCGCGAATAATTGAAAATGTATTAGAAAAATTCAAGGGTCGCGACGTTTCCACTCTCACAGGTGATGAGATTCTTCAAGCCATTGATAAAGCTGCGAACGACGTTGCGGAAGTAAAACTTCCTGAAGTTCCAGAAGCCAACACTTTAGTTAGCGGAGTTATGACCATACTTACTCACTCATTCCAGGGCCGCGAAAACGTTGCCAACGCTCCTGAGATTGTCGCAGTGGAAATTACAGAAGAACAAATGAACATGGCGAAAGCTCTCTTTCCAAAGATTGAAAATGGGTTGATCGAAGGGAACGGCATGATCGAACTTCGCAGCAGTTTCTTAGGGACCGGCGATGATAGGCTTCAGAACTTGCAATTCCTTGTTGATATGAGAACGGTGCAGGGTCAATTTGAATTTCGTATTGTGGTACAGTCGGAACTTGAAAGACGGGAAATCAACCAGCTTGCTGGCAAATTGGTTAACAAGAAAGATAAACTGGGGGCTGTTCCAATAACTGTAGTTACAGTTGGAAAGGAACTTGAAGAAGCTCGTACGAGTAAACCTGCAGCCATTGCTGTTACCGACAACCCCGAGTCGATGCAAAGCTGGTTGCAGAAACATCCAGATTCGCGCGCTTTCAATTCAAATGAGGATCATGAACGCAAACCGATACCCCATAATCCTGACAGTTTCAAACAAATCATGACCGGTGTAGCTGCCGCACTTACGTTAAAAACAATTCAAGACTTGGGTTTAATTGAAGATAAGCAAACTATCGAAGCTGTAAATCAAGCAGCGCTCAAAGGATTGTTAATGGCTATGGCCCAGGTGATTGCAGCTGAAGCGCGTTCAAGACGTGCCATGGCCCGCGCAGCGTAATCCCACCATTTGTCTGTTCCAACCCGTTACCGTACTGGATTATCATGGTGGAAAGTGTTATGATTTACACATGGTTAGAGATGGTTATGTGAAGCGTCGGAAAAGCTGGGAACGGTTTAAAGATTGGGAAGTCCGGCAAAAGGTAACCCGTAGCCATCAAGAGACCATCAAATTAATTGGTGCATGGGTTGATTTCTTTTTGTCGAAACATCCGAAGCGTTTCCAACGCCCCACGGTGGATGGTATTAAGCGGATGCGTCAGAATCTTTCCCACCTATCTCACACGGAATGAGCGCCTTAGAACAAGCGCTTATTAGAATCACCCGCATTCTTAAAGCAAGGAGGGTTCCCTACATGGTGATTGGAGGGATTGCAAATCTTTTCTGGGGCATTCCGCGAGCCACACTGGATATTGATATCACGATACAAGTTAAAGGAAAAATATGCGCTTCATTGATCCAGAAGTTAAGAGACAAGTTTCGATTACGCGTGAAAAACCCGCTCGATTTCATTGCCAAGACAAGCGTGTTGCCCGTTGAGGATCCGAATGGGATTCAAATTGATATCATTTTTGCAAGGCTTCCTTATGAGTTTCAAGCAATTCGAAGATCAAAGCGGATTCAGGTCAACGGGCATACCATTCAAGTGTGTTCGCCGGAAGATCTGATTATTCACAAAATTGTTTCTGACCGTATTCAAGATCAACAAGACGTACGCGGAATTGTCAGGTCTTTTGGACCTAAGTTGAATCGAAAATATCTTGACCCCATCGTAAGAAATTTGGCTAAGACTTTGGCTAAGCCAGAATTATTTACATTTTACCTGAACTGTTTTAAAGTTAAAGGAGCGCTTGTTGCTGAGGATCTCGATCTTGTGGAAAAAACCTATCAAGAAGAAAAACGTTTTGCAAAGCCGGTTACTTCGGACTGGGTTAAAAAAGCACACAAACGGCAGTAATGCCATTCCAACTCTTTTTCCTTCCTAGTTATGAGCGCTGTCTCAAGAAATTAGGAGACAAAGAGAAGCGTATCGCACAGGGTTAATCGTTTCCGCGCTTCAAAGCTATTTTAATTCGGGGCTCCCTCTTAGCGGCGAACCTTATATCTTTAAATTTCAAAGCCGGAGTCATCGCCTCGTTTTTAAAAAGCTCCGCGATCAAGTTTGGGAAGCTTATGTGGAAGGACAAATCCGTCTATTAACGCGCCTTGAGCGAGATCGCCATTTTCTTGTTTTTGTTGGAAATCACGATCAAGTCCGCAAATTCTTAAAAAAGAGTTAAGGCCGTTTTATAACATGTATTATTTTATTTCGTCGAGCCAAATTTGTTCTAATGACATAGAAGAAAAAAGACGATACAATAACACCCTTTTTCCACCTTAAAAACTTAAGGAATAGCAATGAAATTGAAGATCGCATTACCCAAAGGAAGCTTAGAAGAGGCGACCTACCAGCTTTTCAAAAAGGCCGGCTTCAATATTGTGACTAATTCCCGCTCGTATTATCCGGCTGTGGACGATCCGAATTTGGAGATTGTCTTATACCGTCCCCAAGAAATGCCGCGGTATATAGAAGATGGAGTTGTTGATTGCGGACTTACGGGTTACGATTGGGTCGTTGAAAACGAAGCGGATGTCGCGGAGATTGCAGAACTCAAATATTCAAAAGCCACGAGCCGTCCAGTCAAGTGGGTTTTGGCAGTTCACAATGATTCCAAATTTAAATCCGTTCGCGATCTTCAAGGAAAAAAGATTGCGACGGAATTAGTGAACGTTACAAAACGCTACTTGGAACGGAAGAAAGTGAAAGCCGAAGTAGAATTTTCTTGGGGTGCGACAGAAGTAAAACCCCCCAATCTTGCCGATGCGATTGTGGAAGCAACGGAAACGGGCTCGAGCCTCAAAGCCAATAACCTTAGAATTATCGATACCGTTTTGACTTCAACCACGCGGTTGATCGCAAATAAAAAGAGCATCAAAGATACCGCGAAGAGAGCCAAAATAGATAATCTCGTTTTGCTTTTGCAAGGAGCGATCAACGCCCAGGACAAAGTGGGTTTGAAGATGAACGTTTCAAAATCAAACTTGAATAAAATTTTGGAACTTTTACCCGCGCTTAAAAAGCCTACGATTTCGAGTCTTTCAAGCGATGGTTGGTATGATGTGGATACGATTATTGATGAAGCGATCGTTCGTGAATTGATTCCTGATTTAAGAAAAGCAGGGGCTGAAGGAATTATCGAGTATCCGCTGAACAAGGTTATCTACTAAAATGTTAACGAGAGATGTCATCCCCGAATGTTTTTATCGGGGATCCAGACTTTGGATTCCCGCCGAAAGCGTGCGGGAATGACATAAGTTCAATTATGTACGATTATGAAGATGAAATCAGGAGTCGCATCAGCTCCAATATTTTCAAAATCGCCTTTCCGGTTTTACTTCCTCTTTACTTCTTTTGTAATCTCATCGATCGAGTCGTAGCGCCCGACCTGGCTTCAGATTTTTTATTCATTCGATTATCCATCCTGCCGCTGATTGTGATTTCCTATTTTGTTTTGAAGTTAACAAAAGGCTCTTGGTACGCCATTACGGTCTGGTTTTTTGCCGTGGTTATTTCTGTAGAATCAACTTATATGGCCTATCGATCGGGTGACTTTCTTTCTTCGGTCTATATCTATGGTATTAATTTAATCACGGGTTTGTTTCTGTTCTTTTTTAGTATGAAATTTGTTTATAATTTGATTACACTCGCCGCTTTTTACGTTCCGGTAACGATCGTTTTTGTTTGGGGTGGATATTCTTCCACCTCCTTGGCCAGCCCAATCGTCTTCGTATCCCTCGGCATGTTCATTATTTATATGGTTGTTGCTAAAACGATGGATGTCTTTCATTACGTGTCTTTTCAGAATAAGACGAATTTATTTTTTTTAGCGACAACAGATGTTTTGAGCGGGCTTAAATTGAGGCGATATTTTTTTAATCGTTTCATTCAGGAGTTGTCGCTTCGTTTTCGAAAAGATAAAGATTTTAACTTGAGCATCGGAATTATCGACGTTGACGAGTTCAAAAAAATAAATGATGAATACGGCCACAAAGTCGGTGATGAATTAATTAAATATATTGGTGACACCATTAAAAACAACATTCGCGTTTATGATACGCCGTGCCGGTTTGGCGGCGAGGAATTTATTATCTTACTTCCCGATACCAAGATTTCAGAAACCAATATTGTTTGTGATCGTATTCGAGACACTATTTACAGAACCCCTTTTCATGCCGATGGTCATCAAATCAGTTTTACGATCAGCATTGGTGTTTCGGGTGTTGAAGCGAAAGTACCTACCGAATTCGAAACCATTCAAAGGGGTAAGAATTATAAATATTTATTGATTCAGCAAATGTTGGAGATGATTAAACAGGCCGATGACTCCTTGTATCAAGCCAAAGAGCGGGGAAAGAATCAGGTGGTGACCGCTCCTTCACGTTTGATTACGGAAATCAACGAAGAGGCCATGGAATCCTTGAAAGGATATCTGATTTACTTCGACCAAGATGTTTTTTCTATGTTTAAAGATTCAAGCGTACCTTATCCGTCTGCGACGGAAGAGTTTAACTTTTATAGTGAGGAATATTTTTTTAGGCGAGCCGTCGAATCCATGTATCGTTCTCATCGGGATTCGAGCTGGCGGGAGGTGATCGCATTTGTTCGTATCAAAAATGCGGATCAAAGATTCGTGCGGCGTGAATTAAGCCCTATTTTCCGCCTTTCTGATTCCATGTGCATGTTTCAACCGGGGTATTATGGGATTATCTTCTTTGGTTTGTTTCCCTCAGATTTGGATAAAGTATTTAAACGAATTATGGGTCATTTATCGAGTGGGACGGAAGATCAAGAAATCGAAATTAGGATTGCCGCGGCATCATTAACTTATATAACTCACAAAACTTATTTTAAGAAAAATAAAATTTTAACCTATCGTGATTTTACACAACGCATAACCGAACTTTTTGGTATCTTGAAACATCATCGGTTTAATCGCGGCGAAAAGATTTTTTATTATGAAACTGATAGAGAAAAAAAGTTAGTTGCTTAAAGGAGACTATGAGATTAAGATTTCTGCGTGAATGGCTAGTTTCATAACTTTAATTCATAGGGAACGGAGGATCGGATATGCCGTGTGGGCGCAAGCGTAAAAAGCGCAAGATGAACAAACATAAGCGGAAAAAGAAACTCCGCAAGAATCGTCACAAGAAGAAAGCCTGGTCGTAGATTTGCCGTCATTGCGAGGAGCGAAGCGACGCCGGTTGGTCGAGCGGCGGACGGCCGCTTGGTTTTCCGGTGCCGGACGGTCGGTCCGGCGAAGCAATCTAATGATTCGAGATTGCTTCGGCCTTATTTTGAACGCTGCCTCGCAATGACGTTATCAAATTAAGTGTCATTCATGACTTCCATTAGTATTCTATCTTCCGCCAAGGTCAATCTTTTTCTCAAAGTTCTCGGGCGTCGACCGGATGGCTATCATGAACTGATCACCGTTTTTCATAGAGTCTCACTCCAAGATCGGCTCATCCTCAAAAAAATTGATCGGCCTGAATTTCGCTTCATTACCGATCATCCGAAATTAAAGCGAACGCGAGAAAATCTGATTTATCGCGCTTATCAATCTCTTCGCAAAATCACTAGTTGGAAGGGCGGTGTTCAAGTAACGCTTAAGAAAAAAATACCTGTTGCCGCAGGGCTTGGGGGTGGATCAAGTAATGCCGCCCACTTTCTTTCGGGGATGAACCGTCTTTTTGACCTTGGCCTGCCGATGAAAACCTTGGTTCGATTGGGAGCCGAACTTGGTTCCGACGTCCCTTTTTTCCTTTACGGAGTTAATCAGGCCATTGGAACCGGCCGTGGGGAAAAAATAAAACCTTTTATTTCTCAGAACAAATTTTGGTTTGTTTTAGCAATTTCCCCCTTTGGGATCCCAACAGCGCTTGTTTATAAAAGACTTAAAGCCCGCCCGTTGACAAGAATAAGTCATGATGCTACAATAACTTCCGCTTTTTTGAGTCGAAACCGGGATGGGTTTCCTCTCTTATGGAATGACCTTTTTCCGATCAGTTCCCATATAAAGCCAGAATTAAAGCGGATCGACGCGCTCTTTGACCAATTTGGTGTTGCTCGGCGGTTGATGTCGGGAAGTGGTCCTACCATGTTTAGCATTCATAAGTCTAAGCGCGAAGCTCAGCGTGTTGCGCGGGCTTTCCGACGCCGAAGTCGCGGTACGAACGTTTTTGTCTGTCAGACTTATTAAACTGACTGCCTGCTGTAGAAATTTGTTCATTGCTCATTTTGATGAATGTCAGGGCGGTTATGAAGATCACGGAAGTTAGAATTTTTCAGAAAGAAGACGATGACAAAAAGTTACGCGCTTTTGCAACCGTTACCTTTGACGATTGCTTTGTCGTGCGCGATATCAAGATTATTGAAGGAATCAAAGGGTGTTTTGTGGCCATGCCGTCGAGGCGCGTGAAAGAATCCTGTCCGCGATGTCGTCATCGAAATGTAATTCGAAGTCGCTATTGCAATCAATGCGGCGCGAGTTTAGAAATGATTGGCTCTCAGAGGTTGAAGCCCGAAAGAGAAGATGATTTGGTGCAATCTCGGGTGCGGCAGAGTGAACACCGAGACATCGCACATCCAATTACAGCTGAATTTCGAGAGGCCATTCAAAACGTGGTTTTAGCAACGTACGAGAAAGAAAAAATGAAATTGGGAGGAAGTACTTCTCCCAACCAGGATGAATCTTAACACCCTACTTATGTAAGCGTGTCTTTAAAGTTTCGTTCATGCCAATCCGCATTCCTAGGGGTCATTTTTGGGGGTCATTTTTGTTTGCCAACCTCTTCTACTGTTTGAGGGTGAGAGCGCACCTCCACCGGAGGCGGACCCGCTTCTGACGGGAAAGCGCAGCACTCGTTAGGCTTGGCTGTGAATCGATGCCCGGTGGTGAAATGGTATCACACTGCCCTTTGGAGGCAAGATTCCTGGTTCGAGTCCAGGCCGGGCAGATTTGAAACTGTAAGAAGCAAAATGCGTAATGTGTAATGGAAAAAGATTATTTTAAAAGTGGGGAACACGGTGGTTAGATTTTCTATTGCGCGTTTCACGTTACGCATTACACAAAGGTAATAGCAAGATGATGGAACGATGTTCGTTTTGTGGGAGAGATAGACGCAGAGAAGTCCGCAAGATTTTTGCGGGGCCGGGGGTCTACATTTGCGACATTTGCATTCGGGCTTGCAACGAAATGATGTTGAAAGAATTAAGCCCTGAAGTAAGGTCGGCCGAGAGCCCTTTCTTCCAAGTGCCGAAACCACGGGAAATCAAGCAACAGCTTGATCAATATGTGATTGGTCAAGAACGGGCCAAGAAGCAGCTTTCCGTTTCGATTCACAATCATTACAAACGCGTGACGAGCCGTCCAGATACAACGCAGGTGGAGCTTGAAAAAAGCAATATCTTATTGATTGGTCCTACCGGTTCCGGCAAAACGCTTTTGGCTCGGACGCTTGCTCGTCTTCTAGATGTCCCGTTTGCGATCGCGGATGCAACCAGCTTGACGGAAGCAGGTTATGTCGGAGAAGATGTGGAAAATGTTTTGCTCCGCCTTCTTCAAGTGGCCAATTTTGATGTGAAGCGCGCCGAACTTGGCATTGTTTATATTGATGAAATTGACAAAATTGCCCGTACCACCGAAAACGTTTCGATCACGCGAGATGTTTCAGGTGAGGGAGTTCAGCAGGCGCTGCTTAAAATTTTAGAAGGTACAACCGCCAATGTTCCCCCGCAAGGGGGACGCAAACACCCGCAGCAAGAATACATTCAAGTGAATACACAGAATATTCTTTTTGTTTGCGGCGGGACGTTTTCTCATCTGGATAAAATTATCGAACGGCGTATTTCAAGCAAAGTGATGGGATTTGGCGCGAAAGTGGACAAGGATAAGGCTTGCGCCATTGGAGATGTCCTTCAACACGTGGAAGCAGAAGATCTTTTGAAATATGGTTTTATTCCTGAATTTATCGGCCGGTTTCCTGTGGTCGCAACCTTAAACGGTTTGAACGAAGCGGATTTGGTCCGCATTTTGACTGAGCCTCGCAATGCGATTGTAAAACAATATCAACGATTTTTTGAAATGGAAGGCGTGCGGCTTGAATTTACAGAAGATGCACTTCAGGCGATTGCGCAAATGGCCATCAAAAAGGCAACGGGAGCTCGTGCACTTCGTTCCATCCTTGAAAACATGATGTTGGATGTGATGTACGACATTCCTTCACAAAAGAATGTTTCTGTCTGCCGGATCAAGCGTGAAGTGGCGGAAGGGAAAGCGCAGCCAGAGTTGATTCGCAATCCGGATTCCATAAGCAAATCGGCCTAATGTGCAATGACGGGGTAATGAAGAATTAAAATGAGCAAAGGATTTCAATTGAGAGATTCAACAAAGGAAGCGATTGCGGGATATGGTTTTTTGCTTCCGAACTTCATGGGGTTTCTTGTCTTTACGTCCATTCCCGTTTTGGCGTCTCTTATGCTGAGCTTTATGAAGGTGGATTTGATTTCATCACCCAAAGTGTTCAAGTTGATCTGGTTTGATAACTTCAGACAATTGTTTGGCGATCCTTATTTTTGGAAATACTGTTGGAACACCATTGTTTTAATGACAGCCATTCCATTTAGTTTAGTTGGTTCTTTGATTCTGGCGCTCGCGCTCAATCAGAAATTAAAGGGCACTGTTATTTTTCGGACGGTTTATTTTTTGCCAACCATTTGTTCGGGAGTTGCAATTTATGTATTGTGGCGGCTGATTTATCTTCCCGACTTCGGTATTTTCAATACCTTAATAGTGAAGTTCGGGTCCTTACTCCATTTGCCACTCAAAGGACCTAATTGGCTTCAGGATGAGGCGTGGGCCAAGCCAGCACTTATTATCATGGGTGTTTGGCAGTCTGTAGGAGGAGCCAATATGATTTTATATTTGGCCGCGCTTCAAGGTGTGCCGCGCGATCTTTATGAAGCTGCGGAAATTGATGGCGCAAATAGTTGGCAGAAATTTTGGGCGGTGACTTGGCCGCAAATTTCACCCACCACATTTTTTATTGGTACGATGTCGATCATTGGAGGGTTCCAAGCCGGATTTGATCCAGCCTATATTATGACAGGCGGTGGGCCAAACGGTTCTACGACCACGATTATTTATTACATTTTCAATAACTTCTATGAATGGCAACAGATGGGATATGCAGCAGCAATTTCTTGGTTTCTGTTTCTGGTTATTTTTGCGATTACCTTGATTCAGTGGAAAGTTTTTGGGAAATTTGTTTATTACCATTAATTCAATCAATTTTACTTGAGCTTATGGATGAATTAGTAGACGTAAGAAAATTAATTCGTGAAGAGAGGCAAAAGCATCTTTTTAAGAAAACAGGTGTTTACGTGTTCGTCATTTTCGGCGCTATTTCTATGTTGGCGCCTTTCCTTTGGATGATTACAACGTCACTGAAACACCTTGGAGATGTCTTTTCTTATCAAAAACCATGGTGGCACGATTGGATTCCCACTTCGTTTGTCTGGCAAAACTATACCACAGTGCTGCAGATGAAAACAGTACCGTTTCTTAGGTTCTATTTGAACTCAATTTTTGTTGCGGTGTTTACTACATTTGGACAGGTAGCGACGAGCGCGTTGGCAGCTTACGCATTCGCGAGACTCCGTTTCCCAGGTCGAGACAAAATCTTTTTTGCCTATTTGGCTACCATGATGATTCCAGGAGCGGTGACGATGATTCCCGTCTTTATTTTATTGCAACAGCTTGGGTGGATTGACACTTATAAAGCGGTCATTCTTCCACCGATCTTTACGGCGTACGGAACGTTTATGTTGAGGCAATTTTTTCTGACGCTTCCAAAAGATTTAGAAGATGCAGCCAAAATTGACGGATGCAGCTACTTCGGTATTTTTTGGAGAATTCTGCTGCCGCTTTCGAAACCGGCGTTGGCGACTTTGACCACTTTTACCTTTATGGGTAATTGGATGAGTTTCATGTGGCCTCTGATTGTGCTTAATTCGCACGAGAAGTTTACGCTTCCGGTTGGTTTGGCTTATTTTCAAAGTATTCATAATACGGATTGGACGCTCTTGATGGCAGGATCCTTGATGATGATTCTTCCGATCCTTTTGCTCTTTATTTTTAATCAGCGCTACTTTGTGGAAGGAATCAAGCTTTCGGGCATTAAGGGGTAAACGTGAAACCGCTTGCCGCACTCATTTTAGCAGCTGGGCGCGGAGAACGGATGAATTCAGATCTCCCAAAGGTGTTTCATCAAGCAGCGGGACTCGCGCTCATCGGACATGTGATTCAGAATGTGCGTGAGGCGGGAGTAAAACGAATTGGCGTGGTCGTAAGCGGCCGAGACAAGCAGCGAAGTTCTTTCTTAGATGGGATAGATACGGTACTTCAGAAAGAGCGACTTGGAACTGGGCATGCAGTCATGCAGGCTCAGAAGAAATTTGGAAGTTGGCCAGGCGATCTCATGGTTTTGCCGGCGGATGCCCCGTGCGTCTGTGCTGAAACGCTTCGAGAACTTAGTCACGAACATCGCAAAAATTTAGCATCGGCTACGATTTTAACGGCTGAAGTTGATAACCCCACTGGTTACGGCCGCATCCTCCGCAGAGGGAATGGAGTTTTGGGTATTCGCGAAGAGCTTGACGCGAGCGAAGCTGAGCGCCAGATTTCAGAAATTAATTCGGGGATTTATCTTTTTAATGCACCAGCTCTTTTTGAGCGGCTTAGTGAAATTAAAAAAAATCAAAAGAAAAAGGAATACTATTTAACGGATGTGATTGAAGCCTTTGTCAAACGCGGTGAAGTTGTTCGGGCTTATAAGATTAGAAACCAAAATGAAATTTTGGGAGTTAATACGAGAAGGGAACTGGCAGTGGCGCATCAAATTTTGAACGAGCGGGAATTAGAGCGTCATTCAAAAGCAGGCGTGACCATTCTTGATCCTTCTCAAACGGTTATTGCAAAGGGAGTACACATTGGACGCGACACTGTAATCCACCCTTTTACGTGGATTGAACGCGGGGTTGTCATCGGGCGTAAATGTGAAATCGGGCCTTTTACAAAAATCCGTTCAGGATCAAAAATCGAAGATGAAGTGGTACTTGGAAGTTTTGTTGAAGTGGTTCGTTCAAAAGTAGGTGCAAAAACGTTTGTCAAACACCTGAGTTATTTGGGTGATGCTCAAATCGGGAAAAAAGTTAATGTGGGAGCAGGTACCATTACGGCTAATTTCGACGGCCGAAAGAAAAATAAAACCGTGGTGCAGGATGGAGTCTCTTTAGGTTGTGACACCGTGTTGGTAGCTCCGGTAACAGTGGGCAAGGGCGCAAGGACGGGAGCTGGTGCTGTTGTGCTGGCCCGCCATTCAGTTCCAGCGGGGAAGACTGCGGTTGGTGTTCCCGCCAAAATAACGCAGAAGAAGAAAAAAGGATAAGCAATGGCAAATCATAATAAGTCCAACGGAGTAAGCAAATACATTTCCGTTTTGACAGGAAATTCAAATCCCGCGCTTGCCAAAGCGATTTGTCGTCATTTGGGAGTTTCGCTCAGCAATGCTATTGTAGACCGTTTTCCTGAAGGTGAGATTCGTGTTCAAATTCAAGATAACATTCGGGGCAAAGATGTTTTTGTCATCCAATCCACTTGCTCACCGCCGAATGATCATTTAATGGAGCTTCTCATTTTGATTGATGCCGCGCGGCGCGCTTCCGCTTCTCGAATTACAGCGGTTTTACCCTTTTATGGTTATGCGAGACAAGACCGTAAAGACAAACCCAGAGTTCCGATTACGGCGAAACTGGTGGCCAATCTTCTCGTGAGTGCCGGAGCAAATCGAATTCTGGCACTCGATCTTCATGCGGGCCAGATCCAAGGTTTTTTTGATGTGCCGGTCGATCATTTATTTTCAATCAATGTGTTGATTAAATATTTTCTTAAGAAGCGGCTTAAGGATTTAGTGGTGGTGTCGCCTGATGTAGGTGGCTTGAAGCTCGCGCGCGCTTATTCAAAACTTTTGAACGCATCGCTTGCGATTGTGGACAAGCGTCGGGAAAGCGCTACGAAGACCAAAGTGATGGACATTATTGGCGAGGTCCACGGCCGGAACGTTGTTTTGGTGGATGATTTAATTTCAACAGCAAGTTCTCTCGTTGAAGCCGTAAGCGGTCTCAAAAAAGAAGGCTGTCTTGATGTTTATGCCGCGATCGTTCATCCGATCTTGGCAGGTCCTGCAATTGAACGGATCCAAAAATCTGAGTTGAAAGAATTGGTCGTGTCAGACTCTATTCCGATTCCGCATGAAAAGATGATTAAGAAAATTACAGTTCTTTCAGTAGCGCCTCTCTTGGGGGAGGCCATTAAACGCATTCATCAAAATGAATCGGTTAGTGTGCTTTTTCAAAAATCAGCAGTTGAAGCATAAAAAAATCGTCATTCCCGCATGTTTTAGGCGGGAATCCATGGATCCCCGCCCTTAACAGCCAATAATTTATTGGCTGTTAAGGACAGTCCTCAATGGCGCTCGGTTAAGGTAATAAAAAGAAAAGACCTCCTAATGTCGATGTGAATGATGGGGAAACAACATTCACGACATAGGAGGTC
>OBEQ011927703.1_pt1 | contig 31484 bp, 24 predicted proteins | sample 1670901 | NCBI WGS metagenome assembly OBEQ01 (sample SAMEA104232315, study PRJEB22302) | groundwater metagenome | biome: forest; feature: aquifer; material: groundwater | place: USA | collected 2011-08-07 | depth 5.4 m | reverse complement strand
GAGCTAACATTGGTTACTGGTTTGATTCCAGAAATCATTGCACCCCTATCAGATGACATCACTGTCACGGATGGCTCGCAGAGCGACTTAGTAGCAGGGAAATGGATTTTAGTGTCCGGCAGTTTTGATGAAAATGAGCAATTGATACTGAGTGGAATTAAATTGTTAGATGGCAATCTAGAGAGTATTGCTGGAGTAATAACTGCGTTAGATATCAGTAAGGGTACAGTTGCGATTGCCGGGGTCGAATACAACATTAACAATTTCACCCTAAAACAGGATGCATCCGATAGCGCGAAACATTTTTTTGGCTTGGAGGATCTTCAGGTTGGTGATTCGATTGAACTCATCAGTGCGAACAATGGTTCCGAGAGGATTCTGCAAAAACTTACTCGCGTTAATGACACTGCTTTCGACCAATCCACAACAATAAAAGGACTGGTCGAAAGCATTTCAGAAACTGGACTAAGTTTGCAGGGTGTTATGATAACGTTTAATGATGCTACCAAAGTGACAAACACGAACAGCAGTGATTCTGAAGATAATGCGCAAACATCCGTACAAACATTTTTAGCATCTCTCTCGCTGGGTGATTATGTTGAAGCTGTCGGACAGCTTGTTGAGAGCCAATTGTTGGCAAGCTCCATAAGCGGCCCCACAATGTTGGCGTATGAAACGGAAATCACTGTCGATGGTGAAGGTTTTCTAGTATTGGAAAAAGATGATCTAACCTATTACACCAAAAGTGGGACCTTTGGTTTAGATAATTATGGCTATCTCAGTACATCGCGCGGCGAGCGTTTAAAAGGCTGGGGGTTGGATTCCAATGACAACGTGGTTGTTGAAAGTGATACGTTAAAAGATATTTGGATCGATACTGTGGGTGTCAAGGCACCGGAGCAAACCACGTCGATAGAGCAGGTCGTTAATTTGGATTCTGGGGCTTTGATACTGGCAGATTATGGTACGACAACATCCACCTCTGGCACCAACATCGGAATCGTATTAACTGGAGATGCGACCTTAGATGCAAATAACTACAGCCAATCAGAGCTGACGGTTACCTATGTCGACGGAACTACACGAAGTATCACCGTGCCTGAAGTAGTTACCGCGTCCTCAACTAGCGCTGCTAACATAGCAACTGAATTGAATTTGGTTCTTGGTTTGACTGCGGTAGCTTCTACTTCAGCAGCATTGAGCTTTCCTACCGAAGCGACATTGAAACGATCGGGCTCGAGTGCAACACAATATTTTCCTACGAGTTCAGGTCAGCTTCTATTAAATGGGAATGGCCTGACAAGTACCAATTTAGCGGATATGACCAGTGAAATAGACAATCTAGCTGGTTTCTCCGCGACGTTAGATAGTGAGAATTCTCGAATAGTCATCACCAATGAGTCAGGGGATAATATTCGCTTTGATGTATCGGCAACAGGAAATGAGGTCGCGATCAGTGTGCAGGGCGTTATTTTCCCATCAACGTTAATCGGAGATTCTGCTTCGACAATAATAGGTACTTCAAATCCATATTCCACTGCATCAACCAATGAAGTTGCGATTATTGGCGGCAGAGTTTCCATTACCATGGATGATATAGTGGCGACAACCAATGGTCTGGTGGAATCCTGGGGCTTAGCCGGCACTGTATTTGGCAACATGTCGCAGGCACAATTTGCCAATAATACATTGGATGTCGGCGATCCCAATACCTACAACTATTCGACAACAAGCTCTATTTATGACAGTTTGGGTATTGAGCATGAATTAACAGAGTATTTTGTTAAAGAAAAGCCAATTATTGTTGGAGGCCGGGATAATATCTGGAGCATGTATGCTCGGATTGACGGCCATAACATCGACGTTAACCTGGTAGGCACAGAGCCATCCTTAACACGGCATGAATTAGCGTTTAATTCCGATGGTTCCCTTAGTAATACAACTGAATCTATGGGCTTTCACAATTGGACGCCAGTCAATAGTCAAGATCAATCCACCGGCGCGCTTGGCGCCTCTGGACTAGATGGGACAGAGATTACCACGCCACCTCTTTTTTCAGACTTCGTGATTTCGGTAGCGGGAACCACGGTATATGCCGGTGAATATCTTTCTACTGTTGTCAGGCAAAACGGCCGCCCCATGGGACGATTTTCTGAGACAACTGTATCTGCGCAGGGTTTGGTTTACGCGGCTTATAATAACGGCGCCTCAGTATTTAAAGGGCAAATACCGGTTGCGATTTTCAGCGCCCCGAATCAGCTTGAACAAGTTGATGACGATCGCTGGCGAGCTACATCATCATCGGGAGAGGTTACAACAACAGTACCTGGGGTTGACGACGCTGGTTCGTTAACTATACAAACTGAATAACTACAAACTATTTCGATTTTCTTTGGTCTCACTTACCAGCTTTTAAAGCTGGGCTTGCAGCTGTTTCCCGCTTCCCCAATAAAGTCCTATAATCTATAGAATTTTACCTCTGCCGTATAAGAAAACTACAAGGTAGCTTAGATGATCAAAGTCGAGGGGCTTACTCGCCGATTCGGACAGTTTACCGCGGTTGATAATGTTTCGTTTGTTATCCCGGCCGGGCAGATTGTCGGTTTGCTGGGGCACAATGGCGCTGGCAAAACTACTATCATGAAAATGCTGACGGGGTTTTTGGAGCCGAGCAGCGGCAATATATGGATTAATGGCAAAGATGTTTGCCGGCCGGACGATCAGAGCTTTAAGGCTGATATCGGTTACTTACCAGAAAATTTGCCGGTTTACCCTGAACTGACAATTCTCGATTATCTTGATTACGTCGCTGAATTGCGCGGCATCAAGGTTACGGATAGAGCTGTGGCGATACGGCGAGTTGTGGCGCAGACTGCGCTGGCAGAAAAAGTAGCGCAGCCCATAGGGACCTTGTCACGCGGCTATCGGCAGCGGGTGGGCGTGGCGCAGGCGTTGCTGGCTCAACCTAAGTTGCTTATTCTTGATGAACCGACCAATGGTTTAGACCCGACACAGATCAATCAAATGCGGGATTTGATTCTCGCTCTTAAGCAACAAACCACAATAATCCTTTCGACCCATATTTTGCAGGAAGTTAAAGCGGTCTGTGATCGGGTGATCATTATAAGTAACGGCCGACTCGCGCTCGATAATCAGTTGAGTAATCTTGAGAAGGGTCTCAGATTGAATGTTGGGACTGATGCGACGGAAGCGCAGATGCGGGAACTCTCTCGTCAATTAGTCGGCTGTGAATCGGTTGAAACGATAAAACGTGAAGCTATAAATCATGAAAATCCGATACTGCATTACGCAATCGCTTTGACTGAGAATTGTGATCGCCATGCGGTAACAGCTTCGTTCGCGAAGGCGATGATTGAAAAGGGCTATGCACTTTATAGTTTGGAACAGGAGCAATACGATTTGGAGAGCGTGTTTCATTCGATCAATGAGCAGCGGAGTGTCGCCAATTATGTTGCCTAGATTAGTAATGAAAAATTCATTATTGAAAAGCTCGGTATTGTTCGGTTCTGACACTTTGCGGATCACACGCAAAGAAATTACCGTCTTTTTCTCGTCCCCCATGGCCTATTTGTTTTTGGGTACTTTTGTCGCGGTAACATTGTTCGTATTTTTTTGGGCTGAGTCGTTTTTCTCGCGCAATATCGCCGATGTTCGACCGATGTTTGAGTGGATGCCTATCCTATTAGTTTTTCTCTCGGCTGCACTAACGATGCGAATGTGGAGCGACGAAAAACGCCTGGGTACACTTGAGTTTGTACTTACCGTTCCGGTAAAACCGATTCAATTTATCATCGGTAAATTTTACGCCTGCGTGGCCTTGTTGATCGTCGCGCTGCTATTGACACTGCCTTTGCCAATTTCGGTGGGATTGATTGCCAATCTCGATTGGGGACCAGTAATCGCAGCTTATTTAGCGACAATCCTTTTAGGTTCGGCTTACATGTCAATTGGCTTGTTTGTGAGTGCATTCAACGATAATCAAATCGTCAGCCTTATCGTGACTTCGTTAGTGTGTGCAGTTTTTTATTTAGTGGGCAGTGATGCTTTTACGGCGCTTTTTGGCAACAATGCTAGTGGGATTTTACGGCAATTAGGCACTGGTTCGCGCTTTGAATCGATTACACGCGGTGTATTGGATTTTAGAGATCTCTATTATTATTTGAGTATTGTGATTGCCTTTATCGCTTTGAATGCTTTAGCACTGGAGAGATTACGCTGGGCGAATGACGGCAGTAAAGATCATCATTGGCGATGGCGCAATCTCACGTTATTAATAGTGATTAATGTGCTAATGGCAAACGTGTGGATGTCGTCCATTACTTGGCTGAGAAAAGATATTACAACGGGAGGCATCTACTCTATCTCCAATGCGACCAAAAACTATTTATCGCAATTAAAAGAACCGTTGTTGATTCGCGGTTATTTCAGTACCAAGACTCATCCCTTACTGGCGCCACTCATTCCGCAGATGCGAGATCTCATTGCGGAATATCAAATTGCTGGCGAAGGACGGGTGAGGTCGGAGTTTATCGATCCTGTTTCAAGTGAAGAAATAGAAGAAGAGGCCAGTAGTAAATACGGTATTCGACCGGTGCCTTTGCAAGTTGCAGATAGGTATCAACAAGCCATGGTGAATTCCTATTTTAATGTCGTGGTGCAATATGGCGATGAATTTGAGGTGTTAGATTTCAATAGTTTGATCGAAATTAAAGTGCAAAGTGAAGGCAATCCAGATGTTAAGTTGCGCAACCCAGAATATGACATTACGCGAAGCATAAAAAGAGTGCTTTACGATTATCAGGCTGCTGGAGATCTGTTTGAAAATATTAAGCGGCCGCTGAAATTCACTGGCTATATGTCGGAGGTAGATCGATTGCCCGCTGGTCTCGCCAAATTTCGTCCTTCAATCGAAACCTATTTGCGTCAGCTCAAAGGCAATGCTGGGGATAAATTTGATTTTGAATTTGTAGATCCTCATCAGGCAGGCTCCGAAGTCGCTAATGAGATCAGCAATAAATATGGCTTTCATCCGATGATGGCGAGTCTATTTGAGAACAAGCAGTTTTATTTTTATATGGTAGTCAGTGACGGTGAGCAGACAGTTAAAATTCCAATGCCAGAACATTTCGAAGACGTTGTATTTGAAGAGGCCATAGAATCTGCGATCAAAAAGTTCGCTCCGGGCTTTATGAAAACGGTCGGTGCCGTTGCCCCTATTGCCAGCGCATACAGTGGTGGAGACAATAAATTTGAGCATTTGCATCAATTGTTAAATAACAACTTGGCTGTAAAAACGGTTGATCTCGGGAGTGGTGTTGTACCCGCAGATATCGACGTGCTGCTATTAATCAGCCCTGACGCCTTAGATGAACAGCAGTTATTTGCTGTCGATCAATTTCTGATGGAAGGCGGCACTGTTGTCATGGCCACATCCCCCTTCACCACTAAATATGCCGCCGACAGTTTATTAGCTGAAAAACATGAATCGGGATTAACAGATTGGCTGAAGCATAACGGTGTGGAAATTCCCGAAAAACTTATCATGGATAGTCAGAACTCACCGTTCCCAGTCCCAGTTGCTCGACAGGCCGGTGGAGTGACAATGCAGGAAATGCGCTTAATTAATTATCCTTATTTTGTTGACGTGCGCGATGAAGCTTTAAATGAAAGCAGTTCAATCACACGCGGCCTGGAACAGGTGATAATGGCTTGGCCCTCGCCTATTCTGTGGGATAAAGAAAAGAATCATACGCGGCATGTAACTGAACTGCTCCACAGCAGCGAAAAATCTTGGGCGAATAGTTCTACCCAAATAACTCCGACTGCGAAAGGTGTTTTTGTCCCACAAGGAGATAAGGGTCCGCATGTGTTAGGCTTGGCGGTTGAAGGTGTGTTTACGTCGTACTTTTCTGGCAAGGAATTGCCCTCTTTAAAAACAACGCCGGATGGGGACGATGGAGAGGTTTCTGATACGCAGCTACAGTTAGTAGAGCAACCCTCGCAGGAAATTAAGCGGCTCATTTCAAAATCTCCAGAATCGGCACGCCTCGTTATTTTTGCTTCCAACGAATTTCTTGATGACCAGGCGATACAATTGAGCGGCCGTAGCATGGGGACCGAATATCAAAAGCCGCTGGAGATGGTACTTAATGCACTCGAGTGGTCGTTAGAGGATGAGGGGTTGTCTGAGATTCGTGGACGCAGTCATTTCTCGAGAACTCTGCCACCTTTCGAAAAACCGCATCAGCAAATGATAGAGTATCTCAATTATGCATTAGCCATTACGGGCGTATTGTTGGTTTTATTTCTCCATCGCACGTTACGCAAAAAGCGGCAGCAACAATATGAGTTGATGCTCCTGACAGGTGACGACTGATATGGATAAGTGGATTCGATGGTTGGTAGTCATTTTTATTTTTCAGCTCAGCGCAACTATTTTTAGCCAATTGGATTTTGAGGCCAGAGCGGAAGCCGGCCTACCCTTATTGGAACTCAAAGAAGGTCAACAAGTCGATGCTATAGAGATAGCCGCTGGGGATGGCAAGATGCTCTCCATAAAAAAAATCAATCAGGGCTGGGTGATCCCGCAATTCAATAATTTGCCTGCGGATAAGTCGATTGTCGATGGCTTGGTAGAAGAATTGTTGAGTGCGAAACGAAATTGGCCGGTGGCCACAACCAAAAATGCCGCCCGTAGATTTAGTGTTGACGAAGAGGAATATAAACGCAAATTGACGTTGAAAAACGGCGACCTCAAGCTAACGGAACTTTATCTTGGTACATCGCCAAGTTTTAGAAAATTACATACTCGTGTGGTTGGGGATAATAATATCTACGCGTTACATATTACTACTTATCACGCAAGCGTTGATGTGAGTGATTGGATTGATAAAAAACTGCTGCAAATTGGTAAAGGGCTAACGGAAATTAAAGGGCGAGATTTTGTATTGTCAAAAACCGATAGGCACTGGAATGTTTCGTTGTTAGATGGCGAAGAAGAAACTGAACAGAAAAAAATAGCGGTATTTATTGGAAAAATTAGTGATATTCGAGCATCGCGTTTGTTGGGTGTGGATGAACTGAGTGAAATAGAGCATAGACAACCCGACTCGATTTACACTCTTTTGGATGGGGAAAAGCAGATTACAATCTCACTCTATCAATTGGAAAATAAATCTGTCGTTAAATCTTCACTGTTTAATTACTATTTTGAAATTCCTAAGCGTAATCTAAAAGAGCTCTTAGATATTGACCGCAAACATTTCGTTACTGCTAAAACTAAGACTTCTCCGTAAATTTAAGGCTTAACTTTATTTCTTCTGGGATGGCTGCACGAATAGAGAGCTGACATCCCAGGATGTTATGGGCGGGTTTGCGACACTGAGGTAAATATTATTTTGTAAATCGATTATGAGTTAATTCTATCTGATCACTGCGCTTTTCAATCTCTTCATAAGTGCGCTCGTAGCCAGTCACTTTTATCTTCCACTCAGCATTTTCTTTCACATAGTCATCGTGATAAAACCCGGCACCTCTCAGTGTGGTATTCCCTATTAGATCTATTACCAGATCTTGAAGATACCAAATCCCTGTGGCGGTTTCTGGTGAGGTTAAATTAATTTCTGGGTGGTGGCCGTGGTGCAGGGTGATTCGCTTTGGTGTATTTAAACTTTTTTCGAAAAATTTAATGATATTATCTCTACCATCAAAACTGTATTTACCGCCACCGTAGCGGGCAACAGCATCTTCTGTTAGGCATGTCGTTATTAATGCCCAATTTTTCGTATCCAGTGCTCTAAAATAACGATACTTAAGCTGTTTGATCAATTCGATTTCAAGTAGGTCAATCATTGTTTTTGTGCCTGTTGAAAGTTTCTAGGGAAATTAAAAATGTAGCTTTTTTCTTCCACTCTTTCTTTAATGCGCCAGCCATTTTCTGTTCTTATCAGTTTATCGACATACCAGAGGCCAAAGTAAGCGATTTGAAATTTGCCATCGCCGATGGGAGTTTCCATGGGATTGTGGCAAATGGTTCTTGCCTTCGCCGTGTCTCCATCAAGCCAAATGCGGCAATTGGCAATCATGTGTTGTGTATTGGGAAATTGCTTCATAGATTGTGTGAGAAAGGCTTTGATATCCGTGAGTCCGCCTTTTGGCCCGCCGAAACAGGTGTAATCAATATAAGCATCGGCGGTAAAAATATTGTCGAATTCAGCAAAGTTTTTTGCGTCCACTGCGGTGCAGTAGTCGATCAACAAATTGTTGATCTCAATGCGATCGGAGATCTCTTGTAAAGTAAGCGTCATACTGGTGGTCCAATTGGCATCATGAAGTGGGCTTCAGTATACAAATGGCGAGAAGTGGAAAACAACACCGGGATCTAGCCCAAACGGGTCATTCTGCAGAATTGAAAACAAAAAAAAGCGGTGCACAGGCACCGCTTTTGTAAATCGTCAATTTTTACTAACTGATACGTTCAAGTATCAGAGGTAGGTTGTCTACCGGTTTTGGCAGGGGAACGACCTGCATCTGCGGATTGTAGTTAGGATCAACTGTCGTTACTTTGTACTTTAACAAAAATTGGTGCAAGAACAACTTGGCATTCATCTGCGCGAAGTTCATGCCCAGGCATTTATGACCGCCACCGCCAAAGGGAATAAATTGGAAGGAGTGTTTTTTGTATTCCGCTCTTTCAGGGCTAAAACGCTCAGGATCAAATTGCTGTGGATTGCTCCAGAATTCATTGGTGTTGTGTGGCCAATGTGGAGCGATAAATAAAACAGTGTTGGCTGGAATTCTGTAGCCACCAATTTCGCACTCACGAATGGTGCGGCGCGTCATCATACTCACAGACGGATGTTTACGAAGACCTTCAAGGAACGCTCTTTCAGTGACAACCATATTGTCCAGATCTTCGTAGTCTGGAAATTTCTTGTTTAGTTTTGTTGCTTCAGCACGAATCGCATCTTGAATATGGTGATACTCAGGCTTAGCGATATACATAAGTATGTGGTTTAACGCGCTGGTTGTTGTATCGTGAGCGGCGAACAGTAAGAAATTGAGATGGTTTGCGACATCCACATCAGGAAAATAATTGCCATTCTCGTCTTTTTCTTTGACCAGAATACTCATGGTATCTTTGCCATTGCCCGCACGGCGGGTAGGAATAAGCTGGTTGAAGTAATTCAGCATTAAGCGCTTGGCTTTCATCCCGGTGTAGTAACTCAGTCCAGGAATTTCGTATTTTAAAATCGACATTAAGCCTTTTTCAGCGATGTCGATAAATGCTTGCGAGAGGCGTTGAGCTTCTGGGCCTCGAACATCTTCCACGCCAATAAATACGCGGGTCGCCATTTCAAGCAACAATTCTTTAATGTGTGGGAAGAAGAGAAAGTTTGGTGTATCGCCCCAGCTTTTAATACCGTTTTCAAAAACGGGATTCATGATTTCCACATAACCTTTCATCGCTTCAAATTTAAAGGAGTTTTGGAATATGCGTCGTTGAATTTTATGATCTTCCCAATCGCGAACTAGTAAGCCGCCAGTGTAGAAACGGCCGAGGGTTTCGTTGTAACCCATTTTGGTGGAAAAATTTCTGTCTCTGTCGAGGTAGATATCTTTTAGATGATCAGGATGTGTGATGAGAACGCCACGTTGAAAGCCCAGTCCGATGCGGGAGACATGACCATATTTAGAGACATGTTCTTCTACGAGTCCACGGAAATCTTTGATGAGTTCTGGTGTGCGACCTACGATGGGCCAACCGACGTTGCCAGGGATATGGTTCAAGTCTTTACAGTCAGGTTGACTCTGGTAAGTGAGATCCAGATTTGCTGCACTCATAAAACATCTCTCCGAGAGGGGGGAACTAGAATTGTTTATATTATTATCAGGTGTGAATTGTTAGACAGAGAGAATAATGCGAAAGCCTCTATAGTTTCAATGAAATAGCGTGTTTATCGGTTGAGATATTTGTCGTATAGCAACAAAAGTGACAGATTTCATTGCACTGTATTTTTATGTGACAGAGGTTGGTAAGAGGGGGTATGACTAGCTGGTCATATTTGGCCAGCTCATTTAATCTTCCTAACGTGATGAATTTGCAGTGTTAATGAATGACACCTTTTTTGGTAATGGACGTGTTAGCTTGCTCGTTTTGTTGAGTTTCTTTTTTACTGCTGGTTTGTCTTTCAAGCGAAGAGTTTGGCTCATGGAGGTAGCGACGTAGTTTGGCCAGTACATGATTCATCACCTCCACTGTTTGGCTGAGTTGATCAAGTGTTAATAATATGGTTTCTGTGTCCATTGTGGTTTCGTCTGCCATTACTCTATCCCCGCTACCTTTGGTCTTTTATCAATGATGTGAGTCGTCAATTGTGGACTTAATTGTTACGTTAAAATTCCTCCTGCTGTAGTTAGTTGAATGATTCGTTGGTTGCGAGATACGGCAAATTTTTGTCTTCTGAGCTTTGTTATGACTCGATTCATTTCCTGTTGTAGAACATATCGAGGAGAAACGTTTTAGATCGCTGTCGACTGCTAATCTACCTTTATTGAACTGCGAATTTCCTAGTTGAAGCACTCCATTGCTACTCAATTTGATTTAACTCCCTATCCATTTCTTTATTGATGCATTCCCGAATCAGCGAACCCTCACATCTAAATGCAAGTGTTGCCGAAGTTGCCAGTACAAGATAATGCTGGATCAGTGAGAACTCAAGTTACCCACATGGGAGTAAGCTGTGGATAAAATGTTTATAAACCTCGACTCAATTTGTAGGGTTGCAGCTAATTCAACGAGAAATCAGGTAGCTAGAGCAATGGGGTAAATTTCTGCTGTGGATAGACAATCTTTAAACATAATTAGAATAAATAGACGAAATGTTATGACAATTCTGAAATGAGAAAATATTGTTTATCAGCTATTCGATATGAATTGAAATTCGACAGTAAATCACTTTAAGCTGGTTTAATATCGGCCAGATTTTTAAAACAGGTTTCTATTGCGGTAGCAAAAAAATCGACTAAAAAAGGTTGTTCCATCTGTTCTTCTCTCACACTGGCATACAAGGTACTCCAGATACCTTTTTCTCCCAGTTGTTTTGCCATTACGTAATCTCGTTCAAGGTATTCTGTTAATGCCCAATTGGGAAGTGCACAGACACCCTTACCGCTAGCTACCAGTTGTAACATCATGATGGTGAGTTCAGTGGTGCGAATTTCTTTTGGCTCTATGTCAGCGGGGTCGAGGAATTTGGTAAAAATATCTAAGCGATTGCGCTCTACGGGATAAGTAATGAGGGTTTCATTTGCGAGATCTTCTGGATGCACGGTATCTGATGTTGTCAGAGGATGTTGTTTGTGGATGGCCAATAAAGATTGATAACGAAAAAGTGGTCGATACACAATTCCATTAATCTCTAGTGGATCAGAAGTAACAACTAAATCAAGGTCACCCCGTGCTAACGCTGGGAGCGGGGCGAAACTGAATCCACTGGAAATATCTAACTCAACGTCTGGCCAGTTCTCGCGGAAAATATCAATTGTGGGCATGAGCCATTGGAAACAGCTGTGGCATTCTATTGCAATATGAAGCCTACCACTTTCACCACCGGCTAAACGTGCAATGTCACGTGCAGCTGACGCGGTCATAGGTAAAATGTCATCAGCAAGCGCAAGTAGCCTTAAGCCCGCAGTGGTAAATCTCACCGGTTTGGTTTTGCGAATAAACAGCGAACAGCCTAACTTATCCTCGACGTCTTTTATTTGATGAGAAAGGGCTGATTGGGTGAGATGGAGATGTTGCGCCGCATCGACCAAAGTACCGCAATCTCGTAGCGCCGTAAGAGTTCGTAAAAGGCGAATTTCTATTGTGCTCATATCAATTCTGTGGATTGCAATTTAAGCCGATTGCATTGAGAAGGGATAGAACTAGTATTAGTTATATTGATATACGAACCCCTAATTGTATGAGTTCATCTATCGGCTAACTTTCTTCCACAAGTTCAACAGTTTTGGGACGGGTAGTCTTTAACTCTATTTGTTTTTCTGCTTCGCGCGCCTGTTGCAGGCGTTGAAATATTTCTTCTCTGTGGACTGGGAGTGTTCTTGGAGCATCAATGCCCAAACGAATTTGGTTTCCTTTGCTCGCCAAGACAGTAACTTTGATATCATCGCCGATCATGAATGATTCGCCACAACGTCTGCTCAAAATTAACATGCCGCTCTCCTGCTGCTTATCTTAATTGTAACTCTTTAAGTCGTTTAATCATCATAATGTGGGCTCCTCATTTTAGACATCTCCTCTGAATTCAAGCTCTCATTTTTCATTTCAAGCTGTCAATTTCAGGACAGAGATTTAAAATTTGGATACCAAATTTTGTGCTAAAGCTTAAGTATTCCTTGTGGATAAAAAATACGCGTGACTGACTAATATTGCGCTTAGTATAAAGTAAGACTACGCGACCAATCTAATATTTTTTAATTTATTTTTAGGGACTCAGGACAATATTTTGAATGAGCGCCTCATTTTAACAACCGCTGCTTTTTAGTGAGTGCTCATGCAGGACGTAATATTCATGCCACTGAATTCATTTCATCGTACACGTTAAGATAACAAAAAAAAGTGGTTCACTGCTTGATTGAGCCACTGGATTAGTTTGCTAAACATGTTCATAGTACGCGGCTAAATTTGTTGATTGAGGTGAGCTAATGACGGGCAAAATAATTGCAATCGATCAGGGAACTACAAGTAGTCGAGCAATACTTTTTTCCGCGGAAGGAACTGCGCTTTGCACTGTTCAGGAAGAACTACCACAGTACTATCCTGCGGATGGTTGGGTTGAGCACGATGCTGAGGAGATTTGGTCTGGTGTGCTAAGAATATGCCAGCAGCTATTAAAGAAGAGTGACTGTGCCGCCGAGCAAATTGCCGCGATTGGCATCACTAATCAACGTGAAACTACCGTTATTTGGGATAAAAAAACTGGACGTCCAATCAGTCGAGCCATAGTTTGGCAAGATCGGCGTACCGCAGTCCTGTGTGAATCTCTTAAGTCACAGGGCTTGGAAGAGAGCGTTAAACAAAAGACCGGTCTGCTGCTTGATCCTTATTTTTCGGCCAGCAAAATCCAGTGGATACTTGATAATGTCAGCGGCGCACGACAACTGGCTGAAAAAGGTGAGCTACTCTTTGGCACTATCGATTGTTTTCTCTTGTGGAAATTGACCGGTGGCAAGAGTCACAAAACCGATGCGACTAATGCATCAAGAACTCTGCTGTTTAATATCATGACTCAGCAATGGGACGAAGAATTATTACAAATTTTTAATATTCCGCGACAAATGTTACCTGAAGTCTGTGATTCAAGTTATAACTTTGGTGTAACTGAAAGTAATCTTTTCGGCGCTGAAATCCCTATAACCGGCATTGCCGGAGATCAACAAGCGGCACTTATAGGGCAGGCTTGTTTTGAAGTGGGAATGGCTAAGAGCACGTACGGGACCGGTTGTTTTCTCATTATGAATACAGGCAATCAGGCATTAAGTTCACAGAACCGTCTATTGACAACGGTCGCCTATCGACTCAATGGAGAAACGACTTATGGAATTGAGGGCAGCATTTTTATTTCTGGTGCGGCAATTCAATGGCTCAGAGATGGCTTGAAAATAATTCGCTCTGCCGCGGAAACGGAAAATTGGGCGGAGCAAACGCAGAGCTCAAGTGGCGTCATAATGGTGCCTGCGTTTACTGGACTTGGCGCACCCTATTGGGACCCAGATGCTCGTGGTGCACTGCTCGGACTTACACGCGACACAGGTATCGGTGAAATTATAGTTGCGGCATTAGAATCCGTTTGTTTTCAGACGAGGGATCTGATTCTGGCGATGCAACGTGACGGCGTTCGCCCCGATACTATTCGGATAGATGGCGGCATGGTGGTAAATAATTGGCTGACTCAACGTCTCGCCGATATTTTGCAATTAAAAGTGGAGCGCCCCTCTATCACAGAAACTACCGCGCTAGGAGCAGCATATTTAGCAGGCTTGCATGTTGGAATTTTTTCGAGTCTTGACGATATTAGTAAGCGCTGGGAATGTCAGCAATCGTTTACACCTGTTATGGAAAACGAAAAAAGTGTGTCCATGTATAGTCGATGGCTCCAAGCGGTGGAGCGAGTGAGGACTCATAAACCGGATTAAATTCCTTTTTTTGTTAACTGTGTCTCGAGATTTGAATCAGACCGTTAATAAAAGCTTTCGACTTCATAAGCTAGGTTGAATTAAAATTACAACTTCAGTTTTACATACCTCTGCGCTTTAAAACATCGCGCCATTGGGCCACCTAATAAGGATATTGGTCCCAGTTCTTGCACTATATTGCGATTGGTTTTCTAGTTAAATGAGTTCCCGTCCTATCGAACGATTTGATCAGGTGGGCGCACATGTTGGTTATTGATTAAAAGTTTAATGTACTGATTTTTGTCCAACTGTAATGGCTGGTCCCTCTAATGTCATGCCGATATGGCAAGGTAGAAAACATTCAAGGGAAATGACCGTGCAGTATACAATTGGAAAAATTGGAGAGAACAAATCAACCGCTATGTACGCTTTACATTCCAATTTCACCAAATTCATTCTTCCAGTGCTAATAGCTGTGCTTCTCGTTTTATCGGGTTGTCGCGACAGTGACTCGGATAAAATTGGCGCAAAGGTAGGCGCCAGTGTTAATACGAGTAAAACCAATTCTGACGCTGGTGTTGCTAAGTCCTCTATCACTAGACCCCCAGCAAAATCTGCAGCCATTGCTGAAAATACTCAGACTGAAGATAAAGTAATTCAAGGCGATAATAAGCCCGATAGTTCCGCGCAAGACCAACTCAATAAACTACAAAACATTCTTGATGAATTGCGGGTTCAAGTACCCACGCTGATAGTTCCTACCACTGATGACGATATTGCTGAACTTGTACATTTAGCAAATCTTGGAATTGATATCGCCACTTCTCTGCAAGAAGCGGAAAAAAGCAAAGAAATAATCGGCTTCAAATCACAGATGCAAACATTGGTGCAAGAAACACTGGTTATGCACTCGGAACTCGATAACATTATTGCGACGCTGACCGTTTGGATCGAAAATTTATCGATACCAATATACGATGCCGATGTTGAAACTTCGCTAGTCACTGTTGATCGAGGAATCGAATTGAGCATCAAGCTCAATAGGGACGAGGAACAACAACTTCTGCTCGAAATTAAAAATAAAGCAATAGAATTGAGCGACAAAACCCTTGCTTTACATGAGCGATTTGAGGAAGTTGTCGCTCTACTGGATGAGCAGACTGCAGGGCTAGTCGCACCTGTGAGTGAAGAAATTGCTGTGACTCTTGCAGGATTGCTAACCGAAGCTTTAACCATTGTGGATCAGCTGGCTAATCCCGAAATCGCCACTCAAATACTGACTGAACTCCAAGCTACAATCGCTGGTGTTGTCGATCTTACCGTGGAAATGGATAAAAATTTAGTTAGTACTGTTCAAGCATTGCAAGAAGGTTTAAACAATGAAGTCGTACCGATAGAAGATGATCATTACGATCAGTTGAACGGTCTGTTGCACCGCGCTCAAGCCTTGGCGGAGACTCTCGAAAATGAAGATACAAAAAATTTACTGGTAGATCTCGACCACCAACTGGAATTTTTGCGCGAACAATCCATTGCTTATCACAAACAAGTAGAAGCAGAGGCAGAGCGCAATGCACGCGTTGCTGATCTGGAAAAAAGAACTGAAGCGCTGGAAAAAATTGTCGGTAAGCTGCAAATTCCATTAGCACAATCAGACATTGACGCGCTGCTTATTACAGCGCAGAACGCCATAGCGCTGGCTCAATCACTGCAAGATGTTACTCGCGAGCAGGTTATTAATGACCTGATTAAAACCATGCGGCGATTAGTCGATGAGACAAATATTTTGCATGAGCAGTATGAAGAGCACCATACACAACTCGTGAGTAAGAGCGCTAAGTTATCATCCCCCGTGCCTGATGACGAAAAAAATGCCATTGAGTCTATTCTTGTTCAGGGCCGATTGATTGCACTTCAACTCCATACCACAGCTCACGCCGCGCAATGGGACGAGATTGAAAAAACTCTACAACAGCTCCTTATTGAATCAGAGCAATTGCGAACTGATCTGTCTCGTTCCGTGGCTGCTTTAGAACAACAGATTCATGATCTGGAATCTCCTGCTGAGATGACGCTCTTTTCACAACTCAACACATCCCTGGAACAACTGACCACCCAAGCAATTAAATTAAACAATACCAGTGCTATTCATTCACTAGCAGAATTATCGGCAGTTCTCGCGGAGGAGCAACGAGTCACTGAAAATATGTCAGCTCGTTATAAAACGTTGCTCAACTCTGTGGAAACTCTCTTCTCAAAATTAGTCTCTCCTGTGGATGTAACTACGGTAAAAAATATTTCTGCTTATTTAGTCGAAGCTGGTGAGATCGCTAGCCTATTTGGCAATTATGATATGCAGGCCCCGATATTAGCTTACACACAACAACTCACCGATTTGATCGAAGAGACCAATTACCGACTGACTTCCGCTAGTCTTCACTGGCAACCCCCAGTGAATCGAATCGATGGGCAGATTATGTTGGAGCAGGATATCGAGGGCTATATCGTAACAGTGAAGAAAAATAATATTTACTTTAAAAAGGTAGTGTTGAGTGCTCGCGAACTTAGTTACGGATTCACTAAGCTTTCACCTGGGAAATATACCTTTACTGTTGCCGCATATGATATCTTTGGCATGAGTAGTGCTCCCTCCAAACCGGCGATAAAAAATGTAAAAGCCTCCATTAGCCTTCTTTAATTCAACATCGTTCATTCAGCTGCAAAATTATTGCACCCAATCCAAACCCTAGAATAAACTGCTACGGTTCGTAATGAATTCCACAGGCTATTCTATTGAGAGAGTGAGTGCATGGCATTGCAAGTGATTGGTGCTGGGTTTGGTCGCACCGGAACAACATCATTAAAATTGGCATTGGAAAAGCTGGGCTTTAACCGCTGTTACCATATGCTGGAAGTACCTGGGCATCAAAATGGCGCTGAGAGCTGGATAAAAGCAGCTGACAATGAAACAGTTGATTGGGATATTGTACTCAACGATTTTCAAGCCGTCGTAGACTGGCCTGCTTGTGCTTTCTATCAACTATTTCATAGGACTTACCCACACGCGAAGGTGATTCTTACCGTCCGAGATGCGGATAAATGGTATGAAAGCGCCAGTGAAACTATTTACCCTTTTTCTCACGTCATTCCACGATGGATTTTTTTATTTTCTAAAAAATTAAAAACGATTCATATGATGATCGAGAAAATTATTTGGCAAGGTACATTTCACGACAGGTTTTTGGAGCCGCACTACGCCAAAAAGATATTCAATGAACATATCGAAAAAGTAAAGAATTCCATACCAGCAGAGCAACTGTTAATCTTTGATGTGTCGCAGGGATGGCAACCGCTCTGTGAATTTCTAGCAGTGGATGTGCCGACTGAACCCTTCCCGCGCGTGAACGATGCGGCTGAGATGAAACAAAAAATTCGCTTGGTGAAATATACTTTCACAACACTTTACGGTCTGATTGCGATTGCGCTCATTGGTGTAGTTTATACGTTGTTATTTTGACGAGTCATTTTTGAATCGCGCTTAACGAAAGCGTTGATTATTTTGTCGAATTAAGTAAAAACTCGATCAGAGCTTTTTGGGCATGTAGGCGGTTCTCCGCTTCGTCCCAAACCACCGACTGAGGATCTTCCATGATTTCGACACTCACTTCTTCTCCGCGATGCGCTGGTAGGCAATGCATAAAAAGAGCGTCGCTATGTGCATGACTCATCAACTCATGATTTACTTGATAATTCTCAAACTGTTTTTTGCGAATAGCTTTTTCTTCCTCTTGTCCCATTGATGTCCAGACATCAGTAACCACAAGATCTGCCCCGGCTGCAGCCTGCACAGGATCTCGATAAATGCTTACGCGATTTTTATTTTGCGCAACCCGTTCGGCTTTTGGCTCAAAACCTTCTGGGCAGGCAATTTTTAATTCGAAATCAAATTGGCGCGCTGCATCTATGTAGCTATTACACATGTTATTGCCATCGCCAATCCAGGCAACAGTTTTTCCCGTGATGGGTCCACGATGTTCGATATAAGTTTGTATGTCTGCCAAGAGCTGGCAGGGGTGATAACAATCGGTTAATGCATTGATGACCGGCACAGAAGAGTATTTGGCAAACTGCTCGATTTTGTGATGCTCGTAAGTGCGCACCATAATGATATCTACCATACGCGAAAGAACGCGCGCGCTATCTTCTACCGGTTCACCCCGCCCAAGTTGCGTATCGCGTGGTGAGAGAAAAATTGCGCTGCCACCAAATTGGATCATGCCCGCTTCAAAGGAGACTCGTGTTCGGGTAGAGGATTTTTCAAAAATCATTCCAAGGACGCGATTCTTGAATGGCTCGCCGATTTTGCCCTCTTTTTGTAATCTTTTGAGATGGATGGCACGATCCATCAAACTCGCAAATTCGATCGGGCTTAAATCCAATAATGTCAGAAAATGTCTAACCGCCATTCTAAAAACCCCACAGCGAACTATTTGGCCGCGATAAAATTTTAATTGTATGCTTTTTTATGAGCGAGATAAAAAACTCTTAATGACCTGAGACAGAATGTCCACGATCTTGTCAGCTTGCTCATTGGTCAATATGAGCGCGGGCAGTAATCGAATTACGTTTGATGCTGTGACATTAATTAATAAGCCGTGGTGTAATGCTTTATTCACAAGCTCTGTGCAATTATCATTAAGTTCAATGCCGATCATCAAACCTTTGTAACGGATTTCTTTAATGCCATCCAACGCAGCGAGTGATTTTTTCAGACCGCCGCCGATTCGCTCTCCCAATTCGCTGGCCCGCTGTGCGAGATTTTCTTCAACGATAGTATCAACCACGACCTTGGCTGTTGCGCAACAAAGCGGGTTGCCACCGTAGGTAGAGCCGTGACTACCGGGCTTGAATAAAGTTGCTGCTATACCCCGTGCCAAACATGCGCTGATCGGCAAACCGTTACCTAGGCCTTTGGCTGTTGTCACTATGTCGGGTAAAAGGTCGTAATGCTGATAGGCAAAATATTTTCCAGTGCGGCCGTTGCCGGTCTGAATCTCGTCGAGAATCATGAGCCAACCGCGTTCGTCACACAATTTACGAATTTCCTTGAGATAGTCATCCGCAGGAATAATGACACCACCTTCACCCTGGATCGGTTCTACCATAATGGCAACAATTTTCGAGTTATTTTTCGCAATATTCTGCAGGGCACCGATGTCGTTGAAGGGCGCGCGAACAAACCCGCTTACCAGTGGTTCAAAACCCGCTTGTACTTTGCGATTTCCTGTCGCGGATAATGTGGCCATGGTTCGCCCATGAAAAGAATTTTCCATCACTATAATGGTCGGTACTTCGATATTTTTTGTGTGCCCATAAAGTCGGGCAAGTTTAAGCGCAGCTTCGTTTGCTTCAGCACCAGAGTTTGCGAAAAAGGCGTTTTCCATGCCTGAAACTTGGCAGAGGGTTTCAGCGAGTTTTTCCTGCGCTGTTACATTGTAGAGATTGGAGGTGTGAATAAGTTTGGCGGCCTGTTCACTGATAACTTTGGTGATTTTGGGATGTGCGTGACCAAGTCCACAAACTGCCACACCGGCGACTGAATCGAGATATTTATTGCCTGAGCCATCGTACAGCCATGCGCCATCGCCCCTTTCAAAGGCGATCTCTCTTCCACCATAATTACTCATTAATGCACCTGAAGGGGCCATAGCAGAATTCCTTAAACGCAAAAAGGCAGTTAGTCCGACATTGAAAGGTTAACAAAGTGGAGGTTAACGAATGCCGAGCTAAATCTGCCTATACTTAAAAGAACATCTTATAAAGAAATTTGGCTATTGGCAAACTTTCGGGCGCAATATAGTTCTCAATCTTTAGACCTTGGTGCGATTAAGCGGTCATATTTACTGTGTGGCTTAATCGCTTCTCTAAAAGTTTTGGTATAGAAGGACCCTTACAGAATGGATCCCATAGAATTTGGGGTATTTAACAGTAGGATTGCCGCTATCTGCGCAGAAATGGGCGCTGTTCTTCGCGGTGCGGCATTCTCGCCAAATATAAAAGATCGATTGGATTTTTCTTGTGCAATTTTTGATGCGCAAGGCGATCTTTGTGCGCAAGCCGCGCATATCCCAGTTCACCTTGGGAGTATGGCCTACGCGATGCGAGATATTGTTAAAAAACTGTCATGGCAAGCTGGCGATGTAATAGTGGTGAATGACCCATTTTTGGGGGGCACCCACCTACCTGATGTGACACTTATTTCACCTGTCTTCGCTGGAAAACATTCAACACTAGTGGGATTTGTTGCCAATCGTGCTCACCACGCGAATATTGGTGCTACTTCACCTGGCTCAATGCCCTTATCGGATTCGTTGGAGCAGGAGGGTCTGGTGATTCCGCCTACTTTTATTGTTCGCGCAGACCAACTTGATGAAAAATTCCTTCGTGACTTCACGTTGGCAACAGGGGGAGAAAACAGCACGAGCGGTGACTTCATTGCACAGATGAGTGCAAATCGCGCTGGCGTTAATCGATTACAAACGCTTGTTAATCCAATGGGGATTGAGTCTTATTTCCACGCGTTGAGAGAACTCAATAATTATGGCGAAAAAATTGCGCAAATCACTTTAGCGCAAATTCCAGCGGGTTGTTACGATTTTGAGGACTATTTAGATGATGATGGTAAAAGCAGTGAGCCGATCAAGATTCATATTCTATTAAAAATTAGTAACGGAAAAGTGGTCTGCGATTTTTCCCAAAGCTCCAGCCAAGTTCGGGGTAATTTAAACTGCCCTCTCTCGGTCGCAGCCGCAGCGGTCTATTATGTCTTTCGCTGCTTAATGCCAGACTACACACCAGCCTGTGCGGGCGTGTTCAAACACATTGAATTGATCGCCCCTTTGGGGTCTCTGCTTAATGCGCAGAGACCAGCGGCAGTGGCAGCCGGCAATGTTGAAACCTCAACTCGAATAGTTGATGTGGTTTTGGGGGCATTGGCTAAAGCGATTCCCAATCTTATTCCTGCTGCCAGTCATGGTTCGATGAATAATATTGCCATGGGTGTTTCTAATGTTGGTGGACAGCGACCGTGGGATTACTATGAGACTATTGGTGGCGGCATGGGGGCACACATAGACGGCGATGGGCTCAATGGTGTTCAGACTCATATGACAAACACACTTAACACACCGATTGAAAGTTTAGAGATGCACTATCCATTGAGAATTAGACGCTATGCCATCCGAGAGCATTCAGGTGGATTAGGTGAACATGTCGGTGGTTGTGGATTAATAAGAGAGTTTGAGTTCCTATCTCCAGCCCAGGTTACTTTATTAACTGAACGGCGGAAATTTTCTCCTTGGGGATTGCATGGCGGAGAGGATGGAAAAAAAGGCGCTAATTATTTAAACGGCAAACTTTTGCCGGGTAAGGTGGAGCTTGCGACGGTGTGCGGGGATATTCTCTGTATTGAAACATCAGGAGGCGGTGGCTGGGGAGAAATTTCCGATCAATAATTACTTACCAATGTTGGCCGCTTATCAAACCAGGGTTCTGCTATTTCTAGTTCTGTGGCCAGTTGCAACAGTGTTGCTTCGTCCCCCATCGGCGCAACAAACTGCACGCCACAGGGTAAGCCGTTGCCAGTCCAATGAAGTGGGACCGACATTGCGGGCTGTCCCGTAAGATTTGCTACTTGAGTAAATGGATAGGGCGCTAAGCCGCTGTTAATCAACCGAGTGAAAATAGCTGGGCTAAAAATATGCTTTGCCATTCCAAGGTGGCAGAGGAGATTTACCGGCAAAATTTCTCTCAATTTAAGTTGTAGGTCGCCGATTTTGGGTGGTGCCAAACCGAGTGTTGGTGTTAATAGAAGATCATACTTTTTATGGAATGAGACTGCGGACTGACTCATGTCATTCCAAGTGCGTTTTAAATTGATATAGGTATCCGCTGATATTTTTCTGCCGAGTAATCCAAACGTGTAAGTAAGATCTTCAACATCCAGTCTTTTGACTGCTATTCCGGTTTTTTCTGAGATGGCTTGTAGATCTGCTGCAACTTGTCCGAAGTAGAGCATAAAAAATGCTTTTGCCATGACTTGGCCATCTACCGGAAACTCCACTTCCTCGACATGATGGCCGAGATGCTCGAGAGTTCTAACCGCTTTTTGGGTTGCCGATATGCATTCAAAATCGACGGCGGTATTGACGGGAGAGTGATAAGTAAAACCGATTTTTAAACGTCGTAATGGCTGTTTGATTATATCGGAAAATTTTCTTTCGGGCGTCGGTATACTGTAGGCTTCACCAATAGCGGGGCCATGAGTGATATCCAGCATGGCGGCGCTATCGCGAACACTGAGCGTGATCACATGTTCTGATGCTGCTCCATCCCAATAATCGGCAGCAATAGGCGCAGTAGGTATGCGTCCGCGAGTCGGCTTTAAGCCAAAAAGTCCGCAGCATGCGGCGGGGATTCTGATAGAACCGCCACCATCTCCACCGCCGGCTAAGGGAACGATTCGCGCCGCCACAGCGGCAGCACTGCCGCCACTCGAGCCTCCGACACTGTATTCGAGATTCCAAGGATTGCGTGTTGGACCATAAGCCTTTGGTTCGGTAAATCCCACTAAGCCAAATTCTGAAGTATTGGTGCGCCCCATAAGAGTTACACCGGATTTTAAATAACGTTTTGCTAGCTCACTGGTTTGTTGACTGACGTTACCTTTTAGCGCTGCGCTGCCGTTGGTTATTTCGGTCCCATGGATCTCGGTCAAAAGATTTTTAATGAGCAAGGGTACTCCGGCAAACACGCCGGAAGTCTGGTTGGGTTGAAAATTTTCAACTTGCTGTCGAGCTCTGTCGAGCATCGGGATCGTCACAGCATTGATGGCGGAGTGCGTTTTTTCATAGCGATAGACCGCCTCGTCAAATAATTCCAACGCAGTGACTTCGCCATTTCTGACTAATTCGGCTAATCCTAAGCCGTCATATTGATCGTATTCTTTGAATCGACTCATGAGCTAGTGAAGATTAATCCGTAATTTTTTATGAGTGTGCAGATTAACAGTCTCGTGAGCTAGACTAAAGATTTAGTGAGCCAATCTATGATGGCAACAACAGATAAAAATCGCTAGAATTGTTGTCGGCCTTAGTATTGCTTAAAAACCAGTCTTAACTAAGGGTTATTTATTAGAAATTCAGCAGGTGAACCTATGGAAATCATGGAAATCATAAAAGACCAGATTGAAAGCAACACGATTATTTTATACATGAAGGGTTCTCCAAATATGCCGCAATGTGGCTTTTCGGCACAAACGGTACAAGCATTGATGGCCTGCGGTGAACGCTTCGCTTATGTTGACATATTAAGCAATCCTGAGATTCGTGCGACCCTCCCTAAATATGCGAACTGGCCTACTTTTCCTCAATTGTGGGTGAGAGGTGAATTGGTTGGCGGCTGTGATATCGTGACTGAAATGTATGAGTCAGGTGAGTTAAAGAAATTAATTGATGAAGCTGTTAGTGCCGCGGGCGAAGGCGCTTCATCTTAAAAAGGCGCTTCATTTTAAAATAGAAACCGAATCTGATTTATTCAGCAGTATTCATCAAGTAATGCTCTGCATAAAATGGTGATAGAGATAATTTAGTCAGGCAGATTTGGCGAATTTTTTGAAACGGAAAACCCTATTAATCTAAAAATTACTAGGGTTTTTTTTCGCCTATTTGTAAGGGGAAATTTACCGATAAATAGAAAGAGATTAATCGTTAGACAAGTTGTTTAATAAAAATTACTTTAGGATTTAATGCGTAAGTGGTGGAAAAAAAGCAATGGGATTGGTTTGTCTGTGAGTGTATGATTGACTAATTCATCTGCCATCCGCATTCATCTCAGAAGGTGAGAGAAACTCTATAACTTGTGGCGTTAGAGCTATTCTCATGTAGTCATGCAACAGAACCGCAAGTTTCAAGGATGGCATTTAAAGCGTACATTTAATGAGTATAAGTTAAAATTAGTCCACTTTAATTTCAAAGGAGATACATAAATGGCAGTATTAGTTGGTAAACCTGCACCAGATTTTACGGTTCCTGCTGTGTTAGGTTCAGGTGAAATTGTTGGCGCGTACAAATTGTCTGATGCGATCAAAGGAAAGTACGCTATCGTATTTTTCTATCCGCTGGACTTCACTTTTGTTTGCCCATCAGAATTGATTGCACTTGATCATCGCGTGGATGCGTTCAAAGAAAGAAATGTTGAAGTGATTGGTGTATCCATCGATTCACATTTTACGCACAACGCTTGGCGTAACACGCCAGTCAATCAAGGCGGTATAGGTCAAGTCAAATACACCCTTGCAGCTGACTTAAAACAAACAATTGCGCAAGATTATGACGTGCAATCACCTGGTGGTATGGCGTATCGAGGCGCGTTTTTAATTGATACCAAAGGTATCGTGCGATCACAAACTATCAATGATCTGCCAATAGGCCGCAATATTGATGAACTTTTGCGTTTAGTTGATGCATTACAGTTTCATGAAGAGCACGGCGAAGTTTGTCCTGCAGGTTGGAAGAAAGGCGATAGTGGTATGACAGCATCTATCAGTGGTGTTGCTGCATACTTAGCAGAGAACTCTGGCAAACTGTAAGTTATATTTTCTTTCCCAAAAAGCCCGCGATTTTTCAGCGGGCTTTTTTTTGATTAGAAGAAAGAACAATCTTTACTTTTTCTATCGATAACCCCAGCCACCCAGTTCATGCCATCTGTTGACAATCAAACAAAATAGTTCAGCGGTTTTCTCGACATCATATAGTGCGGAATGCGCTTCATTTTGGTCGAACTCAATGTCAGCCGCTACACAGGCTTTTGCCAGAACAGTTTGGCCAAAGGCCAGTGCGGCAAGGCTTGCCGTATCCAATGTGGTGAAAGGATGAAATGGATTGCGTTTTAGTCCACATCGATCTGATGCAGCGTTAACAAATCCATGATCGAACGTCGCATTGTGTCCCACCAGCAGTGCTCTGGAACAGTGTTGATTTTTTATTGCCTGACGAATTTTCGTAAAAATATCTGTAATGGCTTCCTTCTCACTAATGGCTGCGCGAAAAGGGTGATAGGGATCGATTCCGGTAAATTCTAAGGCAGATTTTTCGATATTTGCGCCTTCAAAGGGGATGACGTGATGGAACAGGATCTCGCTGGGTTTGATATTCCCGTTTTCATCCATTTCAAGAATTGCCGCAGAGATTTCCAGTAATGCATCAGTTTGTGAGTTAAATCCGCCTGTCTCAACATCGACGACAATGGGTAAATAACTGCGGAAGCGTTCCGCCATGGTTAGACCAATAATTTTCTTTTCTTCCACTGGGCTTATTACACCTGCATTAAAATTAATTAATCTATTACCTGCCAAGTGATTGTCTCACCCGCGCGTAGAGGTATTACCGTCTCGTGATTCTCAAATATGAGCGAGCTTGCTTGTGTCCAAGTTTGTTTTTTAAGGGTGATGGTATCGCGATTGCGTTCAAGCCCATAAAAATCGGCGCCATAAAAACTGGCAAACCCTTCTAATTTGTTCAAGGAGTTTGCCGACTCAAAAGCTTCGGCATAAAATTCGAGAGCAGCATTTGCCGTGTAACAACCAGCGCAGCCACAATTAGATTCCTTTTTATGGCTCCAGGGAGGGGCAGAGTCAGTACCAAAAAAAAAATTCGGATTTCCGCTGGTTGCAGCTGATATAAGCGCTTCTTGATGGGTGTTACGTTTAAGTATCGGCAAACAATAAAGGTGAGGTCGTATTCCTCCCACCAACATGTGATTGCGATTATATAGAAGATGATGCGCAGTAATAGTTGCTGCTACGTTATTGGGAGCGCTGGAGACGAATTCAACTGCGTCTTTCGTTGTTATATGTTCAAGGACGATTTTTAATTTAGGAAAATCGCGGAGAATTTTTGTTAGATGAGTATCGATAAATGCTTTTTCTCGATCAAATATATCCACATTTACATCAGTAACTTCACCATGAATCAATAACGGCAATTGTTGTTCCTCCATTGCCGCAAGACATTCTGTGATATTTGAAAGATCAGTGACGCCAGCAGCGGAATTTGTGGTTGCGCCGGCGGGGTAAAGTTTTGCCGCATAGACTAAGTTGCTTGCCTTGGCTTTTATGAGTTCCGCTGGCTCTGTATTGTCAGTGAGATACAGGGTCATCAAGGGCTTAAATGTGCTGTTTTGTGGGATGTATTGAGAGATTCTCTGGTGGTAACGCACCGCCGCCTCTGTAGTAGTAATCGGTGGAGTTAGGTTTGGCATCACTATTGCTCGCTGGAAATAACGAGAAATGTCTCTTACCGTTAATGTTAAGGCTGCTCCGTCGCGTAGGTGACAGTGCCAGTCATCAGGGCGGGTAATTGTTAGTGATTCTTTTGTATTCATCTAACTCCTCTCGACACTTTAGATACCGTAGAAAACGCGGAATGCTACAGAAATTAGAGTGTATTCGATAGTCGGGGCAGATCGTTGTTCAAATCTAAAGAAGCTTGCGTCACAGCCGATATAAACTTGTATGGAGCAGTTTGTGCCAAAAATCAACAATCTCGACTGGATAGCGTAGATATGCTGTTTGTTCGTCTAAGTAAATTAATATCTTTTTTTACAATGGCTTATCTCATGCTTATTGCGGCTGAGGTAAATGCTTTCGGTTATAGCCCCAAGATCGCCATCGAAACGAATTGGAGTTTAGAGTCTTCAGTATTTGAATGTAAATTAACACAAGAAGTCCCCTATTATGGAAAAGCGGTGTTCTATCATCGCGCTGGTGATCCCGTAATTTTTTATACTGAACCAAAAAGAGAGTTAATGAAAGAAGGCAGGGCGTCTTTGGTAATTGATGCGCCTGAGTGGAAACCAGCTATGCCAATGGTTGATCTTGGTATGGTTGATGTCCGCAACACTGATAAATCAATAAAGCTTGATGAAAAATTAGCATTTCGTATGCTTATTGGGTTAAAAGACGGAATGCGTCCAAAATTCGTTCGCGATCCTTGGTTTGATGATAATGGTCAGAAAGTTGAGGTATCACTATCTTCAATTAATTTTCTGGCTGTTTATCGCGACTATAACGATTGCGTCGCACAATTGTTGCCGGTTAATTTTGATCAAGTTGCTCGCTCCGTCATTTTGTTTAGAACGGATAAATTTGAGTTAACGAATAAGCATCGAAAACAGCTGCAAGATATCATCACCTATATAAAGGCAGATAAATCAGTGAAACAGTTCTTCGTCGATGGCCACACGGATAAAGTCGGGAAGCGCGCATCAAATATAGAACTATCGCAAGCACGGGCTGAACATGTTTCACAATTCCTAGTCGAAAATGGTGTACCGATTGAAAGCATTACTATGCGTTATCATGGCGAGCGTTATCCGATTGCAGATAACAAAACAACCAAAGGACGAGCTCGCAACCGTCGTGTAACCATTCGGTTAGAAAGGGACGACGGTGTTGAGTATGAATCCTACGAATAAACTCGCTCTAATCTAGCAATCAAATTTTGCCTGCTATTTTGGACACTACGCCAGCCGCAGTATTTTGTGGCTTGGTGTCTTTGCTGTAGAATGCGCGCTCCTTGTTGGTAATTACCTCATTAACAATTCCTTGTAAGAATTTTTGGAGCACGTTATGGCAGACATCAATAAAGTGGTGCTGGCTTATTCTGGTGGTTTAGACACATCCGTTATTGTGAAATGGCTACAAGAGACCTATCAGTGTGAGGTGGTAACTTTTACTGCTGATATCGGCCAAGGTGAGGAGGTGGAGCCTGCTCGCATCAAAGCGCAAGCATTGGGTGTAAAAGAAATCTATATCGATAATCTGCGTGAAGAATTTGTCAAAGACTTCGTTTTCCCTATGTTTCGCGCCAATGCGATTTATGAAGGCGAATATCTCCTGGGGACTTCAATTGCGCGTCCTCTCATTGCCAAACGTTTAATTGAAATTGCTAATGAGACCAATGCAGATGCGATTTCTCATGGTGCAACAGGCAAAGGTAACGACCAGGTTCGCTTCGAGCTGGGTGCCTACGCGTTAAAACCAGGTATTCGTGTCATAGCTCCTTGGCGTGAATGGGATTTAACATCGCGGGATACACTGCTAGCTTACTGCGAAAAACATAATATTCCGGTTGAAATGAAACGAGGTAAAAAATCACCTTACTCAATGGATGCAAACTTGTTGCACATCTCTTACGAAGGCGGGATTTTAGAAGATCCTTGGGCAGAACCTGAAGAGGATATGTGGCGATGGTCAGTATCACCGGAAATTGCTCCTAATACTGCTGTTGAAATTGAGTTGACGTATCAAGCCGGCGATATAATTGCGATTAATGGCGAAAGTAAAACAGCTGCAGAAGTGTTGGCTTACCTGAACAAAGTCGGCGGTGAAAATGGTGTGGGTCGGTTAGACATTGTAGAAAATCGTTATGTAGGGATGAAATCTCGCGGTTGCTATGAAACACCTGGCGGCACAATCATGTTACGAGCACACCGTGCAATCGAATCAATTACTCTCGATCGTGAAGTTGCACATCTGAAAGATGAGCTTATGCCACGTTACGCTTCACTCATCTACAACGGTTATTGGTGGTCACCAGAAAGAATAATGCTGCAGACCATGATCGACCACTCCCAGAAATCGGTAAATGGGGTTGTAAGGGTCAAACTCTATAAAGGTAATGTTACAGTTATAGGCCGTAAATCCGACGACAGTCTGTTCGATGTCAACATAGCAACATTTGAAGACGATGCTGGGGCATATGATCAAAAAGATGCAGCGGGTTTTATCAAGTTAAATGCCTTGAGAATGCGCATTGCTGCCAATAAAGGGCGTAAACTTTAGTTAATATCTCTGTTGGGCAGGGAGTAATTCTCCCTGCATTTCCTCTATCCATTCCTATTCGTCAAATTTTATGGAAGAAAATCTAGCTGACTGCAATGATGAAATGTGGATGCGCTATGCTATGGCGTTGGCCAAACGAGCGGCTGAGAATGGTGAAGTGCCTGTAGGTGCCGTCATTATTCAAAATAATCAAATTTTGGGTGAAGGTTGTAACCAGCCTATATCACTGCATGATTGCACGGCACACGCTGAAATCGTTGCATTGCGCGCTGCAGGAGATACTGTTAAGAATTATCGACTACCAGGCGCGACGCTTTATGTAACGATTGAACCCTGTGTAATGTGTGCTGGAGCTATGATTCATGGACGAATCGGGCGTTTGGTTTACGGCGCGAGTGAACCAAAAGCTGGTGCAATTGAAAGTAACCTGAGCATACTCAGTCAAGACTTTATAAATCACCAGATAACTGTTTCCAGCGGTGTATTAGAGGAAGAATGCGGAGAGATATTGTCTGAGTTTTTCAAAATTCGTCGCAGTGAGTTGAAGAATAAGAGTAGGCTCGAGAAAAACTCGTGAATATCGACGATTTTTTAAAACGAAGAATTTTTAAAGCAGTGAAAGTTTGTAAAGAGGCTCTTCCGCTACATCGTAACTAACCGTTTTTTGCGGGTTTTGTCTGTCAAATAAAGATGCGAGATGACGTTGTTCGAGGATTTCCGACCAACCAAGAAGGTTATAGTAGTGTCGTATGTGTTGCACATAGTTAACGGGTTCTTGTCCTCTTGCATAACCATGTTTAGTTTTTTTGTAGTAGGACTTTTTTTGTAACAAAGGTAAATATTCTTTGACGTCTTTCCAACTGTCAGGATTGCCACCACTTTTCTCTGTTAATTTTCTGGCATCGTTTAAATGACCCAGGCCGACATTATAAGCAGCGAGGGCCAACGAAGTTCTATCTGTCTCGGTGATTGTTTTAGGCAGGTTGTCAAAAATCATATCAAGATATTTTGCTCCACCATTGATACTCTGTTTAACGTCGACTCGATTCTTGATTCCCATTTCATCTGCAGTCATCTGCGTAAGCATCATCATTCCGCGAACTCCAGTGGGGGAAGTTGCTCTCGGATCAAGATGAGATTCTTGGTAAGCAATAGCGGCCAATAACTGCCAGTCGATATCGTATTTAGCTCCCGCCTTCTTAAATATATCGACAAAGTCAGGTAAGCGTTTTTTTACGCGTTTCATGAAAGCGCGAGAGTTAACTTGTGCAATCTCGCCATTATGCCCATAAAACTGTTCTTTGAGAAAATCGAGGGTGCCATCTTGTTTAATTCGAGTGAAAAACTTATTGACTGCTACTTGGAGGCTACCGTCGTCGTGCTCAGGCAATGCCCATGCTAACGCTTGAGGTTTTGCTAGATCAAAGGCGATGCGAGTATTTGGATAGAGTCCCTGATTCACCACAAATTCATTCGAATTAAGAATGGCAAACTCGAATTCACCGCGTTCAATTTTTTCTAATAATTCAGTCGATTCGATGTCTTGTAGTTCGGTCCAAGAAAGTGTTGGGTAAGTTACTTGTAACTGTTTGAGATGTTCTACGTGTGCACTGCCGGCCATCACAACAATGGAATGGCCTATAATATCTTGCACTGAATAGGGTGTTGTATTCGCGCTGTGATAAATAAGTTGTTCGGTAATATCGAGGTAGGTTTGTGAGAAACTAATTCGTTGGCCTGGTTCATCGGTGATGATTAATCCGGCAGCAGCGAGATTAAAGTATCCAGTTTCAAGACCTTTAAAAATATACCCTAGAGAATCGGTATTGGTCATTTCTAGGTTTACGCCAATCTCTTCAGCGAAGAGTTGTGCTAGTGAATATTCAAACCCATCTGGACCATTGCGACCTTCAAAGAAGGTTGTAGGTCCGTTACGAGAGGCAACTCTTAGTGTGCCTCTCTTCTGGATCTGTTCTAGAAGGCTACTGTTATAATCGTCATAGTCTGTGATTGCTTTCTGAAATTCACACGAACTTAGTCCAAGTAGACAAAGTAATAGTGTGAGATAGTGTGTTGAAAGCAGTTTTTTCATGGGTTTCGAGTTTAGTTGCTCTATGGGTATCTATTTGTCGGATCTTTTATTGATCCCAAAAGAGCTATGTTTTAGTTTCTGTCAGGCTATTTAAACACCAAGTTCGTTAGCCGTTAGATTGTTTTTAAGCCGTTTTCATATTTGATGGTGCTATCTGAGTATCTTTGTTAACCCAGACATACTGTTGTCTTATATCTATGTAGGGACTCCAGTAAAATGGTTAAGTATTTTTATATCATACCGTTCAACAAGATTGCTAATTATCAGGCCAGTTAATTTTCACATTTG
>OBEQ012088060.1_pt1 | contig 31525 bp, 19 predicted proteins | sample 1670901 | NCBI WGS metagenome assembly OBEQ01 (sample SAMEA104232315, study PRJEB22302) | groundwater metagenome | biome: forest; feature: aquifer; material: groundwater | place: USA | collected 2011-08-07 | depth 5.4 m | reverse complement strand
ATTAACTGAGTTATATTAGTAAGTAAGTTAAACCATCAGATTAATATATAAAAATCCGCATTAATTATTTTTGGATATTTTTTGTAAATAAAATAATATGTTGTTATTAGAGAGATAACAAATAAGTTTTTAAAGTAGTTTTTATTTATATATTGAGTAAAAAATGAGGTATGATTTTGCCGTATTCGGCGCAACAGGATTACAGGGAAAGATAGTTGTGAGGGACTTAATTGAAAATGGACATTCTGTTTTAATGTGTGGGAGAGATAAGGCGAGAGTTGAAGATTATCTTAAGAAGTACAAGAAAACTGGTTTTGCACATATAGACGCACATGATATTAATGGAATGGCTTCTGTTTTGAAGAGTTACGGGGTTGATGTTGTTGTTAATTGTGTTGAAGATTTGGGGTGGAATTATGTTAATATTTCTAAAGCTTGTCTCAAGGCAGGGGCTCATTGTGTTGATTTAGGTTCTGAGAAGCCTGTGGCTGTAAAACAGTTTGCTATGCATGATGACTTGAAGAAAGCAGGACTGATTTTACTTACCGGTTGTGGCTCTGTTCCAGGTGTGGGGAATGTAATGTTAAGGCATGCGGCTGAGAAATTTGACACTATTCATACAATAAAAAGCGGCTACAACTGGAAGTCAAATATGAATAGATTTGTAGTTCCTTTTTCTATACAGAGCGTAATTGAAGAATTTATGGACCCGAATGTTATTGTGAAGGATGGAAAGCAGATGGTTATCAATCCTATGGATACCGTTACTTTTCTCTATAGAAGGGGAATTGGAAAACAAAAGAGTTTTAGTGAGAGGCATCCTGAAAATTATACTTTCTTTAAGTATTACAAGCATAAAGGATTGAAGAATGTTATGTGTTATGCAGGTTTTCCACAGCATTCTTTTGACAGGATACAGAAATTGATTGAATTGGGGTTCGGGAGCAGAGTGCCGGTGAACTTTAGGGGAACCATGGTTCCTCCAATAGAGTTTTTGACAGAAGTGTTAAAGAGAGTAAAGGTTCCTGAAGGTTATAAAGAAACTGAAAATCTTTGGGTTCATTTATATGGAAAGAAGAATGGGAAGGCGAAGGTGACGAAGATGGAAACTGTTGTTCATACTTTGAAAGGATGGGAAGATGCTTATACAAATATCGATACTGGTATGCCTGCAAGTATTATAGCGCAGATGATAAAGAAAGAGATAATAAAAGATAGGGGGGCATACTCTCCTGAAGGGACTGTTCCTACAGAGCATTTCTTTAAGGAATTGAGGAAGAGAAGCATGTCTGTTTATGAGAATGGGGAATTGATTAATTAGTTGCTTTATTGTTTATTATGTGGAATATTAATAATGATAAAATCTCTTGGATTGTTCGACGATTATTTAAGTTAATTAAGTTGATATGAGAGATGTGTCATATAACAGCGAAGGTTTATATATAATTTTTGTCTAAATTTGTTGAGGTGAAAATGGCTGTTAATTTAAATAAAATAAGTTCTATGGGAAAAGCTTTTTATTTGGCTTATGACCAAGGATTGGAGCATGGTCCAGAAATGGAGTTGAATGAGGAAAATGTGAATCCGCTTTTTATTATTGATATTGCTAAAAGAGGAAAATTTAATGGAGTTATTTTTCAGAAGGGAATTGCTGAAAAATATAATAAGGAAGTAAAGAAGTCAGGAGTTCCGCTTATTGTTAAGTTAAATGGGAAGACAAAATTAGTTGGGGGAGAGCCGAGATCTCTGCAGTTATGTACAGTTAAGGAGGCAATTCAGCTTGGGGCTTCTGCTGTGGGATATACAATTTATATTGGAAGCGAGCATGAGGCGCAGATGCTTCAGGAGTTTGAGAATATTGAGAGGGAGGCGCATAGGAAGAATATTCCAGTTATTGCTTGGGTTTATCCTCGTGGTAAAAATGTGAAGAATCCTTTATCGCGCGAAAGCATTGCTTATGCTGCGCGTGTTGGGCTTGAAATTGGAGCAGATATTGTTAAACTGCATTGGAATGGAAATATTTCTGATTTGAAATGGGCTCTGGAGTCTGCTGGTAGGTGCAAGGTAGTTATTGCTGGAGGAATGAAAATAGGAGAAAAGGAATTATTGAAGAATGTTAGAGCTGTAAAAGAGAGCGGAGCTTTTGGTATAGCTATTGGAAGAAATATATGGAAGGCTAAAAAACCTGTTAAATTGGCTTTGAAGATTCGGAAGATATTATTTGTTGGAAAAAATAATTAATACTTAAATCATAGATATTATTAGTAGTTTATTGTAAAATATAAAATTAAATTAATATCAATGCGGGATTAGGATAATTATTATTTTCTATAATAATCTTGGCTAATTATAATCTATAATAATAAGAAAGATATTTAAATTAACTTAATGATTTAAAGGTAATAATGTTATTAAAAGAGGAGAAATAAAAATGATATATGAAAATTGGCTTTTTTCTGGTTCTTTAGAGGCGAGAGGAGGGTCATGCCCTCCATTGTCTTCTAGTATAAAGACGGATTGTCTTGTAATTGGAGGGGGTTTTGCTGGACTTCATGCTGCTCTTCGGTTGATTGAATCTGGGAAAAAAGTTGTTCTACTTGAGAAGGGTATATGCGGGAGCAGTTCCTCTGGGCAGAGCGGGGGATTTTTAACTCCGGAGAGCGAGGAAGATTTGAGAGAACTAATTGAGAAATATGGAAAGGAAAAGGCTAGACTAATTTACAAAATACCTTCTGAAGGTGTAAATCTTATATTGAAAACAGCAAAAAAAAATAATTTTAGATGTGATTTGAGGAGGCAAGACACACTATATCTTTCAATAAAGAAGAGCCATAACAAGTTTATATATGAAGAAAAAGAAACGAGAGAGGAAATGGGTCTTCCTTATAAAATGCTAAATCAGAAAGAGCTGAAAGAAGTGCATCCAGGGAAAGGGTATAAAGTTGGATTAAAATATCCTGGCTCATACGGGATAAATTCTTTTTCATATACGCAGGAATTAAAGTCTCTTCTTTTTAAAAAAGGAGTTAAAATATATGAAGGGAGCGAGGTGGATAAGATTGTGAATAATACAGCTTTAACTCATCTGGGATCTGTTAGAGCAGATAATATTATTGTGTGCATAGATAAAATGAAAAAAGAATTTAATAAGGATTTATCAGATGAATATTATCATATACAGTCATATCTTGCGGTAAGCGAGCCATTAAGCAAAGAGGAAGTAAAATCAATTTTTCCTGATGGGGAGCTTATGTGTTGGGATACAAAACTTAGTTACAGCCATTATAGATTAGTTGGAAATAACAGATTAATGGTGGGAGGCTCGTCATTTTTAACAGCTTATTTGCCAAAACATTATCTTTCTCCATCGGTAATAAATTCTTTCATAAGGGAAATAAAATTCAGATTTCCTAAATTAAAAGATGTAAAGTTTCAGTATTATTGGGGGGGATTGATAGATGTAACGCGTGATTTAACACCCATTGCAGATTATGATGCTAAAAACAAAAGAATTCAGTATGCAATGGGCTGTGCGGGACTTCCATGGGCTGCATGGTGCGGAGATTATCTCGCGAGAAGGATTATTGATAAAAATGGAACTGAAGATTTGTCAGAGTTTCTTAAGATAGACAGAGAGTATTTTCTTTCCCATGGGTTTCAAAGATTTTTCGGAAAGATTATTACTTTTGGGATAAATCATTTGAAGCAGTTTATATGATATAGCGAGAGACCTAAATAATTTAATATTGCTTTTAGTTCTCTCGAATATAGCTAAGGTTTTTGTGGTAAAATACTTAAGTCCTTAGCTATAGATTGCTTCTTATGTCATTTGATGGGAATAATTATTAATGGATAAAACCAAAGTGATTATTGTAATATTTATTATAGATATAGAGAACTGCGTTACTTATAGCCTTAATTTATTGCAGTTCTCTAATGGATATCTGCTAAAGAAGAGAGCTATAAACCGTGCAGTTATCCATAATTAGATTTGTAGAATAATTAATATATAAATCCTGATAGTTATGATATCTTATATAATTTAAAATTAATATACATTTGGATTTAGATAATTATTACTTTTCTATGATAATATTGGCTAATGTAAGATTTCAAAAGATTTTTAATGTTGATTTAGTTGTTAGATTGGTAATAAAAGAATGAAGATGATAGTAATAAATTTTAAGAATTATAAGGAAGGCAAGGGAGTTGTTAAGCTTGCTAAGGAAATTCGCAGATATTTGCCTGATGCGATTGTTGCTGTGCCTGCTGTTTCAATATCTGATGTTGTTAGGGAAACAAAATTATCTGTTTATGCGCAAAGTGTTGATGCTTTTGAGGGAAAGAGGGGAACTGGGAAGATAACTGCTTTAGAAGTTAAGAAATCTGGTGCAGTAGGGACATTGTTGAATCATTCTGAAAATAGGATGAAGATGAAGGATGTTAAGGAAGCAGTTAAGGATTGCAAAAGAGTTGGACTTAAAACTTTGTTTTTTGCAGGAAGCCTTGGAGAGGCACGGAAATTGATTAGTTTGAAACCTACGGCGATTGCTTATGAAGATGCTAAGTTAGTTGGGAGCGGTAAGAGCGTTACAAAATATAAGATGAGGCAGATTGAAAAATTTGTTAAATTAATTCAAGGAAGAAAAATTATGGCTCTTTGCGGTGCTGGAATTTCTTCTGCTGATGATGTTATGGCTGCTTATAGATTAGGATGTTCTGGGGTTGTGATCGCTTCGGCTATTGCCAATGCTAAAGATCCGAAAAGAGTATTGAGACAAATAGCCAATATTAACTGGAAAGAATTCTATTATTAGATTTCTCCTACTCATAATTTATATGTTTTAGTTGACAAAAATATATAAAAAGGCATTTAACTGGGTTATTTTAATATACTTCCAACAGAATGATAAAAAAGAGGTTGCGCATAAAAATAGATGTTAGTTTATCTGTTGTATTACTGATAGTTTTAGTGTTAATTGTCGGCTTTTTTTTAATTTTAAAAGAGATGAATATAACTGGATTTGCTGTAAACGAAGACAAAATTGGAGCATCAAAAAATCCAATTTTTGATAATTATCGTATGTTATCAGGGAGAGATTTTAGCCAGATGCAGACTGGGGAGAATATCGATTCTCAAATTAGCGGGAATATTAATTCTATTGATTATAACTTAAATCCTATTTCTTCTGCAAATACCGAATTTCCAGAATTAAATATTTCAGAGCCAGAACATCAAGGATATATTTTTGTTTTGAAAACTGTTCCTCATGTTAGTGGGCAGAAAATATCAAATCTTGATAATATTGAAGTAGAACAGAATAATTTTTTAAATAAAGTTGATGAGCTGAAAAGCTCTGGAATTATCAATATCACTCAAGGGGCTGATAAGATTGTGATGGGAACTACGAGAAATGTCATGAGTACTGTTTCTTTAAATGTGACAGAAGAACAGGCATTTGAAATAGCCGCTCATTATGGCAGTCTTGTTGAGAAAATTATCCCAAATTATAAGGTAGAGGCGAGTCTTGATAAATCTATACCTCAGATTAATGTTGATGATGTTTGGAAATTAGATAAGGATGGAGGCAATTGCGCGCAATCTGGAAAAGAATGCCTTACTGGAAGGGGGGCAAAAGTTGCGATTTTGGATACAGGAATTGATTATACTCATCCTGATTTTGGGTGTTATACTCCTCCTGCGCAGAGCGGTAGTGCAAGTCAGGGAGTAGCAAGCAGTGAATTAAAATTTATTGGAGAAAAAAATATTGAAAATGGATTTGCATTTGACGCGTTAAATGAAAATGAAACAGCCGGATATTTGGTTATATTTACAGAGCCATCTGTTTTGGAGAAGAGAGATACAGAGATTGCTAAGTTAAATCAGGCTAAATTAGATGGAGGATTGAAATTTGAACTTTTAAGCGGTGCTGTTGGCAACGGCCCAGAAATAAAGCAGATTGATGAGATGCAGGGAGCAAAGGTAGAGAAGCAGCAGGATGAGACTCTCCCCTCTATAAAGAGCAAAGTTAAAGCTGTCAGAAAAGCTAAAGAAGACAGAGATGCTAGATCTCATAAAGCTGTTCCTAGAGCGGGGGCGTCAGGACAAGGGACGACAGAAGGAAAAGGAGCCAGCGGAATTGTAAGAGAGCAGACAGTACCTAAATCTACAGGAAAAACTACTGGAGAGGAAATTGCGTCAGAATTATCTGTTTTGGATAGTGGAAATATTGTTTCTCCTTCTGGAAGTGAAACAATTGTTTCCCAAACATATGAAAATGTTTTAAATGGGGCTGTTTTGGCAATAACGAAAGAAGAAGCAGAGGCGATAAAAAATGTTCTCGGGGTAAAAGAAGTAAGACCATTGAAAGTTTTCCACCCACAGCTTACAGAAAGTATAGACCAACTAAGAGTTGATGAAATATGGAAAAAAGATGCACAGAATAATACTTGTATTTCTTCTGGAGGAGAGTGCTTGACAGGAAAAGGGGTTTCTATTGCAGTAATTGATACTGGAATTGACTATAATCATCCTGATATTGATAATGCAAACTGCAAACCAGGACAGAGTATTGTAAGCGGGACACCAGCTGCAATAAATATAAATGAAAAAACGCCTAAAACAGGAAATTATGTTTGGTTCCAGAGTTTAGGAGGAATACATAGCTATTATGCAACATATTGGGAGATTAAGGAGCCAAGTTTTGATAAGCTTGCCTTAAACATTAATGTAAATCCTTATGATATTACGAAGGGGGCATTTCAATTTTATAGAGATCCGAATTCTGAAAGTGAATCATTTGTAGACACTTATTTTAGATTTGCCCCTCATGGATATAACGGATGGACTAATGAACTTAATGCTTTTACAGGGGGAGGGGCATCTAATCATAACTGGTATTTGGTTTATTTCTCAACTTTGCCGGATGATACTTCTGTACCTGCTGATTTTAAATTTAGTGTAAGCCAGAAATTGAATGGAGAAACAAAAGAGCAATGGCAGAATTGTGATAAGATAAAGGGAGGATATAATTTTAATCTTCCTCCTTTGTATGGAAGCGGGAATGATCCTATGGACGAGAATAGACATGGGACGCATGTTGCTGGAACAGTAGCAGGAAATGGAATTTTGAAAGGTGTTGCGCCGGATGCCGATATATATGCTTATAGAGTTTGTGATTTTACTGGAAGTTGTGCTGAGTCAAGTATGCTCGCTGCTATAGAACGGTCTGTTGATCCAAATCAGGATGGGGATTTTTCCGACCATGTTGATATTATAAGCATGAGCTTGGGAGGAGTTGGAGATCCGAATGATGCTTTATCTACGGCGATTGACAGGGCTGTTGATTTGGGTGTAACAGCAGTAATAGCTGCGGGAAATAATGGACCTTCTCGGGGTTCTATAGGCAGTCCTGGAACAGCAAGAAAGGCAATTACTGTCGGAGCTACATGCAAGCCGTATATGATAAATAATAACTGGACATGGTATTGCGGAGAGACACCTTATTACCCAGCAGGATCTACTAGTCTATCATATGCAAATTTGACTGAATCTCCTGTTGCTTTATTCAGCTCAAGAGGAGGGGTGCAGTCAACTCCTAACGCGAGCAAAGATTTTTCTTCTGGGGGCTTTTTTTTCCCAGGATATGATGATATAATCGTTGATAAGCCGGATGTAGTTGCTCCCGGAGTTGATATTTGCGCTGCGAGATTGAGAAATTATCCTTGGTTTAATTATGCCGACGCATCTAAGTTTTTCAAGGAAACTCCGTTTATGAAATGTTTGGATAATGACCATTTAGCAATATCTGGGACAAGCATGGCAACACCTCATGTTGCAGGAATTGCCGCACTCTTGATACAGAAACATCCTGACTGGACACCAGAGCAGGTAAAGGCGCAGATTAAAAATACTGCTACTGATCTAGGATTAGATAAATGGACACAGGGAGCAGGAATGGTTGATCCATATAAGGCAGTAGTTGGAAATGTTGAATATCCTGCTGCTGAAATTGATTCTATAAGAGTTGAAAATAATGAGATGGTTATAATGGGAAGTGCGTATGGGAACGGTTTCAAAAATTATGTTCTTGAATATAGAGATAAAGTTCTTGGGAATTATAAAAATGTTGGAGTGAGGTTGAGCAATGGGGGAAGGGGGCAAGTTAATAAAGGGGAGCTTGGGAGAGTGCCTTTGAATGCGGAGATGACAACTATTTTGGAGAGAACAATTATAAAATTAAAAGTTGTTAATAATGCGGGAGTGGAATCGTCGGACACTAGGTCTTATGAAAGAATTTCTTCTGTTGGTGGATGCAGAATAAAAGATGGTTATAATTTTAACACTTTTGGTGGTAGTACTGATTTCTTTGATGGAAATGGGCATGGGACTCATGTTGCAGGAATTGTTGCAGGAAAGGGAAAAGATAAAAACGGAAATGGAATTTATTGTGAATTTGCAAGTGGTGAACTCTGTGGAGTTGCTCCAGATGCAGATTTGTATATATATAAGGTCCTTAGCGATAGCGGAGGTGGATATTTTGATGATATTATGGCTGGAATGGACAGGGCTGTTGATCCAAATCAGGATGGGGATTTTTCTGATAAAGTTGATGTTATAAGCATGAGTCTTGGGGATTCAGGCGGTCCTTATGGAAGTATTGATACTTTTGTTGATGGGGTTGTTAAGCGCGGTGTTAGTGTTGTTGCTTCTGCAGGGAATTCTGGTCCGGGAAAGCATACAATTTCTTTTCCTTCTATTGCAGAAAGAGTAATTAGTGTTGGAGCAAGCTGCAAGAATGGGACAACAATTTATAATTGCGATGATGAAAATATAGCAAGTTTCAGCTCAAGAGGATTTGCTTATTATGGAAATAATTTTGGAGATGTAAAACCGAATATAGCTGCTCCTGGAGTTCAGATATGCTCGGCGCAGGCGCAGGGAAAAGCTTTTCAAAATTATTTTGGAACTGGAAGAGGAATTGAGCAGTGCAATGATGACAAGCATGTAACGCTGTCAGGAACGAGCATGGCTGCTCCACATGTCTCTGGAGTTGTTGCTTTAATAAAACAAAAGCACCCTGATTGGGATACAGAGCAGATAATGACAGTATTGCAGAATACTGCAAAGCCATTTACTTTAACGGATGTTGAAAGCCAGGGATTTGGGCAGATAGATGCGTTTGCTGCTGTGAATATAAATAATCCTCCAGTGGCAAGGATTTATAATGTTTACAAAAAAAGTGATACAATTTATGAAGTAAATGTTTCTGCTTATGGAGGAAATATAAGAAGTGTCAAATTAACTTATAGGCCCTTATACAATGATACAGCTGAATTTTCAGACTTTGGTGTTTCTATGAATTCTTATAATTCTAATGGATTTAAAGAGCAGATTGGGGGGACACTTGATGTTTCAAGAATAGGAATTGGAAGTTATATGCTGAAGCTGGAAGTTTCAAATGAGGACAATACTTTAATTGATTATGCTATCGCTTTTCTAATTCAAGAAGTTGATGGATTTCCATATTATTATAGCAGTGAAAATTCGGTTACTAATGGCAGGCAGATTCCTCCTAAAATAGCTGACTTTAATAATGATGGGGAGAATGAAATTGTTTTGATAGGAGATTCTATTGTTGGAAAAAATGGAAGTTCTGTTGAGTGGCTTGGGGGAGCACATTCTAAAGAAGAGGTATATAAATTTCCTATAGAATCATCCTCTTTTTATTCTGGAATGAGCTACCTAAATCCTGTTGGAAAAATAAATGGAGGAAGATTAGATGATGTTATGGGATATTATGGAATTGGGAAGAGACTAAGCAGGTATTCCTTTGGGGGGCTTCCTCTATATGCAGGAGAGTCGCATGTTGTTTTGTTGAATGAAAGCGGAGGATGGGATAATTATTTAAGGAGTAATGCAGACGAGTGTTCTTCCCAGTTTTCAGCTTACGCTTTTGATTTTGATAAGAACAGAGAAGGAAAGGAGATAGCCGAACTTTATACTGGCTCTGGATTAAATATTTACAGTTGTGCAGAACAGGGAAAGTGGGCGCAGATTGCCGCATCTTATCCGGATGGAAGAATTGCTTCGGGTCCTGTAGTTTTAGATAATATGCCAACAGCTTATGTTCAGCCCTCTGATATTGATGGGAATGGAGATGAAGAGCTTGTTTTATCTGCTACGCCATATGACAGAATAAATAATAAATTTATGGATACCCAGATAAAAGTTTTTGATTCAAATCTTAATTTATTGTGGAGCAAGACTTTAAATGGATATGGGATTCAGGGAAATACTTATGGCTGCGGCGCTCCAGCAATTGTCGATTTGGATAATAATTTTGACAAAGAAATATTTGTTTCCTGCGTAGGAAAGGTATTTGCTTTTGATCATTTGGGGAACAATCTGCCAGGATGGCCAATTCAGAAAGATGCAGACCTTACTGGAAAATCTTCCACCTTATGCAGTTCACCTCCATACGGAGTCAATTGGAATAATGTTGCTTTCGGAGATGTTAATAATGATGGTGTTTCAGAGGTTATCCTTATATCAGATGATGAGACGGTATTTACGGGGGGATGTAATTATGAAAACAGGCTTTATATTTATAATGCAGATGGAACTATAAGACAGACTTCTGCTTTTGGGGACCTTGGTTTCTCATCAACTCCAATTTATGTTGGGGATATAAACGGAGATTATGACAAGGAAATAATTTATATGGACAGGGTCGGAAAGTTATCTGCTAGGAATCTTGATGCTTCGCTTTCTTATGCTAGTGGCTTTCCAATGAGCCCAGCAATAGGGTGGACAAGCGTTTATCCATTTACTGATATTAATGGAGATGGAAAGATAGATGTTGTTTTCAGTATTGCGCCTTATCAAAATATTTATATTGATGAAAATGGGGAGCCCCATATTAATACTCCAGATCCTGAGCTTCATGTTATTCCTTTAAACGCATCATTCAGGCAGAGCTATCTGGATTGGCCGTTGTTAAGGGGAGGGACTGATAATCCATTTACTGAGATGGGATTGTACAAACAACATAGCAATGTTTTTGTAAATCTTTATTCGCCTGATAGAATAGTAAAGAAAGGAACTGCGAGTTTGACTTTTAGATGTGCTTCTAATTCTCCTTATGGAATTGCGAAAACTGAATTATATCACGAGTTAAGAGGATGGCAGAAAATTGCTGAATCAAATACAGAGGAAGTTTCTGTTACGGAGAATATTGCAGGTATTGCTGATGGAAATTATAAATTCAATTGCAGGGCAGTTGATAACAGGGGAAATGAAAATTGGGGGGCTGAAAGAATTATAAGAATTGATAATACTGGACCGGAAATATTTATTGATAGTCCAACAGCTCAAACAAATGATTATAGGCCAATATTAAAAATAAGAACAAATGAAGAAACAAAGTATATTAATTATGAACTTGATGGCGGGGGATTATTCAGCGGGGCAGTAGAAGTTAATGCATGCACTTACAGCGTTTTAAATAATTGCACTAGTGTTTCACAAGAGCTTTATTTGGCAGAGGGGCAACATGAAATATTTATAACCAGCGAAGATTTAGCAGGAAATAAAGCAGAGAAGAGATATAATTTTGAGGTTAATCTTGGGAAAACTATTTTTAATGACTTTAGCTCTGGGAAATATCTGCAAAATACGAGTAAGATTTATGTTGATAATTCCCAAGGACAGTGTGCTAACGTGAATTTAATTACCGGAAACAGCATAATTGAACAGTCAGGTTTAGTAGCTAATTCTTTTGATAATAATGTTAAAATTAATTTGGGAATTACCGGTGATGTAATTTTGAGTTCAGATGTACTTGCACATTATAAATTTGAAAATAATGTAAATAATGAGAAAGGTGGAGCAGGCACAATTGTTGGCAGTCCGACTTATATTGCTGGAAAAGATGGACAGGCAATTAATTTAGATGGAAGCGGAGATTATGTTGACTTGGGAGCATTTAATAATTTAGACGGGGCGAATAAATTTGCTGCTGCTTTCTGGATACTTAAGAAAGAATCAGGAAACTTTCCAAGCAATAGAGGAATTTTTGCAAGAGGGACAACTAATCAGAGAACGCCATGGATATTTGGAACTAAGAATGAGCAAACTTTAACAGCGCAGTTTGAAACCAGCGGAGGAGCAAGTACCGGCGGTCCAGCAGATTGCAATGTAAAAACCGGCACAATCAGCGCCAATACATGGACTTATATTGTTCTAACGTGGGATGGGACAACATGTAAGTTTTATGTAAATGGAGCCGCTGGCAACAGCGATATTACTACTGCCAATACATTAGTTAATACAGATGGAAGCAACCGTATAGGTTCCATCGCAGGATATACAGAATGGAATGGAGGAATTGATGAGCTTAAAGTATTCAACAGAGATTTAACAGCTTTGGAGATTCTTGATTTATATAATTCTTATTCTTCTAATCCGGCTCCTCCTGCACAAACATGCGGAAATAATATTAAAGAAGGAACAGAAACATGCGACGGAAATACGCAAGCATGCATGATAAATGGTAATGCGGGAACACAATCGTGCAATCTACAATGCAATGGATGGAATACTTGTGCTGCAAATTCTGCAACTCCAATATGCGGGGATGGAATTAAAAATGGAGCAGAAGAGTGTGATGATGGCTTGACTGACAGCACAGATACTTATTATACTGTAAACAGCGCAGACGATGACGGCATATGTGTTATTGATTCTTCAAGGAGCTATCAATGCAAGAATAATATTTGCGGTGATGGTTATAAAAATTCTGCAACAGAACAATGCGATGATGGTAATTTAATTAATACTGACAGCTGCAGTTCAACTTGCCAGATTATTGTTTCACAAATATGCGGAAACGGAATAAAAGAGGGAACGGAAACATGCGACGATGGAAATACAGCTAATGGTGATGGATGCTCTTCAACCTGCACAACAGAAATATCCGGCTTAGTTGCTTATTATAAATTGAATGATAATTTGAATAATGAAAAAGGCGGAACTGGAACAGCAGTTGGAAATCCAACTTATGCAGCAGGAAAAGATGGGAAAGCAATTAATTTTGATGGGGTACATGATTATTTTGAACAAAATTCAGCTGCAAGCTTAATAAATCCACAAAAAGGTGCTTTTGCTTTATGGGTAAATTTTGATTCTTCAATTATTTCAGATGCAAAGCCACATACTTTGGCAGCAGCCAGCAATAGCAGTTATAGTTTCAACACTTTATCTTTATTTAAAACGACGGATGGAAAACTGCTTTTGAGATATAGAGTAATTGCAGATTATTTTGCTTCTATGCCTGTTCCATCTGGCTGGAATTATATAGTTGGTGTATGGACTCCTACAGATATTAAATTATATAATAATGGGAATTTAGTGTCTTCAGCGAGTCACCCATCTGCTGGAAACGGTTTCAATCAATTTAGAGTTGGAGCGGGTGAGAGCCAGCCTGCTACTTTCTTCTTTAAAGGGCAAATTGATGAGCTGAAAGTCTTTAATAAGGATTTGACAGCTTTGGAAGTCATAGCGCTTTATGATTCTGCTACACAGCCAATTTGCGGAAACGGGATTAAAGAGGGAACGGAGACATGCGATGGGAATGCCCAAGCATGCACGGTAAATGGTAATGCAGGAACACAATCGTGTAATTTACAATGCAATGGATGGAATACTTGTGCTGCTAGTGCTGTGCAAATATGCGGAAACGGAATAAAAGAGGGGGCAGAGGTTTGTGATGGAAATACGCAAGCTTGTGCGGCAGGCGGGCAGAGCGGGACGCAAACTTGCAACTTACAATGCTCTGGCTTTGGAAATTGTGCTGTAACAAATATGTGTGCAAGCGGAGTTGTAAAGCCAATGAAATATTATTGGAAAGAAGATTTCTCCAATGTGCGTAAAGTACCTGTCACGGCTGTAATCGATCCTCTTTACGGCGGGAATGTAAATTTTGAGATGAATTATTATGATCTCGGAGGAGGGTTCCATACTCCACTTATTGGTGAAGAAAATGGAAATAAATATCTTAGTTTTGCTCCTGGAAGAGTCGGTTTATCCGGAGTACCTTATAGGGATTCTAAAGTTTATTTTGCTCTCGACAACGAAAATTGGCAGTTCCCGGGGGCTTTTGTAAATCCTTTAGGTGGAAGCATATCTTCCGGATATAGCCCTCCTGGATTTGATAGCCGAAGATTATTAGATTCTAATTCAAAAGTTGTTTTATCTTTTGATATGAGAATTAAAGGTTATAATGAATCCTTTCCTGTAGAGGGAAGGTATGAAGGAAAGGGATTGATGGAGGTTGGATTCATGAATTATAAATTTAATAAACTGGATTATCCCGATGGAGAGTTTGGTGGGTTTCCACGTGTTAATTATGAATTTGGGAATCCTGATAAAAAAGTCCCACTTGATGAGGGTAATAAATGGGTAAATGTGAAATTTGTTTATTCAGGAAATAATAATTATCAGTTTTATTTAGATGACGTGCTTGCTTACGAGAAACCGGCACAGCCATCGCCAAACTTATCAAGAATGGATGCAAATGCATTTTTCATTTATTTTGACAGGGCAATTGTAGATGTTGATAATTTAATTCTTACAACAGATGCTTATGAAAATGTTAATGCAAAAGACAAAAATGTTTCTATTGTCTCTGAGCCAGTTGAATTGAGCCAGAAGGTGGAAGATATAAGAGCTACATGGGATGAAGTTAATACAGGAAACGGCAGCGTAAAAGTATTTGCAAGCACCAGCGGTGGTAGTAAGTGGTGTGAATTACAGAATGGAATTTTGAGGACAGCAGGCGAGTGCCAGTTTTCTACTGATAGAGAATTAGTTTATAGAGTTGATGTGGAGAACACAGCTGGAAGTAATGCTAAAATTGATTCATTAAGATTAACTTGGAATGGTGGAGTAGTTTCAGGAAGTTGTAAAGATATTGACAAAGACGGGTATGGGAGTCCTGCAAACAATAGTTGTACTTATCCTGTTTTGGACTGCAATGATGGCAATCCACTAATAAATCCCGGAGCGGTTGAGGTTTGCGATGGAAAAGATAATAATTGTGATGGAAGAATTGATGAAAATAATGTTTGCGCTCCTGTTGGATGCGTGACAAATGCAGATTGCAGTGATGGACTTTATTGTAATGGAGCTGAAACATGTAATACTGCTATTGGAGCTTGTGTTGCCGGGACTGCTGTAATTTGTAATGATGGAATTTCATGTACTATCGATTCCTGCAATGAAGCAACCGACTCTTGTAAGGTTGATACTACTCAATGTGCATGCACGACTGCTAATCAAGCTGTAAATTGCAATGATAATAACGCATGCACAGATGATGTATGCGGAGCTAATTTTGCATGCGTGAATACAAATGATAATACAAACATCTGCAACGACGGAAAATTCTGTACTGTTGCAGATAGATGTTCGGCTGGAAATTGTATTGGGGATGCCAAAGATGTCAGCGATGCAGTTTCATGTACAGTCGATAGCTGTGATGAAGTTAATGATGCTGTTGTACATAGTCCGAATAATAATGCTTGCAGTGATGGACTATTTTGCGACGGAACAGAAACATGCAATGTTAATACCGGATGCGTCGCCGGCACAGCGCCAAATGTTAATGATGGAATATTATGTACTATTGACAGCTGTAATGAAGCAACAGACAGCGTTACACACAGTGCAGATAACACAAAATGTGATAATGGTTTATATTGCGATGGAAGCGAGACATGCAATGCTGTAAGCGGGTGCGTCGCTGGAACAACTGTAAGCTGTGGAGACGGCATTGCATGCACAGTTGATTATTGCGATGAAAATAGTAATTCATGCGTTTCTGACACAAGGCAATGCCAGTGCAGAACAAATGCAGACTGCAATGATAATAACGCATGCACAGATGATGTATGCGGAGCTAATTTTGCATGCGTGAATACAAATGATAATACAAACATCTGCAACGACGGAAAATTCTGTGTTGTAAATGACAGGTGTTCAGCAGGAGTGTGTACGGGAGATGTTAGAGGAGTCAGCGATGGGCTTAGTTGTACTACTGACAGCTGTGATGAAGTTAATGATGCTGTTGTACATACCGCTAATAATAATTTGTGCAATAATAATTTATATTGCGACGGAACAGAAACATGCGCACCATCAAATCCAAATAAAAATCCGGTAACTGGATGTGCTGCCGGAACAGCAATCACTTGCAGTGATGATGGTGTAAGCTGTACTACTAATATATGCGATGAGGCAAGTGATTCTTGCAAGTTTAGTTCTGCCGGATGTGCATGCACGACTGACAGCCAGTGCAACGACGGAAATAGCTGTACTGATGACAAATGTGTAAATTTTGCATGCACTGCTGTAAATGATAATACAAACATCTGCAACGACGGAAAATTCTGCGTTGTAAATGACAGATGCTCTGCGGGTGCATGTATAGGAGATGCTATAAATGTTAATGACGGTGTTTCCTGCACAATTGATTCATGCAATGAGGCGACTGATGTTGTTATACATACCGCAGATAATTTGGCATGTAATAATGGACTATTTTGCGACGGAACAGAAACATGCAATGTTAATACCGGATGCGTCGCCGGCACAGCGCCAAATGTTAATGATGGTATTGCCTGTACTGTAGATTCTTGCAGTTCTATAATAAATGGGCCTCTTCATGTTCCTGATAATTCTTTGTGTGCAGAGGGAGTTTGCAATCCGACGAACCCTAATGCAAATCCATCTGGATGCTATGTGGCTCCTTGTGTGTTGAGCAACCCGAGATGGAGCAAGACTAATGCTGTTGAAGGAGAGCAAGTTGAACTGATTGTTGGCGGGCAAAATTGCGATGGAAAAGATGTTAAGTTTGATGTGTTTGAAGATGATTTAAGAAATGACGATCCTGCATTGCAGAATCCTCGAAATGGAATATTTGTAAATGGGGAAGCAAGAACAACATGGATTAGTGAATATTCCCAAGATACCGATGATGAAGCAGGCATTATTGGGCAGATACTTGGAAATCCTGATCCAGATCCGGAATATTATTTTGTTTCAAGCTTATCCTTGGATACTAATAATAAGATTGAGAGCGGAAAAGGAAATGAGCTACTTTCAGTTGTTAGAAGACCTCAAATTGTTTATCCAGAAATAAAAGTTGAATATCCTGAAAATAGAACTTATAAAAATATGCCTACTCCAATATTATTCAGGATTATTGGGGCTAATAGATGCTGGGTGGAATTTTTGGGGAGAAATATTGATACAGAATGTGTATATAAAGGATTTTTCACGAGCAGTGGAATTACTAATGATTTAGGACAGCTAAGAACTCTGAATCTTCTTGGACCCGGAAATTATTTGGTAAATATATCTGCTTCAAATGCTAATGGAGTTGTTAAAGAAAGCAGAAACTTTACGGTTGAATTTTCAAGAACTTTCTTAGTTGTATATGAAAAGTTCAGGGGAAGGGGGAGAACAACACAGCTTGATAATCTCGATGATAATAATTTGAGAGGGGTTGCTCTAACTCTTGATGATGGAGTAGATGGAAGAGTTGAATATTCATCCTCTCTTGATATTACAAGAAATGCTGACAGTGTAAGCAAAATTATTGATTTAGATTCCAATATCAACATAGAACAGAAAAGAATTGAGATAAATTCAACAGCTCTTAGTGAATTTAACAATAGAGCAAGGATCACTTTCTATAATGTAACATTTGCAAATCCAAGAATATTGAAAGATGGATTTGTATGTGATAGCTGTACAAGAGTTAGTTATCAAGATGGTGTTTTGGTTTATGAAGTTCTTGGATTTTCTACTTATACAATTGAAGAGACTCCAACTATTCCGATATCTGGAACGCCCCCTTCCGGAGGAGGAAGCAATGGAGGCAGCAGCTCTGGAGCTGGTTCTGGAGGTGGAGGAAGTTCAGGCGGAGGAGGAAGCTTTGTACCTCGTCCGAGAAATGCAAGCATTCCAATAGGAAATGCCAGTGAATTGCCTGAGCAAAAGCAGCTAGAAGAAAAAACTCCAGAGGAGCAGAAAAAGCCCCAAGAAAAAATAAGCGAAAGGAGTGGATTTTATATAATTGTGTTTATCATATTAGCTGGAGTTTTGGCATTTTCTTTGTCTGTTATTATATATTTAATAAGAAAATATAGAGCGGAAAGAAAGAAAGAAATATTTTTTAATTCTATACAAAACAACAATAGTTATTTAAGTCAATAAGTTCTATGTAAAGATTGCTATCTTGAGCATACAAAAGGTTTTTAATTGCTTTTGATTTATTAAAGGGAGTAAGAATAAGAGGTATTGCTTTGTATGAAAACGAAAAGAAATATAATAAGGTCTGTTGATGGTGAAGGGAAGAATCATTTTAGGGTTGCTATCTTTGGAAGTGCTAGAATAAGGAAGAGTGATAAACTGTATAAGGAGATTTATCAAATTGCGAGAATGCTTGGAGAGGAAGGAATTGATGTTGTTACGGGAGGAGGTCCTGGATTGATGGAAGCGGCTAACTCAGGGCATAAATCAGGAAGCAAGAAGAGCAAGGCACATTCTATCGGATTGGGAATTATACTGCCTAAAGCGCAGAAATATAACACAAGTACAGACTATCAGAAGACTTTTAACAGGTTTACTAATAGACTGGATAAATTTACCTTGCTAAGCAACGCTGTTGTTGTTGCTCCCGGCGGAGTGGGGACGATGCTTGAATTTTTCTATACGTGGCAGTTGGTTCAGGTTAAAAAGATTTCAAGCATACCTATTATTTTACTTGGAACGCAGTGGGAGGAGCTTATTGAGTGGCTTGAAAAGTGGCCTTTGAAAAATAAGTATTTTACTAAAGAAGATCTGCATTCGCTTTTCCTTGCTAAAGATTCAAAGGAAGCGATGAAGGTTATTGACAGGGCTTACTGCGAGTTTAAGACGGGGAATGTTGAGTTTTGCAAGAATTATAAGGGATATAGGATTGCTTGATTATCTTGCTATTTCTCTAACATCCTGTGTGCCTGCTAGAATACTTAAATCTGAAAGTAATTTTCTTAGAGAAGGTGTTGCTGCAACTGTTACTAATCCGCCAGTTTTATTCTGTCTTAAAAAAAGATGATACTCATCATTTTCTTTAGGCTTGTATGCCATTCTCCATCCATTTTTAACATCACTATAATAAAAATATTTTTTATGTCAAGATACTACTCCACATCTCAAGAATGCTGGCATTTGCATTTTTGACGATCATCAAGAACTGAAAGTTCTTGAGACTTTTGTGTGGAGTAGTATCTTGAGCATCAAAAAGACTAGGAAAGATTTATATACACTAAGTTACTTGGTGAACTAGGTAGAAAAATGACTCAAAAAACAATTAAAATAAGCGAGGAGAATTATCGCTGGCTTTTGAATGTTGCAGCAGAAGTGCAGAAAAATAGCGGAGCCAGAGCCTCTTTTGATAAAGCCATAGATGAATTAAAGACTAAAAATAAAGGCAGTAATTCTATTATGGATTTAGCTGGAGCATGGGAAGGTATGACTGACAAAGAAGCAAGCGCAGTATTAGATAAGATTTACAAGGAAAGAAAAATATCTTCAAGGAGATTATAGCATGGTTTGCTTGGATACTGATGTAATTATAAATTTCTTAAGAAATAGAAACGAAAGTGTGCTTCTTATACAACAAATAATAGAAGCGGGAGATATTTTAACTACTACAAATATCAATACCTTTGAACTTTGGAAGGGAATTCATAAATCTTACGAGAAGGAAAAATCTTTGAATGAATTTTTATTGAAAATAAAAACTCTGCCTTTTGAAGATAAAGCTTCAAAGAAAGCTGCAGAAATATTTGAGTTTTTAAAAGAAAAAGGTAAGATGGTTGATGAATTAGATGTTATGATAGGAGCTATTTCAATTCTCAATAATGAAAAAATTTTAACTTTTAATAAGAAGCATTTTGAAAAAATTCCAGACATTAGATTTTTTAATTGATTATCAAAACATATAAATATTAACTTTGGCTTTTTGGCAGGGTAATAAAGAGGGCAAAATGAGAATATACATAGGAGGAGACCATGCGGGCTTTAAGCTTAAAGAAAAGGTAAAGTGGTTTTTGCTTAAAGAAGGACATGTAGTTGAGGATGTTGGTCCATTTTCTTATAATAAAGATGATGATTATCCTAATTATGCTTTTTCTTTAGCAGAGAAGGTTGGAAAGGATAAAGATAGTTTTGGGATTGTAATTGCTGGAAGCGGTATTGGAGAGTGTATTTGTGCTAATAAGGTTAGGGGAATTAGAGCTGTGATGTATCATGGGGGAAGAACGAAGATATTAGACACTGCTAGAGAACATGATGATGCTAATGTTTTATGTTTCGGCTCATGGTTTGTGGGAGAGAAAGAGGCTAAAGAGGGTATCAGGGTTTTTCTGAAGACAAAGTTTAGCGATGCTGTCAGGCATAAGAGGAGATTGGGGAAGATAAAGAAATTTGAAGAGAGACATTGGAAGAGATAGCTAGACATTAATGATATTAGAGTTTGAATTTTTATAAATGGGTTTCTTCAATAAAGAATACGTGCAAGACAGCAAAAAGGCTTAAGTTTAAATGTTCTATTTAATTATACTAAATATGAGAGAAGTAATACCAACTGTTTTTGCAATGAACAAGAAGGAATTTGATGAACGCCTTGCTAAATTAGTTAAGATTTCCAAGAAGATACAAATTGATTTTATGGATGGCGATTTTGTTAGTTCGGAAGGGGTAAGGCTTTAGGATATTCCTAATTTGAGGAAGTATAAATGCGACTTTGAGGCGCATTTGATGGTTGATAATCCAGAGGAGTGGTTTGAGGAGCTTAAAGAAAAGGGATTTAAGAAAGTCCTATTTCATTATGAATCTGTAAGGAATTTTGAGAATATTTCAAGGATTTTTTTTGAAATAAAAAATAAGAGAATGGAGCCGTGGATTGTTTTTAATCCTGAAACCTCTTTTCAGGAAGCTGTAAGAGTTGCGAGTGAAATATACGGCTTTGAAGGTATTATGTTCATGGGCGTTCGTCCTGGAATGGAAGGACAGGAGATAGAGGTTAATATATATAGGAAGATTATTAATTTTAAGAGGGCTTTTCCTAAAGTTAAAGTGCAGATTGACGGAGGAGTTAACTTGGAAAGCATTGAAAAATTGAAGGATGCAGGGGCTGATATTGTTAATACAGGGAGCTTTGTTTCTAATGCGAAGAATCCAAAGGAAGCGCTTGAGATTTTAAGGAAAAAGTTTAGTTGAATCTTCAGGTGAATAAGGGTTTATCTCAAAAAGAATAGTATTTCATTTATTAGCTTTTTTATTATCTTTAAGACTTCCTCTGCTTCCTTGATTGAAATTTCTTTTCCATAATAATTAATGTTATTTCTTATTTTTCTAATTTCATCAAACTCATCTCCTTTTGTTGATTCATTTAGTATTTCTTTTAAGAAGCAAGTATAACATTCATGATTGTATATTTTATATCCTTTTTTAATAGCCAAAGCTTCTAATGTTTCTCTTAAAGAGTCATAAGCAAGAGATATTTTAGAACTTGATGTAGATTCATCAAGACTTAATTTTTCTTCTGATTTAAGCTTGTTATTACTTGTTTTCATGAGAGATTGAATTAGATCTAAATCTACCTTTATTTCTTTAGCTATTTTCTTTTTTATGCAATCTTTCCAATCCATTATAATTTTATCCTGCCATTTAATATATAGCCATTAAGAATGTTATTTTTGAGCTCTTGATTTTTAATATCTTTTAATGAATTAAATAATATAAACTGCAGCTTTCTTTTAATTTTTTTCTCAAAAATCTCTAAATTTATTTCTCTTTTGTGAGCCATTACACATATATCTATGTCAGAGTCTATTTTAGCTTCGGCTTTGGCTAAAGAGCCAAATAATATTATAGTTGGATTTGATAGTTGTTTATTTAGATATTCTATAGCTTCTGCAAGCCTGTTTCTCCAGTACATTCTTGATAAATCAATAAAGTTTTTGTTATTTTTGTTTGCGTAATAAAATATATAGTTTTTATCTTTCTCTGATATTAACAGCCCAAGATTGGCGTATTTTAATAATAATTTTGAAGCTGTTGGAGGGGAAATATTATTCATACGCGAGTACTCTCTAACATTGATTCTTCTATAGCAGTCTTCAAAAAATGGCTTCAGGTTGTTAATAATATTTAACATATGTTAATAATATTTAACATTAGTTTATAAATCTTTCTCTTTTATTGTTCTTTTCTTCTGAGATAATGTTTTTATACATTGATTTCTATTGTTTTTCGTGATAGAAAAGAGGTATTGTAAATGAGATATAGATTGAAGGTTTTATTAGTTTTATTAGGGGTTTTTGCGTGGATTTTATTGATTGGGGGAGTTGAGGCTGGATTTTGTGGTTATGCTACTTATCATCAATCTCGCTGCATGGAGTTCAATAACCTGCTAGGGGCTGTAGATTGGTGCAAAAATATTTATGGAGAATGCAGCATTTATAGCAATTGTGATTGTGTTGGTGAAATTGCAGGATATAGTGGGATTAGTCCAGAGATTGTACAATGCAGATATGATGAATATCGTTCTGGAGGGAGAGATGTTAATACTATTGATGATTTTTATAGTACTGTTAAGGGAAAATATAACCCTCAATCTACTAGCGGCGGTGGACTTGATTCAATTGTAAATAATTATGACTGGTGCGGGTTTGCTTCGGATTCCTGCGTTCTTGGAGAGTTGAGAGAGAGCCATAATTTTGTTGATGATTGTGGAATTCTTACTCAAGAGCAATGCTTGTCTAAAAGTTTTTTTCAAGGAGCAGCTTATAATTATGATAGTCTTGGCAGTACTGATATACCTCATACTCGATATTATCCTAAATGTTCTGTTTGGAATCCTTCTACTATCTTTCAATCTGGTAATAATTTTATCACAAAACCTGCATTCTGCTCTACTACAATTCAACAAAATCAATTAATAGATCCACATGATTCTACAGGAAGATATCTAAAAACCTACACAGAAACTCCTTTGGAAAATGATTTGTATAAAGGAGCTGACATAGATGTAAAATCTACTCTTACTATTTCTGCTAATCCACTTGATTCAAACAAAGCAGATTTAACTTGTGAGATTGATGTAACTTCGGATTGTTTTTACGATTTGTCTAATTTTCATATTGTTGCCGGCATTTTCAAAAAATCTGCTTCTGAATTTTCTGTTCCTTATGAAAGTGAGATTCATGATGCTTCTGCTTTTGTCGGGGATCCAGAGCCAGTTTTTAATGATGGTGGAAGTTATCAAAGCCCTTCCCATTTAATTATTAAAAGGACTGTCGATGCTAATGAAGGAGAATATTACTGCGGATTGGATATAAATTCCCCTGTAAAACCTACTGGATGGTACAGCAATCTTATTTCTCCGAGTGTATACAAGCATGCAGATCTTTATTTTACTAATTATGCATCTAATCCTTTCTGGTTAGAAAATTATAATAGCGTTAGCGGTATAAATATAAATGAAAACGAAAAGTTATATTTTAGCTATCCATCTTCGTCAGCTTTAACATGCAGTTTTTCCGATGCTAATCAAGCTTGGCCAAATGCAAGAGATAGGCTTAACTTCAATATTTATGTTGAGAATTCTTTAGGTGATAAGATAATTGATTTTGGTAATTTTGTATGTACAAGAGCCGGGTCTTGCAGCAGTGGTTCAAGTGTTGAAGCGAGGAATACTCTTTTTTCTTATATTGATTCTGAAGCTTATGATGGAAATGGATTCAGATGTGTTGCTGCTTCGTCAGAAGGATTTTTCTCAAAAACTCCTGTTGTTTATCCTACTAGAGGAAACTTAAAGAATCCAGAATTTTATGGTGCAATAAATTTGAACACAGAGCAAGAAGCAAAAAAGAAAACTATAGTCATAATGCCTTCAGATCCTACTAAAGATTGGAGAGAGATATTACAAGCAAATGCTGCTAGTGTTTGGAATAAAGGGAATTTACACAATCTTTATAGAGTTTCATGTGATGAAGTTAATGAGAGGGAGACAGATTTATGCAAGGAAATGTATAAAGATATAGAATGGTGCAATGAGATATCTGAAGGAAAATGTGCATACCCTTTTGTTCCTGTTCATGCGGAAGATGATGCTATATTATGGAATGAACCACCCGATAACGAGGGCTCTATTTCTTTAAGTAGTTATGCCGATGATATTAAGCCGGAGAGAATTGTTTGTATTAATATTGATGATACAAACGATAGATGCCAAAAAGTATTTAATTTACTTCCCCCGGAAATAGAGAAAGTAAAATATAACAGAAATTGGCAAAAAGAAGCATGGAAAGATATGAGCTTGGTTGTTCTTGTTGATTATAATGATTATAAGGCCGGATTGGTTGGGACGCAGATTGCTTCTATCATGGGTGCGCCGATATTTTTTGTTGGAGAAGATAATATTGCTTCGTTAGAAGATGATTTGCATGGGAAATTGATGATTGTTGTTGGGGATATTTCATGTACTGATTGTTTGAATACATTAAAGGAGAGAAATAAGGTATTGAAATATAATACTGTAAATAAACAGATTGAACTTCCTTTGGTAAATACAGAGGGTGTTGAGGAGGATGTGCTGACAACATTTGCTTCTTTGGATGAAGCAGATACTTTTATTGATAAATTTATTCCTGCTCAAGGAACAACTGATTACAGAACAATAGTAATAAATCCATCTGATATTAAACCTGAATACTGCGAAACATTGAATATTGGAGGTGTTGATTATGACAGCATGTATTGCGGGATGTCTGTGCTTGCTCCATACATTGCATCTGCGACTGATGCAAAGATTGAATTTGTTGAGACGGCGGGGCCGGCACATGGAGTTAAAGAAGCCATTGTAGCCGAAACAGCATACAATCGCGCTTTGGATAATCTGAACCTTGATAACCTAGATTTCACACAGGTTGATACAGCTTATAATAATTTAAAGGAAATTGATAATGATAATAATGAAATAGTTAAAGATATATCGCAGAGCATTAAAGAAGATATTATGCCTGTTCCGGGACAGAAGGTTTTATTGCTTGCTGAAAATAAAGCAATTCCTTATGGGAGAAGAAATTTGTTGGGAATTAATGATGGTACTCTCTTAGACACTTCTGATTATGTTTATTGTGATTTGGATCAGAATGGATTTTATAATGATGAACTGCGAAAAGATTGCTTAGTAAGCAGGTTGAGCAAAAGAAGCGCGAGCAGTGTAGCTATTGCAGCTAATTTCAAAATATTTAATGATGATAATGTGTGTTATTATGATAATCGGATATGTCCGGTGAAAACATATACTGGAGGGGAAATATGATTAATTTATTTACTATAAAGAATTATGATACAATAAAAGATATTAGATTATTAAATTATTTTATTATAAATAAGATGTTATTAAAATCATCATTTAACAATGTAGCTAATTTAGATACTATTGAAGGATTATTAAATATTAATTATTATGGTAATGAGGTGATAATATGAGAAAGAGTTTGGTTTTTACTTTCAGCTTGATAATTATTTTTCTCATGGTTTCTTCGGTTGTTGCTGAACCTTTTATATTAAATGAAAATAATAGGTATAAGAAAAAATCTGTTGTTTCTGGGTTTTCTATATTTCATGGGAGCGAAAATACTGATTGGGGCTCTCCACTTTGCAATGGAAGAACAGCCAATTCTGATTTTAAAGCGCCTATTAGCTATTTAAAAGTAAAAATGAATGATCTTGATAGTCCGGTTGGATTTCCTATAGATGTAATGCCTGCAAATAGTGCCGGCTCTATCTTAGAACATGGAGGAACTAACTTGGCTAAGCCTTTTAGGAATAGTTTTTCCTATGAAAGGTTTCTTGCTAATAGCGATGAAATGGGATTTGGAGCCCCCCCAAATTTAATAAGCTGTGCTCTGGAAAATTTTGGATATGATGAAAAGAAAAAGATGTATGCAGTGTCATTGTACTATAACAATATGGCTATGGCTCTTTATAATATGATTTCGGCTATGGAGAGCATTGCAGCGATTGATAATTATTTGGGAAATCCTGCTTTGCATGACGTTGGAATAAGTGATGGAGAATATTTACCACCGAATGAGCTGGTGCTTACTAAAAATCCTTTTTATACCAGGCTTGTTTCTGAAAAACAACATATAATTGATAACTCTCCTAGTCCAGCCCAACTTTCTGCTCTTAGAGAAAAGATTAATGATGATACATCTCAATTTTTTGTAAAAGAGCCCCAGCCTGGAGAAGAGGGAGTAACTGTTATGGCTGGTATGGAAGCAGAAAGAAGAACAGCAGAAGCTAGAGCTCAATATTATGAACCTTTCTTGGGAATTATTACTGGAGATAAATCACAAAGTAAGGCAGATTATTATAGTGCAGAAGCAAAAAAATATGAAGCAAAAATACGCTCGGTGAAAGCAATTAATGCCCCCTGGACATTTGGAAGCAAATTTAATGAGATTTATCAGCCAACAAAAACATTTAGTGTTGAGTTTGAAAATCCATCTAATCCTTTGTCTGCAACTCTTCCTAAATATAAAGTTGAATATCCTGGGCAGGCTTTATTTGAGCAAGCAACGAGAGAACAATTAATCATAAATAGGCAGAAAATTGTTGATACATTTAATGAATTACAAATTTTAATAATTAAAATGAATAATGAAAATTTTGATGGGTCTGCTTTAAACATGTACATAAAGAGCGCTTTAGATACTAAAAAGGTTTCTCCATATCCTAGATTTGATCCAAGTAATAGAGATGAAACTGAAAAATTAAAAGCAAGCACTGCTAATTATCTTTTAGGTCTTAGTGGAGGTATTGAAAATTATTATGATGCTTATGAAGATGGATTCTGGGAGGATGTTAATTCTCCGAGAAGTCAGATGATGATGGTTGGAGTTATGATTTTAACAGGTTTTATTACAGGACCATTTTCTTCTGCAACCGCTTTATTGAGGGGCGCCGGTGTTGGAGCAAGAGCCGGAGAGTATGGGTGGAAGATTTATCTTGGTCTAGCAGCTATAGGAGCAGATATAGCAATAACTTATCCAAGTGTAAAGAATGCTATAGATTCATGTGATGAGGCGTTTACACGTCCGTTGGAGATTAATGATGATGAGGAACTTAAGAATATTGTTACTGAATTTGGACCTTCTGTTTACACAGATTATAAGGCTTGTCTCACTTCTGAAATTTTAGCAGGCATTAATATAGCTCTTTTAATTATACCGGATGTTATTTTTAATTGGAAAAATAAAGGGTTGAATGCGGATAACATTCCTCCAGGGCCAATTCCTATATCGAGCGCCGATTATCCTGTAAAAGCCTCACAACTTTCACTGCAGTATATTGATGGAAGTATTGCCGCCGCCCAGAGAAGAGCACAGAAGGTTTATATTTCAGCTCCTAACTATTATCAGTTAGAGAAGGCAATTAAAGATGGTGGAAGCAATGAACTTAAACTCACATTAAATAATGAAGTTGTAAAAGATGCAGAGATTTTTTTAAATGAATATCATAATATGAAGAATGGCTTGCATTATGATATAGTCACTTTTGATGAAGATGGAATAGTCGGGCTGAAGAAAATTGTTTTTAAGGATAGCGGTGTTGAATTTGCACAGTTAAAGCCGTATGAGAGAGTTGCAAGGTATTTGAGCAGGTCAAAGGATATAAATGGAAATATTGTTCCACAGGAGCTTATTTTTAATCCATATGAAATGGCTTATGGTAGTGCAAGCACAAAGGGATTTTATAAAAAACCTTCTTCAAATGGGGCTGGTGGAATTTATATAGGATTAGATGATTTGGCTGATCCTATTCATTATCAAGAAGGTAAATTATCTGGTACATTAAGGGAAGAATTACAGCATTGGGCATTGAAGCAGGCAGATATAAAGGGAAAAAATATTCCAATACATAAAGTTTTTATTTCTAAATATGGGGGAGTTATAGATTCTTCACATCCTTACGCCCGCATTTTAAGGGATGCAAGCGGCGATCATGTCAGGTTATCTTTTAATGCAGAGGAAGTAATAACCAATTGGGATGGGTATCAACTTTCAAGAGCAGAACTTAAAGAAGTTCAAGAACTTGTTCAGCAAGCAATTAGTTCTGGTAATTATGATAATGTTTTTAGGTTATTAGAGGATACCCAAAATGCGTATGATTACCTTAAAGTTAAATTTGATATTATTCAAATGGGAACAAATGATATATTTGAATCAACAGCTAAGGCGTTAGATGGAGATGGAACAGTATTTCACGGCTTAAATGATTTTTCTTCTTCATCAAGCTCATTGGAGAGAACTTCTATAGACCCACGCTTGTTAACAGCCATTGGTGATGCAAATGCTGATCCTACCACAAGCGCTTTGAAACTAAGCTCTTCTTCTGATTCAAATATATATTTTTATATAACTGAGGATTTAGGAAGCAATGCGGACGGGGTAGCAGTAATTTACCATATGCCTCAGGAAAATTTGAATCTGCGATTTGATGAAATTAATGATATAGAATTTATAAATAAAATTAAAAGTATTAACTATGACGGAGGGGCGATTACAGATTCTGACAGAGATTATCTGCTTGGTTTTGTAAATGATAAAATTAAAAATTATTTAGTAGAGAATAAAAATTTTGCAGAAACACTTGGTCAAAATTTAGCTGAATTAACTGATAGTCAAAATATTATAGGATTGATGAATAATGTTTTTGAATCTGGTCAAAAGGTAGGAGTGGCATATGAAGAGGCAGCAACAAAAGGAAATAAACCATTGAACAAGGCACTTGTCAAGCTTAGGGATGATATTGATAAACTTTATAAAAATTCTGATATAAACTCTATTAGACCAAGTTCGTCTGTCAGAGATTGGATTATGGCTGATAATCCTAGGAAGTCCTTGCCCATACTTAAAGATAGTGGATTAGCTGAAGGAAATACGCTTTTAGATGAAAGATTTGAGGCTCCAAGAAGTAATATCTTATTTCATCCTGAAAAATTAGTTTTTGATGAGAATAATGTTCCTCATCTATCTACTTATTTCCATAAGGACAATCTTCTTGATTCTACGCTTTTCCCTGGACTAGAACGAGAAATATTAACTAATGTTGAAGTTAATATGAAAGCAGATTTGGAAGCTTTGGTGAGGGATGAGACAATAGATGTTTATGGGTTTCCTAAAACTGTTCAACAATGGGCGCAAGATGACCCGGTATCTTTTAAGGAATTTGCTAAGAAGCATCCGCAAGAAACAGGATTGTGGATGCATGGAGATGATTATAGTTATGATGCGCTGGCAGAGGATATAGTAGATGGAAATATAGAGGTTTCGGTATCGCGAGGACTTGATGGAAAGGTTAAAGGTGTTTTAATGCCTGCGAAATCTCAGTTTGCACAACAAATGGGAGGATCTGATGCTTTTGAATTAAGCGGGCTTGCAAGGCAGCAAACAAGTCTTACTGAGTTAAATCTTGGAATACATGATACTTTAGTAAACTTTAGAGAGCAACATGATGGTTTAATACATGATGGAGTGTTGAGACCAAGTATTAATAATATTTATTTTAGAGTAAATCCAAGACATTTAAGATCTTATTATAAATATCTGTCACGTGTGCAATCAGGAGAGAACGTTCCTATAAGGCTATTGAATTTTGATCCCAATATTAAAGATGAGTTTACTGGATTTGCATATAAATTTAGAGAAGGGTCTGTTCCTCCAGGATTGGAAGAATATATTCCTATGAAAGGGCGGATACATGGGGTTCAGTTTTATGATGGTACTGATGGTATACATCCTAATGATGGTATAAAATTATTTAATGGCGCTGCAGAAATTACTGATATAGATACTGCAATTAAAATTCTTGAGAGGAATTTAAAGATATCCGGGGCTTTGCCTAAACTAAAACCATAATGAGCTGATTTTATTATGATATTTGCTTTTTTAACTTTCTCATTAACAAAAAATAATGTCTTTTAATTAGTTATAGCCTGCAAATCTTTTTATTTCTGGTAGATTTAAAGTATTTAAAAATATGTGATTAATAGTCTTTAATATGTCAGGATTTTTTTCTTTCTCACGAACTAAAGCAGGGAGTTTACGAAAAAACAATGCTTTTGAATTGCAGGTAATATTTGACAAGAGTTTTATTATTAATTATCGTAGTTATTATATAATAATTGTGGCTATTTTTGGTGCTAAAAGTTAGCAATCACCTAAAATTTTTTCTAATATTTTTACCAGCACTATTTATTTTTGTAAGTTCTGTCTATTTCTATAATTGAATACCATAATAAGTTTGAAACCATCTGCAGAGTTTCTTGTGAAAGATGTTCAGATTTATCTGTTTCTTGATGATATTGCCCGAATACTGGTGATTTTTTTAAAATTCTCCAGCATTCTTCCTCCGGGTTTTTGCCTTGAAGGGCTGCAAAATATTGGGGTGCTAAAGATAAATCGCTCTGTGTTATTGCAGTAATAGTAAAGGAATCTTCTAAACCGGCTTTTCTAAAACTTAAATGGTCTGCTGCATTTGTAACTATCATTGGAAATCTGTGTGTTTCTATTTTTTGTTCTTCTGCTTTTGATTCTAAGGTTCTTAACAGAGGAGTGTTTTGCTCATTATCAAGTGACCAGAGAGCTAATTTATCTCCAGAGCCGACTAATTCCATGTTATATAATCCCAGCAAATCCCACAATCCTTTTTCCTTAATATAAGCTCTTGAACCGAGAAGATTATTTTCCTCCTCGTCAAAGAAGAAGCCTCTTATTCCGATGTTTCTTAATGGATTATGTTTTGTTCTTCTAAGAATATCCAAAGTTACAGCTATAGCTGAAGCATTATCGTTTGCTCCCGGAGTTTTTTGAACAGCATCATAGTGGCTCCCTATTCCAATAAAAGGAGCATTTCCCAAAGACGCGAATATATTTTTTCCCGTTGAATACTTTTGGCTTTCAAATGGTATATTGAGAGTGTCCAATAAAAATTCAATTTCTTTTTTTCTTCCTTTCTTATTGTCTTTATGTTTTTCAATAAGCTGTATAATTTTAATCAGAGGAGTCTCATCAATAGGTATTCTGTGATTCATGGTTGGTTGTTTTTATTATTAGAATATTATTTAATTATTTATTTTTAACTTCTAAAATTCTGATGCATTCTCCTAGACCAATCATATCATCTTTCATGTCTGAATCAAGATGAATATCATCTCTGTCAAAAACCCAGAATCCGTTTTCTCCTATTCCTGACAAATTAACAGGAATTGAATCTGGTAAGATTTTTCTTCTGCTTGCTCTTTGAGAGATGAAAGCATATTCTCTTTCAAATGGGTCTTGAGAAGTTAGATTTGCAAGGCTAAAGTGAGTGTATTGGCTATCATCTCTTGGAATT
>OBEQ010241346.1_pt1 | contig 31562 bp, 36 predicted proteins | sample 1670901 | NCBI WGS metagenome assembly OBEQ01 (sample SAMEA104232315, study PRJEB22302) | groundwater metagenome | biome: forest; feature: aquifer; material: groundwater | place: USA | collected 2011-08-07 | depth 5.4 m | reverse complement strand
TTTTCGTGCACCACCCAGTGCGAGCCCTCGGAGATGCGCAGCAGCTTCAAGTTGGGCACGAAGCGCTCGAGTCCTTCGAGGTTGCCGTTCAGCAGGTAGATGTCGCGCTCGCCCCAGATCACCAGCGTGGGCACCTTCACGGTGAGTGCGGCGAGCTCCGCGGGTGTTTTTGCGCGCGAGATTGCGATAAGCTTTCTTCAGATCATCTGCAGATGCGTTTTTGGAAACGCCAAGAACTTCGTAGTAATCTTTGTTCGTAGCCATTTAGTTGACATTATTCCTTAACAACTTCGCCTTCTTCTACTTTGCCTGGGTCGGTTTTTTGTCCGTCTGATTGATTGTCGGCTGATGGATTTTCTTCTGTTTGACCATTCGATTTTTGATCATCTGTACTTTTGTACATTGACTCGCCTATTTTGGAAAGGACGGCAGAAAGTTCTTCGATTTTGGTTTTAACTTCGTCAATCGGACCGCTTGATGCTATGTCTTTAAGGGCTTTAATTTTTTCTTCGACTTCACCTTTTACTTCTGCCGGGGCTTTGTCGCCTGCGTCTTTTAGTGCTTTTTCTGACTGATAAATAAGAGAATCCGCTTTGTTTCTGGTTTCTATTTCATCTTTTTTGGCTTCATCTTCTTTGGCATTTTCTTCGGCTTCCTTGGTCATTCGCTTAATCTCTTCGTCGGTTAAGCCGGTTGAACCTGTGATTTTTATTGACTGCTCTTTACCCGTTGCTTTGTCTTTGGCTTTGACGTTTAAGATTCCGGAAGCATCAAGGTCAAAAGTGACTTCTATTTGCGGAACACCGCGAGGTGCCGGTGGAATGCCGTCTAGAATAAAGCGGCCGAGTGATTTATTGTCTGCAGCCATGGGCCTTTCACCCTGCAAAACATTAATTTCGACAGACGTTTGGTTATCGGCGGCAGTTGAAAAAGTTTCCGATTTTGATGTCGGGACAGTTGTGTTTCTGGCGATAAGTGGAGTGGAGACTGAACCTAAAGTTTCGATTCCCAAAGTAAGCGGCGTAACATCTAAAAGCACCATTTCTTTCATTTCGCCGGTTAGAACTGCACCCTGGACTGCGGCTCCAATTGCGACAACTTCGTCCGGATTTAAACCCTTGTGAGGTTCGCGGCCAAAAAATTCTTGAACTTTCTGGATTACCAAAGGCATTCTGGTCATACCGCCAACCAGAACTACTTCGTCAATGCTTTTTATATCGACTTTGGCATCTTTTAGACATGCTTTGGCAGGTCCCAATGTTTTTTCGACTAATTCACCGACAATGGATTCCAGTTTGGCGCGGGAAAGTTTAAGTTGTAAATGCTTTGGACCGGTGTTATCTGCCGTCAAATATGGAATAGATATTTCTGTTTCGGTTGTACTTGAAAGTTCGATTTTGGCTTTTTCGGCAGCATCTCTTAACCTTTGAAGAGCTTGTCTGTCTTTTTCAACATCAACACCAGATTCTTTTTTGAATTCTGCGGCCAGATATTCGACGATTTTAGAGTCGAAATCGTCTCCACCCAAATGAGTGTCACCATTAGTTGCTTTAACTTCGAAAACTCCTTCGCCAAGTTCTAGAATGGAAATATCAAAAGTTCCGCCGCCAAGATCGTAAACGGCGATTGTGTGACCATGTGATTTGTCTAAACCGTAGGCAAGTGCGGCTGCAGTTGGTTCGTTTATGATGCGCTCGACCTGTAGACCTGCAATTTCTCCTGCTTGTTTGGTTGCCTGTCTTTGAGAATCGTCAAAATAGGCAGGAACTGTGATGACTGCCTTTTCGACTTTTTCTCCCAAATAGGCTTCGGCATCGGTTTTGATTTTTGAAAGTATCATGGCAGAAATTTCCTGCGGCGTGTAATCTTTGCCTTCAACATTGACAACTGCCATTCCTTCGCGGCCGCTTTTTACTTCATACGGAAGCCATTTAATATCTTTTTGAACTTCCGGATCTTTGAATTTGCGGCCCATTAAACGTTTTACGGAAAAAATTGTGGTTTTAGGGTTTACGATCATTTGACGTTTGGCAACGTCACCGACAATGTGTTTGGTCGGGTCGACAACGGACGGGATTATGTTGCGGCCTTCGGCGCTGTGAATGACTTTTGGCTTACCGGCCTCGACGACGGCTACTACAGAATTTGTGGTTCCTAAATCTATACCAATGACCTTACTCATATTAATTTACCTCCTGGTTTTGGACGCTGGGCTCTGCGTCCTGACTATTTTCCTGAATCTGACCTGACTGATTTTTAACAACCGTTACTTTAGCCGGTCTTATTACCCTATCTCCCATTTTATAACCTTTAGCAATAACTTTGACAATTTCGCCGTCTTTATCGCCTTCGGCCGTTTCGATTGCCTCGTGCAAGTTTGGATCAAACTGACTGCCTTCTGTGTCGATCTCAATTACACCTTCTGATGTTAAAACATCGTTGAATTGTCTAATGACAAGCTCGAGTCCCTGGTTATTTAAATGTTTTTGGGCGTTTTCCAAGTTATCCAAAATCGGCAAAAACTTTTCAATTAGAACAATTGTTGAAAGTTCGCCCAAAAGTCTGCGTTCTGCTTCGATTCGGCGCTCTAAGTTTTGGTAGTCTGCCAAAGTTCTTTTTAGCTGCATTTCCAGCTCTTGTTCTCTTTTTGCGATATTATCCTGGTTTGTTTTGGTTTTTTTAATTTTTTGCATGTTTTAAAGTCCTTCTATACCTGATAGCAAATGAGAAAAATATTTAACAGTTGGAATTATAACCGGATAATTAAGCCTGGACGGACCAATTACACCCACGACTCCGTTATGGTTAGGCATTTGGTAACGTGTAACTACAAAACCACAGGTTGCCAAAAGCGGAAAGCCTAGCTCTTCACCAAAGAGAATACGAATTTGGTCTTCTAGATGAATGCTATTTATAAGCTGGGCCATCATTTCTGCCCTGTCGATCATTGAAAGAACGGCCTTGGTTATGTCGATATCATAAAATTCGGGCATATCTAACATATTGGCCATGCCGGAGGCATAAATGTCGCCGTCTTCGTCGGTTGCGATAGCAAGAGAGCGTGTTTGGTCTGCAAGAGCACGGGTTGCGTGGCGCATAAGCTTATCGAATCCTTCGTTGCCGTCTTTTAATTCTTCTTTTATGGTCACTTCGTCTTTCAGGGAAAGTGACTTTTCTTCCATTAACTGGTCGACGTAAAATTTCATGCCCACAGAAGTGGGAATACGGCCTGCAGAAGTATAAGGTTGTTTTAAGTAACCCATGGTCGTTAATTTAACCATTTCGTTGCGGATTGTAGCCGGAGAGACTCCGAGTGAAGCCTCTTTTTCTATGGTTTCAGAACCGATAGGTTCGGCGCTGTCTATGTACTTTTCAATAATTGCGCGAAGCAGATTTTTTTGTCTTTCACTAAGGTCAATCATCGGAATTAGCAATAGATTACCATGAGTGCTAATCGTTGTCAAGAGCGAATCTTCGAGCTCGAAGATCACCCTAAAATCGCAGCATGAGATGTGCATGAATAATACTGAAAAGTCGAATACTAAGATTAGGAGGGTCAAGCCCTGTTTCTGTGAGCTGAATAGGGTCAAAAACCGCTTGCTCAGCGGTAATTTTTGTAATTTGGAGGATAGTTGCGGTTTGGAATGTTCTGCATATATGGTGCTTTATTTCTAAAATCCTCTGGTTTGGTTTCTGTGCGATGCATTTTCCACTGTGAAAAGACAAGAATCGTGCCTACTATTATTAAAAAGATCTTGATAGTCTGGTGGTTCATGTTTATTTTAAAACTCGGATATTTATCGGAAATGCCGGCAAAATAGGCCAATTCACTCATGCTCAGACGAACGGCATCGGTAGTTAGTTCATACGTGCTGTCCGGATATTTGCCATTTAAAAGAACCAGAACTGAGGAGCCGATTGTGCCTATCCGTGCACCGTTTGTGATAACTTGGGTGTAGATTGCAAAAGGAATTATTAAAACGCCACGAACTAAACCACCAAGAATTGGGATTGCGTAAAATGGGCGCGGTGTTTGGGGATAGGTAAATTTGAGATCGAAATCTCCGTTTAACTTTAGATTAAAGCCTGGGTGTTTGTCTGAAAGTCCTGAAAAGAAAAAGGCTGTTTTGGCGATTAAATTAAGTGTTCCGACTGTTATATCGAAACAATAGCGCCAGTATTCTTTATTGAAGAGTACGTAGAAAGAATTGAAGATTTGAAGCACAAATACGTAAAACATTAGGATGGCAACTTCTATAAATACCGGAATGAGAATGATAATTTTGGCAAGTCCGCCAAAAATTGGAAACGCCCAAGCACGGTTCGGGCTTTTAATCTTGGTGATTGAGAGTTGAGGATAAGCCGATTTTTCGGTGTCCATGGCTATGACGTGGATGGCTCAGATTGTGTTTGTCCGTCTCTAACCCTGTCTCTGTCAAGCTTAATTGATACCGGTTTTAATTTCACATCCCTTGGCGTTGGTTTTTCCGATCTTCCGATTCCGAACATTGCCGCAGCTTTCAAAACTGTAGCTCTTATACCACCTTTTTTAGGTTCAATTGTAGGAGCAGTAGTAGTAACAGGAGATTCTGGTAAAACTATGCCTTTTGAAGCTTCGGGGCTACCAATGTCTGCCATAGCCTTAGCATTTCATATATAAATAGTCTTTGTCAAATGAATCAACGGTTTAAACTTTTAATATATTCTTGGACTATTTCATAATGGTCGAAAGCGAATTCTTCCTCTTTAGGTAGATTATCCAGACTAAACCATTTAACCTCGGAAATTTCGTGGGGGTCCGGCTCGCCGACTTGTTCACCAGGCTCAACTGTGTGGATCAGGGCAATGTTTTGTCTGTCATCGCCTTTGCGATGTGGTGTATCGTTAACTTTGAATAATTTGATTACTTTTCCAGAATAGCCTGTTTCTTCTTTCAATTCGCGAAGCGCAGCTTGATCTGCAGTTTCATCGCGGTCAACGTAGCCACCTGGCAAGCCAAATTTGCCGGCTTCGGAAACATTTTCAGAGCGTTTGATTAAAAGGATTTGCCCATCCTTTACCACAATGGAATCTACAACCACATGGCGAAGATTTACTTTGCCGCCATTTTCAAAAGTGCAGGTGATCATATTAGTTGCCAAAATATTCTAACAGATATGTTTTGCCGTTTTTGTGCATGTGCGATTTGTGAAGTGCCAGTTTTGCCTTTGATTTTAGGAAAAAAGTTTCGATCATTTTATAGTCGCTTGGAATAATCTTGGCTTTAAATTTAGCTAATTCTTCTTTAGTAAACCACTTTACTTCTCCTTCGTCTTTTTTTACAGCTTTATCTGTTTTTGATATTGTTTCGCAAACCCACAACATAAATTGGCCATCTACTTTAGATTTGTCATAGAGAATTTCGGAAACAACGCCGCGAATTGCTATAAATTTTACTGCCAGATTTGTTTCTTCCTTTATTTCCCGGACGATTGAATCTTTTGGATGCTCGCCGAGTTCTATCTTGCCGCCAGGCAGACTCCAAAGATTTTTGTATGGCCATTTGATTCTTTTTATAAGAAGAAACTTGTCTTTGTAGATAACCGGACTTAGAGCAATGTTGGTGATTTGATATTTTTTCTTCATTTAAAAGAGCTCCGGATGGATAAACCTGGAAAGAGCAGAAATTACTCCTTGCGTATAGCAATCTATGCGTGTGATTGCGCCATCGGTCATCAAACCAAAATGACCGATGCCTTTTTTGCTATCTTTGGTTTTGAAAATTTCGTTATCAATTAAGCCAACTTCCTCGCCTGCTTTGACTTTTTTGATGATGATTGCTGGTGTTTCCATGCGAATTGAAGAGCCGATTCCTACAACGCCACTTTTGTTAATAATTACAACCCAACCACTATCAAACCAATTACCTTGAAATTCCTGCAGGCCGCCTTCGATGCCAACAGCAAAATCAGCTTTGTTTGCTTTGAGTGCACCTTTGGCGCGATTTGTTGCACCTTTTATGGATTCAGCGTCTGTCATTGGCTGGCTTGAGACACCGGATGGAATCTCTAAACCTACAACTTGCCACTTTTTATTCGGCCAGACTTTTTTAAAAGCTTTTTTTGTTGCTTCAATTTTGACAGGATTTGTAGAACCAATCGCGATTTTCATAAAGTTTACCTAATCATACTTGACAACTAAAGACGTATGTTATACATTAGACATATGATTCGAACTCAAGTTTACCTACCAAAACTACTTTACGACAATATTAGCACTGTTGCTAAAAAAGAGCAAAAAGCAGCTGCGCAAATTGTTCGTGAGCTTTTGGAAGAAGGAATTACTAAAAAAACGAAAAGCGCGAACTCGGGCAAAGCTCTGCTTAAACTATCCAGAATTAAGGCACGAGGACCACGTAATCTTTCTATTAATTTAGATAAATACCTCTACGAGAAATGAAAGCCCTTTCTCCAGTGATTGCTGATTCAAGTGCTCTTGTTTCTCTTGCTTCAGTTACTGATAGTAATCACAGCAGAGCAGTTCTCTATAGTCAGTTTTTAGCAAAAACGAGCCTCCCTGTTATTATTCCCTCTGATGTCATTGCAGAAACAATAAATACTATTGGTAGAAAAGTCGGTCATCAGTGGGCAGTAGAGGTTGGTAATGAGTTGCTTGGATCTCGTGCTTATATAATAGTGGATTCAAATAACGATATGAGAACGGTTGCTTTCGAAAAATTTAAGGACCAAAAGGCGCCTAGCGAACCTCGATTGAAGTCGGCAAAAGCTAGCTTTACTGATTGCGTTGTTATGGCAATAGCGGATTATTATGAAACAAAAGATATTTTTGGCTTCGATGGGATATTTAAAAAGAATGGTTATAATATTCCTATCTGACAGGATTTGTAGAACCAACTGCGATTTTCATTTTAGAACTTTGTCAGAACCTTGCATTTAATGTCAGCAATAGCAATTTTGCAAGACTTGATAACAATAGAATTCACACCATAAATTGTTTCAAAGTAAAGTAGTTCCTCGATTGCCGGGAGTGCTGATGCATCTCCTATAGTGCCAAGTGCGATAACTGATTCGTGTCTGACAGTTGGATCGACGTCATTTACACCAAATTCGATTAACACCGGCACGAACTCTTTTGCTTCGGTTAGACCAAGACCAAAAGCGGCTTCGTGTCTATTTAATTCTGAGCTATCTGTTTGAATAGCTTTTACGAGAAGTTGACGTGCGATTGGTAATGCAGAAACGCCCGTTATTACTTTTGCCCTTACTGCAGAATCAGACGATTCATATAGTTTTACAAGATTTCTGAATTCTTCTTCAACAATTTTTTGCGCTTCTACGCCTTTTGCTTCAAATGTTATTTTTATGCGGTTAACTGCTTGAGTCGCTTTTGCCAGTTCTGGACTTATTTCAAAATTAAATTCTTGCTCGCAAGTCATTTTTAATAATTATATCTTTAGCACTGCAAGAAAAGCTTCCTGTGGAATATCCACTGATCCAAACCGTCGCATTCTTTTTTTACCTTTCTTCTGTTTCTCTAATAATTTATTTTTGCGGGTGACGTCACCGCCGTAGAGTTTGGCGGTAACGTCTTTACGAAAACTGGCTACTGTTTCGCGGGCTATAATTTTGCCGCCGATTGCGGCTTGGATTGGAACCGGGATTTGTTGACGGGGAATTGCGTCTTTTAGTTTTTCTACTAACTTGCGGCCGAATTCTTCGGCGTGATCTGCAGGAATTATTTGTGCGAGGCCCTCGACCGGTTCGTGGTTTACCAAAATGTCTAGTTTGACCAATTTTGCCGGAAGATAATCGGTAATTTCGAAATCAAATGAGGCAAAGCCGGACGTTTGTGTTTTCAGCTGGTCGTAAAAGCCGATTAAAATTTCAATCAGTGGAATTTTTGCTTCAATTTTTTGGGAAGTGCCGAGGTTCTCTAAATTTGTCTGCTCTCCTCTTTTTTCGTAAATTAACTGGGAAATTACTCCATAATATTTTTGCGGTGCAAAAACAGTTACTTTGGCATACGGCTCCTTCATATTTTTGGCAGTTGGATCAAAGTCTGAAGGCTTATTAATTTGTTTACCATCTAGTTCAAAATTGACGGACGGAGATGTAACAATGATATCTAAGTCGTGTTCTCTCTCTAAACGTTCTTGAGTAATTTGGGCATGAAGAAGTCCTAGGAATCCGAGACGGAAACCTTGACCTAAGGAGAGTGACGATTCCTGTACAAAGGTTAGTGACGCGTCATTGAGTTTTAATTTCTCGAGTCCAGTTTTGAGCTTGCCAAGATCATGCGGGTCGGTCGGATAAAAACTTAGAAAAACAACTGGTTTTGCCTCCTGGTAGCCGGGAAGAGCTTGGGATTGATCTTGAGGCAAAGTGATAGTATCGCCTACTTTTACTTTTTGCAGATCTTTGGAATTGGTAACCACAAAACCGACGTCGCCGCTGTTGATTTCTTTTATATAGGTAGGTTTTGGGGCAAGGTAGCCGATTTGAAGAATTTGGGCGCAGGCAGCAGTTGCTATAAACAAGACTTCGTCACCTTCTTTAATCTGACCGCCAAACATGCGGATGGTTGCAATTACACCTTTGTAAGGGTCAAGCGATGAATCGAAGATTAAGGCCATTGGCCTTTCGCTTTTGGGCACAGGATGAGGGACGCGATTTATGATTTGCTGGATCAGATTTTCGACTCCTTCACCTGTTTTGGCGCTGACTTTTATAATTTCTTCCTCTTTGAAACCTAATAGCATTAATTCGGCCTGGGTATTTTGGACATTTGCCGCGGGACTATCGATTTTATTGATTACCGGAATAAGTGTGAGATTTGCCTCTAGAGATAAATTGAAGTTGGCGAGAGTTTGCGCCTGAATTCCCTGAGTGGCGTCGACAACTAAAATTGCGCCTTCGACAGAATCTAGTGAGCGGGAAACTTCGTAGGAAAAATCGACGTGGCCGGGGGTGTCAATAAGATTTAGGTTATAGATTATAGATTTTAGATTATAGTTAAGGCGGATTGCTTTCAGCTTGATCGTAATGCCGTGTTCGCGCTCCAATTCCAGGCTATCTAACATTTGAGCTTCGTGATCAAGATCGACTGCGTCACAAAGTTCCATGATGCGGTCGGCAAGAGTTGATTTGCCGTGGTCGATATGGGCAATAATTGCAAAGTTACGGATATTATTTTGCATAAGTGGATTAGATTTTAGGGAGTTTGCGTTTGATCGTCAACCAAAGTGGAGTTTGGTGGATTCAATCTGGATGGAAAAGTTATAACTCGTTTTGCAAAATTGGTAAAAATTACCAGTTGTTCAATTTTGAAAGTCCAGGAAAGAAAAATGTAGACAAGCAATCCGCTGGTGCCGGCAACACCTGTTAGAATAATCAAGCCGACTACTCTTGTTGTGTCAAAAACAAGCTGGTCCAGAAGCTTCATCGGAATGTAAAGTGCGATAGCGGTAATAAAAGAGATTAATATCATTTTAATAGGCGGTATCAATAATCTTGCTTTGTCAAAACCTTCGATTTTTCTGTCCAGCAAATAAATCATCAAAATGAAAGCGAGAATATTGGCAAAAGAATAGGCAATGGCCAGATAAATAATGGAAAGATGAAAGACGAGAGTAAAAATTACAGCAAGGGTAATATTCAATAAAGATGTAAAAGTGCTGACTTTTAAGGGCGTGTAACTATCTCTGACTGCATGGAAGCCACGAATTAAGAGTAAATTAACCGCTTGGGCTGAAATTCCAACAGAAAAAGCAAGAAGAGTGCGGGCTGTGAGAACTGTAGTGTCCCAAGGCAAGTCTTTGGCTCCAAAAACAAGTCTTGTTATAGGCACACGAAGGACGGCAATAATAGCGGCTGCAGGCAAAACTAAAAAGAGTATTTGGTGAAGAGATTCTGTAAAAAGTTTTTTGAACTCATCCTTTTTGTTCTGGTTGTATTCTATCGATAAAAAGACAAATGCTGCCTGGGCGATTGAAGATGCAAAAAAGACCGAAGGGACGATTTGTAGTGCTTGGGCAAAGTTAAGTGCTGTGATTGAACCAACAGCGACTGAGGACGCGAGTGCAACATTGACGATGTCGGAAAGTCTGGTTAGCCCAATTGTAATAGACCTTGGCCACATAAGGGTAAGAACTTCTTTAACGTCGCGATTTTTAAAATCAAGATTAAGGGTAAAGCGGAATTTTAAAGAAAGGATTAAGGGTAATTGGATGAGCAAATGTAGGAGAGCGCCAAAAATCATGCCGATTGCCGCAGAATATATGCCAAAAACCGGTGCAAGGAAAATAATAGAAATTATTATTCCGCCGTTATAAAAAACAGAAGCAAGAGATGGGATTAAAAACCTTTTGAATGATTGCAGAACTCCGCTTAGAAAAATTGAGACCACAAAAAGTGACTGGGATAAAACCATAATTTGCAAAAGATGAGATATTTTTGCCTGAGTTTCGGGAAACTTGTTTACTAAACCCGGCGCAATAAGGTTGGCAATTTGCCCGGAAAAGAAGAGAAAGATAATGGCAAAAAACATAAAACATAAAAAACCTAAAGTCATTAAGGTGGATGCCAGAGCGTAGGCTTGTTTTAGTTTTTCGCGTCCGAGATATTTGGAAAAAACCGGAATGAATGCAAGGCCAATACTGCCGAAAATAAAAGTTTCAAAAACAGAGTCAAGAAGTGTCGTGGTTGCAAAATAACCGTCTAATAGTTGCAGTTCGTGACCAAAGTAAGCTGCAAGTAGTCTATAGCGGATAAGGCCCAAGGCTTTAGATAGAGCAACTGAGGAAGCGATTATGAAAGCTGCCGAGAGTATGTCGCTTTGTTTTTTGTTGAAGATTGTTTTGGCACCATTTTTGAGGAAATGAAACATTTGTAAATTTTCTTGTTTTATGTAAATTTAGGTGAACGATTTCTTTTTTTTATGAAAATAGTGTAAAATTCCAACAAGTTAAATTCGCCGCTACTTGCGGTTTTTATCTTAATAAAATGCCAGTTACAAAACAAGCAATCAAAAAAGTACGACAAGACAAGCGTAAAACGACACAAAATTCGCTCGTTAAGAAAAACTATAAGAAAACTGTTTCTGATTTTCGCAAAAAGCCGGAAGCCGGCAAGTTAAGTGGCGTTTTTAAAGCGCTAGATACAGCTGCAAAGACAAATGTAATTCATAAAAACAAGGCTGCAAGACTTAAGTCTAGACTAAGTAAAATGATCAATTCAAAAACCCCAATAATTGGGATTGCATCAACTAAGACGAAGACCGTAAAACCAAAGTCAAAAGGTAAAAAGAAGTAGGTTTAGACTTCTTCGGGTGTATTTCCAAAAAGGACTTGACAAGTAAAACAAATTACAGCTAAGCTGGATGTATCGGTATGAAAACGCTTGCCCGCATAGTTGGTTTTTTTACGTCGGTTTTTGTTTGGCTTCAATTCACCGGAAATGCTTTTGCCCAATTTGCCTCGAGCTCTGCCCAACCTGTAGGTAAAGGCGGAACCAGCGGATCATTACCTTCTGCAGGTACTACGGATATTACGTATTTGCTTTTTGTGGGCGGAGTGATACTCTTTGTATTTGGAACTTTGAAGATTATTCTTGCCTACCGCGACTAAAGTCTGCGATATTTAAAATCCCTTTTAATTGATTTGCAACTATTTTGTCTTTTGATTTGGAGAAGGGCTTGGTGATGGACTCGCATTTGGATCCTTGTAAATTTCGGCATGAAGATACGTTGTGAGATCTGTCCAATTATTGTTTTTAGGCAAAAGCACATATTGGCCGCCATAGTCAGAAGCCGGCTCACCAACCTGGAGTTTGCTATTGTCGTTTGAAGCGTCAAGAATTACTTTGCGAAAATTTGTCTTGTCTACTTTGAGGGCAAGTTTGGAAAAAAGCGGTATTTCGTCGTTTGTGATATCTGTATCAATTGACCCAGAAAAAGTATTTGTCAGATTAAGAATAGTTTTTGGGTCAAGAAGTGTTTTTGTGGATAAAACTTTTTCACGAAATGCAACGATTACTTTTTCCTGGCGGGCAGACCTGGCAAAATCCGAGCCTTCATTATTATTGCCGTGACGGGAGCGCACAAATTTTAAAGCGGTTTTGCCGTCCATTTGAGCTGGCCCTGCTTTAAACGTTAGGTTTTCATAGCGGCAGACGAATGGATCGTTCGTATCGTTTATTTGATCTAGGGGTGTTGCAGAACCGGTTGCGTCTTTGACGACTTGAACTTTTACGCCATTTTTATCTTGCGTTTCTATTGTAAGGCCACAGAGATCATTTTCTTTGCCATCAATTGGATATTTTGAGTCTGAAAATGTGTTGTCTACGGTAAGGTCTAGGCCGCCGACATAATCTACAGCTTTGACAAACCCGCTAAAATCTATACGAAAACCATAATGGATGGGAATACCAAAAAGCTGAGATACGGATTTTTTGGTGTTTGCCAAACCGGATTTATCTTTTACCTGGGCGAAGGCGTAAACTGCGTTGATCTTAGAATTGGTATTTGCATACCAAAGGTCGCGTGGAATATTAATTAAAACAACATCGCCGGTTTTTCTATTTATAGATGCCAGGATCATAGTATCAGTTAAGTTTGGCCCATCATGACTTTCATCACCGATTCCTAAAAGCAAGACATTGACTCTGTTTTTATCGTTTTTCAAACCAGAATCTGTGATTAGTTGGACAACAGTTTTAGGCCCTTTGAAGGCAAGATCGCTCAAATGCAAAAATTTAATTATGAAAAAAGTAATAACAGTTAACATAAAAGTCAAAAAAATAATTTTGGGGATTTTTGAGCGGCGTTTTGGTTTGCCTATTTCGTGCATAAAATTATTTAAGTGCGCTTATTATGGATATAAAATTTTGTGGGTCTACGCTATTTGTTGCTCCAACTAAAACTCCGTCTGCTTTGCCTTCGTCCAAGAATGATTTAACGTTTTCTGCAGAGACTGATCCTCCATACAAAACTGTGTAGCTTCCTTTTGCTTTTATAATTTCTACTATTTCGCGAACATTATCTGGTGTTTCCGGGTTACCGGTACCGATTGCAAAGATTGGCTCGTAAGCTACAATTTTGACACCTTGTGGAATTTCAGTATCTGCCCCTTGAACACAAAAAATTGGTGTGATTTTGGCGACATTGGCATTTTGGACTTTTTTCTCAAGTGCTATTTCGTCTTCGTTAAAATTTTCGCGGCGTTCGGAGTGTCCGATTATTGAAAAGCTGACTAAAGATGATATTTGTGAAGCGGCAACTTCGCCCGTATAAGCTCCTTGTTCGAATTCAGAAATGTCTTGGGAGCCTAAAACTAAAGGCTTTTTTTCGGATTTTATTTTTTGAAATGAGGCGGCAAGAAACGAACTGGACGGACAGAAAATTATTGTGCCTTTAAAATTTTTGGCGGCGGCGCCTACTGAATCTAGCCACGCTTGAACTTGATCCCAAGTGCAGTTGGCCTTGAGATTGGCAACTAATAGTGGTTTATTTTCATTCATACCCGGAAATCAACTTTTGAAAATTGTCCTTACTTGTTGCCCCGACTATGCGCTCCTGCTCTTTATCGTCTTTCATTATTATATAGGTTGGAATAGACATGACGCCGTGTTCGAGTGTTTTTTGCTGGTTCTCGTCCACATTAATTTTTTCTACTTCGATTTTACCTGCAAAGTCCTTTTCCAGCTCTTCTATAATTGGCTCCATGAACTTGCAGGGTCCGCACCAAGTGGCCCAAAAATCAAGAATTCTGATCATAGTATGCCTTATTATAATTGGTTCACGTTTAATCTAGAAGATACTTAAATTCAGGATATGATTTAAAATGATTCGATATGTCTAAAGATTTATTTAGTGATCTTGACCCGTTACAAAAAGATGCAGTTATGGCAACTGATGGACCGGTTTTGATTTTGGCCGGTGCGGGAAGTGGCAAAACGCGGGTTTTAACTTACAAGATTGCTTATTTGATGCAAAAGGGGGTGCGAGCCGAAAATATTTTGGCTATTACTTTTACAAATAAAGCGGCAAATGAGATGAAAGAAAGGGTAATTAGGCTTGTCGGACAATTAGATGGGACTATGCCATATGTTGGAACTTTTCATTCTTTTTGTGCCAAACTTTTGCGAATTGAAGGTATTTATATTGGGATACCAAGCGGATTTTTAATTTATGACAGTGATGATTCGCTAAGTTTGATTAAGCGGATTATGAAAGATTTGAACATAACCAGCAAAAGTTTTCGGCCGAGTTCAATTTTGAATGCGATATCCGGTGCAAAAGGCGAACTGGTGACATCTGGTGAGTATGCAGAATTTGCGCACGGACATTTTGCGCAAACTGTCGCAAGAGTTTATGATGCATATCAAAAGGAACTCAGTGAAATGGGTGCTTGCGATTTTGATGATCTACTTATGCAAACTGTTAAATTATTGGAGAAAAACCCAGATGTTTTGCGAAAATACGCTGAACGATTTCAATATGTGTTGGTAGACGAGTATCAGGACGTTAATACCAGTCAATATGTACTGACTAAACTTTTGGCTTCACACCATGGGAATTTGACGGTAGTTGGCGATGCGGCTCAGGCAATTTATTCATTTCGTGGGGCGGATTTTCGAAATATTTTGAATTTTGAGCGTGATTTTCCAAAAGTCAGAATTTTTAATCTGGAACAGAATTATAGATCGACACAAAATATTCTCAATGCCGCAAATGTGGTTATTTCTAAAAACCGTGCACATCCAGTCTTAAAGTTGTGGACACAGAACGTGGATGGCGAAAAAATAACAATCTTTAATGCCCAAAACGAAATAGGAGAAGTCGATTTTGTCGTGGAGCGGGTTTCTAATTCTGATATGCCATATAGTGCTTTTGCAGTTTTATACCGCACCAACGCGCAGTCTAGAACGATTGAAGAAGGATTTTTGCGGGCAAATATTCCATACAAGCTTTATGGCGGTGTGCGTTTTTATGAGCGCAAAGAAATTAAAGATGTTTTGTCTTATCTACGATTGATTACAAACCCAAAAGATTCGGTTGCAAGAAATAGGTGCGAAAAATTAGGTAAGGCCAGATTTAGTAAATTTTTAGAACTGCGGGAAGAATTGAAGACGAAAAAAGGCGCGACTGATAAACCAATTGAGCTGATTGACAAAGTTTTGGAAGCAACGGGTTATTTACTTTTAGTGGATGACGGCACCGAGCAAGGTTTGATGAGAGTTGAAAATGTTAAGGAATTGAAATCAGTGGCGCAGGATTACGAAAACTTAACAACTTTTCTAGAGAGCATTGCGTTAATGGAGGGCAAAACAACGCCGGATAAAAATTACGAGATTGAGGCAAATTCTGTGACATTGATGACAATCCATGCGGCTAAAGGGTTGGAATTTGATAATGTTTTTATAATTGGTATGGAAGAAGGGTTGTTCCCGCATTCAAGAAGCATGATGGATCCGGCGCAAATTGAGGAGGAAAGAAGACTGGCTTATGTTGCAATGACAAGAGCACGTCATAAATTATATTTAAGTTATGCCTCGCGCAGACTTTATTTTGGCTCAGTCGGTGCAAATTTGGTTTCGAGGTTTGTGGTTGATATTCCGGAAGAGCTAATCAGTGCGATTTAAACAATACTGGCGGCAGTGCACGTGGAAGCGGCAACGGCAACGGCGATCATGCCCAAAATACTAATGTAGGTAAGGCGGCGTATTTGGGATTCTACAGATTTAATTTCTCTTTTTAATTGCTTTCGAAGTTTTTTCATCTACATTAATTTTAACACATAGGATTGTGACTACAAATGAGCGGTCAGTTTGTAGGATAATGATGTAGGTTATCAGGACCTCGGTAACCGGGTTATCGGGAATAATTATAATTGTTACCTGATTACCTGCTAACCCGATAACCTGACTACCTGTCTTTATGATTGTTCGCGAAGTATTAGAGGGTGAAAAGCAGGAATATAATAGACAAGTTTCCCATATCATCCAGTCATGGGAATGGGGGGAGTTTCGTAAGAAAAATGGGCTGGATTTGGTGCGGCTTGGCCACTTTGAAGGCAACAGGTTAACACTTGCCTATCAGCTAACTTTCCATAAAGTGCCGGTTTTAAAGAAGACAATTGGCTATTTGCCAAAAGGGCCGATGGTGAGTGCGAAAATGATCGAGTCTATTTTCGATTTAGGAAAGAGGAAAAATGCGGCGTTTATTAAGCTGGAGCCGAATGTAATAATCGGAAATCAGAAGTCGGATGTCGGAAATCAGATGAAGAAGATTGATGAGAGACTGGTCGTTGCCAAAAAAGCGCTTTTTACTAAATATAATTTTTTGCTGGATTTAACACAGTCTCAGGACAAGATTATGACCTCTATGCACCCAAAGACTAGATACAATATCGGCGTTGCACAGAAAAAAGGAGTCGAAGTTTATGAAAGCACCAAAGATAGTGATTTTGAAATTTACTTAAAACTTTATTTTGATACAACTCATAGGCAAAAATATTTTGGCCATACGCCGGCTTACCATAAATTACTTTGGAAAACTTTGGTGCCTGCTGGAATGGCCAGGCTTTTAATTGCCAAATATCAGGGGAAGCCGTTGGTTGCCTGGATGCTTTTTATCTTTGGAGATACTCTTTATTACCCATATGGAGGATCGTCGACAGAGCATAAAGATGTAATGGCTTCTAATTTAGTGGCATTTGAGGCAATAACGTTAGGCAAAAAACTAGGTCTTAAAACTTTTGACATGTGGGGCGCTCTTGGGCCTGAAGCAAGTCATTTTGATCCCTGGTATGGCTTCCACAGATTTAAAGCCGGATACGGACCAAAATTAGTTGAGTATTTAGGAACGTACGACCTTGTAATTACACCTTTGCTTTACAATTCCCTGAATGTTGCAGACCGATTGAGATGGACGGTTTTGCACGCAACAAGAAGGTAAAAAGATGACAAACCCTGTGAACATAGAAAGTGGAGCAAATACACTCGGACAGCTGGACGAAATAGTTGCAAAGTCGCGGGAAGAAAGACATATTTCTGCGGGAAAATATCTTTTTTTTAGCTTACTTTTGCCGCCAGTAACTTTATACATCGCTTTGTTTTTTGCCTGGCGCAAACGGCATCTTTACATTGTTTTGCCAAATTTAACTTTTGTTTTGTCACTTTTGACATTTTTGACTGCAATTATTGGTTTGTTCCCGGCTAAAGTGCCTGCTCAATATGTCCAGAGTGCGTCAGCGATTGACACTGTACCTGTCGACATAGGCACAAAAGTCTTATTGTTTTTGACAATTTTTATTTCAATTTTAGGAACTGTTTTTGGTTTTGCTTTTTGGAGACGGGCTAAAAGTACTAACACGCTTGAAAATAAATTATTGTGGGCTTTATTTATACTTTTGAATATTGAAACTTTTTTAGTTATTTATTTAATTTATCGCGAAGCGACTCAGCTATATTCGACGGTTGGTCCGGTCATGAATAGTGGTTATCCGGGATTGTAGGGTTTGCATTTGTGAATAACCAGTATTAATATACACGCATGACGGGTATTGAAAGCGAACCGAGACTAGATCACGAATTTTCCATGAGTGATGCCAAACAAGCATTTAGAGAGGCTGGTGTTAATACAAAAACTAGATTGTCTTTTTACGATCAAGACGGATACGGTCCTATTTTAGGCACTGGTTTCATATTGCATATTGTGTACTTGGCAAAAGATTCAGAAGTAGGTCCTGGGTGGCTCAAATTCACAAAAGATGCATTCACTGCGCTTGGTAAATATTATGCTCAGCAACCAGGTACCGAACAAAGAGCATCCTAAACTTTATATAGGTAAACTTTGTTTTCAATCTTAATTGGTTTTTTAGTTGGGAATGGATTGTCGTTGACAACAAATCTCGTGCCTTTTTTGGCGTTTTTGTAGACAAAGTTTTGGAATTTTTGCATGGTTTTTTTGCGGCCGTAGACAAAAATAACATCGGCAACTTTTAAATCTGAGGCCCAGAGATTTTTCTTATGAATTTTAACAAGGTGCGACAGCCCGTTTAATTTGACACGGATTATAGTTATTAACACTAAATATGGATTTAATTCGTAACCTATTGCCATTGCCCCTTTTTTTGCTGATTCCAAAAGCAGGCGCCCGTCACCTGAGCCTAAATCGATTACTGTTTGACCGGATTTGATGTCAGCAAGTTTAATGATTGTTGAAATTTTTTCTTTTTTGGTTGCAACGAACGGCAATTCTGCCAAAAAAAGATCAATAAGAAAAAAGACAAAAATGACAAGAACGGAAAGCAGTAAGAATGTAACTATAAGAAGAGTAATGGCTAAAAATATCTGCATATTTTATTTGGCGAGCGAGAATTGGCAAATTGATTTGTATGCGCAATATACACATGCAGGTTCGCGGCCGAAATATTTTGGGTTGGCGGCAAAATGATTATTTTTCTTGTCACTTTGAATATTTTCGGCAGTTTCAAGAATCAATTTTTCGGTTTTTTCGAGTTCTTTTAGTGTCGGGTTGTGCGAACCGATGATGCCGGTTTCCAGAAAATAGAGCGAAACTTTTTGGGGAATAATTTTATGCCGCTTCCAATAATAGAGTGCATAAATTGAAAGCTGAACTGACTCTTTGGCCTGGGCATTGGCGCGATCCTGATCAATGTTTTCCGAGGATTTGTAGTCGATAATTTCTATAACAGAGTTTGGCTTCACGTCTACCCTGTCGAAGCGACCAACAATAGTAACGCCTGATAGCGAAAATTTAAAACCGGATTCGATGAGGGATGGGATGTCCTTTGTCTTTGATTCGCGGTGCCAAAACTCGGAAAGAGCCAGTTTTCCCTGGGCTTTGCGGCGTTCTTCGTGTTCGACCGTTAAAAAACCTTCAGAATCCCAGGCGTTTTCAAAAACTTGAAGCATTTCTGTTAGTTTGATAATTTTGCCCTGTTTTTTAACGCGATTAAACTGGGCAACAGCGCTATGGATTGCCGATCCGTAGACAATGGCGTGATGCCTTAAAATAGGAATTTTTAAAATATGGATGTAGCGATATTTATAAGCGCAAGTTAAATAATCGTCAATTGAACCTTGGGTGAGTTTTAAAACGTCAACGTCGAAAAAGGCTGTCTGGATATGACTGGGCGGAGTCGGTGCAAATTGTTCGATTTTTTCGCGGCTTGTGAGTTTGACAATCTCTGTTTGAATTTTAGTTTTGTCCAGTGCCTCCAGTACAAATGGTGAAATCTTTTTTATTCTGCGGCCGCCGGTATCGCGGGAATAGGAAAAATAAAGCAGATCTTTGGCGCGTGTTTGGCCGACATAAAAAAGTCTGCGTTCTTCTTCTAAATGCCAGTCGCCCGCTGGTAAAGTTTCGCCTATTAAGTCTTTGGGGATTTCAATAGCTTCGCGGCGCGAGCGTGTCGGAAAACTATCGCTTGTTAAATTAACCATAAAAACGACTGGGAATTCCAGACCCTTGGCGCTGTGAATTGTCATGATATTAACCGCATCGGTGTCTGGATCAAATTCAACAGTTGCAGGATCGTCGCCAGCAGAGCGAATCGCTTCTAGATAGTCTGTGAATTGGCTGACTGACTGGATATTGGAAACGTTTTCGAATTCTTTGATTTTGTCGAAAAATTTGGCGATATTTTGGATTTTTAATTGCGATTCGATTGTATTTTGCTTTTCTAATTTGGCTAGATAATCCGTTCGCTTTAAAAATTCGTAAGTAACGCGGCCAACATTTTGCTTTGTAGATAAACTTATTGATTCTTCTAAATCTGCAAGTATTTTTTCAACGATAGATTTCGAATCTTTTGATAATTGGAGATCGTCAACAGAGATCGAATCAAGATTTTTCATCAAATAATATAGCGATCTATTTTTGCGCCTTGCGTATGAAGTTAGGCGAATTGCGTCCACGGGTTGCATATTATAGAGGTCGGAAGTCGCCAAGTTATAGAGATTAAGGCTGTCTTCAAAATTAGAAATTGCAGTTAAAAAAGAGATTAATAAATTAATCTCATCTTGCTGATATAAACCGGAGGCGCCAACATATTTATAGGGAATTCCTTTCATGTTCAAGGCACGCAAGAAATGGTCAGCTGAAGAATTGGCGCGGACTAAAATTGCAAAGTCTCGGTAATTATATTTACCTGACTCGTCCGTGACGAGGTCTATCCTCGTTTTTGGTTTTTTTGACTTTTTAGCAATTAGTTTTTCAATCTCAACGGCTACTAGGTCTGCTTCTTCAGATATTGTTTGAGCGGAAATTTCTTGGACAGATTCCCCTATTTTGTTTCTGGTTGAAGTTAATTTTTTGTTAATTTTATTTTTAACCTCTAGGCGATCTGGGTTATTGTTAGTAATTAATTTGTAAGCACTATCTAAAATTTTCTGCGTAGATCGGTAATTTTGGGTTAGGACTACTTGCCTAGTTTTTGGAAAATTTTTAACAAAGTCTAAGATATTGGCAATTGCGGCACCGCGGAACTTATAAATGGATTGATTGGCGTCGCCTACTACGCAAATGTTCTTATGGGTGGAAGTTAATATTTTAACCAATTCGTTTTGAGCAAAATTGGTGTCTTGGTATTCGTCCACCAGAACATATTTGAATTGTTTTTGGTAACTTTTTAAAATTTGTGTGCGGGTTTTAAAAAGGTTGATGGTTTGGACAACTTGGTCGCCAAAATCTAAAAATCCGGCTTCATCTTTGAATTTTTCATATTTTGTATATGTATCTGTTAATTCCTGGATTTTTTTTAGTTCAATTTTATCTTCTTCTGATTTTGCTTTTGACGTTAGTTGTTTTGCGTATTTTGCGAACGTTTCTGGTGATACGTTTTCGTCTTTGAGACGTGAGAAAAATGAAAGAATTGCAGAGATAAATTTTGTAGGGTTTGAAAGCGGCCGAAAATAATCAAGATTGAAACGAAAAAGATTTTGCTGAAAAAATAAAACCTGTTGGGGGCGTGAGAAAACTTTAAAGCTTGGAGAGAGGCCAATGTCTATCGCGTTGTCTCGCAAAACGCGATCGCCGAAAGCGTGGAAAGTGGAAATCCAAGTGTCTATGAAACCATATGGGACGAGCTGGTCTACACGCTCTTCCATTTCGGCGGCGGCTTTGTCTGTAAAAGTTAGCGCTAAAATTTCTGCGGGCTTGGCTAGTTTTTTTTCGATAATATAGGCAATGCGGCGGGCAATAACTGTAGTTTTGCCGGTTCCGGCGCCGGCGATAATAAGAAGAGGGCCTTCTGTTGTAGTTACAGCTTCTAACTGCTCGCGATTTAAATTTTTAAGGATATCCGACACGGAAGTATTTTAGCATGAGGAATTGGAACTAATTAGCTTTTTAATTTCTTTGTATTTTTAGCCTCGATTGACTGCACGTTAGTGATTTTGTTTGATAATCTTGAATATCTCGTATTGACGTCGTCACTGGAGGCGGCGGCGTTTTTGATGTGTTTGGTTAGTACTGATAAGCTTGAGCCGAATTTTGCAGTTTCGTCACTGATTTCGCGAAGTGCGGCAAGAATTTGGCCGGCTTGGGCTTCGATTTTTGAACCTTCTAGTGACATGATGATTGCGCGCAGATATGCGTACATGGTGCTTGGAGAGACAGGACGGACGCGTTTGCGATAAGCATAATCGTCTAAATCCGGACTATTGCTGATCATTTCGTAGTAAACAGGTTCAGACGGAATATACATTAGGGCAAAATCTAAAGTGCCTTCTTGCGGGCGGATGTATTTGGTGGAAATCGCGTCAATGTGCTTTTTAACATCAGCGACAAAGGCTTTTCTGTGCAGGCTCGTTTCTTTTTCATCGCGGCTTTTGGACATTTTGCGAAAATTTTCCATAGGGAATTTGGCGTCTATCGGGATTATTCCCTGCTCCAGTTGAATTGCGGCGTCGACAATTTCTCCGCCTTTAAAAGCATACTGCAGGTGAAAATGCTGTTTTGGGAGAGCTTGACCTAGAATATCTTTAAGGACTGCTTCTCCAATTTGTCCGCGCATTTTGGGAGAGCGCAAAAATTCCTGAAGGTCTTTCATGCCACGGCCAATTTCGGTCATTTCGCCGACAGATTTAGAAACTTTCGATATAACTTCGGCGGCACGATCTAAGCGCTGGTTGATGGCAGATGTTTGGCGGACCATAGAATCTGTGGTTTTGTCCATTGAACCGCGCATGTCGGAGACAAGTTGGGTTAGAAGCTTTGTTGTTTCGTCGGATTTTTTAGAATCAGTAAGTTTTTTGATTTGCTGATACAGAATAAAAAAGGCGATGACGACAAGAGTGGCAACAATCAGTATAGTAGTCTGGGGATTCATCAAAGGGATTATATCAAATGGCTACATTGTTGAATGGTTAAATTGTTATGATGAGTGAGAGAGTTACGAAACAGTTTAGCAATGAGTAAATTTCTGCCTTTAGTATTTCTAGTTTGTGCAGCTGCGGCGTTTGGAATTTCCTGGATTGTTTTTTCGGTTAATCCGGACACCAAACCATGGTTGATGTTTGCGGTATTTTTTGGTTTTTTATTTATTTTTGTTTTTTCGAGTCTTGGGTTAATCTTTTATTATCTTCGAACACGGTTTTTGCGCAGATTTAGCCAAAAATGGTACTTTAATACTTCTTTTAAGATGGCTTTTTTTGTGGCTGTTTTTGTGACATTTGCGGCAATTTTGGCGGCATTGAAGTTGGTTTCTGTGTTTAATATTTTACTTTTGATTTTTGCAATTTCGCTTTTCGCTATTTGGAGTTATTTGGGGAAGAAATAAATAGAATGTTAGATTGCTACATTGTTAAATTGTTTTAGATAAAGCCTAGGAAAATGAAAAGCTCAAAAGATATATTGCTTTGGATACCAATATGGTTGACTTTGATCAGATTCTGGTTCGAGATCATAACAACGACACTGCTAAAAAATTCGCAGATTATTAATAGTATTAACAATAATAAAGTCGGTTTTCATCATTATCAATTGGGATTTTTGATTGCACTGATAAGTTTTATCGCCGGTAAGTTTTTGCCAAAGTTGAGATTGAGGATTTACTTTGTTTTAAGTTTCGGTCTTGCTTTGTTTTTTGACCAATATATTTATGTTTTATCTCTGGCGGGAATAAATTTGCCTTTTGGCTACAGATCACAGACAGATTATATGGCAATTGTTTTGGCTATGATTGGGCTTGTCGTATATTGGAGATATTTAGAAAAAACTACTAAGCTCTAACTTCTAATACCTAATTGCTCAAAATAATTATTCCTTCGCGCCAGCCGCCGGGGTCTTTGATTTCGGTGCCGCTACGTTGAATTATGTGCGAAGTGATAGCAATTGCTTTATTTTTAAAATTATCGGGGATTTGCCAATTTAGACTGTATGGCACGGATGAAACTTCCCCAATCATTTCCCATTTACCATCTGAATAAGTTTTGGCCCAAAATTGAACTTTATCGACTTTCTGCGGTTCATCTGCAGATACCTCTATTTTTAAGTTATTTGATTTAATAATATCGCCAGCGTTGGGCGCTATAATTCTGCCGCCCTGGGCGTTATTTTGCTGATCAATAGCCGGTGCTTTTTGATTCAAGAGTGGTTTGACGATTAAAAAAATTATAACGAGCGCAAAAATCAAGAGCGCAACAACTCCAACCGGGTTAATCGGCCAGCCTTTTTGACCTTTTTCTACGGGTCCCCTTTTTTCGGTGTCCATTGAAATAGATTATATCATTTCAAAATAGAAGGAATTATAAGGTTTATCCTTAAGTACAAGGACCAAAGGATCAACCGTGAACAGAATCGTCAATGTTCAGAAGGTCTGATCTTTGTGATTATGCCCAACTTCCTTATCGAAAATGGAAGAATTTTAAGTTAAAATTATGCAACCTGCAGGAAAAAAAATCAAAAATATTCGTGGCAAAAGTAAATATCGCACAGAGAGTTGTTAATTTAATCCTTGGCGCAATTTTGGGCTTTTTGGGCTGGTTCATTCGTTTGGTCACGTTTATTGGAGATGTAACTATTTGGATAATTAGGAATTTGGTAAAAGCTCTGATTTTGCTTTTTCGCAAAACTTTAAGGCTGGATATTTCCAAGATCAAAGTATTTTTTAGGATTTATAAGTTTTTACATCTTCCGATAATTTATCGCGATATAAGCTTTAAGATTGGGCTTTTGACTATTGCCTTAATGATTCTTTTTACCTGGTTTGTTACCAAAGATCTGCCAAGCCCGAAACAATTGGAATCAAGGCAAGTTTTGCAGACTACTAAAATTCTAGACAGGAACGGCAAACAATTATTTGATGTTTACACGGACCAAAATAGAACGGTTGTGCCGCTTTCCGAAATTGGCGATAACTTAAAGCACGCAACTATTGCTATTGAGGATAAGGATTTTTATAAGCACAGGGGTTTTGACGTTTGGGGAATAATGCGCGCTGCAACAAAAACTGCAGGCGGAAATTTGCAGGGTGGATCGACAATTACTCAACAATTGGTCAAAAGTGTTTTCCTGAGTCCGGAGCGGACAATTGATCGCAAAATTAAAGAATTGTATTTGGCTTTTCGGGTGGAAATGGCATACCCAAAGGACAGGATTTTAGAAATGTATCTAAACCAGGTGCCGTATGGTGGAACTGCTTGGGGAGTTGAGGCAGCAAGCGAGCAGTACTTTGGCAAGCATGTTCACGACTTGGATTTGGCGGAATCGGCATTACTGGCCGGATTACCTGCAGCACCATCTTATTTTTCGCCATTTGCCCAAGATCCACAAAGGGCAAAAGACAGGCAAAAATTGGTGCTGGAGCGAATGGTCCAGGAACATTACATAACACAAGACGAAGCGAATCGCGCAAACGCTGAAGAGTTGAAATATACAGAGTCGGCTTCAAACATTAAAGCTCCGCATTTTGTAATGTATGTCCGTCAGCTCTTAGCCGAAAAATATGGTGAAGCAGTTGCTGCGCAAGGCGGACTTAAAGTAACGACATCACTGGATCTTGATTTACAAGAGCAAGCGCAGAAAATAGTAGCCGATAATATTGCAAAGCTTAAACCATTGAATGTGTCAAATGGGGCGGTGCTGGTTACAAAGCCAAAAACCGGAGAAATTTTGGTAATGGTCGGGTCGAGAAGCTTTTTCGATAAAGAAATTGACGGCAATGTAAATGTAACAATTGCCAACAGACAGCCTGGGTCTTCAATTAAGCCGATTAACTACGCAACTGCATTCGAGCATAAATTAATTACTCCAGCAACAATTATTTTAGATGTGCCGACGACGTTTGGTGTGGCCGGAACAAAACCATACAGTCCTGTAAATTACGACGGGAAATTTCATGGGGCGGTGACGGTTCGCAGTGCACTCGGTAATTCTTTTAATATTCCGGCCGTTAAGGTTCTCGCCCTTAATGGTGTTGATAAAATGATTGAGCAGGCACAGGCGATGGGAATTACAACATTTGATGATCCTTCTCGTTATGGCTTATCACTGACCTTAGGCGGTGGCGAAGTTAAGATGACAGATATGGCGACCGCGTTTGGCGTTTTTGCCAACGGAGGCGAAAGGATCGATTTGGTTCCGATCCTAAAAGTGGAAGACGCTAACGGTCGGGGAATTGAAGAGTTTCAGCCAAAATCGGGCAAACGGGTTTTGTCTGCACAAACTTCGTTTTTAATTTCGTCGATTATTTCCGACAACGGCGCAAGATCGATGGAATTCGGTCCTGCTAGCGAATTAGTAATAAATGGCAAAACAGTTGCTGCAAAAACGGGCACTACCGATGATAAACGGGACAATTGGACTTTCGGCTACACACCAAGTTATTTGGCCGCGGCTTGGGTTGGCAACAATGATAATTCACCGATGAATCCGTATTTGGCATCGGGTATAACTGGTGCGGCGCCGATTTGGCATCAGATTATGACTTTGGTTTTAAAGAATAAAGTTAATGAAACCTTTAAGGTGCCGTCCGGTGTTATAGGATTGGAATATTGTTCTTCGACCGGCGGCGCCAAGAAGGACGGATGTCAAAACAGTTTTGAATATTTTATTGCGGGAACTGAGCCTAAAAAAGACACGTTTACGAAAGCTAAAGTTTGGATAGATAAAACGACCGGACAGGTTGTGGCGCCGGGAACGGCCAATGCCGAGGAAAAAGAAGAGATAATTGTAAACGATCCTTATTCCAAAAAAGACTTTTGCGCGTTTTGTCCGCAAGTTGCACCGCCGCCTGCGAGTCCTTCACCAAGCCCGGGACAGTAGGCTTTAGATGATAGATCTGGTGTCTTGTTATTCTGGCTTGTGACGTTCACGTTTGCTAAGTATCTTCCAGTCCATGTTTAAAAATCCTGCGTAATCTTTTATTTGTTTTTCGTCGCAGCCATGGGCTGACGTGTTTGTTCCAACCTGCCCCGCCTGCTCTTTGTGCGAACTTGAGATATTTAATAGGAATTTTGTTCATGAGATGTTAATTGCATGTTTTTTGATCCAGGAGGCGATTTCTTCAAGTTTTGGCTTTTCATTCTCAGCCCAAAGTGTAAAATCGACTTTTTCTCTCTGTGTTGCTTCTATTTCTATTCCATTCAGATATAGAAAATATTCCAACGTGGCAAGCGCTGTTCTCTTATTGCCGTCTGCAAACGGATGGTTTGAGGAAATTGATTGCACAAGTGCTGCTCCTTTGAGAAAAATGTTTGGATATAGATCATCGCCTCCAAAAGTTGCTTGAGGCCTGCCTAATGCCGAGGATAGAAGATCCCAATCCCGAACACCTTGTGAGCCGCCAGTTTTTTCGGTAACACGGAAATGAATAGCAACAACTTCATCCAAAGAAGGATACTTGATCATTTATGAGCAAGCTCGATAAGCGCTGGGCGGTTGTTTTTGATGTATTTATCTACCCACTCTATAAATTCAGGAGTGATTTTTATCTTTGATTTTTTAACAGGCTTGATGTCCACTTCTGCGAGGTCGCCGATTTTAATTTTATTTTCTTCAAGCATTTTTTTTGGAATAGTAACTGCTGCTGAGTTACCAAGCCTAATTACTTTCTGGATCATGTTAGTACAATGTTATAACAGCGCAAATAAAATGTCAACTAGTTTGTAAATCTCAGAGTGGAGAGTATTGCTTAGAATCTGAACGGTACTTTCTTAGAAGCTCGTAAGTTAAATCAAGCTTATCTCCAGCTTGCCTGTTGTAATCTCTCTGAAGCTTCTTGGGTATTGGAGCAATAAATTTATTCTTGTGTTTTCTGATTTTGCTTATCATGGTTTAAAAAATCAGTAGGTTGGGTTGTAGAAATTCCAATTATTTTAGAAAATTCCTCGTCGTAGGTAACAATTTTTACATCTTTTTGGACTTGAGTCGCAATAAGACAGTCAGCGTACTTGATATTTAGCTTTTTATATATACCTAGCGCTATTTTGGTGTTTGTTTTTTCTATTAATGTTAAATTTCTTAAATTCAAGAGGTTTTCTATCGCTTTTAAAACTTTATTTTTATTGAACTTATAAACTTTAATAAGTACAAATTGAATTTCTAAGATGACTATATTTGACGTGTATGGCCGCAATTTACCATTCTCGATTAATTTGAATAATCTAAGGGTATCTTCAGATTTCTGTTTGTCATCTTGGGTAAAAAATCTAATAAATACGCTGGTCTCAATAAAAACTTTGGCCATTACTGGGAGTAGTCTATATAGTCTCGGATTTTTTCTGCAGGAATAGGGTTTTTTACTTTGAATTCACCTGCCAGTGATAAAAAGCTAGATTTTATCGGTTCTATTATGATTTTTGATTTTTCGACACTAATTCGTGCTTTGCCATGCTGTGTTATACCGGCTTTTTTCCTGACGGATACGGGTATATGAACCTGGAATTTAGGAGTAATGGTGGTTAATGTGTCCATTTGTAATGACAATTATATGTTATTGATAGTTTGTTGTCAATACCATTTTAGTGATGTCTAGAATTTATTCCATGAATCTGTCCACTCAGTGCGATTCAGTTAAGAAATTTGAATGTGGAGAGGATTTGGTCAATTGTTTTCATAGCTTGTTCTTGATCTTTTGGCAAGAATCCAAACGACAAGAGAATACCGATATTATCTTTATTATTTGTAGTCAAAAATTTGGTGGATCCACCTGTGCAGCAGTTTGCTATGTAAGTGGCGGCTTCCTTTCCATCTAGTTTAATTATTGTTGTGTCTGAATTATCTGATCTATTAGATTTTTCTGTTTGTATAATTGCAGTCTTATTAGATGGGTCTGCAGAAATTACTAAGTTGTTTAAACCTCCAACATTTTTCCCACTTGGCCCGTTCCAAAAGATCACCGAGGGAAGTTTTTCAGTGGGAACATTGCTGTAATCAGGCCAGTTTCCACCATTTAGTGCTACGACCCAATCAGCCGGGTATTTTATGGAGTATTTGTATTTTTCATTGGTATACGTTTTCCAATTTGTTGTTTTATCGGGTTTTTTAGTGGCTGATTGAGTTGCGGTTGAGGTTGATGTTTGCGTTGGGTTTGGATTTGTGTATGGCGTTGTTTGTAAAGATTTAAAGTAGACGAGGCCAAAGATGGCAAGAGTTGCTGCTAAAACTGCGATTAAAATTATGTGTGCAAAACCGTGGCGGGCAGACATACATTAATAATTGCATGTTTTTGCACGCTAGGGCAAATTGGTGCGAGAATTAATCTAGACACATTTTCAGGAACCACCCCTCGCGGACTCGGGGAAGCACCTCAAAAATGTATAATATCTGACTATGAACAAGAAAATTTACATTACTACTTCTATTCCGTACGTTAATGCGCCGCCGCATATTGGCCATGCGCTGGAATTTGTGCAGGCAGATTGTCTGGCCAGATTTTATCGGGCTACCGGATATGATGTTTATTTTTCGTCCGGTGCTGATGAAAATTCGCTTAAAAACGTACAGTCTGCGGAGGCAGAAGGCATTCCTGTTCAGGAACTTGTCGATAAATATGCTAAAACTTTTTCCGATCTTCGCGATTCTTTAAATTTAACTTTTGATGTTTTTAACAGAACATCTGCGAAAGACCATTTTCGTGGGGCGCAAAAATTATGGTCACTCTGTAGGAGTGAAGATATATATAAAAAGAAGTATCGTGGGCTTTATTGTGTTGGCTGTGAACAATTTTATTCTACGGATGAACTGGTTGACGGCAAATGTCCGGAGCACTTGACTGTGCCGGAAAAAGTTGAAGAGGAAAATTATTTTTTTAAACTTTCTAATTATCAAAAATATCTCGAGGATTTGGTGGAAAGTGACGAGCTGAAGATTGTGCCGCCAACAAGACGAAATGAGGTTCTAAGTTTTATTAAATCAGGACTTTCTGATTTTTCTATTTCACGTTCTCGCGAGCGGGCACGTGGCTGGGGAGTACCAGTTCCTGGTAATGATTCCCAGGTAATGTACGTTTGGTTCGATGCTCTGACTACGTATTTAACGGCTTTGGGTTTTGGCTCTGGAAACGAAAAATTGTTTGAGAAATATTGGAAAGATGATTCGAATCGTCTGCATGTGATTGGCAAAGGCATTATCCGGTTTCATGCAGTTTATTGGATTGCGATGCTTAAATCTGCAGGAATTGATTTGCCGACAGCTGAGTTTGTTCACGGATACGTGACTGTAAACGGACAAAAGATTTCTAAATCTTTACGTAATATAGTTGACCCATTTGATTTGGTGCATGATTTTGGAGTTGAAGCAGTGCGTTTTTATTTGCTTCGGGAAATTCCGGCGTGGGGCGATGGTGATTTTTCGCAAACTAGATTTAAAGATCTTTACAATGGGGAGTTGGCAAACGGTTTGGGTAATTTGGTTGCGCGTGTTGCTAGGTTGGCAACAGACATAAAACTAAATCTGCCGGATAAGAAAAATTATACTTTTAAAAAAGCGGTTGCTGACTCTTTAAAAAACTTTAGGTTCGATCAGGCAATTTTTGCGATTTGGGAAGAGATTTCTAAGCTCGACAAATTAATTAACGAGCAAAAACCGTGGGAGTTGTCAGGTGGCGACTTAAAGCGTGTGATTTCACCGATTGCAGTGCAAATTCGGGAGATTGCCTTTAATCTATCACCTTTTATGCCCGGGACTTCTGCGACGATTTTGGCTCAGTTTACAGGTAATGTTACCCAAGCAAAACCTTTATTCCCCAGAATTTAAATGTTTGTCGATTCACATGCACATTTGGACTTTTTAGACGATCTCAATTTTGTACTTGATCGCGCAAAACAAGCTGGAGTTTCTAAAATAGTGACTATCGGCACTTCTATTGAATGCAGTCGAAAATGTATTGAGATTGCAGAAAAATATTCAGATAAAGACTTGCAAATATACGCAACCTGCGGTATTCACCCAGAAGACGGTATTGGTGACGTTAAGAAATATGGATCGGTTGAAAAAATAATTGCTGAACTTTCTATGTTGGCAAAAACTTCTGACCGTGTTGTTGGCATTGGTGAGTGTGGTTTGGATTATTATCTTGATGGTCATCGTAAAACAAGTGATACGGATAAAAAATTTCAAAGAGAATTATTTGGGGCCCAAATCAAACTAACAGCTGATTTGGATTTACCTTTGGTAGTCCATTGTCGAAATGGCTGGGAGGAAATTTTTGAGATAATTAAAGCATCAGGGTCGGACCCTGTTCAGGGTGCGACCCTGAATAATTTGAGAGGTGTTTTTCATTCCTGGACAGGTAACTGGCAAGCGGCGCAAAAAGCAATTGAGTTGGGATTTTACATTTCTTTTTCGGGAATAGTGACATTCAAAAATGCATCGCTGATTCAGGAAGTTGCCGGCAAAGTTCAAGCTGATCGAATTTTAGTGGAGACTGATTCCCCGTTTTTGGCGCCGGTTCCTTTGCGTGGGCAGAAAAATGAACCTGAAAATGTTAAAATAATAGCTAGCTTCTTGGCAGATCTTAGGAATCTGTCTTTAAATGCGCTAACATCTTTTGCATCTTTAAATGCACAAAAGCTATTTAAATTGCCAAACTCTGCCTAAAATGATTATATGATGAAACGATTTGTAGAAAAGTACGATAGGCAGGTCCACAGGTTCCTGGAAATATTACCAGGAACTTTTTCTTGGACTTTAATTTTATTCCCCGTTTGGGGAGCTTTTTGGATTCCTCACTACGTTGCCTATTATATTATATTATTTGATATTTTCTGGTTTTATAAATCCGGCGCGCTTGCGTTTACATCGTTAGTTTCTCATGTTAAGTTGCGCGCCAGCGAAAAATACGATTGGCTAGCTGATGCCAAAAAACAAAAAGGGTTTGATAAAATTCACCATTTGGTTATTATTCCAACCTACAAGGAACCTTTGCATACTTTAGAGCGAGGTATGGAATCGATTGTCAAACAGGATTTTAATCGTAAACAAATTTCTGTTTGTATGGCATTTGAAGAAAGAGAAGGGACGGAAGGTAAAGAAAAAGCTGAATTTTTGCTGCGCAAATACAAAAGTAAGTTTGCAAATTTGATTGTTACGTTTCA
>OBEQ010192694.1_pt1 | contig 31581 bp, 22 predicted proteins | sample 1670901 | NCBI WGS metagenome assembly OBEQ01 (sample SAMEA104232315, study PRJEB22302) | groundwater metagenome | biome: forest; feature: aquifer; material: groundwater | place: USA | collected 2011-08-07 | depth 5.4 m | reverse complement strand
GCCAACCGCCTGCCCGGGGCTCGTATCTCCCTGCCTTTCCCGAGCGTGGGCGCCACCGAGAACCTGATGATGGCCGCCGCCACGGCGCAAGGCACTACCGAGATCCGCAACGCCGCCATCGAACCGGAAATCGTGGACTTGGCCCTGTTCCTGCAATCCATGGGCGCCATCATCACCCAGGAAACGGATCGCACCTGGATCATCCAGGGCGTGGAAAAGCTGCACGCGGCCCAGCACCGCGTCATCAACGATCGCATCGAAGCCGCCTCCTTCGCGGTCTCGGCCATCGCCACCCGCGGGGACGTGCTCATCCGCGGCGCCGATCAATTGCACATGCTCACCTTCCTCAACTGGCTGCGCAAGGCCGGCGGCGAGTTCGAGACGGTGGAAGACGGCATCCGCTTCTACGGTGTGCACTCCAAGCTCAAGCCCATCGCGGTGGAAACCGGCGTGCATCCGGGCCTGATGACGGATTGGCAGCAGCCCCTGGTCATCCTGCTCACCCAGGCCGAAGGCATGTCGGTGATCCACGAGACCGTATACGAAAACCGATTCGGCTACACGGAGACGCTCAACCGCATGGGCGCGCGCATCCAGCTCTACAACGAATGCCTGGGCGGCCGCGACTGCCGCTTCCGCAATTCCGGCCACCGGCATTCCGCCACCATCCAGGGTCCGACGCCGCTCAAGGGCGCCAACATCGAGATCCCGGATCTGCGCGCGGGCTTCTCCTATCTGGTCGCCGCCGCGCTGGCCAAAGGCAAGACGGAAATCTCCGGAGTGCAATACATCGAGCGCGGCTACGACCGCATCGTGGAGAAGTTCCAGGCGTTGGGAACGCCTATCTCCGTGGTAGACGGGTAGAAGTCAAAAGGCAAAATGCAAAAGTCAAAATTTAAAGTTGAAAGCAAAATACAACCGAGACGTACTATTCACCGGCATGCCCAAAAAAAGGCGGACTGCGTTTGCAAGGATTCCCATCCGCAATTTTGCACTTTGCATTTTGACTTTTGCATTTTGAGTTCTCTCCCATGACACGCAGTTTCTGCTTCCTCTCGAAAAAAGGCGGAGTAGGGAAGACGACCTTCTCCCTCAATTGCGCCCATGCCCTGGCGTTCTCGCGCTTCCGTACCCTGCTCGTCGACATGGACGGGCAGGCCAATCTTACCCGCCATCTGCTCAAAGGCGCGGGCCAGGCCGAAGGCGAAAACGGCGAGCCGGCCAAAGCGCCGCTGCCCGGATCCGCCGTGCCCGCGGGCTATCCCGACATCGCTCAGGTGCTGCTACGCCGCTGCGCACCCCATGAGGCGATCCTCACCACCGGCTACGAAAACCTGGATCTGCTGGCGGGCAGCACCAGCCTGGATGATCTGCCCATCCTGGACGCGCGTCTCATCCGCGAGCCCGCCCGCTTCAAGCTCATCCTGCAGGAGCTGGCGCCCGAGTACGACTTCATCCTGGTGGACTGCCCGCCCCTCGTCAACTGGCTCACGCGCATGGTCCTCTTCGCCGTCGAAGGCGTCATCGTCCCCATCCAGGCCGAGCCATATGCATTGCAGGGACTGCAGGATCTGATCCCGATGTTGGACAAGATGTCGGCCACGGCGCAGTTGTACAAGATCGTGGTCAACATGTATCGCGCCAACACCCAGCTGCATCAGAACATCCTCAAGGAAATCTCCGACGAATTCCCCGGCCGCATCGCCAAGCAGACGGTGCGCCAGACCATCCAGTTGGCCGAGGCCGCGCGGGAAGGCCTGAGTATTTTCGAATACGCTCCCGCCTCCATCGGCGCCCTGGATTTGTACGCCTTGTGCTGGGAGCTGTTCGAGCTGTCGCCGGAAAAGGTGAGGCTCAACGTGCAGGCCCGCAGCGTGAAGCCGGAAGGCGCAGACGTGGAAACCGCGGGCTCCGACACCGCGGGTGCGGACGCCGCGGACGCCGAAACCGGGAGCGTTGCTGTCCCGCGCGCCGAAACCGCTGATGCGGAGGAATCGGATGCCGGAAGCGGAACCATGGCGCCGTTGGCCGAGGAAAATCCCGCCTAGTTGCGGCAACGCCAACCCGGAACCGCACGCTTTCGCCGCGCGGATTGCATTGATAAGATGGGTCCGATGAGCTACCTATTAAGCGGGGGTGATGATGGGTAGAATGAACCCTTTCCGATACTCTGGTCTCTTCGCCGCGGCGCTCCTTGCGCTGTCCGCGATTTCCATCGCCCACGGCCAGGTGGTGAACCGCTCCGCGGTCGAGAACTTCCTCCTCGAAGGCGAAGTAGGCAAGGCCCAGAAGACCCTGGAGAGCTATCTCGGTTCGGCGGACCTCGCCTATCAGGACAGCGTCTATATCCTGAAGAATCTGGGCGTGCTTTACAGCTCCAGCCCCAAGCGCAAGGATCTCGGCGACCGCTATTTCTACCGCCTGCTGGATCTGGATCCCTTCGCCTCCATCCATGATACCTATGCCAGCAATACCATTTTGGCCCGCTTCAAGAAGATCCGCAAGACCTACCAGGCCCAGAAGGGCGGCAAGGCCTTGGTGCCCGCCGTGGTCGTCTTCGATTTCCGCGGGGACGGCCTGAAAGACAATGACGGCATCGCCATGGCTCAGCAGTTCATCGCCGAGATGCAGCGCCTGGAAGTCTTCCACACCTTGGATCGCAGCAGCATTGTGGAGACGCTGGAGAAGATGCGCAGCGCCCCTGAGAAATGCACCTCTAAGGAATGCCGGTTGGACATCGCCCGCCGACTCACCGCCGACAAACTGATCACGGTCGCGACCTCGCGCCTGGATACCGTCTTCACCTTCACTTTGGCCTATATCGACGCTGAGACCGGAGAGGCTACGACCACCCTGACCAAAGTCTATACCAAGCGTCCTGAAAAGCTGCTGGCCGAAGGCTTCGGGGAGCTTGCCTCCGAACTTCAGGCTCATGAAGCTGCATTTCTCAACTTGAGCGTGACTCCGGTGAACACGGTGCTCACCATCGACAATTCGCCCATGGCCGTCATTTCATCCCGGGTGCCGCTCAATCCCGGCAAGCACCGCATTTGCGGCAGCAGCCCGGGCTATGAATCCGAATGCAAGGACTTCGAAGTCAAGCGCGCGGATGCCCTGACCTACTCCCTGGTGCTCCCTGCCAAAGCGGGCACTACCGTCCAGGCCACCAAGCTCACCGGCGAGGAAGAGAGCGATGAAGACGAGCAGAACTCCGAACCGGGCGACGCTCCTTCTTCGCATAAGTTCGTTTGGTGGACGATTGGGGGGATGGCCGTCGTAGCGATTGCGCTGGGCGTCATGTTCAACACGAAAAATTAATTGAGACTGAATCAGCCTGATGAATCATCAGGCTGCAAAAAGAAAAGGGACGCTTTGGGCGTCCCTTTTCTTTTATGTCGATTGCTGAGGGAGTCGATGCTTTGACTCTCGAAGGGAGTTTTTACTCGCTCGGGAGGAGGAGTGTCACTCCGGTCAGTTTGCCGTCCTGGAGGATGAGGGCTTCGCGGTTCTTCTGGTCGATTTGGGCGAGGCGTTGCTTGGAGGATTCCTTGATGCGGCCTTTGTCGTCGAGGAGGAGTTTACGCTCGCCGTCGTTCATCATGGCCAGGGCGCTGGACCAGTTGCGCTTGTTGACGGCGGAGAAGAATTTGTTGACGGCCTGCTTCAGCTGGGGGTCGCTCGCGCTGCTGGCGGTGGATTGGACTTGCGACATGTCATCGTTGGTGGCGGCGGCGGTGGCGTTCGCGTCCGTTGCCATGGGGCCCTTCGCTGCGGCGGCCATGGGATCGGCGGCGGAGGCTTCGGAGGGGGAGCTGTCGTTGGAGGCCATGGGGTTGCTGTCGCCCTGGCGCAGATTGGGCAGGACGCTGTAGATGCCGGCGATGTGTCCGTTCTCGACGCGGATGGCGGGATGGCGGATCAGCTTCTGCAAGGGAAGGGCCAAAAGCATCTTCTGCTTGTCGGCGGGCACGGATCCGTTTTCCATCATCAGGGCTTTTTCTTCGGGGACCATGTAATCAACGGCCTTTGCGAAGTTGCGTTTGGAAAGGGATTCACCGAAGCCGGTGAGCAGCTCCAGGAGATCATCCGATCGGGGAGCCTTTGCGACATCCTTGTTGGTCGAGGAACAGGCCATGAGCAACCCCATGAATGCTGCCAGGCCAACCCGAGATCTGGATAATGAAATCATAAAATGAGCACCCCTTCCCCACGCCATCCGGTGCGGTAACCGGCTGGAATTTGTCCCCTAATATACTCCAAATCCCCCATCAAGGGGCCGCATATTAGCCGGATTTACGGGGGTAATCAAGGAATTCGGCGTGATTTCGATAGGGAAGGTTGTGGATACCCTCAATATCCGAAATTGCCTAAATTGATGCGCATGCTGATCGTCACAGGAATTCCCAGTGTGTGCCTCAAAAAACAGTCGGGACTCCGGATCGCGGCCTTGCTGCTGATGGGATGCGTTTCCTTGGGCAGAGCCCAAGCTACCGACGTCGATTTCCAGGGCGTCGTGGTCGATCAGAAAGGCGCCCCGGTTCCGGGTGCGACCGTGAAGCTGCTCGAATCCGCCTTGATCGCGACCACGGATGCGGATGGGAAGTTCGCCTTGAAAGGCACGGTCGCGATAGGCATCCTCATGCGCACCCGACTGCCGGGCAATCTCCGGTTGGAGTATAAGGACGGGATGTTGATCCTCGATCGTCCGGTTTCGGGAGGCGTAAAGGCGGAGTGGATTTCCCCCAACGGTGGCCGGAAGGAATTGCAGGTTACCTCCGAGGGCGGGAATGGGAAGCTGCGGGTGGATCTGGATCGCCTTGTGGATACCGGGGGCAAGCCTGCCAATCCACGCAAGGACGGGAACGCAGGTTTGCATTGGATCCGCATCAGCAGCACCTACGGGTCCTCCCTTTTCAGATTCGTAGGCAACGGAGCCCATGGAGTGCTTGCGGGTGGACCGGGTTATTCCGGGGAAGCCGTTGCCATCGTAAATTCGCTTGACGGCGGCAACATCGGCGGCGCGGGCTCCGGTTCCAAAAACCATGCGGGCGTTGTGGAGAAGGCCGGCGCTTCCGTCAAGGCGGTTGCGGGCGGATTCGTTTTGGAAGCCTCCGCGACCGGATTGCTGACCAAGCGTTTTGCTCAGGACGGAGCCGTGAAGGCGGGATTGACATTGGCGTTGTTGCCCGCCGCGGCTGGACTCAAGGAGCGGATCCAGGATTTCATCGGCGCGGGAAACTCCTTGCGCCTGGCCTTTCTGAAGCCCGAGGCCGCGGGTTCCCGCAAGTTCCTGCTCTACTATGTGGACTTCGCGGAGATGAGCGCGGACACCATGCCCCAGCACGTCTTCCCCGATTCGCGCGGGCCCTCCTCTTCGCCGTACGGCGCGTTCGCTCCGTCTTGGTCGCCCGATGGCCGCACTATCGCCTATGAAACCGGCTATGAAAACCTGACTACGCCCATAAGCCGCGTCTATCTGCAGCCCATATCCGGCGTGCGCGTGGACGGGCCCGTCTATCCCGCGACCAATCCCCGCTGGTGGACCGACGGCAAGGATACGGATCTGGTCTGGTGCAGCTCGGGCCGCGAGGATGCATGGGCCGATACGGCCTCCGCGACCTATCGCCAGAAAATCTCCGCGGGCGCGCTGTCGGGCGCGCCGGAAACCCTGAGCAAGGGCAGCTACAACGCCGGCTTGTCCCCGGACGGCCGCTATCTCGCGGCGGCCTACCGCTATGCGCTCATGCAGGATCTCCAGGACAAAGGCAAGCGTTACCTGCACGTCTATCCCGGCCATCCGAAGGCTCAGGACGGCGTCAACACCGATTCCCTGCAGGCCTGCAACGGTTCGGTCTCGCAGGATCCGGCGCATCCGTCCCGCATGCTTTTTCTCGATTTCGGCGTGACCGACCCGCCCGGGTACGACAATATCGTTAGGCCCGCGCTGTACGCCCAGCACCGCATGATCCTGATCGGCGACTACGCTTCGGACGCGGCCGGCCGCATCGTCGACTTCATCGACACGCCCGCGGCGGAACTGGCGGTCGAGAATACCTGGGATGATCCGGAATGGACCACCCATCCGGATTTCGCCGTGGCCACCACGCGCGATCCCGACGGCGACAAGACCGTGCCCACCGAGCCCAAACCGACGCAGCCGGATATCTATCTGATTAAGCTGAGCACCAAGGAAACCCTGAAGGTGTTTTCCGGTGGCCACCAATTGCTGCCCGTGGCCTGGATCGGTCCGAAGAATTGACGCGGGTCCTGGTGACGGGAAGCCGGGGCGTTGTACCGGTTGGTACACTTGGGCACGGGGGAGAGCGGCGTTGCATCGCATTCCGGGTTGGGGAAATAGGGCCTTACCTGTGAAAACGCGGGGAAATCCATCCCGGTTCCGCAAAGAGTCCGTAACGGTATCGCAGCCTGGATCCGGCCGCCGCGGGGTATAATGGATCGGATGATCGGGCAGCGCAATTTCGGACGCGGCGGGTTGGCCGCGCTTTTCCTTTTCTTCCTTTTCAGCGGGGTCGCTGAAGCGGCCGGTCCGATTTTCAGTCAACCCTGGCGCAAGGCCCATGCGCACGCCTCCGATCCCGCACTTTCCTCCCGCTTCCTTCCCGCTTCCATCCAGATCCGCGATCCGGCCCAGGGGGCGATGTGGCGCGCGCTGGTCTCGCGCCTAAAGACGGATTCCACCCGCCATTGGGAACTGCGCGATGGTCGCCTGAAAATCTCCTATGACATGCTGCAGGAACTTGCCGGAGGTAACCTGCCGATTACGGGAGGCGGTTTGGGCGATCGCCTGGCCGCCTGGCTCACGCGTAGCCAAGGCGGGGACTTCCGCTCCTCCGGATCCGCTTTCGGCACCTATCTCCCGGATGATGAGTGGCTGCTGGGATCCCCGCAATGGGCCCTGCACAACACCGGCACCACCTTCGCCAACCGTCCCGGCAAGGCCGGGGTGGACATCGGCATCGAGAAGGTCTGGGACAAATTCGCCGGCAGCGACTCCCTGATCGTGGCCGTGGTGGACGCGGGCTTCGACTTCCATCATCCGGATCTCCAGGGCCGCAACTGGATCAACAAGGCGGAAGCGCAGGGGAAGCCCGGAGTCGACGACGACGGCAACGGCTTCGTGGACGATTCCCTGGGATGGGATTTCGTCGAGAACGACAATCTGCCGCAGGATTGCCACGGGCACGGGACCTACGTCAGCTCCGTGATCGCCGCGGGCTTCGACAACCAACAGGGCATCGCGGGCATATTGGCCCAGGGCAAAATCATGCCGGTGCGCGTGCTGGACGCCAGTGGGCACGGGGACCAGGTCCAGATCGCCAAGGGAATCCTTTACGCCGTCCATAACGGGGCGAAGGTCATCAACTTCAGCATCGGCGGGGACGGCGACAATACCTCGATGCGCAATGCCTTCCAGGCGGCCAGGGACGCGGGCGTGCCCATCGTCGTGGCAGCCGGCAACGACGGCCTGGACATCAATCTCCAGCCCGCCTATCCGGCTTCCTATACGTTCGAGAACATGCTGGTGGTGGCCGCCCATGATCATGCCGGACTGATGTGCGGCTTCTCCAACTACGGCAAGGCTTCCGTGCATCTGGCGGCGCCGGGTGAATTGATCCTGGTGGCGGGACTCCCGGATCCCAAGCTGGTGGCGCATGAGGATTTCGAGGGCGCGAATCTGCGCTGGACCTTAAGCGGCGGAGCCGCTACGGGGACGGCGCCATTCGCCCTGTCCACGGACACGCCGGTCGCCGGGAAGCAGTCCCTGGCCTGGATCTCGGGCAACAACGCCGTGGCCACTTTTCCGGATACCATCGACCTGGGCCAGGTGCGCGGCGCGTCCTTGCGCTTCCGCCTGGACTTCAAACCGGCCAACACTTCCGACGTGTTCATCATCGAGGGCAACAAGGTTGGCACTTCAATCTGGACCGAGATCGCCGTGATCGGATCCGTCATCCCGCCCACCGCGGGCCAGGGCTATGGGCTCCAGGACCTGGACGGATCGCGTTTCATCCTCCGCTGCCGCACCGCCCTGGCCTCGCGCTTCTCCCCGGCGGGCCGCACGCTCAAGATCGACGAGATCGAAGTCTATATCCCCGATCCCAATCCGCCTTCCGCGCCGGTCTATACCGTAGTGGCCGGCACTTCCCTCGCGGCGCCGCACGTAACCGCCTACGTGGGCCTGCAAAGGTTGGCATGCGATCGCATGGGCCTGCCCTGGAACCGCGCCCGCGCCCTGGCCGGCGTGGATACGGAGGCTGCCTTCGCGGGCAAGGTCTCCTCGGGTGGACGCCTGGACTGCTACAAGGGCCTGCAATTCTACCTGTCCACCTTGCCGGATTTCCGCGTGCTCGATTCCACCGCGAGCACTTGGAAGGGCGGGGAACAGGTGGCCTACGATTTGTCCCTCTCGCCCTCGCCGCAGCAGGCCTACACTTTTTCCGAAACCGGTCTGCCCGCGGGCGCGGGCATAGATGGCGCGGGCAAGCTGACATGGACGCCCAACTCCCAGCAGGCGGGCGACTACACCCTGCGATTGCGCGCGGAGGGTCCCACCGTCCTGCGCAAATCGATCCGCTTCAGCGTGCAAGCGAGCCGGCCCGTGCCGATCGCCGCGGGTGGACCCGATGCGGAACACGAGGCGGCGGGAATCTTTCGGGTGATGGGACAGGGCTTCCGCTTGCGTCCGGAGCTCATGTCCGGAAGCCATTGGGTGGAACTTTTCGGGACCGACGCGGCGGGCAAGGTCCAACTTCTCAAACGGGAATGGGTGGATGCCGCCGGTTTTGCGCGGAAGATCTCCGGCTTCGCAGGGAACGCCTCCGGCGCGGCCCTGACGCGGGTCCAGGTGCGCGTGGATGGGATTTTCCTGGCTTCGTCGCGATAACCGGGAGCGCTACTCCCAGCGCGCCACGGGGCCGTCGCGTATTTTACAAATGGTCCGGCCGGAAGTAGTTTTTCGTTTTTCGGGGGCGTTATCCAGTCTTTGAAACCTTCCTCGGTATTCCTTCTCACCAAAAAAGATGGGGAGTTCCTGCGCGTGATCGCCAGCGTCTCCGTCGTGATCGCCCATTGCATCCATTTCTGGGTCGAGGATTTCTACGCGAACCGGGGTTACCTCTCCCTTTCCTATGCGACGACCATCCTGGATCAGTTCACGCGCTTCACCGTTCCGCTCTTTTTCTTCCTGTCGGGATTCGGACTCACCTTGCAGTTCCAGGGCAAGCCCATCCCCATCCTCAAGTACTATCGCTTCCGCCTGGTGAAAATCCTCGCGCCTTTTCTGGTCTGGTCGCTGCTGACGGGATTCCGGCATCAGGAGTTCATCGTCGGCATGGCATGGCACCAGAATCCCTGGGGCGCCGCCCGCCTATTCCTCCGCTTCCTGTTCCTCGACGGCTTCGATTACCAGTACTATTTCCTGATCGTCATCTTCCAGTTCTACGTGGCTTATCCGTTGCTGTACAAGCTCGGAAAATCCAAACTCTGGATGGGGTTGTTCCTGATTCTACACCTGGCCTTCATGTCCCCGGTGGAAACCTATCTCGATCTCTGGGGCCTGTCGCTCCCCAAGATCCATCCGAACATCCTTCTCTTCCACTGGTTCTATTGCTTCGCCGGCATCCACGCCGCCTACAACAAGAATTTCCTGGCGGACCTGCTGACGCGGTGGAGCTTGCGCAAGGTGGTCGGATTCTGGATCTTCACGGTCGGCCTGCTCAACTTCGAGTTCGTCATGAACATCATGAATGAGAAGTACCTGTACGATACGGATCATTTCAACCGCTGGGCCGTGATCCTGTATTGCCTGTCCTCCCTGATGCTTTTCATGAAGACCAAGCAAGCGCTTGCGGCCAACGTCTACGACAGCCCCCGGTGGAACTTCCTCTTCACCCACGTGGCGCCGTTCACCTTCTTCGTGTATCTGGCGCATACCCACGTGCTGCGCGTGGTCGACTACCTGCTTTGGGAGGTCACCCTTTTCGATTTCCTCAATCGCATCATCCTGGTGGTGGCGGGATCCTATCTGCTGGCCTGGTTCTGCCAATGGCTGCTGGAGGATTTTCCCCGCTTGCGTTTCTACCTGGGCTTGCCCAGCAAGCCGCATATCCAATGGTCCGAGGTTCCGGGCGCGGGCATGTTCAAGCTCAAGATCAATCGCGAGCGGCGGTTGGAAGGCTCCCGCCCCGGCCAAGCCACTTCGATGGCCAAGCATGAGTCCCCGGTATCGGCTGCGCGTCGGTTCGATTTGAGCTCCGAGCGCGCCCCATATTGAAAAAGCGGAGGTCCCGGGACCCCCGCTTCATCACCTTTGCTTTTCCGTTCTGCGCGTTGTCCTTGGCGTCCCGATCACGTCCCTCCGGCCGACCGGGACCGCGATCAGACTCCGCCGCTCGAGGTGGTGCCCCCGCCATCCGTGTGGGTGCTGTCCTTGCCTCCGCCGCATTTCTTGCCAGGATCATCGCAGGCTCCGATCTTGTCGCCATGGGCCAGGTGCGCGGCCACGGCGGGATCGCCTACGACGATGGTGTGGGCGTTGGCCGGGTTTCCCGGAGGGATATGGCAGATGGCGGTTTTGCCGACCGCGCTGTTCCCGGAGGTCGAGGAGCGCCGGGCCGCATCGTCCGTTGCGTTTCCGGAGCTGCTCGTGGGATTCACGCAAGCCGCCAAAAGCGCAAGGGCCGCGCCTCCGAGCCAGATCAGGTTTCCGTTTTTCTCCGCTCTTAGCATGTCAACCGCCTTTCAGGATCAGGTTGCCCAGAAGATATCCCAATTCGCTGAGTACTCCTCGGATTTGCTGCGCGACTTGGGATGAAAAACGTTGATTCCCGTTCCGGCATAGCTATTTTATGTTCCATCCGGTACGATCGGACCGCCGGAACCACGGGTTCCGCTTCCGCCCGAAAGGGTGCGAAAAGGCCCGGGATGACGCCATATAAGTTAAGGGAAAGCTTAGGAGCATCATGTCCAGAACCGCCATTTCCCGACTTCCGCTTTCCGGACTCGTTCTCGCCTTCGTCTGCCTCCTGGGTTCCGCGCACGAGACGGCCGCGCAAAGCAGCGAGCAGGGCCGGATTTGCGAAGTGAAGCCGGCGATGCGCTGCCTGGATAAGGAGAAAATCGAAGGCACTACCCTGCGGGTCCCCATCGATGCGGCTGCCGTCCAGCGGGATGGATTCCTCATCTGCGACAGCTCCTACAACTACACCACGTCCCCGGACATCGTCCTGATCATGGACAACACCGGGTCGATGGACAGCGCCAATGTGCTGAACGGGATTCCGCGCTGGTGCGATTATCCCGACAAGGAAGTGGACGATCCGGGCTGCATCAGCGGCGATCCGCACCGTCTGCGCGGTCCCGCGCTCCGGACCTTCCTGGACAGCGCCCTGGTCAAAGGCGGCAAGGGCATGAACGTGGGCGTGGTCACCTTCTCGCAAACCGCCGAGGCCATGTCGGACAAGCTGCTACCCCTGACCGCGGCGACCAAGGATGCCATCAAGAATTCCGTCGTGATGACTGAGCGTGGCGAGACCAATTACACCGCAGCCTTCCGCGCCGCCATGGAGCTGCTCAAGAGCTCGCGCAAACCCAAGCAGGAGCAGTTCATCATCTTCGTTTCGGACGGACGCCCCAACTATCCGAAGCGGCCGGACGGGGATCCCTACACGTACAAGACCTTCTGGGACAGCCTTCCCACGGTGCATTCCATTTTCCTTGGGGACAACAGGGACAACTACAAGGACATGCAGGACATAGCCGCCAAGACTGGCGGCCTGTTCTTCAATATCAGCGACGTGAAACAACTGGCCAAGATCCTCACCGACGATCTGGCGAAGACCCTGTTCCGCCGCGCTCTGCCCACCCTGACGACCATACGCAACCTGAGCGACTCCATTACCTTCCAGGTGGACGCAGCCCATCACATCGCCGCGCCCGATTCCGGAGCCTACACCTTGATGATGCCGGGTCCACTGGAACTTGTCAAGGGAGTCGACAGCATCGTCATCAAGACCGAGTACGGCTATGGCGGCACCACCCAGGACGTCCATTTCAAGATCGAGCGGACCGCCACCGGGCCGTATTTTTCCGGCCTGGAACAGATCTGCCGCGATCCCGCCAAGCTGCTGGTCTACAACTCCCTGGGCGACAAGATCAATCTGCTGGGCCTGCCTTTCACCATCGCGGATTCGGCGGTCAAGTACTCCCTCACCACGGCGGCGAAACTGGATTCCTTCGACGTGATCATCAGGACCCAGAGTTCCGTCACGGCCCAACAGGATCTGGAACAGGTGCATAATACCAATGCCAATCGCGTGGACTCCACCTGGACCGGGGCGGAGGCCTTCCAACATCAGACCGTGCAGAAGACCCAGGGCGACAACCTGGTGCAGGCCGAGCACGGGGAATTCGTCGTTCTCAGTTATCACAATCCCTTCATCCGCGAGGATAGCGCCCAGGCCAAGGTGCGGGTCAAGTACGGGCCGGAACTGGACAAGGCCTGCTACCGGGACCTCAACGGGGACGGCCGCATCGAAACGGTCATCATCCACTACCTGGAACCCCTGAAGTACGTGCCGGACAAGCTCCAGTTCGACATCACGGACGCGGCGGGCGTGAGCGCCGAACGCATCGCGCTGAATTCCGCGGGGGAGATCGCCTTTCCTCCCAATGGGCCGGGATCGCTGGATCAATCCACCTTGGTCGTGACCTTCTCCAATCCCTTCCCCTTCGGCATCACCTCGGTGGCGAACCCGGATTCCTCGGGCCGTTCCTTCCGGCAATTGAATATCCCCATGGCGGACGGTAAATTCCGCGTCGACGATTCCGTGCCGCCGGTCATCGTCAAGGCGGACGTGACGACGGACAAGGCGGACGGACATCCCGTCATCAACGTGACGTATTCGGAACCGGTGAAGCTGGCGGAACCTTTCCTGGAACCCATCGTGTTCAAGCGGGATACCGTGCTCTTCACGGCCAAGGATCTGCCCATTAGCCATGTCGAGAAAAGCGGAGATCGGGAATACACCTTCCACCTGCAGAACGGAACCACCTTCAAGCCGGTGGGCGGTGATTCCATCGCCATCAACAACAACGGCGAGACGCGGGATTTGAACAACCTGGCGCCCAAGAACCTGGTCTTCACGCCCATGGGCGGGCCCTCTCCCAGCCAGGCCCTTTCCGGGTTCTACGTCACCTTCGCCAACGGATCCCAATCCTCGGCGGCGGGCGCGGCCGAATCGCCGGACAAGGACTACACCTTCATCCCCGTGGACGCCAAGGGCGCGGCCATGCCCGGCACGCAGAACGGCCATTGCGGCACGTGCAATCCCCTCCAGGGCTCGGTCTTCTCCGGTTCCCTCATCGTGATCGTCACCAAGCAGCCGGTGGACTACGATTTCATCATCTACTCCAATCTGGGGCAGGTGGTCACGCGCGGTTCCGGCAAGGTGGAGGAGGCCGATCTGCGCTTGCTGGACAAGGTGGAAGGCGCCGACCAGGATCCGAACCAGCCGGAATACGTGCAGCGCATCGTATGGACGGGACGCACCGAGAACGGCCAGGTCGCCGGAACGGGCGCCTACGTGCTGAAGGCTTCCTTCCACTACGAGAAGAATTTCAAGACCGGGGCCCGCTCTTCCAACGGGATCAAGATCACGAAGTTCGGATTCATGCGCAATTGCTGCGACGCGTTAAACGACAAATGGTATTACTGATCCGAGCGCCTTTACAGGCGTTACGCGCGCTGGCGACGCGGCCCCGCCGTATCCTGTTGTTTGCCATCCCCTCCACCGCCGTCCTGGCAATCTTCGCATTGCTCGCCTGCGATTCCGGCACCGGCCCCGCCGCCGATGAAGCCCTAAGTTGCCCGGACCTCAGCTCCCGTTACTTCCGGGACTCCATCGGGGACGGACACTATCGCATCATCGCCCCCAATGGAGGCAAGGCTTATCATACCGGCGATTCTTTGAAGGTGATTGCGACCAGCGGCGCGGACGATTCCGAAGCCGTTCTGGAATTGGCCGTATTCCGCGGCGGGAAATCCACCTTCGTCCCCGTGCCGGGCACGCCCAGGACCAGCATCGATCTGCGCAACCGGTGCCAATGGAGTTTCAGGATCCCGGACTCCCTGAGCGCGGCGGGAAAGAAGATATCCCTGGTTTCCGACTCCATCAAAATCCGTGTCGCCAGGTATGGACAGGAAGGTTTCGTATTCGATTACTCGGACGCCTTTTTCCGCATCGACTCCCTTCCCGACAAAGCCGGGAATCCGTAGCCGATAACCAGTAACCGTTAATCGGATTGCGAGGTTCGCGTCCGGAATGGGAATGCCCGCAAGGGGCTGCAATCGGGGACCCGCCGGGTTCGGCCTAAGCCGGGCGGGGATTAATACGGAGATGGAGGGAGTCGAACCCCCGGACCGCTTTCACGGACTTCTGATTTCGAATCAGACGCAATAGACCACTCTGCCACATCTCCATTATTAATCTTAAAAAATTTCCCGGGGATTTTAAGCAATCGAAAGAATTTGGCCCCTTATCAGGGTATGGGGAGGTCTATGACCGATTTCCGCCCCAACCCGGTCGTGAAAACGGCCACTTCCAGGCTCCGAAAACCCCGGCAAAACCCCGCCTTTGTTATATTTTCGCCCCAGCAAAGGGGAAACTCCCAACGGATCACTTCGATTTGTTTTCATGATTCTGCATGCCGGATACCCCGAGACTAAACCCGATCCAGAAGCTCAAGGTCCTCATTCTCGGGGATGCGCTCAACCCCGCCGATAAGAACTCGTTCCACAGCATCAGCCTGATCGCTTTTTTCGCGTGGGTGGGCCTGGGAGCGGACGGCCTTTCCTCCTCCAGCTACGGCCCCGAAGAAGCGTTTCGCGCCTTGGCCAGCCATCCCCATTTGGGAATAATCGTCGCCCTTGGGTCGGCGCTGACCGTCCTGGTCATCAGCGCGAGCTACACCCAGTTGATCGAACTGTTTCCCGCCGGCGGAGGCGGATACCTGGTCGCCAGCAAACTCCTCAGTCCCCATGCGGGAATGTTGTCCGGCTGCGCTTTGTTGATCGATTACGTTTTGACCATCACCATTTCCGTGGCCAGCGGGGCGGATGCGATCTTCAGTTTTCTTCCGCAAAGCTGGCATCAATACAAGCTTGAGTCGACCCTGGTGGTTTTGGGCCTGCTTGTCGTGATGAACCTTCGGGGCGTCAAGGAATCGGTCATCCCGCTCGTGCCGATTTTCCTGGTATTCGTTTTCACCCATGCCTTCGCCATACTCTACGGCCTCACCCTGCATCTCTGGGACTTTCCCGAGGTGGCTCGTTCCACCCTCGTCGATGTGCGGAGCACCCATTCCGAGCTCGGATTGATGGGGATGGTATTCCTGATGTTACGTTCCTACAGTATGGGCGCCGGTACGTATACCGGGATCGAAGCCGTCAGCAACGGCATGCCCATCCTGAGGGAACCGAAGGTCCGGACAGGCAAGCGGACCATGCTCTACATGGCCTTATCGCTCGCCTTCATGGTATTGGGCCTGATGCTGCTGTATGTCCTCTATCATCTGGAAGCCCAACCCGGCAAGACCATGAACGCGGTCCTGTTCGATACCATGACCTCCAATTGGAACCCCCATGTCAGCCGGGTATTCATCTGGGTCACGCTTTTTTCCGAAGCCATCATCCTCTTCGTCGCCGCCCAGGCCGGGTTCCTCGGCGGTCCCAGGGTGCTTGCGAACATGGCCCTCGATCATTGGTTCCCCAACCGGTTCACTTTGCTCAGCGACCGCCTGGTGGCCCAGAACGGCGTTTTCCTGATGGGCGGCGCCGCCGCGTTGGTGATGCTCGCGACCGGGGGGTCGGTCCAGCTGCTGGTGGTGTTGTATTCCATCACCGTATTCATCACCTTCGTTCTGTCCCAGATGGGGATGGTGAAGCATTGGTGGACGGTACGCGGAAAGGGACCCGGCTGGAAGCGCCGCATCCTTACCAGCGGGATCGCCTTGGTGCTTTGCTTTTTCATCCTCGTGGCCGTCACCATCCTGAAGTTCGATGAAGGCGGATGGATCACCCTCGTCATGACGGGTTTGCTTGTGTGCGTCGCGCTTTTCGTCAAACACCATTACGACAACACGGCGAAAATGCTCAAGCGCATGGACAACCTGGTGCAGGCCGCAAGGACCTCACAGGCCGGATCCATTTCCAAGGTCATCGGCCACGGGCCCGAGACGGTGGAGGAACCCAAATTCGATCCCAAGGCCCGCACGGCCGTCATGCTAGTCAGCGGTTTCAACGGCGTCGGCCTGCACACCTTGTTCAGCATCATCCGGTTGTTCGGGGGCATCTACAAGAATTTCATTTTCGTGGAAATCGGCTTGATCGATGCGGGAACCTTCAAAGGCGCGGACGAGGTCGATAACCTGAATGCCGCCGTGCGCAAGGAGCTGGACGGTTACGTGGAGTTCATCCGCCGGCACGGGTACTACGGTGAAGGCATCTGCTCCCTTTCCCATGACGTGGTGGAAGGCAGCGCCCAGCTCGCGCCCAAGATCGTGGAGCGCTTCCCCCAGGCCGTATTCTTCATGGGGCAGTTGGTGTTCCCGGAGGAGTCCTTCCTGTCCCGGCTGTTCCACAACAACGTGGTCTTCGCCGTGCAGCGCCGGCTCTACCATCTCGGCATCCCCTTCATCATCATGCCAGTGCGCGTGAAGATGCGGGTGTGAGCGGATGCCCGCGCGACCCATCCTGAAGTGGGCGGGGGGCAAAGGCCAGCTCCTGGAATGCCTTTCGGCCTACTTCCCCAAAGCGCTATCCGACGGCACGGTCAAAAACTACTTTGAGCCTTTCCTGGGCGGCGGGGCCATGTTCTTCCATGTGATGCAGAACTATCCGCTCAAGTCCGCCTTTCTGATGGACGCGAACGAGGAACTCATCGTCCTGTACACGGCGGTGCAGCGGGACGTGGAGCCGCTTCTGGCGGCGCTCACGCAGATGGAAAAGGATTACCTGAAGCTGGGCGAGGCCAAGCGCAAGGAGCGCTACCTGCGCACGCGCGAGGCCCTCAACGGCGCGCGCGCCGGGATGGATTTCCGCAAGTACTCGACGGCCTGGGTGGAGCGGGCTTCGCAGATCATCTTCCTCAACAAGACCTGCTACAACGGCCTGTTCCGCGTGAACCGCGAAGGCGGGTTCAACGTGCCCTTCGGCAAATACGTGCGGCCCACCATCGCGGATGCCGGGAACCTGAGGCAGGCCTCCGCGCTCCTGGCCAAGGCGCGCATCCGCCACGGGGACTTCGGGGACCTGGCCCGGCTGGACGCGTCCCGGGCCGCCGGCCTCATCAAGCCCGGGGCCTTCATCTACTACGATCCGCCCTACCGTCCCCTGAGCGCTACCGCCAGCTTCACGTCCTACAGCCGCCTGGCCTTCGGCGACGATGAACAGAAGCGCCTGTCGCGCATGTTCCAGGCCCTGGACCGCAAGGGCGTGTTCCAGATGCTGAGCAATTCCGATCCGAAGAACTCCGATCCCAAGGACGATTTCTTCGAGGAGGCCTACGCCGGTTACCGCGATACCTTTTACCGCGTACCGGCCGCGCGTTCCATCAATTCCAATCCCGCCCGCCGCGGCCGCATCAACGAAATCGTGATCACGAACTACAAGACGTAAAGAAGGGGGCGGCGTGGAACGCGACGAAGCCTGGAAACGCGTTTTCGACCGGATGCCGGTGGCGGAGTCCATCGCCCGCGACGGCGTCTTCCACGTAAGCGCCGACGCGCTCAAAGCCAATGGCGCCCGCGAGCCCCGCCTGATGGCCAAGATCGATACTCTGGCGGAACGCCCCGCGATCCTCGCTGAGCACGGCCTGGCGCTGTTCCCGGTACGCAACGGCCACTATGTACTGTTTCCGGATCCCGCCCAGAAAAGCTTTTTCCGTTTCGGTGATCAAGAGGAGCCGCCGGTCCGCGCCTTCCGATCAGTCGTGGACCTCAACCGCTTCGACACCTTTCCGCGCGGCCAGGAGGCGAGCGAGTCCCAGGCCCTGGACTTCGCGTTCCTGTCCTCCCTGTTGCCGAAGTTCTGCGGCGACACATCCATGCGCCTCACCTTGCGCGGCCGGCTCTACTCCGGGAACTTCCGCTTCCGCACGCCCATGGGCGGGCTGCCCATCGACGTCTCGCGCGTCCAGATCGAAACCGACGCCGGGTACGAAGGGGAAGAGGGGATCTATCTGGTGGAGGCCAAGCGCGGGCGCCGGGACGATTTCCATATCCGCCAGCTCTGGTATCCTTGCCTGCATTGGGCCGCGCGCACCAAGAAGCGCGTGGTGCCCATCTTCTTCACTTACAGCAACGGGCAGTATTTCCTCACCGAGTTCGCCTTTGGGGCGGAGTTTGGGGATTTCCGCATCGTGCGCAACAAGGCCTATTGCCTGGAGGAGCCCCAGGCGGATCTGGATTTCCCCGCCTTACTGGCGGCTACGGAACCGGGCCGGGAACCGGAGGGGGCGTTTCCCCAGGCGAATGATCTGGACAAGGTGGTGGATCTGATCCAAGCCTGCGCCGCGGCGGGCATGGCCAAGGCCCAGATCGCCGAGACCTTCGGGTTCGAGGAGCGGCAAGGGGACTACTATGCCAATGCGGGATGTTACCTGGGGCTGCTGCGGCGCGGCGAGGGTAACTTTGAAGTGACGGAGGCCGGGGACGCCTTCAACGCCCTGCGGTCCCGCGCCGAACGCACGCGCGCCTTGGCGGAATGCATGTTACGGATCCCCAGCCTGCGGGATGCGTTGCGGCTGTTGGTCGACCGTGGTTTCCGGGCGGAGAAGATCGGAAACGGGGAACTGGCGGAGGTGATCCGCGGCCGGACCGGTTTGGGGGCTTCCACGCCGGAGCGGCGGGCCTCGACCTTACGCGCCTGGCTGGTGTGGATGGCGCGCAACGTGAAGATCCGCGTGCCGTGAAAAATCCCACCTCCCAGGGGGATCCGGCCTTCGAAGCGCGCTGACGCCTACTCGAACCGCACCCGCAGCGAACCCGGTTTCTGGAATTCGTATTCCGCCTTGATGCGTCCCGGACTCCAGGCATGGCCGGAAAAACGGACCTCGTCCAGTCGGCCCTGGAAATCCTTGTCGTGGGTGGCGAAGCCGTGCCGCCCGATTTCAAAACCCTTTTGGAAAGGATAGAGCAGGCCGCGCGCGGCGTAGGGGGTCTTGGCCGCTTCCGCGCCATCCAGGTACAGGCGCAGATAGGCTCCGTCATAGACCGCCGTGGCCAGATGCCAGGCGGAGTCGATCAGGTTCACGCCTTTGGTGGCGCAAGACGCGAAGGGGTCTCCCTTGATGGCGGTGCCGGGGGTCCACAGCGTGTCCGCGAAGGCGAAGAAATACAGGCTGCCATCCTGGCGCAATCGCACGCCGAAATTATCCCCATTGCTGCCGAGTTCTCCGCCCGCGGTATCGGAACCGATGGCGCGGAACCAGGCGGAGTAGGTCATCCCGTGAACCGGGTGGAGCATGGGATGGTTTGGCAGGCTGACGTGTTGGCCGCCCGTGAAGGAGGCGCCGGGACCGATGGCGGAAATGCCCGCGGGCAGAGCATCGCCGGTTCCGTTGATGGCCCAGATGGAGGCGTCGGGAAAAGTGCGCAGCCCGTTGATGGGGGCTTGCGGGCGCATGTGCCAGGCTCCGGAGTTTCCGTTGAACACCCGTTTGCCTTCGGAATAGTCCGGCGCGCCCGGTTTGCCCCAGTGGAGGGTGAGCACGGGATTGGAGCCGCCGCCGATCAAAGTGTCCAATTTGACCCAGAGGGCGCCGCGCTTGTCGGCCGGATCGAACTCTTCCACTTCGTAGGCGAGATGGCGCCCACCCGGACCTGAGAACCGCAGGTCGGCGCCCACACTGGTTGGAGCGACGGACGCGAAATCGAAATTGGTGGAGTCCAGGCGGACGGGCAACGGAAAATCGGTAAGGGTATCGTTGGGCCCGAGGGCGGCGATGTCGACGGTCAGATTGCGGGACCGGCTCCATTGGGAATAATCTTCTTCGGCGAAGTTCTGCAGGGGAACGATGCCGAGCTCCAGCGTGTCCTGGGGCGAAACCAGGGAGACGGAAATATCCGCGTAGAACCAGCCGGACTTGGCCGCCACGGGGTGCAGCCGGAATCGCCCCATGGGAAGGGTGGCGAACCGGAACCGTCCGGTGGAATCGGCCCGCACGGATTGCTCCAGACCGTAGATCTGCACGTATCCGGGAAGCGGTAACCCGGGGACGGATCCCAGGATGCCGGTGACCGTTCCCACCGGGTGCAAGGTATCCGGCGGCAGCGCGAGGATCTTCTTCGCGATCTTGACGACATGGGTAACGGCGGCGTTTCCCCGGCCGTCGTGGATTTCCATCGTGTAGGCGCCGGGTGCGATCGAGTCCAGGCGGAAAATCCCGTTGGCGTCCGCCAAAGCGTCCGGAATCACTTCGTGTTCGGCCTTGGCGGTGTCCCTGAGGTAATCCTCCCGCCGCAGGATGACCGAGGACCAGGCCGCCTGGGCGCCGTCCGCGTAAACGGCGGCGCAGGTGATGGTGCCGTTGGTGGCTTCCGATCCGCCGCCGTCGGACACGCGCGTCGACATCAGATCGCAGCCGTTCAAGCAGGCAAGACAGCCTAGCCAGGCGAGCCCGGCAAAACCGGCGAAGAGCGCGTACCGGGCGGTGAACGCCGCGCCATGATCAACTTCTGCGGTTGCCGGAGCAAGGCGTTTCATGCTTTCCCCGGATCGCGCGAATGGGAAAGGGGGAAGGCTTGGAGGTTCACCTGGTAGACGCAATTTTCGTCCACGTCCTGTTGCGCCATCTCCAGCACTTCGCTGCGGAATTGTTTCAATTTGTATTTCAGCTTCTCGAAGCCGTTGGGGGATAGGCTCAGGGTGAGTCCGGAGAAATCGCGCTCGGAGGGATTAGCCTCGCGCAAGGTGCGCATCGCCAATTCGCCCATGGCGGCATGCAGGTTGTTCACGAAGACGGCCTGGATGCCCTCTCCGGAGGTGATGACCGGATGGGTGACGCGATAGGGTTCGGAGGTCACCAGACCGATGTCTTCCAAAAGGCGAACGGCGCGCTTGGCATCGATGGGGCGGATGGCCGGCCGTAGGCGGCGCGCGATCTTCTTCCAGTCCCCGTCAAAGGGCTGGAAGCGCAAGAGCTCCCGCAGGGCGGAGTAATACCATTCCTTGTAGAAGACGTATTGCCGTTCTTCCAGGGTTCCCATCTTGATGCCGCGCAGGCGGAAGATCTTTTCGAGGAAATGGTTCTTCTCCGTGAGCGTGCGGGCTTGGCCGAACAGCACGAGGGTTTCGAAGAACATCTGTTCGCGGGCGTCCAGGCCGAAGACGCGCGCCATTCGCACGGCCACTTCCGGATCCAGTTTCCGTTCCCCTTTCAGTATGCGCGAGAACGATCCCGCGTCCAAGCCCACCTTGCCCGCGATGTAACGATAGGAGAAGGAGCGGCTGGCTTCCTTGCGCGCCTGGTACGCGTCCCTGAGGAAGGCCCGGAAGTCCATATATTCAAAAAGGCGTGGGGTTTTGCGGGTGTCGGTTTGCATGGTTCTCGCCATCCGGAGCAGCCGGGTCGGCTCTGCAAATATACGGGGCGGGAGCCGAATCGCCAGCGGGATCCGGGGAAAAATCGTTGCGGAAAAAGCAACGGATCTTTGAGTCTGGCCGCGAAAAACGGACACGAACCACCGGACGTTTGTGGATTCCGGCGATTTGGACGGGGTTTTCCCTCGCTTGGGAGGATGATTTTCGGAATTTGCGTTGCGCCGTTAGCACCGGTTTTTCCCGGATCGGGGCACGGATGGACCGTACGGGCCTTAGCTTCATTTTTGCCGGGCATGCCGCTCCGGCCTGCAGTCCGGTGGGGGATGGTGATATGGGCGAGAGAATGGGGATTTCCGGCGACAGGGGGGCGAGGCCGCCGTGGTCCGCAAAGGCCGCGATGACAGGGAAGGCTGCAATTGCCGCCAAAGCGGCAGCGGTAACCTGCGCGTTTCTCCTGGCGGCCGCTCCGTGCGGGGCGCGGGAGCCCCTGACCAAGGCGGACTCGGGATGGACCGATCTCTTCAATGGCAAGGATTTGACCGGCCTCTATATCCGCTTGGGGGGCGTATTGCAGAACCCAGCCGCGCAATCCTCCTTCAAGGTCGAAGCCGGGACCATGCACGTGCCCGCCACGGGCGGCGTGGGGGCCATCGCCACCAAGGCGGTCTATTCCCGTTACCAGGTGCGGGTGGAATACCGTTTCGGCAAAGGCCAGACCAACCCCAACGCCGGTCTCCTCTACCATATCGATCCCGGCGACTATCAGGAGGGTAACGCGTTCGGAACCCGTAACGCCGCGGTTCCCTATCTTTCGGGCGCCTACGCCAAGTCCGTCGAATACCAGATGTACCGCGGGGACGCGGGGGCCTTCCTGGGCATTGTGAACGTCTGGGTTACGGCGGAGACCAAAGGGGACGCGCTCCACACCTGGCAGCCCGGAGGAACCCTGTTTACCGCCTATCCCAGCGGAGGCCTGGAGGAGCGGCGCATCTACCGCAGCGTCAACGCCGCCCCCGACGATTCCGACTGGGTGCGCTTCGAAGGCAAAATCTGCGGGGCCGACAGCGTGGCCCACATCGTCAACGGCACCGTAGTGATGCGGGGCCGGAACCTGCGCACGAACGAGAAACCGGACATCACCACCCGCACCGATCCGGATCAGTTCCCCATGGACCGGGGGCATGTCGGCCTCCAAACCGAAGGCGCCGAGGTCTTCTACCGCAATTGGGACATCCGCATGCTCGATACCAACGGGGTTCCGATCATCAAAGGTTGCATGGACTCCAAATCGCCGGACTACAATCCCCTGGCGAATGTTCAGGACGGGACATGCCAATCGACCATGATCATGCATGGGCCCCAATCCCGGCTACAGGGTGCTTCCGCCGCCGCGGCAAAGCGCCTGGAAACATTCACCCTGCTTGGAAAGCGGATCCGGCCGGGCAAGGCTGCGGTAAAATGATTTTCTTCGGACGAACTTTGAAATTGAAAAGCTCGGGAAACAGGGCCGGGCAAGCGCTCCCGGCATGGCCGCAAGCCGTGAAATTGGTGATTTGCGCCGGTGATATCGTCGAGCCCATCAACCTCTGCATGTCCAATCTGATTCTGGAAGGATATGCGAACGCATTGAAGATCGTCTCCAACGGCGGCTTCGTGGGTATCGAGTGCATTCAGGAAAAGGCCTACTCGGGACGGTTCGAGATCGTTACGAGCGAGGTGGAGCTGATACCTTGGAAAGAGTTCATCAACAGGGTGGTACTGGTGAAAGGGCGGATATGCGTGTGAACGGTCCCGGCAGCGCGACGGAATCGACCTGACCCAATAATGCCCTTTGGAATTCCGTTAGCGGCATAGCTTTGATCCAATCCGCCACGCTTCGCGGCCTCCCTGTTCCATCAATTGCGCTGCGACCCAGGGAACTTCAGCGGAAGTGATTTTCAAACCGGGATCATAGGACCAAAAACATTGCGCATGGAATTTGGCATAGGCCCGCCTGGCTTCCCGGACCTTCACCATGGCGCGCGCGTCTTCATGGCTCAGGCTTCGCCGGCTGACTACTCCGCCACGGCTCCCAATGGCGGACAGGTATTCCCGAATGGCTTGATTCATCTTAATATCATAACCGGCTTATGATGATTTGACAATATTTCAGCAAAATACCGCCTATTTTAAAGCGGAAGCTTGAGAATCTTCAGTTGACCGGAATCACCGGGGGCGGTATCTTTAGCCCAAGAACCATGTGTAACGTCGCGATCCATGCTTATTTCTTTTACTTCTGGCGGGAGACCTCCGGGGGTTAAGGAATTCGTGCATCTCGATGACGAAGACCAACCCCCGGGAGTACCCGGGGGTTTTGTTTTTCTCCCCCGGGAATTCCGCCCGGGGGAAACGAGTGAAAGGCCGCGCACCTAATTTGCAGCGGGCCCGGATAGGAAAAGAGGAAGCCATGCCGACGACCGAAAATCTGAACATACGGGAGATCGTACCCTTGATACCTCCGGGAGAACTGAAACGGATACTGCCGATGGACGATGCGTCAATCGCCACCGTGCTGGAAAGCCGTAAGATCGTGCAGGCCATCCTGGCCGGCGAGGATCCGCGCATCCTGGCCATCGTGGGACCGTGTTCCATCCATGATACCGACGCCGCCCTGGAATACGCGCGCCGCTTCAAGGAGCTGCGCGAAAAGGTGAAGGACAAATTATTCCTGCTGATGCGCGTCTACTTCGAGAAGCCGCGTACGACGGTGGGCTGGAAGGGCTTCATCAATGATCCGTTCCTGGACGATTCCTGCGACATCTCCACGGGCGTGCGCGAGGCGCGCCGCCTGTTGCTGCAGATCAACGCCATGGGCATCCCCGCGGCCACGGAATTCCTGGATCCCATCGTTCCCCAGTACATCGCGGATCTGGTGACCTGGGCCGCCATCGGCGCGCGCACCACGGAATCGCAGACCCACCGCCAGATGGCCAGCGGCCTGTCCATGCCCGTGGGCTTCAAGAACGGCACGGACGGTAACATCCAGGTTGCGGTGGACGCGCTGACCTCGGCGCGGTTCGCGCACAATTTCCTGGGCCTGGATTCGGACGGCCGCACCGCCATCGTCAAGACGCGCGGCAACCCTTGGGGCCATATCGTGTTGCGGGGCGGGAAGTCCAAACCGAATTACGATCCCGAGAGCATCGCCGAAGCCACGGAACAACTCAAGAAGGCCGGCCTGGACGTGCGCCTGGTGGTCGATTGCAGCCACGGGAACACGCAGAAGAAGCACGAGCTGCAGGAAGTGGTGTGGCAGAACATCGTGGATCAACGGGTGGCGGGCAATACCGCCTTGGTGGGCGCCATGGTGGAAAGCAACCTCTTCGAGGGCGCGCAGAAGATCCCGGGCGACCGGTCACAGCTGCGTTACGGGGTCTCTGTGACGGATCAATGCGTGGGCTGGGAAACCACTGAGCGCATGATGCTGAAAGCGCACGAGACCCTGCAGGGCTTGCGCTGATAAAATGATTTTGTCTCGAATATTGGGATTCACGAATCGAAGTGCACCCCTGATATTTTTCAACAGGTTGTTTAAATTCGATTCAAATTTGAAGACGGATTATGACGGTCAGAAATGAAGTTGACAGGGTACATAAGCCGAGGTAGTTTATCTATTGCTAGTCGGTAAAAAATGACCAATGAGGATGAAATAAAGATGTTTCAAAAAAATGTTTTGATCGCATTGATCTCATTGTTCTTATTAAAATGCCCTTTGGTTGCTCAAACCATCATTTCAGTCAATGCCACGGCTCAGTATACGGACAAATACTATCCAAGCGGTTGCGACATATGGCCCATTTGGGGCCGGTTCAACGTTTGGGACATTACCATGGTTCCCGATAAAGCCTCGAATCCGTCCTATGAGTTTATGGAAGAGGCCATATTAATGACCTCTTCAGGTGGACGTCCTGCCACACTTAGGGATGCATCAGGAAATCCTACGAATGGTGCTCTTGGTGATAATGAAATGTATGATGTAAACGGCAATCATCAATTCACACTGAAACTCAAACCTGCTATTGATAGGTTGCTCTCCAATGGAGTTAAGCCGATCTTGGTTATAGGTAACACCCCGATCCCCCTTTCGAGCAGACAACCTCAAAATCCGCCATGGATAACTGATCCGGAAATGGGTTACGTCGTTGCTACGGGAGTACCGGGTTTCAATGCCGTCGTCGGTGAACCTACTTTCGGGAGAGGCTATGATGGAGTTAATGGTTACGTCAGTTATATTAATGCCCTTTTTGTTTTTCTAAAATCAAATTATGGAAGTGCGTCTATTCCGCTAAAAACCTGGGAATTCCGCCTCATGACGGAGCCAGACAATAACAGCTGGTGGGATCCAAACATCGCAAAAAAACCCGCTGATGTTGTAAATCGAAGTAAGTATGAAACTCTGTATGAAAAAACCTACCAAGCGATTCAATCCGCACTTGGCACCACAGATACCCACTTGAATTTTGGAAACTTTGTGCTCCCTATTTTCACCCAAGGTACGAGTTCTGCATGGCCATACCTCTTAACCACCCAGATTCCGACAAGCATGAAGATAAACTCTTATAGTTATTCGCTTTATGCTACTCTCAAGTTTCAGTATCTTGGCGGTACTCAAATGTCGAACGATCCAAGAGACTTGTACGGTTTTTTCAATGGCCCCGCTGGGCTGAGGACAAAAACTTCCGCCAATTTCCCGAATGCAAAAATGAATATTGATGAATTTGGTTTGTATGAAGATGAGAATGGAAAAACCAATGACAACAATGTTTCGGATGCCACTAATTTAGGGGCTGCTTGGTTGGCGGCGACATTTAAAAAAGGCTACGATAACAACCTGAACAGAAATGCGCTTTGGACAGGAATGATCGAACGGAACAATGTCAAGCCACCTATTTACAATTCACTCAAGGTGTTTTCACGTCTGAAAGGATCCCGGCGGTTGACGATCGATTATAACCCCTTAAGCGGATTTCCTTACGTTGATGCGATTGCGGGAAAATACGGATCAAGAACAATGGTATTGGTTTTCAGCTATTTGCCAAATCGTCTTGCAACGAGCTATTCACCTGTCAATCTGACCGTAAAAAATCTTGCTGCAAATACCTCCTTCCGCGTAAAAGAATACCGAATAGATGGGTCAACGAGCAATTACTTACCAAGCTTCTACTCGGATATGGGAGGAAGTGGAAATCTTCGGTCGCATCTTCTTGATCAAAATGCATCGCAATGGGGCTTAAATATGATTGGCAAGTGTGACGCTGCAAGCAGAACCAGTTGGGATAACAATACAGTCAAGTATCTTCAAAACGGCGCTCTTGCGGTTTTGGACACAAGAATCATGAAATCCGATGCATCCGGAACAATCGTCAGGACTGTCAACATGCCAGCAAATAGCGTGTCCCTCTTTGAGGTCTACCAGGACGCTTGTGTATCAAGTAGTTCTTCCCTTTGAAAGTTTGCTTATTTTTTTTGATTCATCACATTTAAGGAGAACAGATAATGAAAAAAAATCGTCTTATTACAATCGCGTTGCTTTTGCTCGGCTTGTTTGGTTCAGTCAATGCAGAGCCAACGACCAACCTAGCGCGCATCATTTCTTTGCGAGTGAGAACTAATGGCACAACTCCTCTTGTCTATATTCAGTTATCGTCAGCTCAACTGGGGACTGACACCTACACGTTTTCCCCACTAGGAGAACTGGGACGAATCTATTTTTCCACCGCATTGGATGCGTTTCATTCAGGAAAGAATGTTAAAATAGAAGTTAACGGATGCAATCCTTGTGCCTGGGGAAGCGGATTTCTTTCGCTCTACATTCTTGAATGATGGCGATTTCCTAAAATTTTATTAGTGATTTTAAATTGTACTTACAAGGTGAACCACTTAAGGGTATCAAATAGATAATTACAATGACCAATCCATTTCGGTTTACCAAGTATCTATGGCGGAGTAAGCGTGGACATTGTCCTGTGTGTGGTAAGGCGACATTGTTTCTTCTCACTCAAATCCCTGAAATCATCCGTAATCATGCCGTCTGCTTGCGCTGTCGAAGCAGTTCCCGCAACAGGCATATTGCCCTGCACATTATCAAAGCTTTCCGGAATTACGGCGTATCCAGAATAGGTGATTTTCAAAATCTACCGAATATAAAAATCCTAAACACCTCCACAACCACTCCCTTGGCGAAAGCATTTGGGAGAGGGCCAAACATTTTCTGTTCGGAATTTTCTGAAGATGCGGAGCCAGGATCGATCAAAGACGGGATTTTAAATCAAGACCTGACCCGGCTCACTTTCGCCGATAATTCACTTGATTTGGTCGTCACCGAGGATGTCTTTGAGCATGTGCCTGACTACATGCCGGGTTTTCGTCAAGTTCATCGAGTCCTCAAAGTCGGTGGAACTCATATTTTCTCAATTCCATTTTACTTTGACCAGCGTACCCGCGAGCTTTTCCGAATGGAAGAAAATCGTCCTGTGCTCTTTGAACCCATTGAATATCATGGCGATCCGTTTCGAGGAAACATTCCCTGCTTCACTCATCTTGGCTATGACTTGATCGGTTGGCTTGAAAAAATGGGGTTCAGGGTCAAAATCGAATTTTCCAGTTTTGCAGAAGAGACGCGGTATGGTACTTTTGACTGCTATACTTTCGTCACGGTTAAGGAGTAGCGTAATCATTTCGACTCGCTTTAAGGCTGGCAACTCCTTATGTAGGGTCGTGTGAGTCCGAACCACAACTTTCAGCCCCACCGGCTTCGGCGGGCCCTTCCATCGATTCCGGCTCGCCAGTGCGAATGCAGCCATGCCCGATGGAAAGGAAGGCCGCCGCAGCGACCAGGACCTTGAGAAGCAGATCCGTGTAAGGGCCGAAGTGCCAGTGCTCGAAGAAGTATTTATCGCCGATGAGGATGGCGGGCAGGAGCACAAAAACCCCAATCACCGCGCGGTCGATCTGGGTTTCCAGGTTCATTTTACGCGCCCGCCCGTGCAGCCAGAAGAATCCGGAAAACAGGCAGAGGAACATGATGATCTTATCCGCCAGGGCCATATTCCGAAAGTAGGAAGAAACCCTTTTCCGCGCTTACGATTTGCCTGATATGGGGAGGCCGCCCCGGGTAAAATGAGCGGACCGCGCCTGCGCAGTGTCGCATCCCGGTTACGGCCGCATACCGTCCTTGTTCCAATTCCCGTTCCGCGCCGCAATCGACCCGGGAATGGAGTTGTTTCATACCCCCCTCGCAATTAATATATTCCCTCCATCGGGTGAGCCATTTCACCTTGGAGGTACCTATGACAAGTTTTATTTCCCGGTGCGCCGTCGGCGCTTTCGCAGCCATCGTCTTGCTGTCCGCACCCGCAAACGTGCATGCCCGCCTGGGTGGCAATTTCGGCGCGGGTTTCGTCGCGGGAGATCCTTCCGGCCTTTCCGGCAAGCTGTGGCTCAACGATAAGAACGCGCTGGATTTCGTGGCGGGATTCAGCCTGCAGGATGACTGGATCACCCTTGGCGCGGATTATGTCTGGCATGAATTCGGATTGATCCCCGTCAATGCAGGGCAACTTCCCCTCTATTACGGCATGGGCGTGTGGACTTCGGTTTCCAATAATGCCGCCATTGGGGCTCGCGGCGTGGTGGGCCTGGAATATTTGTTCCCCAGCGCGCCTCTCGACGTGTTCCTGGAAGTCGGCCCCGGGGTCTCCATCCTTCCCAATACCGGATTCGGCCTTACCGGCGGGTTGGGTATGCGGTACTACTTCTAGTCGAAGGGTTCCAGGTTCCGGGCCGCGGCGGCTGGTCCCGATTCGGATTCCGATCCGGACTACGATCCGGAACCAATGCCGTTCGCAATCGGAAAACCGGATTTGAAAATGAAAAGGATCCCGCATTCGGGACCCTTTTTGTCTTTGGCAAGCAGCGGCCTCCAAGGCCTTTGCCTTGGGAGAAGGCCCGTCCGTAAAGGACGAAGGTTTCGAGAAGACCTACTGGGCCAGGGCCGCCGGGAGGGAGTTGGACATCTGCGGCGTGCCGGCCTTGCCTTTCTGTCCCAGCAGCACATAGCCCAGGGAAGGATCGCTTACGTCGGCGGCCATGCCTGCCCGGGTATCCGGGTCGATGCGCAGGGTGGCCGGGTTGATCTCCTTGACCACCGTCACCGTGCTGCCGTCCTTGATCACCGTGATTTTATTGCCCACCGCGTTGAGAGCCGAACGGAGCGCTTCCAGATCGCCGCGGAAGTATTCATAGCCGGCGGGCAGCGTGGGCAGGCCCGCGTCCAGGGGGAAGATGGGGGGCAGGGTCCCGCCGTCCAGGCATTTGCCGCCCACGAAGGCGGAGGGATCCACGTAGCGCGACTCGACGAGGAACACGTTGGTGCGCACGAAGCCCAGGGCATCGCGGGCCTTGGCCACCTTGGCGGGGGTGCCCGGCAGCAGATCGTCCTCGATGGCCAGCACGGCGAACTTCGACGAGGTCGCCAGGATGGAATCCTTGCTGAAGTCCTTCTTCTCCTGGGCGGTGGCGCCGTCCAGCAAGGGGATGGGCGTGGGAAGGATCTGGACGTTGCCGCAATAGGGGAAGGCGCCGTCCTTCACGTGCAGGGTATCGTTCACGGTACGCATGACGCGGCCGCGCATGGTCAGGTAGAAGGCGTCTCCCGCGCCGATGCCGGCCTGATCCAGGAAGATGCGGAACTTGGCGGCCGTGCCCGCATAGGGCTTGGCGAAGGATTCCGGGGGCACGGGGTCGGTGACGACCGTGCCGGGGTTGGTGGCGCCGCCCGGGGTGGTGGTGGTATTCCCGTCCGACAAACCGGTTCCGAACTTGTCCTGCTGCAGCCAGCCCGCGAAGTTTCCGGCCACGCCGTTGCTGAATACCTTGACCGAGGCGTCGCCGGCGTTCACGCGCGCCGAGAACTGACCAGGCACGTCGCGGTAGAGCTTGTCAGTGCATTTCAACGGGTTGGCCGGATCGAACTTCTTGCAGGAGTCCAGGCTTTCCGTCATGCTGCCGTCCAGCACCCAGATGTCAGTGAGGGAGTCTTTGCCCCGACCCAGGCGCCCGTTCAGTTCAATGCGGCGCGTGTACTGCTTGACCACGTCCGTATGGGTCATGCGGGCGCTGATGTCGAAGCTGCCGTCGTCCTGGTTGTAGGAATGGGTCGAGTCCAGCACAGCGGCGGTGTCGCCGAATTCGTCGATCAGGGTAAGGATGTACAGCTTGGCCCCGTTCTGGCGCAGGGTCATGTGCGCGTTACCCAGGCCGGAAGGCGGCTTGCGGTAGGACATGACGGCCGTCAGGGCGGGGGTAACCGTGGTGGTTCCGCCGGTGACGGGGGTGTTGATGACGGGGGCGGAAACGGTTCCCGCCGGGGCGGTTTTCTGGATGCCGAGATAACCGGATACGTCCTCACCGCGGCCGCTGGCGGCGTATTGGCCCACGAAAGGTCCGCTGGTGAAGGCGGTTGACATTTTGGGCACCGAGGAGATGCGGTTGGCAGTGCCCTGGAGGAAGGCGCGGTTCTTGTCGTAGGTGCCGCGCAGGAGCAGGCTCTTACCGGAGTCCGGACCGTTGTCCGGCAGGCGGATGGGGAAAAGGAACTCGCCCATGGATTCGTTGAGACTGGCGGCCACGGTATCGGTCAGAGTGTCCTTGAGGTAGGCGGAATAGGAGACGAGCAGGGTGTCCTGCTGGGAGCGCACCTTGAACTTGAGCGGGTAGGAATTGTCGCCCAGTTTGATGAGGCCGGAATAGACGCCGGAGGGGGCGGAGACTCGCGCGCGGGGGGCGGGCTTGCTGGTCGCGTCGTTGGGATTATAGCCCAAAAGCTTTTCGATGTCGTCGGGGATGCCGTCCCCGTCGGTATCGGTCCACTTCACTCCCATGGCGGCGAGCGCCTTGAAGAACTCGGCTTTCTGCGCTTCCGT
>OBEQ010388207.1_pt1 | contig 31597 bp, 20 predicted proteins | sample 1670901 | NCBI WGS metagenome assembly OBEQ01 (sample SAMEA104232315, study PRJEB22302) | groundwater metagenome | biome: forest; feature: aquifer; material: groundwater | place: USA | collected 2011-08-07 | depth 5.4 m | reverse complement strand
TAATGCGAGTCGCCCAGGGCCATGGCCAGGGAGGGTTCGCGCGCCACGCGTTGGGGATCCTCTTCCAGCAGCAGCAGGTTCCGCAGGGCCTTCTTCTTCTTGAGCTCCGCGTCCTCGTAGCCGGTGTGCAGGATGGTGGTGTCGGTGTAGAAGCAGTGCAGGCCCAGCTTGGCCACGCTGTGGAACAGCTGTTCGTGGACGGTGTAGCGGAAGCGGAGACCGGGATGGTTCGGGAACATGCGCAATTGCATGAAACGTCCGCCCAGGGGCAGGCCGCCCTGGGTGTTGATGACCTGGAAGCCGAACGCGCGATCCATGGGCGCGGTCTTGAGCTTGCGGAAATTCTCGATCTGATCCGCCGGGATGCGATCGTCCGCGTCCATCCACAGGATCCAAGCGCAGCGCGCCGGCGCGATGGATTGGTTGCGTGCCCAGGCGAAATCGTTTCGCCATTCCCCCTGGATCCATTTCACCCCCAGCGTGTCGAGGATGGCCTGGGTGCCGTCCGTGGATCCGGTATCGTAGACGATGATCTCATCCGCGATCGGCTTGAAGCCGGTGACGGCGTCCTTGATGTTGAGCGCTTCGTTCTTGACGATCATCACCACCGAAAGCGTTCCCGGGGGATGGGGCGTGCGGAGCGGCTGCTTGATGGTGCCGAAACGGGCGGACAATTCCTCGGGCCTCAGGTCGTCGGCAAGGTTGTCGGAAAGATCGGGCGCGCCCGCCCAATCCGCGCGGGAAGGCGTTGCCGCCGCCGGGAGGGCGCGGTACGATTCCGGCATCGGCCCCGGAAACGGTCCTGGGACCGATCCCTTCGCCTTCCGCTCCTTGGATTTCCTGCCCGCTTTTGACATGGTAACCTGGGTGTTTCCCCAGCCGCTCAGGCGGCTCCGCCGTTTCCGTAGCCCAGGGCTTCCATCTGGCGCAGGAAGTCCCGTACCGTTTCGGAAGGCCGCGCCAACGCTTTCAGATCGGCGTAGCACCGGGCGTAGAGCTTATTATGGTTTACGAAGTCGGAAAAGTAAACCAGCAAGGTCGGGTCCTCGGGGAACCGGGAGAGCGCTTCGCGGTAGACGGCGTAGACCGATTCCAGGGCTTCCCCGGCGGTTTCGCCGCATTTGGCGCGGAAGGCTTCCAGAACCCCGGAGCGCAGGCGCAAGGCGGGACGTCCGGTGAAAATCTCCAGGACCTCGCGGTGGCGTCCGGCGGCGAAAAGCGATTCCACCAGATCCTCCCACATGGGGATGTCCCCGGGGGCGAGTTTGAGCCAGGCGCGCGCATAGCGTTCCGCGTCCGCGTCCGAACCAGCCGCGCGCAGGAACTCCCAAGGGACGCGCGGATCCAAGGGCAGGTCCCGCAGGCCGCCGTCGATGAGTTCGCGCAGGCATTGCCGTCCGCGGGGCGCCTTCTCCGCGCCGAAGAGCTGCATCTCGCAGAGCACGATCAAGGCCAAGGCGTTGCGGCGCACGGTGTGGTTGTCCGTGGCCACGCGGCCCACCGCCACGGGGCGATCCACCGCCTGGTAGAAGAACTCCAGCGCGCCGTGCACGTTGTCCGCATCCAGCGCCTGCTTGCCCAGCCAATAGAGCGGCTTGATGTCCGATGGGGTCCAGCCCGCGGCCAGGCGGAACCATTCGCCCGCTTCCGCGTCCGCGCCCAGCTTCAGGCAGGTCTCGGCGACCAGGGTGGGGAAATGCTTCAGGACCTCATCGGCGGGCGGGGACCCGCAGGCGCGCGGCTGCGCGGCGGGCAGGAAGCGGAGATAGACGGCCTTGGCGTCCGCGTATTCGCCGCTCTGATAGAGGCAATTGCCGTACTCCATGGCGACCGCGGGATCGTCGGGATGGCGGAGACGTTCGGCTTCCAGCAGGGCGCGGTTGCGCTTGAGCTTGGCGCCGCGCTTGGCCGCGGTGTCGTAGCCCATGTGGAGGATTTCCAGATCGGCGTTCTCCACGGAAACGCGGAGCTTTTGCAGCGAGGTCCCCAACTGTTCGTGGATGCTGCCTTCAAAGGCGATGCCCAGGCGGTTGGGGAAAAGGCGGATCTGGGTGAAGCAATCGCCCCGGGAATTCTCGCGCGGGCTGCGCACGATAAAGCGGTAGGCGCGCCGGGGCCCTTCCAGCAAGGGTTCCAGCGCTTCCCAGAAGGCCTCGTCCAGGCGATCGTCCGCATCGATCCAGAGGATCCAACCGCGGGTGGCGAGCCGCAGCGATGCGTTGCGCGCGGCGGAAAAATCGTCGCACCAGGCGAAGGGATGGGTCTTGATGCCGGCCTGCAGGAGGATTTCCACCGTGGTATCGCTCGATCCGGTGTCCATGACGATCCATTCCACGCGGCCCAAGGGGATGCCCGCGATCATGCCGTCCAGGTTGGGGGCTTCGTCGCGGACGATGCTGCATACGGAAAGGTCCAGGCGCCGTCCGCCTCCGCGGCCGCCTTTCCCACCATTGCCGCCGTTCCACGGGGGTTCCGGATAGCCGGGGTCGCGGGGAATGCGGGCGGGGGGGGATTCGAGCACGGCGGTTTCCCGCAGCAAGGTGCCGGCTCCCGCGCGGACGCCGTCCCAATCGGTGGGCACGCCTCCATAGACCGGAACGATCGACGCCGGGGCGGACGCGACCGGGCCGGATACCGCGGGGCGGCCCGGAGCGTTTCCCGGGCTTCCCGAGTTCAAGCAGGCGGTCCAGGCGGCGCGCGCCTCGGCCACGTGCCCGGTGATCCACAAGGCTTTGCCGTATTCCAGCAGGTACGGCGCATGCGTGTTACCGTCCGTGACGCGGCGGTAGACCATCAGGGCCTCCGGGGCGCGGTTCTGGAAACACAGGCTTTGGCCCAGGTTGATGCGGGCGGCCAGGCGGATCTCGGCGGAAGATTTTTCCGGGCGTTCCAGGGCCTTGCGGAAAGCGGCTTCCGCACCGGCGGGCCGATTCTCGCCCATCAGCATACGGCCCCAGGCCAGCCACAGGGCGGGCGCGGCGTCGGGCGCCTCCACGGCTTTGGAGAGCAGGGCGCGGTTGCGGATGCGTTTGCGTTCCACCGCCGCGGCGTCGCGGTAGCCGGTATGCAGGATGTCAAGGCCCACGGCGCTGACGCCCATGCCGGCCTCGGCCACGGCGTCGCCGATGTTCTCATGGATCGGGTTTCGGAATCTGAGACCCCTGCCATTGGGGAACAGGCGGATCTGCGCGCACGTGGATTCGCCGCCATCGGGACCGGGGGAGCGCACGCGGAAGGCGTAGGCGCGAGCGGGATCGAGGTTGGAAAGGTTGGCGTTGAGCCAGAGGCGGGTGGCGGCGGGCAATTCGTCGTCCGCGTCCATCCACAGGATCCACTCCCCGCGGGAGAGATCCAGGGAATGATTGCGCGCGGCGGAGAAATCGTCGCGCCAGGCGAAGGCGTGCACTTCCGCCCCATGGGAGGCGGCCACGCCGCGGGTGGCGTCCCGGCTGCCGGTATCGACCACGACGTATTGGGAAGCGAAGGGATCGGAAAGCCCGCGCAGGGATGCGAACAGCGCGGGCAGGGTGCTTTCCTCGTCCTTGGCGATTATCGCCACCGTCAAAAGCGGTCGCATGCTTCTCCCTCGCGCTTCTTTCCTGTGCCCTGACGGGACCGGGTTGAAAACCTAGGCGTATTCCTTGACGATCGCTTTGATGTCTTCCAAGGCCGGATTGCGCTGCAGGGAATTCCGCAGCCTGGGCAATACGTCCCCTTCGCGGCGCAGCGCCTTGGCGCTTTGCCAGAAATTCATGAGGATGTCCTGATCCATGGGGTGCAGGCCGGAGGCCGCTTCGAACAGGCCGAAGGCGTCCGCGTAGCGCTTCTCGCTGAACGCGATGATGCCGAGACCGTTGTAGGCCTGGGGATTCTGGGGCTGTACTTCCGCGGCCTTCAGGAAGAGGGCGATGGCATCGCCTTGCTTGGCCTGCTCCATGGCCTTCTCGGCCTTGGCCAGCAGGGCCGCGTTGGCTTCCAGCCGTTCGAAGTTCTTGAACAGGTGGATGGCGGGACCTTGGGACTGGATGTGGCGGCGCATGGCGAGCGCGGCGACATGGTTGGGCGAAGCGGCCAAGGCGTCGGCGACGGGCTTTTCGATGACGTCGATGGCTTCCACTGCCATGGCCGTATCGAAGGCGTTGATGAGGGCGTCGGTCCATGCGGGACGGATGGCCAGGGCGCGCATGAAGCAGCTCCAGGCTTCCACGCCGTCGTCCCGGTACCAGGCGAGCAGGCCGCTGTTGTTGTGGGCGCGGAAGTCCTGCGGGTCCGTCTGCAGGGCGAGATCGAGATAGGTCTTGGCCTCGGCGAGGGCGCCGGTCCGGAGCAGGCGTTCGGCCTGCTGGTTGGCGTCGCGGGAGGCGAGCAGGTTTTCCACGTCGATGCGGCCCCGGGACATGGCATGGCGGATCTGTTCGGCGGTGGCGGCGAGATCCACGACGTTGGGATCCGATTCCACTCCCGTCTTGGGTGCGGCGTCCTCGAGCAGCTTGGCCGCTTCGGCGGGGCGCCCCAGGGCGAGCAGGGTATCGGACAGGTTGAAAAGGATGTCGGTTTCGCCGGGGGATTTGGCCAGCGCGGTGGTGAAATGCTTCAGGGCCATGTCCGCGTCGCCGCAGGCATGCGCGATGATGCCGAGATAATTGGAGCAGGCGCCGGGCGCGTCGCCGGACCGCATGCGGATTTCCAGCATGTCGATGGCCTTGGCGTAATGCGCGGCTTCGATCAGCGATTCCACCTCCGTGCGCCAGGCGGGCAGTACGGGGGCGTCCGGGACCGGGATCCAGGTGGGTTTCTCCGCGAGACCGGAAACGGCCGCGGTGATCCTTGCGATATAATCATTGGCCTGGAGGGCGGGCTTGGTTTCCGTTTGCCCGGGGATGGAGACCGCGGGAGCCGGGGCCGCCGACGCGGCTTTGGCCTTGGTGGCCGCGAAGACCGGGTTCGACGGGTATCGGGCCAGCAGGGAGGAGGCTTCCTCCAGGGAAACGCCGCCGTTACGGGCGGAGATGGTGTCGATCAGGTTCTGGGCCGCGTCCTGGTGGGCCGGATCCAGATTGAGGCAGGACATGAAGAAGGTGATGGCTTCCTGCAGGGAGCCGCCCACGAAGGAGAGGACTCCCAGGCTGCAGTAGGGTTCGGGATGGGACGGATCGATTTTCTGGGCGTCCAGGAACAGGGCGCGCGCGGCGGAGGTATCGCCCCGGTCGTAGGCTTTCTGGCCTTCAGCCACTTTTTCCGCGGCGGAAGGCAGTGCGGGATCGTCCACCTGGGTATCGTTCACGGCGGCGGCCCCCTTGGACCATTTCCGTTCGTACTTCTTCTGGTTCTCGATCATGAGCGCCTGCCAATCGACGGAGTCCTGCTTGAAGGAGACGCTGCCGTAATGGTGGATGAACACGTCGTGGGCGAACAGGGCCCGGAACCCGTGGTAACGGACGCGCAGGCAATAGTCGTCGTCCTCGAAGTTGCCTTTGCCGTATCGCTCATCGTAGAAGCCGACCTTGGCGAAGACGCGGCGCGGGATGAGATGGCAGAAGCCCTTGATGAAACCGAATTCGGCGGCGGTCAGGGAATGTTCCTCCTGCCATTTGCGGATGAAGGCCTGGATCTCGGCTTCGGTTTTGTAGGGAACGTCCGGGACGATTTGCGGTCCCGCGATGTAGTTGGAGCGGGGTACCACCAGGCCGATGGACGGATCGCTTTCGGCCAGGCGCACCATGTTCTCCAGCCAGTCCGGCCCGACGATGATGTCGTTGTTGAGGATGAGGATGTATTCCCCGACCGCCTGGCGCATGCCCTGGTTCCACCCCTTCGAGACTCCGAGGTTCTCGGGATTGCGGATCACCTTGGCGCCGGGAATGGACCGGAAGAAGGCTTCCGTCCCGTCCTTGCTGCCGTTGTCGACCAGGATGAGTTCGTACTTCTGGCGCGTATGCTTGCGGATGGACTCGATGCACTTCTTCGTGTATTCAACCTGATTGAATCCCAGGATGACGATGGAGACCAGCTTTTCCGTGACGTGCGCGGTTGCGCGCGGGACGGCGTCCGTCTGGAGCCAGCCGCGCAGGGTGTCATTGTTGGCGGCGCCCTCGGGGAAGCCGATGTAGGGTTGTTGGCCGCTAACCGCGAAGCCCGCGCCCCATAACGCCGTGCGGATGCCGTCCGTAGTCAGGTCCACCGGGGCCACGGGCGTGGTGGCCGCGACGCGCAGGGACTTGGCGCCATCATAGACCGTGATCAGGCGCTTGAGGCCGGGGGCCTGGCGACGGATGTTGGCCATGCGTTCGGTAAGGCCGTCGACGAGATCGGGAGTGACGCGCAGGATGATGAGATCCTGGGAAGCCACGGGGATCAACGCGCCCTTCACGTCGAACGCGCGGAATGGGCCCTTGACGGGAGGTATCTCAGCGGTTACGCCGGCGAAGCCGATGTCCTTGGCGGCGCGCATGGCGGCGCGCAGGCTTTCCGGATAGAGCGAAAGGGGGTCCGGGGCGGTTTGCGGCGCGGGCGCCGGCTTTGCGGGCAGGGCGCTGGTCAAGGCCTGGGCCGCCGCGGCGACGGCCTGGGCTTCTTCCGCGGGCAGGGATTGGGATTTGCCGTTGCGGCCCACCTGATTGAGCGCGTTCAGCAGGTTGCCGATGATCTTCGCGGGCGTAGGCGCAGGTTCTTGCACCGGCACCGGCGCTTCGGCAACGGCTGCGCCGATTCCGTTCGCGACGGGCGTCCAGCTTTCCCCTGCGGGCATGTCGGAGGCGCGGGCCATGAGCCAGGGGGGATCCACGGGCTTGCCGTTCGCGGTCTTGATCGGGTCCGCGTTGGATTCGCGGAGACGGTTGCCCAGGGCGATCAGGAAACCTGCGGTGTCGGCGGGAGCGGGCGCGGAGGCCGCGGGCGCGGAAGCGACGGACATTACGGACAGGGTTTCCTTGATCCATTCCTTGCGGGCCAAAAAGGCGTAGGCCGGGCACGGCGCGCCCTTGTCCCCGTCCCCGATGCGCAGGGGAAGGGGCAAGGATGCGGCAAATGACGTGAGGTCGCGTTTGTCGAGCCAGTGGTTGAACATGGCGGAAGCTTCCACGCCGGCCATGCAGAAAAGCGCATGGCTTCCGGGAACCAGGGCCAAAGCGATGTCCAGGGCCTGCTTGATGGGGAAGCGCGCGCCCAGATCGAGTTTGCGCAGGGAAGCGCCCACGGGGGCTTCCAAGGCGGGCAAGTCGGCAGGCGCGGCGCAGTTGAGCACGAGGATGTCCACGCCGGGCTTGGCGGGCAAGGTGGCGAGGGTGCGCTCCAAGCGGGAGGCGGCGTCGGCGGAGGCGGCTTCGTCTCCGCCTCCGGAGATATCGGCGTCCGCGCCAACGTAGACGATGACCGTGAGCGATTTCCAGGCGTTCTGTTCCCGAGGGCCGCTATGGGCGCCGTTCTTGTTGCCGTCCTGGGCGTTGGTTTCCGCATCGTGTTTGATCTTGAGGCCGCGTCCGGATTCCATAATTCCGCCTTTTTGTGGCTCATCGCTATGGAGTTCGCTGCCGCGAACTCCACGCGACTCGCGTGAAAAGATTTGTGGCTCATCGCTATGGAGTTCGCTGCCGCGAGCTCCACGTGATTCGCGTGAAGTGTGCAAGGGCCCAGAGAGCAGGGAAGGGGATGGGCTGAACCAGCCGATGCCCCAAAGATCGATTGCGGACGGGAGGTGTTCCCGGCCACCGTAATGTTCCACCAGTTTCACGTACAGTGCGTCGGTCGATTCCTGCGTCAGCTTGTCGACGTGGGACTTGGCCTCGGTCTTGAAGCTCTTCTGCCCTTCGTGGAAGATGAACGCATCCGAGGCCACGACGAGCTTGAGGCCGAGGTTCCGAAGCCGCCAGCTCAGGTCGAGATCATCGTTGCCCAGAAACAGGTCTTCATCCATCCCGCCCATCCGTTCGTAGCGGGAGCGTTCCATCATCAGGCAGAACCCGATGAGCAGCTTGGTCACCACGCCTTTGCCCGCGTTCGCGTCCTTGAGGATGCGCGCGAGGTTGTCCGACACTTCCACCGCGCCGTTGCCGGGAAAGGATTTCGCGTCGCGCCATGCGGGGGGGAGGTTCATGTCCAGGCGTTGCAGCCCGGCCACGTAGTTGGATACGGGGCCCACCGCGCCTACGGAAGGATCCTGGAAGTAGCGGGCCATGGTATCGGACCAGCCCGGAGTCGCCAGGGTATCGGGATTCAGGAAGATGAGGAAATCGCCGGTGGCGATCGCCGCTCCCTGATTGCAGCCCTTGGAAAAACCGTTGTTCTCCGCGTTCAGGATCGGGCGGATGTCGTCCTGGGCGCGCAGGTAGTCCTGCGTTCCGTCCCGGGAGTTGTTGTCCACCACTATGATCTCATGCAACCCATCGGTCCGCCCGTTTCCGGGACGCGCGTCCTGGGACTTAATGCCCGGAACGACCTGACCGCATCTCCGCAGCGATTCCAGGCAGACCCGGATATTCTCGCGCGAATTGTAGGTGACGATGACGACGGAGTAGCGGGGTTTCCTAGAACTGATAGCTGAGCTCATTCTTGACCATTGCGAGGATTTTTTCGGCCATCTCCGCGCTCAAGCTCTCCAAGGTTCCGGACGCCTGGCTGTTGCCGAGGTTCGCGGCCTGGTTCTGCTTGGCCAGCGCGCGTTTGGCGCCTGCGATCGAATACCCCTCTTCCTTCAGCATGCGGAAGATGGTGCGCAACTTGTGGATCTGCGCGTCACCGTAACGGCGCTGCTTCCCCATGGTGCGCGGGGCCACCAGGAAATCGGAGAATTCCTTTTCCCAATACCGGATGGTATGGGGGGGAACACCGATGATGCGTGCCGCATCGCGGATGCTGATTAAGGGTTCTTGGTTTTTCTTCTCTATGATTTCCATCGTATCTGCAAACATATGCGCCCCTTCGGAAAGCGTTATTGTCTGATGGGTAGTAAAGCAATCCCGGTGCCAATGCGCCGGAGCGGGCTCGGAGCCCCAAAAGCCTTCCAATTCGCGCGATTATTGATGTCGGAGTTGAAGCGCTCCCGGAAGGAGGCGGCAAGGTTTTCCGTAAGCCCGTCTCCGGCCGGAAAAAACTTCAAGCGCAAGTCCATGAGGAATGACCGTGAGGCCTGCAGCTTCCGGTCAAACTTCGGGTTTTGCGGTAAGGGTGCGACCCATGGGAACGCGTCTTGTGTGGAGGGAGAGGGCGGGAAGGGTTCCCGGTGGGCGGAAGGCTCATCTATATAGGCCGAGGAGAACGGGTTGGTTTTCGCAACCTTTGAACCCGGGCCTCAAAGATCCCAAAACGGGGCGGAATCCTTTGGGCGCTACCTCAAGGTTTTGCGGGCGTCTTTCAAGATCAGGAGCAACTGCTTTTCGCGGACGGGGGAGGCTTCGAATCCAAAGCGAAGATAGAACCGCTCCGCCTCCTGATCGATGGAATGGGTTAGCAGGGCCCGGATTCCCGCCTGCTCGGAACTGAGCAGGGTCCGTCGGATGGCGTCCTGGAGCAAACCTCTTCCGATTCCCTTTCCCTGAGAGGACGAGGCGACGGCCATTCTGGCCAGGATGACCACAGGAATCGGATATTGCCCCATCCCCTTGCGGATGCGATCCGGCGCCTCCATGGTATCGATCTGTCCTACCGTCAGGCTGTAATAACCCATAACATGGTTGGAGTCCGCGACCACAAAAGTTCTGGCCGAACCGCTGGTCTGGGCCTGCAATGCATGGCGGATCAACCATTCGTTCAGGGAAGGTTTCCCGCAATCGAAATCCGCAAGGGGGTGACGGCGCTCCAGGGCGATTGGAGCCGGTATGCTTAGCGCTTTTCCCATGGAGCCGGTTTGGAAAAAAGATCTTTCAGACCGGAGTTACGTCGGGCGGGGCGATCTAGCAGTTCCAGAAGATCCAGGGATTGGCTTCCCGAAATCATGAAAAGGCGTTGGTCGAGCAAGGTCTGCTCCGCGGCTTTGCAGGCACTGTCGAGAATGAATTCGGTCAGGGATTTATGGGTGGCATCCGCCGCCCTGCGTAACACCATTTCCTGTTCAGGGGTGGTCCGCAGCCCAAGCCTTGCGGAGCGGGCCTGGCGGGGGGATTTAGAGGTGGTTTTTGTCGGCATGAGGGCAATCCTTGTTGTACGTCTAGTATAGGTACCGTTATAACATCAGGCGTACAAAAAGTCAAAGCGGTGTTGTTTTATGGGGGAAAATGCGGCTTCAATGGAATGAGGCGGAAGCTTCAGCGGTCTTCACAGGTTCGCGACCCAGGTGTACACCACAAGCCCGCCCACGAACAACCCTCCCGACAAGACGCGGTATTTCTCGTCTGGAAGCACCAGACCGCAAATGCCCAGCAGCCCCAGGGCGATGGAGTAGACGGCTCGGAAGCGCCGGCGCTTGGGATTGGCCGTCAGGTAGACGCCGGCGACGGGAACGCTCAGGGCCAGGCACCCGATGGAGGCGGAGAGCAGATCTTCGTAGCCCGTGGCGAAACGGAGCGCCAGGAATACCGCCGACGACAGGAGGGTCAGGCCCAGCCAGTTCGATCCTTTGATCTGATCGCGGGATAGACACAAGCGGCCGAACCTGTCCAGCCGCAGCACCAGATCGAACAGGGGGCGCGCCAGCCAGGTGGCCACCATGAAGAGGACGTAGAGGATGCCGATGACCATGGCCGCGGGTTCGAACGGCGGATAGGCCCGGGCGGTCGCGCGCAAAAGGCGTGTGCCGACCAGCGCGACGAGGATCACGCCCCATTGCCCCTTGCTGGATAGCTTGGACATGAAGAAGAAGTACTGGAGCATCAGGCGGTAGGCGGGATTGCGCGCCTTCATGGATTCGACGATGCCTTCGCGGGCCCATTCCTGTTCCGGATCGAGGCGGAGGGCTTCGCGGAAATGCTCCAGGGCCTTTTTATGATCGCCCCGTTCCAGAAGGGTCCAGCCCATGTTGGCGTGGGTGACGGCGCTTTCCGGTTCCCGCGCCAGGGCCGAGTCAAGGGTCTGGCCCGCTTCCACGCCGCGGCCCAGCTTCACCAGGGCCGCCGCGCGCACGTTGGCGCCCTGCACGTGTTCCGCGTCCAGCACCAGGGCTGACTCGGCGCTTTTCAGGGCCTCGGTCCATTGCCTGTCGTCGAGATGGATGCCGCCGAGCAAGGCGAAATAATCCGCGTCCGAGGGATCGAGCTGGATGGCCTCGCGCGCGGCGGCCTTGGCCTCCATGCGCCGTCCCAGTTCCACCAGGGCCAGGGCGCGGATGTAATAGGCATACGGGGCTCCGGGCCCCTTGGAGACCGCGGTATCGGCCTCGGTCAGGGATTCCGGCTTGCGGCCCAGGCGCAGCAGGCAATAGGCCAGCAGGGCGTGGGCGCGGTAATCGTCCGGATCGGATGAGAGGGCGGCCCGCAAGGCCGTCTCGGCCATGTCGAAGCGGGATTGGCTGATGAGAAGCTGGGCGCGCTCGATATCGACGCTCATTCCACCGGTCCTCACAGCTTCAGGTAGGCGAGGATGTCGTCGTAGATGCCGCCCTGGTTGGAATAGAGCGCATAATTGCGGGCGGTCGAGAACCATTCCTTTGCGGACGGCCGCGCGGCCTTGGCGGCGATGAGCAGGTCCTTGGTGGTGAGCGGCGAGGGCTTTCCCGCCTTGATGGCTTCGCGCAGCTTGACCTCCACGGCCTCGTCGACGGCGGCCTTGATATCCGCGCCGGAGAATCCGTCCGAGGCTTTGGCCAGTTTTTCATGGTCGATGTCCTCGACGGGCTTGCCCTTGAGGACGAGGCGGAAGATTTCCGCGCGCGCGGGCGCGTCCGGAGGCGGGACGAAGAGGATGCGGTCGAAGCGGCCCGGCCGCCGGAAGGCCGAGTCCAGGTGCCAGGGAGCATTGGTCGCGGCCAGGATCAGGATGCCTTCGTTCGAAGCGCCGATGCCGTCGAGCTCGGAGAGGAACTGGTTGATGAGCTGGCGGCCCGCGCTTTGGCGCATGTCCGTGCGGTTGGCGGCCAAGGCGTCCACCTCGTCGAAGAAGAGCACGCAAGGCGTGTTGCTGCGGGCCATCTCGAAGACATCGTGCAGGTTCTGTTCGCTTTGGCCCAGGTACATGTTGAGCACGTCATGGATGCCGACGGACATGAAATAGGCGTTCACCTGCCCGGCGGTCGCGCGCGCCAGGTAGGTCTTGCCGCAACCCGGGGGTCCGTACAGGAGAATCCCACCGCCGATCTTTTTGCCGTAGGCCTGGTAGATTTCCGGATGCTCCAGGGGATGGATGATCTTCGCTTTGATCTCCTCCTTGAGCTTGTCCATGCCGCCGACGTCGGCGAACTTGATGTCCGGCTTTTCCATCTGGGCCAGGTCCCCGGGTAACTCCGGCGTTTCCCCGCCGCCGACTTTCAGCCGCTCGGGAGATGGGCTGTCCGCATCCTCGTCCTCCGCGCCGCCGACGCCATCGCGGAAACGGGGCTTCGCCCGCAGGCGCGCTTCCCATTCCGGATCGATCAAGGAAGGATCCCGATCCAATGCGAGTTGGTAATGGCGTTCCGCCTCCTTGGCGTTGCCTCCGTCGAGATGCGCCCGCGCCGCCCACAAATAGGCCCGCGCCGGGACCTTTCCCTGGGCATCTCCCTGGGCCAGCCAACCTTCCAGCAACGCGAGGGCGGCGGACGTCTTGGCCTGGCGGCAGAAGGCCTCCACCAAGCCCAGGCGAGCCCCTTCATGGCCGGGGGATTGCGAGAGGGCCTGGCGGAATTCCTTTTCCGCTTCGCCGAAGGTTTCCTGTTGCAAAAGCATTTCGCCCAGATGCACCCGGAGCGCCAGGTTTTCGGGCGCGGCCCGCAGGGCCTCGCGTAAAGAGGGAATCAGGTCGTCGTGCGCGGGCATGGGAAAATCTTATAAATCGGGTCCGGATCCATCAAACCCGCGTATTTCCTATTTTCAGGGGATTCCCATGCCAGGCAGCAAGCCACCTTCCCATCCCATCACCTCGGCAGGCAGCGTTCTTCGCCTCTACGGGCTGCTGGTCCGCAAGCCCCGGTTCCGCGGGCTCTACCTGCGCCTGGTCCGCACCATCGTCCGCACCTATTTCCTGCCGCAGGTCCGCTTCGGCCGCGGCCATGTCAAGGTCGCGCTGGACATGGAACTGGACGGATTGATCCCTTTCGACCCCACGTGGCTTCCGTGTTACCTGGGGTTCGTGCGCCTCTGGACCGGCTCCCTGGGCTGGCTGCACCGGCGTTTCGGCGATCGCGCCTTGCCGGAGATGGAGGCATTCGTGATCGGCCTCGAGTCCTTGTTCCTGGAGGCTTCCAAGGTCTTTTCGCGCCTCGATTCGACCGTGGCGACCCGCCCCGGACCCCGGCCCAGCCTGGATTCCCTGGTGATCCACCTGAGCGACCGCAATTCGTTCTGCTTTCCTTCTTTGCACGTGATGATCGTCCGCTTCAACGCCCAATGCATGGCCGCGGCCCTCGAACGCCTCAAAGAACCGGAAGAGGATTTTTCCGCCGAGATGGCTTTCCTGGAAGCGCGCTCCGCCCGGATCGTGGAATCCATCGTCCATGTGAAGCAGCACAGCCTCAGCGACATCCCCGCGGGCCTGTTCCTGTTGCATAGCCTGCGGACCTACGGCAGCGCTTCCCACGAGTCCGCGTGCGCGGACGATATGCGTTTCCTGGACGGGTTGTTCCGGACCGTGGAAGTCGGCTCCGGAGACGCCTTGCGCGCTTTCATGGCCGGGCTTTATGCGCGCTTGCACGCGTCCCAGGCAAATGGCCTGGCGTCGGAGGCAGTGCTCTTGGATTTTTTGGGAAACTATCGGGAGGAAGTGGGGGATTTGCTCCGGAATACCTGATAATGGGATAATAGAAGAATGGAATCCGGTCCAAGAAGCCACAGTGCGCCTTTAGGTTGACGGTATCTCAGGGGGAATTGAGATGCCAACATTCTGCTTCATTTGCGGCGGGTCTGATGGACTCGAAAATCCACGATAATGGCTCGTCGCTATTGAGTTCGCGTTGCGAACTCAGCGCTCCTCGCATGAATCGGCGTATGGCTCGTCGCTATTGAGTTCGCGTTGCGAACTCAACGCTCCTCGCATGAATCGGCGTATTGCTCGTCGCTACCGAGTTCGCGTTGCGAACTTCCTCCTCCTCCCGTCATCGTTTTGGTGGTTTGTAGTTGGCGGATTCACTTTGTGGGCTTCTAACTTCTTCCGGCTGGGGCTTGGCGATTTGTAGTAAACGAATTCGACTCGCGAACTTTCGACGCCTCACCTGGGTGGCCTTGAAGTTGTCTGGCAATGATCTTGCGTCGTGTGGTTGACGCTCCTCGTGGGGTAGTGGGCGCGGAGATTGGATGGCGGGAGTCCGGGGTGCGGACTCCTGCGATTCGATTGGGAATTAGCGGATGACCTTCATGGCGTAGGAGCCGTGGAGGGTCGTGACGGTGACCAGGCATACGCCCGCGTTGCGGGCTGCCGCGAGGTTGTAGGTGGCGCGGCCGATGCCTTGGTGGGTCGCGAGCAGGCGGCCTGCGAGGTCCTTGATTTCGACCTTGTGGGCGCCTTCGGACGTGATCTCCAGGTTCATGCCGTCGACATGCACGTTGTTGTCGACCCAGGACGGTTTGGGCAGGGAGTTGATCGCGACGGGACGGCAATTGCCGTTGTAGGTGATGCGGACGATGCCGGTCTTCGAGGTGAAGTCGCGGTAGCCCGCATAGTTCACGAAGTAGAAGGCGCCGTCCGGACCGGCCTGGAAATCCGTGATGCGATCGAAAGCCATGTTCGCGAAGAGAGACGTGCGGCTGATGATCTTGGTGCCGGCATCGTCAAGTTGCAGGCCTTCCACGGCGAAATGGCTGAAGTCGCTGACGAACCAGATCCCGTTGAAGTGGGGCGGCATCTTGACCTTGGAGGGGCTGGAACCATTGTAGTAATAGACCGGGCCGGTGATGGCGCAGGATTCCTTGTAGTTGTCGAACCCGGCAATGGCAGGGGGCAGATCGGTGAGGCCGGTATTGCCGGCATCGTTGTTGACGGGTTTATCCGGTGTTCCTCCGCCTCTGCCCTGGCTCAACTGATTGCCGGACCAGTAGGGCCAGCCGTGGAAACCGGGTTTAGTCGCGAAATCGTGCTCCTCTTCAAGCGCACCGTGGTCGGGTCCCACATCGCCCCAGGTGATGGCGTGGCGCTGCGCATCGATGGTGAGGGTGTAGGGATTGCGGTTGCCCATGATGTAGATCTCGGGGCGGGTCTTGGCCGTGCCGGCCGGAAACAGGTTGCCCGCGGGAACGGTATAGGAGCCGTCGGCGGTGGGATGGATGCGCAGGATCTTGCCGCGCAGATCGTTGGTGTTGGAGGCGGGGAGTTCCTTGTGGTTGTCCCCGGCCGTGATCCAGAGATCGCCGTTCGCATCGAACTGCAGCGCGCCCCCGGGATGCTGGCTATAGGCTTCCATGACGATCTTGATCAGGATCTTCTCCGAGGCCATGTCCAGGACGTCGCCGTTCAGGGTGAAGCGCGAGACGCGCCAATCCGTGGTGGTGCTGACGTAAAGGTAGATCCAGTGGTTGGTCTTGAAGGCCGGGTCCATGGCGATGCCGAGCAGGCCGTCGCTGCCGCCGGAGAATTTGGTCGAGAAGGTGGGATACTTGGCGAAGTCGGCAATGTCTACCGCGACCTTCTTGATCGGATCGTATCTCCGCAACAGGCCCATCCGTTGCGTGAAGTACACGCTCACGTTTCCGGAGGCGTCCATATCGAACGCCAGCTTCATGGGTTCGATGGTCTCCTTGTCCGTGGCCTGGGAGTTCAGAATCTCCATCGAGAAATCCGTGGCCGCCACGTCCGGGCAATCCTTGTAGGTGAGCGCCGCGTGCGTCGCGGATGCCGCGCACAGTCCACCGGCGATGAGGGCGGCGGTGGCGAGTTTCGAGGTAGCGTGCATGTAATCCCCCTGTCCTATTCTATCACCCGGCCGCCGATATCAGCGATATCCAACCACGTTCGAGGTTTCCCTAGAATAGGCGGATTCCCGGGAAAAGGGCGGTTTTTCCGGGAATGGATGGGGCCAAAACCACCCTGGTCTTTGGGAAGTTTAGGAGGAAAATCGTGGATCCTGAACGGGAAAAACGGGCCGGCAGGCGTAACCCGCCGGTTTCATAGCGGCACGGTACCGGAATCTTGCTAGGACGTCGGAAGGGCGGCCGAAACCGGGGAAGTGACGGAGGAGGATTCGGGGTTTGGAAGGGCCCGTCCAGGGAGTGGATACGGGCCGTACCTGATCCTCCCCCGTCGTAACGGGCAAGCTACCCTAGCGTCTCGACCCAAAAATTCCGGAACGAAGGAGGCGTTCCCGGAAGCAAAGCAGGCCATTGCCTGCGATCCCGAGGGAGGAGGTTTCCGTGCCGCTGCCCCTCCGGTAGCGCGGCGCCCGTTTTTCAAGTGAACCCGCCCTTCGGCCCGCCGGGTCCAGTACATCGTCGGTTCCTTTGGCATTCCCTTTTCGGGCCATAACCACCCTTGCTTCCCATGGTCCACGGATCGTACATCGTTCGTTCCCTAACAAGGCCATACTATTTCCAGATGACCAGGCTGTTTCAGGAACGCTTAACGGGCCTGGAATCTCCGCCCTTGCGGCCGGATAGGGGGAATAACCCTTTGAATAAAGGGTAAAATCCGCTCCATCGGCCCCTAATCTATTGTCGGAACCGGGGAAAAGCTTACTGGGTGGGGGAAAAAGGGTTCCTGTTTCAGGAACGTAAAGGCACCAAACCGGAGGGGATTCCGGATGATTTTCCCTGACCCGGGCCCTAGACTTTGCACTATCTTGGGTGAGGTGATATGGCTCAGCTGAACATCTTCGACTATCTGGATTACCGCCGGTTCCTGCAGGACTTCTACGCGAAGCGCAAGGAGGAGAACCCCGCGTTCTCCTACGAGAATTTCGCGCGCAAGGCCGGGCTGAAATCCAAGGGCATGGTCCACGACATCCTGACGGGCAAGCGACAGCTCTCCAAGGACAGCCTGTTCAAGGTGGCGGATGCCCTGGTTCTGGATGAGAAGAGCCTCACCTATTTCGAATTATTGGTGGGTTACGGACAGGCCAAATCCTTGAAGGAGAAATCCTTTTTCTTCCGCAAGCTCAAAGACCAGAGCCCGCGCACGCGCATCCGGAAGATCCGGGACGATTGCTATGAGTTCTATTCCCAATGGTATTACAACACTCTGCGGGAGTTGCTGCCCTTGATCCGCTTCACGGGCAATCACGAGTCTTTGGGCGCCCTGCTCAATCCGCCGGTGTCCGCCGTGCAGGCGCGCAAGGCCGTGGAGCTGCTGTTGCGCCTGGGCCTGCTCGAAAAGACGCGCACGGGTTTCCGCCAGGTGGACAGACTGATCACCTCCGGCGAAGACGTGGAGGAGATGGCGCTCCGCGACTTCCATCTCCAGAACATGGCCCTGGCCGCGGAATCGATCGATAAAGTGCCGCGCGCCGAGCGCGATCATTCCTGCCTCATCGTGGGTTTTTCCAAGGGCGGATTCGAAACCTTGAAAACCGAAATCCAATCCTTCCGCAAGCGCGTGCTCAAGATGTCCGAAGAGGATCCCAAGCCCACGCGCGTCTTCCACGTGAATTTCCTGGTCTTTCCCACCACCAAGGAATTACCGGCCGGGGGGAACGTTTCGTGAATTGTACCGACCCTTCCGCGGCGTTTTTTGCCGCCGATAAAGCCGCAAATAGGATTATAAAGAAGTCCGCTGCTCATACCGGCGCGATCGCCGTTGCGGCCGCCCCGGCGATGTCCGTAGCCGTCACCCTTTCCGTTGCAATCATCCTATCCGTTGCCCTCATCCTTTCCGCATGCGGCGACAATCGCATCGCGGGATCGGAAGTGACCAACCCGCCGCAAAAGGTGAGCGGCTATATCCGCGCCGCTTCCGGGGCCGCGGCTCCCGGGGCCGTCGTCAGCGCCATTCCCGCGGACTACGATCCGGTACCGGATCCCTTCGCGGTCGCGCTGCCGGATTGGCGCGACACCACCGATGCGCTGGGCGCCTATTCCATCACCCGGCTGGATAGCGCCCTGACGTACAATGTCTGGGGCCTGGGCGCGGACGGGAAGACCCGCGTGTTGATCCGCGGAGTCAAGCCCGATACGGCTGCCGCCACGCTCGTCCCCGAGGGGATCCTCAAGCCCCATGGCGCCCTCTCCATCCTCATCCACGATTCCCTGCCCGCGGTCAAGGCCTACGTATACCTGGCGGGAACGCCGCTCCATCGCGACCTGACCTCCCTGAACAATGAGCCCGGATACATCCTGTTGGATTCGGTGCCCGCAGGGCCCATCCCCAAGCTGTACCACAAGGTTTTCGGGGCCTTGGGGGCGCGCACCTTGCTGGCGGAAAACCTGGTGCTGCGTCCCGGCGATACGCTTCCCATCGGGCCCTACGCAGCGTGGCCGCGCTCCAAACGGATCTTCCTCAACACCACGGCCCAGGGCGCGGGCGTGTCCGGATCGGTGGGGGCCATCCCTCTGCTCATCCGCCTGGACTCGGCGGACTTCGATTTCGCATCGGCCCGGGAGGACGGCGGAGACATCCGCTTTACCGCCAAGAACGGAACCCCGCTGGCCTACGAGTTGGAAAGCTGGGATCGCGCCGCCCGCAAGGCCGCCTTCTGGGTGCGCGCGCCGGGCGTTTCCGGGAACGATTCCACCCAATGCCTCCGCATCCACTGGGGTAACTCCGCGGCTACAAGCGAGTCGCGGGGAGCGTCCGTGTTCGACACCGCCTTCCATTTCCAGGGCGTGTGGCACTTAAACGCCCTCGGCGCGGGGACCCCGCCGGAATTGCGGGACGCCTCCGCGGCCGGAAACTCCGCCTATGCCGGGGACTATCCCACAGGCCTGGCGCAGACGGAAACCCCGTTCGGCTTAGGGATGCGGCAGAACGGCCTGCGCAGCGCCCTGTACACCGGCATTTCCTATCAGGCCCCGACCGAATTGACCCTGTCCATCTGGTTCCGTACCACCACGGATTCCGGCGGCCTCCTGATCGGCTTCAACCGCTGGCAGCCCAACGCGGATTCGACCCTTGAGCGCGATCGCCATATCTGGATGGATACCAACGGCTTCTTGCGCTTCGGCGTGGCCACGCCCACCGTGGGCAAACCCTCGGAGGTGGACCGCCACCAGATCGCAAGCGCGGTACCGCTCAACGACGGCAAATGGCACCAGGCGGTGGGAACGCTTACGGCCGCGGGCATGGCCTTCTACATCGACGGCGTGAAAGTAGGGACCAACGCGGCGGCCACCTCCGCGCAGGACTACAAGGGCTATTGGCGCATGGGGTTCAGCTTCCGCATGACGGACTGGGAAAATGGATTCACGAACAAATATTTCCAAGGGGATCTGGACGAAGGGCGGGCGGCTTCCATCGCCTTCCCGGAGGATTGGATCGTCTTATCCTTTCGGAGCCAGGCCCTGGACAGCCGGTTGCTGCGGTTCGAACCCGAGTAGTCGCAAAAGGGACGTTGGCCGGACGCAGGATTGGCGGAGCGCAGGTTCAGCGGAGAGCCGGTTCCGTGGCGGGCAGCACCCAGTATACACCGCGCGGGATGGCGGCTTCCGGGGGCAGGCTTCCCGTTCGGGTGAGCCATAGCGCCTTGCCATCCTGGGAATACACGGCGAAGTGCCGTACGCCCTCGACCGCGTTCCGCAAGCCCGCATAACCGGATACGAGTCGTCCCGCAGGCTGCGCGGCCCCGGCGCGCGCTTGGGCCCGGATGCCGATGGGGATGGCCGTGCCGGTGCCGGTCACGGTGGTATGGGGCGGCACGGTCAAGGCGCCGCCGTCCGAGAACTTCACCGTGCGCGCGGTCGCGTCCGGATTGTAGGCGACGTAGGTGCGCACCGAGCCCTTGTCGAATACGGCATAGGAAGGGACATCCGCCTGCACCCTGCGCTGCACGGCGCCCAAGGCGCTCAGGTTCATCACCAACTGATAGATATGGGGTTTGCTCTCCCCGTCGAAGGCGGCATAACCGTTGAAGCCGCCGAAGCGCGTGAGGGCCGCGGCCGGATCCGCGAAGGCCAGGGTTCCCCACATCACGTCGTCCCAGGTGCCCGTCTTTCCCTGGTAGCGGTAGGGGTTGTTGTACATCCAGTCGATGTTCTTCTTGATGTTGTCCGGGTACCATCCCAGGTACGTCGATCCGGTGGTGAGCGGTAGGAAGTTGATCCCGTGGACGAAGTTGGCGGAGGCGCCGAAGAAGGTATTGTAGGACGCGCCCGCGCCCAGCACCTGGCCCACGTTGGGGTTGGGATAGAGGGCGGGGAAAACGGCTTTGTCGGCGTCGAACCAGTATTGCTGCACGGCCGCGGCTTCGGTCGTGTACATGTAGATGGCCTGATCGCGGAGGGCCTTGTTGCCGGTGTGCAGGGCCCAAAGGTACAGGCCGGTGTGGAAGTTCATGGCCTCGGAGGAGGATTCCTGGTTGTTGCCGCGCCCGTAGTACTCGCTGCCGTGGGCCCAGGAATGCCCCGCGTAGGGATCGAAGTTGCGGAGCCGCGGGAAGCGCGTGTCCGCGTCGTCGGCGTTGGCCACGTCCCGGATCAGCATGTCCACCATGCCGCCCCAGTTCTCCTTCTGGGCCCAGACCGGATCGAATTGGGCGACGGCCGCCGCCGCCAGGATGTAGTACCCGTAGTGGAAATGGTGATCGTTGATCTCGTCGTCCGAATGGAAGGAGGCGGGATAGCCGAAGAGGATGTTCCACTTCTTATCGTAGTAGAAGACCTTGTCCGTCTTGCCGGCCTGGGCCGTGAACCAGGTCTCCAGCTTGGCCTTGAGCTTGTCGACGAAGGCCGTGCGCTGGGCGGTGTTGCCGATCTGATCCGCCAAGGGCGCGAGCAGGGCCACGCGGCCCAGGCTTTTGCCCACTCCGTAGGTGTCGCCGTCGGAGATGTTGTAGCCGCTTTCCCCATTCAGGTAGGTCTGCAGGGTGGCCTTGTCGTAGCCCTTGTCCGGAAAGGCGGGAAGGATGCCGGTGAAGGGCATGACGGTGGTGATGACGTTCCCTTCCATCAGCCGCATCGTCCCCCGCGGCGACGAGTAGGTGTAGCGCGAGAAGGTGAATGGATAGTTGAGCCATTGGTGGCGGTACATGGCCTGCATGGTGCGGGTCTCGGTGCCTTCCTTGGCCACGGTTTCCGTCGTCAGGGTAGTGGTGACCAGAGCGGTCTTCTCGTCGTAGGCCCAGGCCGCGCGGGTCTTGGTGATGAAGGCATAGGCATGGACCCGGAACAGGGCCAAAGCCTGCTTGCGCGCGTCGTCCGTGGCAAGGCCGTCGGGCAACAGGCCCACGGACAGGTAGTCCTTACCGGCCAGGGATGAGGTGCGCGCGTTGCCTGCGGTGATCCACGCGGATCCGGCCGGGGGGAAGATGCCGTAATTATGGCCGGCCACGGTAACACCCAGGATACCTCCGTCCTCGGACCAGACGATGGGGGCGGAGGCGAAGGCGATCTTGGCGCCGCCGCCGGTGATCTTGAAGAACGCGTAAGGGTTCCCATGGGCCAAAGTGGCGCGCAGGTTCTTGGCTCCGTCGGTCCAGTCCGCGGTCACGGCCCAATCCGAATAGCCCGCGGTCTTGGAGATGGGCACGTTCAGGCCTTCGATGCCGACCACCAGGTCCGCGATATGGGGATACTCGTAGGTGCCGCCCGCGAATTCCCATTCCCAGTCCATGCCCTTGGTGGCCACATCGGCGTAGCCCATTTCCAGGCCCGTGGGGGCCCCGCGGATGGTGAGGGGATGGGGATAACTCTTGCCGGAATTGCCATGCTGGTTGGGCACGCGCTTATAGAGGAAGGAGGACCACCATTCATTGCTGGCCACGGGCTGGTTGAAATCCGCCGTGACCTGCGGATCCACGGGCACGCCCAGGGAGTCCGCGGGAACCTTGCGACCGGCCGGCAAGGTGGTGGTGTAACTGCCTTTGCCTACGGCAACGATTTGCGAGCGGGCGGGAAGGACGGTCGCCATGATGCAGGTGGCCATGATCCCGGCGATGGAAAAAAAGGCAACCTTGCGGCCGGGCCTGTTCGGCATTTCGCTCCCTTGATTCGAGTCCCCCACTAGGGATCCAACTTAGGGGCGGGGAGGAATTTACTCCGAGGATATGTCCGGAGGCCCGGGGCCAAGATCGACCTGGAAGTAAAAGTTCCGCCGCGGAATCAATGCCCGCACCATTGTTTCTCGCAAGGGATGCCGTTCCCATCCCCATCGATCTTCACATTTGGGCAATGGGTCAGGTAGAACTTCGCTTCTTCGCAGGACTTCATCTCCGTGCAACGGGTCTTGCCCTGGCATGTGAAAACCTCCGCGCTTCCTTGTGCGGAGGCCGCCGGATCCGGTCGGACGCCGTTCCCGGCGTCGCCTTGGGCACGTGGGGATTCGCGAGCCTGGGCCCGCTCTTCCGTAGCGTTCCCGAGGGTTTGAGGATGGCGCTTGGGAAGCCAACGGTGGTACCCGTAAAAAACCAGGATGGCCACGAATGCCAGGGTAATGATTTTGTTCATTTCGGGGAAGCCTTTGCGCTCGCGGCGATCCGCATGTAACCGCCTGTTTTCAAATGTAAACAACGAATGGCGCGATTCGCCGTTTTCGGCCAACGAGCCGCTGGAACGGAATGTTTTCACGCGCTTTCAGAGCGCAAAGACGACGCGTAATCGGACCCGGTCCCCGTTAGGTTGCGGGAGAGGGTTCCACCGGATAAGCTGGAATCGTGAGGGCGCAATCGCACATGGGTTTTCGCAAAGGCATCCGGAATACCGGCATGCGGATTCTATCGGCCGCCGCGGCGGTTTGGCCGGGGACGGTCCCGGCTTGCATCGGATTTGGGATGGGCGCGGCCCAGGCCCAGCATATCAGCGCGTATTATTACCCCTGGTACGCCGGAGCGAACTGGAACCAGTCGAATTTCCTCCGCGGCAAGAACCGCATGGACATCCCGCCCCTGATGGGCACCTACGACAACGTAACCAACCAGGTCTCGGTGAAGCAGCATATCGAGTGGGCCACCAACTTCGGGATCGACACCTGGATCGCTTCGTGGTGGGGGCCGAACTCCTACCAGAGCAATGCCATCCTGAAGAACCTGATGCCCAATCTGGCCGGGACCAACGTCACCTTCTGCCTGTTCTACGAGACCTCCAGCTTCTATGACGGCAACTGGACTTTCGGCCCCACCCAGGTCCAGCTCTTCTACGATCACGTCAAATACATGCACGATAATTTCTTCTCCAGCCCCAATTACTGGAAGATCGGCGGCAAGCCCGTAGTGGTGGTCTATCTCTCGCGCCAGATGAACGGCAGCTATCCCGAGGCCCTGGCCCGCGTGCGCAAGGACTTCAACGTCTTCCTGATCGGGGACGATTTCCATTTCGGCCCGGCCGAACCGGATCGCCACAAGAACTGGGATGCCATCACCATCTACAACGTCCACGGCATCAATACCTTCGACGGCTATCCCAAGGCCACGGGCTTCGTCGAGGGCTGCCGCCAGAATTTCCGCAACCACAAGAAGGCCCTGGCCGGATCCCCGACCCTGCTCATGTCCAACGCCATACCGGGCTACAACGACCGCGCCGTGCGCCTGGAGGCGAACCATTATCCCATCCCGCGCCGCGTGGCGGCGGACTCGGCGGAAGGCACCACCTTCAACCAGATGCTGAACATGGCGGTGGATGAGGGCGACACGGCGGTGGGCACGGCCATCTGCAGCTGGAACGAATGGTGGGAGGACAGCGAGATAGAGCCCACCGTGGTCTCGCCGCCCACCAGCAAGGACGGCACTACCGACAACGCCTATTCCAAAGGCTATCTGTACGAAGGCTACGGCGCCACATTGCTGAAGTCCATCCTGGCCCGCGCGGGACGTAACGCGGATGTAGCCCCGGCCCTGGCCCTGCAGGAACCGGCCGTGCAGAACGCCTGGCCGCGGGGATCCGCCCAGAACATCGCCTGGACCCACGCCGGCATCATCTATTACGTCAATCTGGAATACTGGAACGGGACCGCCTGGACGCGCATCGCCACCCAGATCGAGAACACGGGAAGCTACAAGTGGACCGTCGCCGGCGACGCTGCCCTGCCGGTCAAGGTGCGGGTCACCACGGTGGAAGGCGTCACCATCGGCCAGGCGGGCGGGTCCCCGGTGCGCGACTCCCATGGCACCTTCGCCCGCAACCTGGAAATCCGCTCAACGGGCGGCTCGGTCTCCTTCGGGCATCTCGTCGGGATCAAGGCCATTACCATTCTGGATGCGGCCGGTAGGAGGGTGCGGCGGTTCGCCGTCGCCGGGGAAACCCTGGAGTGGGACGGGCGGAGCGCGGACGGGGTTCCGGTTTCCCCGGGCGTTTACCGGATCGCGTTCACGGGGCCGGGAGCCGCCATCGTGAAGACCCTGGCTTTTACCAGGTAATGTCCGCGCCGGAAGCGGCGCTATCGCCCGGTAACGTTCCGGTGACGGGTGGGCGCGAACCCGGGGCCGGACGAAAAGGTCCGGTGGGGTACAAAAGGTCCGGTACGGTACGGTCGGCAAAAAAGGAGGCAATGAAAAAGGACCGCCCCGGGGAGCGGTCCTTTCCGTATTACGAAACGGGAGAAGGCTTATTGCTTGCGGCGGCGAACGGCGAAGACAGCCGCGCTCACGCCAATGCCGAACAAGGCCAGGGTGCCGGGTTCCGGAACCGCGGCGGTATTGCCATCGTACACGGCGATCAGCCCGTTGGCGCCGGAGCTCCACACCACCGAGCTGTTGCCGCCGGCGACGAGATCCAGGGCGTTGTTGCCGTTGTTGAAATAGACCGTGCCGACGCCGCTGAAGATCGGGTGGGTGGCGGGCGGGGTCAGGGAACCGTTCACGCCGTTGTAGAAAGTGCCGAAGCCGAGGCCGAAGCTGTTCAGGAAGGGATTCCAGTTGCCTGCTTCCGCGACCGACCCGCCCCAGCCGGTGCCGCCGGCCAGGTACACGTTGCCGCCGCCGTTGACGTAGCTGGTGAGCGCGGCATTGTCCACCGGATTGCCGGCGAGAAACACGGCCTGGTAGGAGCTGAGGTCGCCCGGGGCGTAGGCGCCGGAGGTGTTGTAGTTGACGTTGAAGCCGCCGGAGGTGAGGGCGTTGCCGAACTGGCTTTCCACCAGGCCGAAGTTCTGGGAGAGGATGAGCACGTTGTTGCCGCCGGTTCCGGCGGTGAGCCAGGAGGCGATGTTGGTGGCGAATTGCGAGGCGCCGCTGGACACGCTGAATCCGGCGTTGGAAAAGGTCCATTCATCATTGTTGAGGACGATGCGGTTGGCGCTCGCGATGGAGGCGGCTGCGGCGACGATGGCCAGTACTGATTTCTTCAAGAGGGCTCCCATGGTTTACGGACGGAACCTCGTAGAGCAAAGCCTATGCCGTTTTACAGGGGGCGATTCCGGGTCGAATGGGGAATTTGAGGCTGGCTGGTTCAATAAAGGTGTAAAAAAAGCCAACAATCGGGGGTTTCTTGAACAGGTGCCGGGTGGCTGCGCTATTGCATCTTCATGATGTCGCCGAACACTTCCTTCAGGATTCCGGAAATGTCCGCGCTCAGGTTCCGGACGTAACCCAGGGGATCCCGACGGATATCCTTCTCCTGCTCGCCCACCAGGTAGAACAGGCCGAACAGGGCCTTGTCCGTGGTCCATTTGCCCAGGCTTTCGGTTTCGATGGGCTTGTTGTCCACCGCCTTCAGCTTGCCCACCTGCAAGTCGGGAAACGCCTTCACCACCGTGTTGTTGTTCCAGGATACCTGGAAGGCGATGAGCTTCTGGTAGTTAGTCAACACGAGATTGTAGTTGGTCCGGAAGACTCCCCAGTATTGGGTCAAAGGCACCTTGGTCAACGTAGAGTCGACAATGGGGCTGAAGGCCGCGGAAAGACCCGGCAAAGTCTTTCCGTTCAGGTAGCCGGTGGCCGCGGTGCTGTCGGCGCTGTTCAGCAACTCGAGTCCGTCCGCGATGGTCATGCTGGTGATGGCGTCCTTGAAGATGGGGACAGATCGGGGCGCGGCCATCTCCGCGGCACGGTTCATGTATTTGATCAGGGAATCGCTGATGCCTTCCAGACTGGTGATCTGGGTCAGCAGGGAGCTGGATGCGTTGAGGTTGCCGGCGAAGGAATTCTGGTCCGTCGGTCCCGCCGCGAAATTCACGGCCGCCTGCAAGGCCTGAAGCTCAGTCTTGAAGGGCTTGACGTACGCGCCCACCTCTTCCGCGGTCGCCAGAGCCTGAGCCGCCTCTTCCGGGAGCAGGATCTTGATCACCTTGTGGGCGAAATAGCCGTTCAATTGAGAAGCGGCGGCGGAACTGGAGTCAATGCCCACCTGCAAAGCCGTCTTCAATCCGAGCACCACCTTGCCTTCCAGATCGGGGTTGCCGCTGGAATGCAGCACGTTGTCCAGATTGCAGGACGAAAGCATCAGCGCCGCGCCTAATACGGTACAACGAGCGGCGAGGATGGCGGCGCGGGACGCCAGGGCCGCGAAGGAGGCGTTTGAAAAAGGTTTTCCGGATTGTCCGATCATGGCGACGCGCCTCCCCGAAGAAGTCTTGCTGTTAAATAGCAAAGAAAAAAATCAAACCACAACCGATTCGCACTTTTCCAGGAATCCGGGGTCGATATCGGCGGCGATTCCGGGCCCGTCCCCGATTTCGAGATGAAACCCTTTGTACCGGGCGCCTCCCAGAACCGGATCCTCCAATTGCCCCAGCAGGCAGGTGTCCAGATCGTAGAAGCGGAAATTCCCATGGGACATGGCCAGATGCACCTTGGCGGTCAGGGCCAGACGGCTTTCCAGCATCCCTCCCAGCATGCAGGGAATACCGTGGCGCTCCGCCGCGTCCGCGATGCGGAGCGCTTCCAGGATGCCGCCGGACTTGGCCAGCTTCACGTTGATGTAGTCCACGGCCTGCGCGCGCATCAGACGGATGGCGTCGTGATGGTTGAAGACGCTTTCATCGGCCATGATGGGCACCGGGGAGAGTTTGCGCAGGTCCGGCAACAGATAGTCGTAGTCGTGATGGATGGGTTGCTCGCAGAATTGGATCGAGAACGGCGCGAGGTCCCGCAGGGTCGCCGCCGCCGTATCGAAATCCCAGCCCTGGTTCGCGTCCACGCGCAGCGCGATTTCCGGTCCCACCGCCGCGCGGATGCCGCGCACGCGCTCGACGTCTTCCGGACCGTGCTTGCCGAGTTTGATCTTGAGGGTGCGCGCCCCTTTGGCCACGGCCGCGCGCGCCTTGTCCGCCATCGCCTCCGGCGCGCCGATCCCAAGCGTCAAGTCCGTCTCGATGTCCTTTTTCGTCCCGCCCAGGAAGCGGTACAAGGGCAGGCCCTGCGCCTTGGCGGCCAGATCGTGCAGGGCCATGTCGAACGCGCTCTTGATGGTGGTGTTGAAAGCGAGCCGCGCATGCAGGTCCCGCATGCGCGCGTGGATGTCGAGGGGATCTTTGCCCTTGATCCAGGCGGCGAACTCCCGCGCCACCGCGTAGCAGGTGGCCTGGGTTTCCCCGACCAGCATGGGAAAGGCCGAGCACTCGCCCATGCCGACAAGGCCCACGTCCGTATGGATGCGGATGAAGGTGTTCTGTGCCACGGTGGATACCTCGGTCGCGATGACGAAGGGCTCCATGGGGAGGGCCAGTTGGAAGATTTCCGTGTGGTCGATGCGCACGATTCCGTAAACATACAATAAGGCTTCCCCGTTCCGCCCGTAAAATCCCGGGGCTGCGGATACCCTGCGTTCCAAGCCGTCCGCGCTTTCCTATTTTTCCCCGCGTGCTTCCCTTAGATCACACGGCAACCGCGGCGGCCCATCTGCGCGACATCCTCGCCGTCGCCTTCGGGCACGAGACTTCGCGAAAGGCCGTGGTGGTGTACGATTCCCGCAGCGAACTATCCCGCCTGCTCACCGAAGCCTATCGCCGTTCCCTGCCTCTCGACGTCTTTGCCGCCTTCATCGACTTCGACGCGGTTCCGCCGGAAGCGGTCCTGGCCGCTTTGGCGCCGCTCCAATCCGGAGACCTGGTGGTATTGGTGCAGTCGGCCAATTTCCGGTTGGAGGCGTTCCGCCTGCGCGTGGAACTTTTCAAGCGAGGCCTCAAGGTGATCGAACATCCCCATCTGGAGCGCATGACCGGGTCCGAGGCCGGTTGGTACATCGACTCCTTGGCCTATGATCCGGCCTACTACCGCGGGGTGGGCCGCGCCCTGCAGGAACGCATCGATCGCGCCCAAGGTGGAGTCGTCGATAGCGGCGGGGAGCGCCTGGTTTTCGCCGGACCCTTCGAATCCGCCAAGCTCAACGTGGGCGACTACCGGGACATGAAGAACGTGGGCGGACAGTTCCCCATCGGCGAAGTATTCACGGAAGCCCGCGACCTGGAGTCCGTCCATGGACGCGTGCGCATCTTCATCTTCGCGGACCTGGACTATATGGTCAACCGTCCCGAACGGCCCATTACCCTGGTCGTCTCCAGGGGGAGGGTGGTGGACGCGATCGACTCGACTCCGGATTTCGAAAAGGTGCTGGCCGCCATACGGGCGGACGAAGGCGAGGTCTGGGTGCGCGAGTTGGGATTCGGAATGAACCGGGCGTTCACGGCGGAACGCGTGGTGCGGGACATCGGCACCCTGGAGCGGATGTGCGGCATCCATCTCTCCCTGGGCGCCAAGCACGCCATATACAACAAGCCCGCCTTCAGCCGCCGCCACGGCAGGCACCATGTGGATGTGTTCGTCGATACACGCTCGGTGCTGCTGGATGGCGCGGAAGTGTTCCGGGATGGCGCCTGGATCGTCCAGGATTTTCGTTCCTAGCGACGGGCGAAAAGATCGACGATGCGGGAGATGAGCGTTTCCTCCCCGAACTCTTTTGGACTCCCCAAAGCGTCCATGAATTCCAGATCGGTAAGCTCCTCGATCAGGCCCACGTCGACGGAAGCGGACAATTCCTCCGCTCTGCCTTTGCGGACGAAGGGCGTAATGGAAACCCCGGTTCCGTCCCGGCGCAATTCGGATCCGCCCCCGCAGCAGCGGCAGAACACCATGTCGCCGTCCTTGTGCGCGCGCGTAACGAGAATGGTGGGGCCGCATCCGGCGCAGATCTGCATGGGGATGAGGGATTCGCTGTGCCCGACGATATGATCCACCTCGCCTTCCTTGGCCATCGCGATGAAGGTTTCGCCCATGTCCTTGTCGAATTGCGTGCCCAGGTTCGCGCCGATGATGTCCAGGGCCTTGGCGACGGGCATGCCCTTGCGGTACGGCCGCGTGCTGGTCATGGCGTCGAAGGCGTCCGTGAGGCCCACGATGCGCGCATCCAGCGGGATCTCGCCCGACTTGAGGCCGGTGGGATAGCCCTTGCCGTCCGGAGTCTCGTGGTGGAGGAAGACGGCGTCGTGGATGGCTTTGCTGAGGGGATGCGAAAGCAGGAGATTGGATCCGATGCGCGGATGCGTGCGGATCACGGCGTACTCCTCGTCGGTCAGCTTGTCCGGCTTGTTGAGGATGGCGTCGGGAATGCCGATCTTGCCGAGATCATGGAGGAATCCGCCCAGGCCGATGCGGGCCGTTTCCAGTCGCAGGCAGCCGACCCGTTTGGCGAGGAGCCGGGAGAATTGCGATACCCGCCAAAGATGGCCGCCGGTATAGGGATCGCGGGCCTCGACTACCCAGGCGAGTGCGAGCAGGGTTTGCAGGAGGGGCTTGTTGTCGGGGCTTTGGAGTTCTGACATCGGGGACCTCGGGAGCCGGCGGGGCGGGTTGGGCGTGTTCGTCAGGGGCCGAGATACTATAGCATGCGCCGCGGGGAAGGATCCAATGCCTATAAACGCGTTATTTTCCGAGATGGAACCTATGGAACGCGCGGTGCACAATGGGCGCGAAGAAAATCCCGACGGCGGTGAGGAAGGCGATGCCGCTGTAAAGGGCGTAAAGGCCGGCGAACACCTTGGCCGCCGCCGTTGTCATGGGGCTGACCGGGCCCATGCCGGTCAGGATCATGCAAGCGTTGAGGAAGGCGTCCAGCCAGGCCATGCCGCACAGGGCGCGGTAGCCTGCCATGCCCAGACCCAAGGAAAAGGCGATGAAGGCGATGGCGAATCCGCCGTGACGGGCCAGGCGGGAGAAAAACTGCTCCCTGGTGATGAGGGGTTGGGAGAAGTGCTCGAAAGGTTTCCGGCTTTTGGTCATACGTTTCCTTTTTCGAAATCCGCTGAAATGCGTCAGGGGGACAATCGCGCCGGCGCAACACCGGTTGCGCTCCCGACCCGCCACAAATCTAATCCTTAATCCCGCAACCGAAAAACGCCAGCCCGTGAAGGCTGGCGCTCGCATCCGTCCGGTCCCGGGTGAAGACTTCGCCGGGCCCGGCGCGGATGCTCCGGCCGGCGTTCCCGCGCCGGATCCGCCGGACTTGCTTCGGCAACGCTACTTGGGGGTCAAGGTCACTGCCATCAGATCGTTCGCGGCTGGATAGGTCACCGTGCTGGTGATCATCTTGACCACCCCGTTCTGGGCCGCGCCGGTATTGGGCGCGCTCTGTCGCGGGGCCTGGTCGGCGCCGATTCCCGGGGGCTGGTTCACCTCCGTCCCCGCGTCCCACAAGGTCACTTCCGGGGTAACGTCCCCGCTACGGACGGTCGCGCTGTCCTTGTAGAGGACGATGCCCTTGCCGTCCGGCGCGAAGAACACGTCGTTGCTCTGGCCGAACATGCTGGCGAAGTGCAGGACCTGGCCGGGCTTGGCCATCACGTCGAAGGTGAAGGAGCCGCCGTCCTTGATGGGACCGGTGCCCACGGTTCCCGCGTTGAGGCCCTGGGAAACCAGGTAGGCCCCGAGGGTGGCGGGGTTGCCGTCCTCGGCCAACGCTTCCAGGCCCTGGCCGAAATCGGCCAGGCCTTCGGTGAACAGCGCGTCCTTCTTGTCGGTAACCACCCAGACGACGGGCGAGAGCGGGGTGTAGACGCCGGTGGACTTGAGGATGTAGGCGGCGTGGTTGGCCGGGTCGCCGTCCTCGGCGGACATTTCCAGGCCTTCCGGGGCCTTCTGGCCGGGGGTGAACAGGGGCGAGGATCCGGTGTGCACGGAGTAGGTGCCGGGGGCCACCGGGGTGATGCCGTTGCTCTTGGCCATGATGGTGGCCGAGAACCGGCCTTCGCCCAGGGAGGTTACCGTAACCTGTATGTTTCCATTGGCCCGGCCGAAATCGTAGCCGTCGATGTTGTTGGCCAGCTCGGCGGGGTTGCCGTCCTCGGCCAGGTGTTCGAGCCCGCGGCCCTTGTCCGGCTTGCCGGTGGTGAAGAAGGTGTGGCGGCCGCGGAACACCTGGTACACCAGGGGGGAGAGCGGGGTCTTGGAGGTGGGCAGCACGCGGATGGTGATTCGGAAGCGGCCGTTTTCCAGGTAGGTAAGGTCCGCGTCGATATACTTGTAGGACTTGTCGAAGAAGTTGGTGTCCGCCACCAGGCGCACCAGGTTATTGCTGTCCAGGGCGCCGGTGTTGGGCGCGGC
>OBEQ010877547.1_pt1 | contig 31600 bp, 18 predicted proteins | sample 1670901 | NCBI WGS metagenome assembly OBEQ01 (sample SAMEA104232315, study PRJEB22302) | groundwater metagenome | biome: forest; feature: aquifer; material: groundwater | place: USA | collected 2011-08-07 | depth 5.4 m | reverse complement strand
TCATGCTCGCGGGGGGCGGGTCTTTGCTGAGAGGTCTTCCAGACCTCATTCGGCAAGAGACCGAACTCCCGGTGCATCGTGCCGCGGACCCCTTGAGCTGCGTTGCGCTCGGGACGGGGAAGTTTCTTGAAGAGCTCGATCATATCGATGATCGGCGCCCGGACTTCGTCACGTCCTATCGAGACCGCTCGTAAGAGCGGTCGCCCAAAGCCTAAAACCGTCCCTCGTGTCGTGAGTTAAGCCCCCGGCCTAAGCCGGGCTCACATGCAACGCGAAACGCGGATCGCCAACTTCGTACTGGGCGCCTTATCGGCGCTCTCGCTCCTGCTTCTGTCCCTGCCTTTGTCGACGCCGGTGCGTTCCTTCAAGGCGGGGGCGGGGTATTTGCTTGACCCCCTCGCCTACCACGGCGAGGCGGGCTACCGGCGCTTCGCCGGTTCGCCCGAGCGCATCCGTCAGCTTCTCCAGGCGGACATCGAGAATGAGAACTTGCGCGCCGAACTGCGGCGGGGGGAATGGCTCGCGACCACCGTTTCCGCGCTTTCTCTTGAGAACGAGCGCCTGCGCGGAGCTTTAGTCTTGAAGGCGCCCATGGGCCGCTCGCCCGCCTGGGCGCGCGTCATGGAGCGTGATCCGATTCATTGGTACAGAAGCCTGGTTGTCGACGCGGGCGCCGATCGCGGTGTTTCCCTTAACGACCCCGTCCTCGGACCTCGGGCCGGCCGGCTCGTGGCGGTGGGTAGGGTGGTCGACGTCCGACCCCACACCTCGACTGTTCTTCTGCTCACTGACGAGCTTTCCGCGGCGGCCGCCTATCTGTCCTCGGGCACTCTCGAGGGGCTCGTGCAGGGACAGGACGGCCCGCGCCTGCGCATGAACTACCTCAATGCCGAGTCTCAGTTGTCCGAAGGCGATTCGGTGTACACGTCGCCGACGAGTGCCACATTCCCGCCGGACGTGCTCATCGGCCGCGTCGCGCGCGTCAATCCTCGGGATCCCTTCCTCACATTCCAGTCCGTGGAAGTCGCGCCTGCCGCCGACGCCTCCTCGCTCCAGGAGCTTGTGATATTGCGTTCACGGCCGGTTGAGGATGGCGGCAAGCCTCCGGCCTACGTGCCGGTGTTTTTTCCGGTTTTTTCCTCTTCAACGGCGGCGGGAGTCGCGATCTCGACGGCAGCGGCCTCCATTCCGCGCCGCCGGCGCGTAGCCGCGGTCCAACTCTCGTCCGGCTCGGTCACTGCCGCCAATCCACCGGAGGCCCGGTGATCGGTTTCCTGCGCGGGAGTGCGCTGTTCATCGGGGCCATGTTTCTGCAGTGGTGGTGGAACACCCATCTGGCGTACTGGGGCGCGGCCCCGCAGTTCCTGCTTGTGTTGACGGTTCTAATCGCCGCGCGGCGCGGACCGGTCCTCGGGATGCTCATTGGTTTCAGCTGGGGCTTGTATCTCGATGTCGCGCGCGCGGAATTATTCGGCGCGAGCGCGCTCACTTTGGCTTTGGCCGCGTATTTCGTCGGCGTCGCCCGGCGCCAGGTCGACCTGCGCGCGGCCGGGCCGCTCGCCGCGATGACCTTTCTCTTCACGTGGGCGGGCTTTCTTGGGGTCGGGCTGATCGGGCTCGCGTTCACGAAAAGTTTTGAATGGAGCGGCTGGATATCCATGCTCGTGACGCCGTTCCTCAATGCGGCGGCGGTCACCGCCGCGGCGACGCTCTGGGACGCGCGGGGGGATCGGTGAGCATGGGCCGCGGCGGTCCCGTGCCTCAGGAACGCTTGGAGATTCTTTGGTATTGCATCGCGGCCGCGGGCATCGTCTTGGGCCTGCGTCTGGCGCAGATGCAACTCGTCCAGTCCTCGGAATGGCGGCAGGCCGCCGAGCGCAATCGCTCGCAGATGATCCATCAGAACGCGCCGCGCGGTCGAATCTACGATCGCAACGGCGTGCCGGTGGCCACCAACGCGCCGGCCTTCTCGTTGATCTTCCTGCCCGGCAAGGACCGGCGCCGCCAGGACCTCAAGCCTCTCGCGCAGGAGCTCGCGCGCGAGCTCGGCCGCGATCCTGACGATCTGCTCGGGGCGCTCGAACAGGCTGTGCGCGAGGAAAGCGCCATCCGTCTCGCCGAAAACCTGCCCACGCAGACGATGTTCCGGCTGTCTGAGCTTAAGACCATCTACCCCGGAGTCGACCTGATCATCGAGGCGCGGCGCTACTATCCGTTCGGCCGCTTCGCGAGCCATCTGCTCGGTTACATGGGGAAAATGGGCCAACGCGAGTGGCGCGAACGCAAGCCGAAGGGCTACCGCGTGGATTCCCGCACGGGCCGTATAGGTCTGGAAAAGATTTTCGAGGACGAGCTGCGCGGACGCGACGGAGGCCTGCGCATGGAGGTCGACGCGCAGGGCCGGCTTAAGCGCGTGCTCAACAAGATTCCATGGGAGGCCGGCAGCAACATTCACCTGACGATCGACTCGGCCGTGCAGCGTGCGGCGGACGACGGTCTGCGGGCGACACCCACGGGCCGGGGTGCGGCCGTCGCAATCGATCCTCGCAACGGCGACCTTCTCGCGATGAGTTCCCAGCCCGACTTCGACCCGAACGCATTCCTCTCCACCGACCCGAACGAGGTCAAGAGCACCGTGCTCGAGCTGTCCGAGTTCAACAACGCGATCTCCGGCGCCTATCCCCCGGGCTCGACGTTCAAGCCGATCGTGGGTCTGGCGGCGCTCAGCGAGGGGCGCGTGAAACCTGAGGACACGGTGTTCTGCCCCGGTCATTTCGAGATCGGCGGACGCACCTTTCTCTGTTGGGAGCAAAAGGGCCACAAACGCGTGTCCTGGCTCATGGGCTTGGCGTTGTCCTGCGACGTCTATTTCTACACGACCGGCCTCAAGACTGGGGGCGCGGCAATCGAGCGCTTCGCGCGCGCCTTCGGCCTCGGTCAGAAGACGAACATCCCGCTCAAGGGTGAGAAGAGCGGGCATTTGTTCGGCCCCGATACGCGCAAGAAGGCGGGGAAGAGCTGGTACGACGGCGACACCCTCAACCTCGCGATTGGTCAGGGCGAGTTGACCGTCACGCCCCTGCAGATGGCGATCGCGACCGCGGCTTTGGCCAACCGCGGGAGCGTTTGGCGTCCACGCTACACGCAGAAGATCGTTTACTCCGATGGGCGCCCGGATTATGTCCAGAAGCCCGAGCGTCTGGGGTTCGTGCCGGCGCGTGAGGCGGCCTGGGACGAGGTCCAGCATGGCCTGGAGGTCGTCATTTCATCCGGCACCGGCGGCGGCGCGCGTATTCCCGGCCTGATCGTAGCCGGTAAGACGGGAACCGCGCAAAACCCGCACGGAGAGGATCATGCCTGGTTCGTCGTTTATGCGGCCAGACCCGGCGAGCCCGCGTCGATCGCGATCTCCGTTCTTGTTGAAAACGGCGGTCACGGCGGCTCGACGGCCGCGCCCGTGGCGCGTAAGATGCTGTTAGCTCACTTCGGCATGGCCGCCCCGGCCGCTGCGCGGCCGGCCTCTTCAATACAGACCGCCGCGCCCGCCATACCCAGACATCCCGTGCCGCATGGGGTGATGCGGTGAGCATGGCGCGGGCGGTTCGTGTTCAGTCCGGCCTCTCCGGCCGAGTCGATTGGACCTACATCGCGGCCGTGGCGGGCCTCATCATCGCCGGCTCGCTCGCCATGCTGTCAGCTGCCAGCACGACGACCTTCTACTCCTCGATTCTGCAGAAACACCTCATCGCGCTGACTCTCGGCATCACTCTGTTCACTTTGACATTGGCCTTTAATTATCAGGTGTTCCAGGACCAGTCGAAGTTCGTATACGGCCTGGCGATTCTGATCGTCGCAGTCACTTTGATTCTCGGAAAAATATCGCGCGGCCAGCGATCCTGGGTCCACCTGTTCGGCTTCAGCTTCCAGCCGGCCGAGATGGCCCGTACGCTCGTCGTGCTGGCGCTCGCGGATTTCCTCGACCGGCGCGCGCGGCGGATCGGAGATCTCTCCACCATCCTGCTCGGAGCGTCTCTCTGCGCGCCCGTGATGGTTCTCGTGCTCAAGCAGCCGGACTTCTCCACGACGCTGACTTTCGTGCCGGCGATCTTCGGCATGATGTTCGCCGCGGGAGCGGACTTGTTCCAGCTCTTCGCTATCTTCGGCTTCGGAGGCGTCGCGATCTCGGTGCCGCTGATCTACACGATCTGCCAGGTACGCTATTCTCTCGCGCCTCCGCACAGCCTCCCGGGCATGATTCTCGCGACCTCGCGCATGGGTTGGGCTACCTTGGCGGCGATTCTCATATTCTGCGCGATTGGATTTCTGGTATGGCGGATCGCGAGCTGGATGCGCGTGCAGGTCAAGCCCGCGGCGTTCGCGGCGATTCCGATCCTGCTGTCTGCCGCCCTGCTGTCGGGCATCGTCGTGCACCGTCAGCTCAAAGGCTACCAACGCAACCGCTTCGTTTCCTGGATCGCGCCGCAAAGCGACGTGCAGGGCGCGTCGTATAACGTCATCCAATCTCAGATCGCGGTCGGCTCGGGAGGGATGTGGGGCAAGGGTCTGTTTTCGGGCACCCAATCCCAACTCGGCTTCCTACCCGAAAGACACACCGACTTTGTCTTTGCCAACGTCGGCGAAGAGATGGGATTTTGGGGAACCTCGTTAATCCTCAGTTTATACATGATTTTGTTGTGGCGCATCGTGACGGCCGCGCGCCTGGCGCGCGATCGCTACGGCTATCTCGTATGCGCGGGGATGGCTTCGACGCTCGCGTTCCAACTCACCCTCAATGTCGGCATGTGCGTGGGCCTCATGCCCGTGGCCGGCGTGCCTTTGCCTCTCGTTTCTTATGGCGGCTCGAGTCTTCTCGTCACTTTGTGGACGCTCGGCATCGTCGCCAACATCTATGCGCGGAGATACGCGCTGCTTTGATCCCCGGAGGACTTGTGTCCAACGAAAACGAACAGATTCCAACACCGCAACAGCCTGCCGAAGCCCCGGCCCGCACGGAGCCCGTGCGCGTGCACGACGATTCCACGCCCGGACCGGCGACCACGGCGGCCGCGGCCTCCGTGCCGACTGCGCCGGTGCCGGCCGAACGAGGTCCGGCTCGCGAGGAGCTGTATCCCCGTGCCGACGGCCCCGTCGAGGCCGACCGTGACATCCCGCAGACGGCCGATGTCAATGACGATGCGGACGACGACGGCGATGAGGACGAAGGTCCCGAAGTCTTCACCGAGATTCCTCTCACCGGTCCCGCGGCCTCGCCGCAGACGCTGGCCGCCGAAGGCGGAGCCGCGGCCCCTCCCGCGGCGCCTGGCGCAGGGGCTCAGCCCGGCTCCGAGCCGCGTGAAGGCGGTCGCCGCCGTCGCCGCCGCCGCGGTGGACGCGGCGGAGAGCGCGGCCAGAACGGGCAAGTTCCGGGGTCGGATCGTAATCAGGGGAAGGCTCAGCCCCCGGCCGAAGGCCAGGCCCCGGCGCCGGAGCGTCCCGCGCACGAACGCCGCGAGCGGAATGAACGCCATAATCCGGAACGGCGCGACCAGGGACGCCGGGACCAGCCGGGGCGGCGCGATGAGAGCCGTGACAATAGAGGCGGGCGCGGCGAGAGCCGCGGCGGTGACCGTCATCGTGATGAGCGTCGCGATCGCGGGCAGGAGCGCACCAACACCGGCAAGAGCTCGCGCGCGCCCGTTAAGCGCGAGGTTCTCGCCAACACAAGCTTTGAGGAGACGCGCATCGCGATCCTTGAGAACGGGCGCCTGTCCGAGCTGCACTGGGAGCGCAAGAGCTCGCAGAACATCGTCGGCAACGTCTACAAGGGCACGGTCGAGAACGTGCTCCCCGGGATCTCGTCCGCCTTCGTCAACATCGGCTTCGAGAAGAACGCGTACCTCTACATCTCCGATGTGCTCGGCGACAAGAACGCGCCGATCGACCAGACGCTGAAGAAAGGCCAAACAGTCATGGTCCAGGTCGCGAAGGAGGCGATCAGCACGAAGGGTCCGAAGGTCACGATGGATGTATCGCTGCCGGGACGCTACCTCGTCTTCACGCCGTATCAGGAGTACGTCGGCATTTCGAAGCACATCGCCGAGCCGGAAGAGAGGACGCGTCTTGAGAGAATCGTCGACAAGCTCGTCAAGCAGCATCTCGGCGGCAAAGGCGTCGTCGTTCGCACCGAAGCGGAGGGCGCTTCCGAGGAGGAACTTGAGCGCGAAGTGAAGTATCTCCAGAACCTGTGGGCCACGGTTCAAAAGAAGTACGCGGAGCAGCCCTCTCCCGCGATCCTGCATCAAGACCTCGGTCTCGCGATGCAGATCGCGCGCGACATCCTCTCCGATCAGGTTTACGTGTACCTTCTCGACAGCAAGGAATCGCAGAAGCAGGTCATCGACTTCGTGGACGGCTTCGCGCCCGAATTAAAGGATCGGATCAAGCTGTACGAGGCCAAGACGCCGATCTTCAAGGCGTTCAACATCGAGGGTCAGATCGCGGCGATTCGCGAGACGAAGGTTTCACTGCCCAACGGCGGATCGATCGTGATCCAGGAGGCGGAATCACTGTGCGCGATCGATGTCAATACCGGACGCTTCACGGGATCGAAATCCCAGGAAGAAACGGTTACGCAGACGAACATTGAGGCCGCGATGCTGGTGGCCCAGCAGATTCGCCTGCGCAACATCGGAGGGATCATCGTCGTCGACTTTATCGATATGCGCAAGGCATCCAACCGCGCCAAGGTGATGGAGGCCTTCGCCGATGCGTGCAAGGCGGACCGGGCCAAGATACGCATCCTTCCGATTACGCGGCTGGGGCTCATCGAGCTCACGCGCGAGCGCAAGCGCATGTCCACCGCCGCGCTGCTGACGGAAGAGTGTCCGCAGTGCCGGGCCTCCGGACGAGTGCTGTCGGTAGAGACCTTGCGCATTAAAATTCAGCGCGAGATTTTTGAAATGACAGGCGGCCGCCCCGGCGGCTCGATCCGGGTTTCGCTGCATCCGTCCGTTGCGGACACATTCCGTTCCCAGCAGCCGATCATCGAGAAGAACGTCCAGCGCGCCGTGCGCATCCAATCCGACCCGAACCTGATGTGGGAGGACTATCACATCGTCCTTGAGTAGATGAGACATCTCGCACTCCTGCTGGCGGCCTCAATAGTCCCGGCCGCGCCCGTTAGGGCGCGTGCCGAGGAGATGTCCGTGGTCGTTTCCGGCAAGCCGCAGGAGGCCGCCGATGCCTATCAGGCGGACGGTCGGTTGTATCTCGACGCGAAGCGTGTCGGCGAGTTATACGGCGGCCAGGTCTACTGGTATCCGGTCTCGGGCCGCATCCAGCTGAGCATGCGGGGACGATCGCTTCAGCTCGTTGTCGGCTCGGACAAGGCGACGGCCGGTGATCTGGAGCTGAAACTGGCCGAGCCGGTCATCGTGCGCGTCTCGCGCGCCCTCGTTCCGTTGTCGTTTTTGACCGGGCCCGACTTCGCGTCCTGGAGCGGCCATCAGACGCGCTACGACGAACGCACGAAGACCGTGATCGTCGAAAAGACGGGGACGGTCGGCGCGCCGAGGGCGTTCTCCTATAAAGGACGCACCCGGATTTCCGTGGAACTCGCCCCGGACGCATCGTACCATGCCTCCGCGCGCGGTACCGGCGGAGTGGACCTCGTCGTGGACTTCGGAGTCGCGGAGGGCGACGAACGCGTCGGCCTCGACGACGGCATCGTGGACTCCTACGCGCTCAAACAGGAGGCCAAGCTCGTGCGGTTGTCGGTTCGCTTCGCGGACACCGGCCAGCGCTGGCGCGCCTCTGAACTTGCGGAGCCTCGGCGCGCGGTGCTCGATATTTACGCTCCAGGCGCGGCTCTCCCGGATGAGAGGCCTGTTTCCAAGATCGAAAATTCAAAGAAGACAGTTGCGGCGTATCAGGACGGGGAGCCTGCCAAGGCCAAATCCGACAAGCCGAAAGAAACTGCGCAACGCCGCCGCCTGATCGTCATCGATCCCGGCCACGGCGGCAAAGATCCGGGCGCCACCGGCGGCCGGGGGACGCGCGAGAAGGACGTGAACCTGGCGGCGGCCTTGGAGCTCTCTCGCGTCTTGAAGGAACGCGGCGACTTCGACGTGATGTTGACCCGCGATGAGGACGTTTTCATACCTCTGTCCGAGCGCTCGGAACTGGCCAACGGAAAAAACGCCGATTTGTTCGTCTCCCTGCACTGCAACGCGGCCGGCAACAAGCACGAGAACGGTTTCGAGGTCTACTCGGTGTCCGAGACCGCCTCCGATCCCGCGGCCGAGGCGCTTGCCGCCTCCGAAAACGCCGTACTCGAGTACGAAGGAAAAAATCCCCAAGATGAGACGGCGAAGATGATCCTGCTCGCCATGACGAAGACCGAGATGATCAACGAGTCGGCGGCCTTTTCGGCGCTGTCGGCGAAGGCGATCGGCAAGCGAGTCGACGTCTCCGCGCGCGGCGCCAAGCAGGCGGCCTTCTACGTTCTGCGCGGCACGCATGCACCCGCGATTCTTGTGGAGATGGCTTTTGTGAGTCATGTGAAAGATGAGGCCAAACTCGCCTCACGCCGCTTTCGACGCACGATGGCCGAGGGCATAGCGTCGGGCATCGCGGACTACGCGCGCCGCCAGGGATGGCTCGAATGAACAAACGGGCTCCCATCGGCGTCTTTGACTCGGGACTAGGCGGTCTGACCGTGTTCAAGGTGCTCGCGCGGCGGATGCCCGAAGAGTCTCTGACCTATTTCGGCGACACCGCCCATGTTCCCTATGGTTCAAAATCGCCCGAGGCGATTAAGCGCTTCTCGAGTATGATAGCGAGCTTCCTCGCGAAGCGAGGAATAAAACTCCTCGTCGTCGCCTGCAACACGTCTTCGGCGTGGGCTTTGCCCGCGATTCGCAAGGCCGCGAAGGTGCCGGTCATCGGCGTCATCGAGCCCGGCGCGCGGGGCGCCATCGGCGTCTCGCGCGGCGGCCGCATCGGCGTCATCGGCACCGAGGCGACGGTCAAGTCCGGCGCCTACGCCAAGGCGATCAAGGCCCTGAAGAAGGGCGCGTTCACGGCGTCGGCTGCCTGCCCGCTGTTCGTGCCGCTCGTCGAGGAAGGCTGGTGGAACGGCGAGGTCATCGAGACGGTGGCGCGCAAGTATCTCGCGCCTCTCAAGCGCGCGCGCGTCGACACCGTGATCCTCGGCTGCACCCATTATCCCTACCTCAAGCCGGTCCTCGCGCGCGTGCTTGGTTCGCGCGTGCGCCTGATCGACTCGGCGGAGGAGACCGCGCGCGAGACGGAATCCGTCTTATGCGAGCTCGGCCTGCGCGCGCCGCGCGGCGGCCGTGGACGGCGCGAATTCTACGCGTCCGACGCGCCGGAGCGCTTCAAGCGCCTGGCGCGCCGCATGCTTGGAGCCGGAATCTCAAAGGTCCGCCTGCACCAATTCGACGCATGAAAGACATGATCGCTTTGACGGGTCTGGCCAAGACGCGCGTGGACGCGGGTTTCTCCCGTGTCGGGCGGCGTTTGTCCGCGTCCGATCCGGCTGACCGGGCGCTCATGATCATGGCCGCGCGCGCGATCGCGCAGGCGAACGCGGTCACGGCGCTCAGCGAACGAGGGCTCGCCAATGAAGCCCTGCCGATACTGCGCGGCCTCGCCGAGGTGTGCCTGACCATGCGCTGGGTCGCGGAGAAGGACTCGACCGCGCGCGCCGTCGGCGCGCTCGGGGAACTTCAAGATCCGGATTGGGAGACGCATTGGCCGAGCGCGCGGCTGCGCGAACGGGCCGAGGCGTACACAGTCCAAGGCGAAGCCTTGGAAGCCGTGCTGGGGTCCGTGGCGGATTTCGCCCGAGGCTCGGCGCAAGGCCTGCCTTGGGGGCATGTCTTCGCCGAGGCGACGCGGCCCGGACGGCGTGCCGAGGAAGTGCTGCCGGCGACGGCGGTGTTCCTTGGCCACGCGCTCAAGGCGCTGGATGAGCGTTGGCCCGGAGAGTTCCCCGGCGCGGAAGAATTGTGGAAGGGCGCTAAAATTTCGAGAGGATAATGAGATGATGAACGAAGAGACGACGGGACAGGGCGGCGCGGCGGGGTCCAACCCTCCGGGCGAAGGGAGCGGAGATCAGCCGCCCCGGCAGCAGTCCTCAGGCGGCGGGCAGCAGGGCCAACCGGCCGGCGGCGACGGTCAGGGCCGCCGGAGGCGGCGCCGCCGCGGCGGCCGTGGTCGCAGCGGGCAAAGCGGAGGCCAGAACCAGGGGGGCCAGCAGCAGCGTCAGGGCGGCCAACACCAGCGCGGCCAGAACGGCGGCGGACAACACCCCCCGCAGATGCCCCAGGCGCCCGTGCGTTCCGACGTTGAGCAGTTGTTCGCGGCGAAGACGCCGGTGGATCCTTTCGAGTGGCTTCAACTCGAGAAGGGCTCGACCGATCCGTCGATGCGCGCGCTCGACCTCCTCGCCCCCATCGGCAAAGGCACGCGCGGCCTCATCGTCGCTCCCCCGAAGGCCGGCAAGACCACGTTCCTGAAGCAGATATCGAACGCGGTTCACGAAGTGGACCCCAAGATCCGTCAGTACTGCCTGCTCATCGACGAGCGCCCCGAGGAGGTCACGGATTTCAAGCGCTCCGTGCCCGCCGAGGTGTGGGCCTCATCGTCCGACCAGTCCTACGACAAGCACAAGCGGCTCGCCGAGGATCTATTCCGCACCGCGCTTGAAAAAGTCGTGGCGGGCGAGGACGTCTTCATTCTTCTCGACTCGCTCACGCGCCTGGCGCGCGTGTACAACCAGTTCGCGACCGGAAGCCGCACGATGTCCGGCGGCCTCGACTCGCGCGCGATGGAGATTCCACGCCGTTTCTTCGGCGCGGCGCGCAAGCTCGAGGGCGCGGGCTCGCTGACGATCCTGGCGACCATCCTCGTGGACACCGGCTCGAAGATGGACGACATCATCTTCCAGGAGTTTAAAGGGACCGGGAACATGGAACTCGTTCTCTATCGGCAGGCCGCCGAAATGCGCATATTCCCGGCGTTGAAAGTCCGGGACAGCGGCACCCGCAAGGAAGAGAAGCTGTTCACGCCTGAGTATCTCGAGGGCGTCTATAAACTTCGGCGGCTCGTGGCCGGCATGGGCGACATCGAGGCGATCAAGGCGCTGACCGAGATGATGCGCGTGCACAAGACCAATAAGGCGATTCTTGAGTCGCTGAAATGATCGCGAAGATTCAACCCGTCATCACGACGAAGGCTCCGGCGGCCATCGGCCCGTACTCGCAGGGCATATCCGCCGGCGAGCTGGTCTTCGTCTCGGGACAGACGCCGCTCCGGGCGGACGGGACCTTGGTCGAGGGCAGCGTCGTCGAACAGACCGAGCAGTGTCTCAAGAACATACTGGAAGTGCTTCTGGCCGCCGGCCTGACGATGGACGCGGTGGCCAAGACCACGGTGTACATGACCGACCTCGGGAAGTTCGCGGAAATGAACGAGGTTTACGCGAAGCGCTTCCGGCTGCCTTTCCCGGCGCGCGCTACGGTTCAGGTTGCGGCTTTGCCGAAGGGTGCGGCCATCGAGATCGACGCCGTCGCGGTCAGGCCTTAAACCGGAATGCTCGCGCGCGCGCTGGTCGCTGCGGCGCTGGCGCTTCTCATCAGCGGCGACCCCGCGCGGCTCGGCTGGGGCGCGCTCACGTTCTGGCACATCCTCTTCCCCTACCTCTGGCTGTTCGTCCTGCTCGAATCGGGTCGCGCGCGACGGCGCATCGAGGACGGCGAGGTCTTCCTCGCCGGCGCGTCGATGGCGATGCTCTACGGCGGCGTCTACGCCAAGGACCTTCAGCACGGCCTCCACCCGTTCGGCGTTGACTGGTTGGGCTCCGTCTGCTCGATATTCGACGGCGGCATGACGGCGGTTCTAGCCCTTCACGTCGCCGACCGTCTGAAACCCAGAGACGACGGCGTGCCAGAGGAAATGGGCATGCCGGCCGGCATTTTTCTCATTTTCACGCTTTCCGCCGCCGCGGCCGTCTACGGAGTGAAGACCGCCCTTAATTTTTACCGCGCCGACCGAATGTTGGGCTCGACCTGGCTCGCCGCGGACATCCTCTTCCTCTGCGCGGCGTGGGCGCTCGCTCGTCGGGCGCGGAGCCGCTCGGAGGAGGAATCGGACTCGGGCCGCGAATTCTGGGTTTGGGGGCTCTCCGCGTTCGCCGTCTGGCTTCCCGGTGCGCGTCTCGTCGCCCGCGCCTGCATGGCCGTGGAATTGCCCGGCGTGCTGCTGTACTTCTTTGTCGGCGCTTGGACCGCCGGGGCCGCCGGACTTTTCTGGAGGCTGTGGCGAGAGCGGGACCTCGGAGATCCCCTTCCAGTCTCCGGCTCGCGCCCCGCCTCGGTCGCGGCACTGTGGCGCGCGGCGGGGGCGCTTTTGCTCGTCGTCGCGCTCGGCGCCGACCTCAACGACGTCAGCGCCGCCGGCATCTTCTCGGCCGCGATTGACTGGCCGTCCCGCGCCCTGTTCGCCTGGGCGTTTTTAACCTCACGCCTGACAGTCTGACTTCGAAGGGCGACGGCCTTCGTGAAACTAGTTTTTCGGCAGGGCGATCCATTCCACTGGTCCGGAGCCATCCGCCGCGGAGCGGGGGTTGGCGAGTACGGTCAGGCCCTCCTCCTGGAATATGGGCAGAAATCCCCTCTCTGCCCAAAGCCGCAACAATTGCTCCCGCAGATCCCGATCAGCGAGCGTCAGCCAGTGCTTTGACAGCAGAACGCGATCGGGCAGAAACAGGCCCTCATCAAAAAAATACGTGGGCTTCAGCGGCAGGGCCTTCACGTAGCGTCGCATCGCCGTGTGCGGCAGAAAGATATCATCACACCAAAGCTTGGCCTGAGGGGGTACGGCCGCCAAAGCGCGCATGCCGGGGCCATGCCAAAGCTTGACGATTAGCGGCTCCTCGACCCGAGTGAAACCTGGGGCCGAGAAAAACCCCCAGGCACAAACGATCAGGACCCACGAAGTGACCAAGCGCCGGCCCGCGGGTCCCGCCATTTTCCGCACTCTCCCCAGGCCGACAATTGCCGACCAGAACAGCGGGCCAGAGGCCATGGCCGAGTAATGGTCCTTCATGGCGTAAAAATTAGGGAGGTTGCTGAGCATTTGGGGCAGCCAGATAGTCAGCGCCGGCAAAATCCAGGTTCCGGAGGCCAAAGGCAATAGCGCTAGAGAGAAAAAAACACGCGCCAATGCCCATATTTTGTCGAGGGGATAAATCAAAGCCCAAGCGAATTCCCACGGCCGATAGAGGGCGGTTTGAGATACTTCGCGCGCCGAGAGGCCCAGGTGGGAATACCGAATCCACCAATTGGGATAATTGAGCCAGCCCCGGCGGGCGTAATCGCAGACGGCCAATTCGCCGAGGAACAAAAGCGCCGCTCCCCCGATGAGAGCCGCTCCAGTCAGACCCTCTCGCCGGTTCGCGGCGCGCGCCAAGACCAGAAGACCAAAGCCCGCGAAAAGGAAAGGCGCCTGCTCTCTCGTCGTTAAGAACAAAATCGCGAATAGCGCGGCTGTGCGTCCCCTGCCCGATTCCCAGCAATAGATGCCCCAAATAAAAAACGGCAGGGCGAAAGGGGAATTATCCACGACGGAGCCGGCAAGGGCGTGAAAAAATGGGTGCGATAGGACGAGTAATGCGGCGAGACATGCGGCAAGCGACGCGCCCCAGCGCAGGTGCCCAAGCCAATAGACTCCTAAAACGGTTGACCCGACGGCAATTGCCTGAGCCGTGGCGAGCGCCGCAGTGCTGGGCCAAAGCCGTAGAACTGGCGACAATAAAGCGATGGTGAAGGAAAAATGGATCGCAAAATAGCTCTTGTCCGAAAGAACGCTGGAGGTCCAGCCATAACCGTGTGCGAGGTTCCATGCCGCGTTGGCGATGATTCCGGAATCACCGAGGAGTTGGTAGGCCCGGTATTGAGCGAGTTTCCAAATGCAGAGCGTTGCCGGTACGGCGAGGGCTAACACCGCCCCTAGGATTGGTCCGCGCTTCGCAATCCACCCGTCGGCCCGCGCCGTCGCCTCAGGCCGAAGGAGGAATGCAGCGGCGGCCGCGAGGCAAAGAGTTCCGGCGACCAGCCAGGTCCACTCCAACGCCAAAAAGACGGCCCGCGGCCATTCCATTGATCGTTGGCTAGTTTAACAATATGGCGCGGCAATTCATTGCGTCGGGGTCCTTCTAGCGGCAGGCGGCCGGCAGGCGGGTCTCGATGAAGTCGGCGCGGACGACCGCGGCGCGCGTGAGTTCGCGGGCGCGAGCCTGGAGGGCGGCGGCAAGGAAGGTGATCATGTCTAGATCATAACACCCTCTACGCGGGGCGTCCTGAGGCGTTGGTCCCAGGCGCTGTGGGTCCTTAAAGGTCCGGGGCCAGACACTAGACTTCGGGCCCACAAAGGCCTAGGCCACCTGCCAAGGACACCATTTCCCCATAGACCCACGCCCAATCATGACGGGTCTGCCATAATCCAAATGTGAAGATGTTGATTTGGATCAACAAATGAGGCGCTTCCCCCTGCGCCGCGCCCTCGGAGCGCTGCTCTCGCTCGCCATCGTGGCGGGTGCGCCCGGGTCCACGGCTTATCACGCTTGCGCGCAGTCGGTGGGTGGGCGCGCGGCCGAGGCGGGCGCGTTGGGCCGCCAGGTTCCCGTTCTCGGCTTTTCGACCCTTTCCTCGCCGGTTCCCTCGCTGTCTCCGTCGGCTCTCTCCCTTTCGCCCGCGCTGATGTCGGCGCCGGCCGTCGCGCCGGAAATTTCGGCCCAGCCCACCGCGGCGCTCGCCGCACCGGCGGCGAACGTCTCCGTCATAGTTGCCGTTGCGATGGGTCCGGCTGCTCTCGCCCATGATCCTAATGCCGTCCCGGCCGCCGTCGCACCGCTTGCCGCGGGGCCCTCCGCGCTGACCCGCGCTTTGACCGCCGCAGCCGCCCCGGAAAAGCCGAGCGAAGCCGGAAATATATTCGACGGTTCGACGGCCAAAGAAGCCGCCGGGACGCCGGTCGCCTTCCGCCGGAGCGCGCTTGGCCGCGCGGTCACGAGGGGTCTGGCGATTCTCACGCTCTCGCTCGGCATGCTTGCGTCCTCGCAGGACGCTCGCGCTCAGGCCCTGCCGATGCCTCTGCCTCCGCCGATCGCCCAGCAGGGCCCCGTCGTCGGGCACCTGCAAATTCCGGGGCAAATCGCCAAGGACATCGCCGAAGCAATCAAACAGCAGGCCGCCGAGGCCGCGAAGAAGGTCTCGGCCCAGGCCGCCGCCAACGCGGCGGCTCAGCCCGCGCAAGCGGCCCCCGACACCGTCCGCGTCGCGCTGCCGCGCCCGATCGAGGCCGCGGCCTCCATCGACCGCCAGGGCGTGACCGTCGGCGAGCGCATCAACCTCACGATCACGCTGCGCAACACCTCGGACCAGCCGGTCACTTTGCAGAATCTGCGCGCCTCCGTGCAGGAAGCCCTGCCCGCCGATCTCGAACTCCAGGGCAAGAGCGCCGAGGCGCCGCTCATCTTGGCGCCCGGTGAAAGCAAGACCGTCGTCTACGAGGCGATTCCCTTCGGTTCCGGAACGCTCACCCTCGACGGCGGCATCGCGGTTGTCGCGGTCGGCGAGACCGCCGTCTATCCCGAGGGTATCGAGATCGTCCTGCCCAAGACCGAGATCACGGTCACAACCGTGCTCACGCCGGACTGGAAGGAGAAGGGCCTGCGCGACATCGTCGGCGTCAAACGCGCGAACGGCCCGAATTTGATGTGGCTCGCGGCGATCCCGCTCGGGATTTTTCTGCTCGTCGGCGTGCACCGCCTCGTCGCGGCGCGCCGCCTGTACCCGAAGCTCGACGCCAAGCGCCTGTCTCTCGTCACGGTCACCGAAATGGAACTGGCGCGGCTGAGAGCCGAAGCCGCCGAACTCGGCTCCGCCTCCTTCTACGCCCGCTATCAGGACCTACTGACCGGCTTCATGGTGGACTTCGCCGGCCTGCCCAAGGCGGCGCGCGACGCGCGTACGCTTGATCGCGACCTGCATAAGTCCTTCTACGACGCGGGCCAGGTGAGCGTGGCCGCGCGCCTGGCCGCCGCCGCCGAGGCCGCGCGCTTCGCCGGGACGGAGAAGGACGCCTCCGAGCGGGGGCGCATGCTCGACCGCCTCGCAGTCCTCATTGAGAGCGTCGCCGGGAAGGCGGGTAAGCCGGCTGAGAGCAAAACCGGAATGCTCGGCGCTCTGGCGCTTCTGCCCGGCGCCGCCGGCCTGACCTTCGGCAGCCCCTGGGTTCTCCTGCTGCTGATCCCGTACGTCGGCTATCTGATCTGGTCGTGGCGCGCGCGGGCCAAGACCACGCGCTTCGCCGTTTCCTCCGCCGCGCAGACGCCGGCCAAGCGCACTCTCCGCGAACGGCTTGTCGGTCTGCCGCGGATCCTGCGTTTGGCCGCAGTCGGCCTGATCCTCGTCGCGCTCGCCCGGCCGATGGTCGGCACCGAGCGCACTGAGACCTTCATCCCGTCCACGGACACCATGGTCTCCATCGATCTGTCCGGCTCGATGAGCGGCGCCAAGCTCGAGGGCGTGCGCGACGCGGTGCGCGGCTATGTCGAGGAACAGCGCCGCGGGACTGAGAATCGCGTGGGCATGGTTACCTTCTCCGATCAGGCCTATCTCGACGTCAAGCTGACGACCGACTACGACGCGCTGATCGCCCACTTAAAGGAACTCGAGACCACGGGCTCGACCGCGATCGGCAAGTCGATGCTGACCGCGATCGCGCACTTTCTCGAGCTCAACGCGCTCGAGCTCGACGGCAAGAGAGACCCGCGCGCGGCCGAGGTTCAGCGCCTTCTTAAAGATCAGGGACTCCCCGCCGCTTTGGTCTACGCCAAGCAGCACCCCGATCTACTCAAGACGATCCTCCAGCCCGAGCGGGCGAAGATCGTGGTGCTGTTCACCGACGGCGACTCCAACTCGGGAATTGATCCCCAGGCCGCGGCCGAAATAGCCGCCTCTCTCGGTGTGAAGGTGTACGGTGTGGGCATAGCGGGTCCCAATGAATCCTTCAATGAGGCGACCTTGCGCGGCGTGGCGGAAAAGACGGGAGCCAAGTTCTACCGCGCCGGCGACGCGAACGCGATGAAGGCGGTCCTCCTCGAGATTTCTCGTCTTGAGAAAAGCCCGGCCAAGATCGTCTCCGCCGTCTCGATCAAGGACTACACGAGCCTGCTCGCACTTCTGGCGTTCCTCCTGATCGGCCTCGAGGTCACGCTCGCCAACACGCGTCTGCGTACCTTGTACGGCATGGCCATCGTGATGGCGCTCAGTGCGGGCCCGATGGACCTGATGAAGTTCGCCGCACCGGCGGCGAACGTTTCCGTCATACAGGTTCAAGCTGAGGCGCTGAAGTCGCCGACTGCCGCCGTGCCGGCCGAAGTGCTCGAGGGCAACAAGCTTTACAACCAGGGCCGCTTCGCCGAGGCGCTCAAGAAGTACGGCGAGGCCGTCGAGCGCCACCCCGACGTTCCCGAAATCTACTTCAACATGGCCGACGCCTACCTGCGCCTGGGCGAGAACGCGAAGGCCGATGCCGCCTGGGCGAAGTACCTGTCCTTGACCTCGGACCCAAAGAAGCAGTCCGAGACCGTGTACAACCTGGCCAACTCGGCTTTGCAGGCCGGCGACGCCGAGAAGGCGATTGAACTCTATAGGGAAGCCCTGCGCCGTGACGCCGACAACCAGGACGCGAAGTGGAACCTCGAGGCCCTCAAGCAGGCGCAGAAGGAGCAGCAGGAGAAGCAGAAGGACGGAAAGGACTCGAAGAAAGGCAAGCCCGGCAAGCAGAAGGGCAAGCCCGGCGACGGAAAACCTGGCGACGGCAAGCCCGGCGATGGAAAGGACGGCAAGCCCGGCGACGGAAAACCCGGCGACGGAAAACCCGGCGATGGCAAGCCGAAACCCGGCGACGGCAAGCCTGCGGATGCGAAGGAAGGGGCCGACAAACTCGGCCAGGCGCTCGGCGAGCAGGAAGGCGGCGAAAAGGACGCCGCCCGCAAGGGCATGACGCGCAAGGGCGCGGGCGTGTGGGGCATGGCGGCTTTGCCGCTGGCCTTCGCCGGCCAGGGCATCGTTTTTTCATCCACGCTCTTTTTGTGGGTCGTGGGCATCGGCCTGCCGGTCGCGGCCCTGTTGCTCGCGTGGGGCATTAAAAAGCGGCTTGACGCGGCCAAGAGCCTGAGCCCCGGCACCGCGCCCAAGACCTTCAAATCCTGGTGGGGGGCGCGCCGCTTCCTCGTAAAGTCGGCGTTAGTTCTGGCGGCCGCGAGCGTGATCGGCCTGGCGGCCGGCGATCCGCGCGGCGGCATGGTGGATGAGCGCGTCAACTTCGGCGGCAAGGACATCGTCGTCACTGTCGACGGTTCTTACAGCATGGTGTACGCCGAGGACGGACGCATGGCGCGCACGCAGAAGGAGCTCAACGAGTTCATCACGCGCCTGCAGGGCACCGACCGCGTGGGCCTCGTGGTCTTCGCGGGCAAGTCGCGCACGGCGTCGCCGATTTCCATCGACTACGGCAACTTCGAGTTCAAGATCAACCGGCTCGATGTGGAGTCCCGCGGCATCGGGGAAGGCTCGGACCTTGCCGCGGCGATCAAATATTCGGCCAAGCACTTCGAGACGGCCAAGAAGCTCGGCGACCGCCAGCGCATTCTGATCGTGATCTCCGACGGCGACGTGCCCGACGCCGAGATCGCGGCCGCGATCGCCGCGGCCACTGAGCGCGGCGTCACCGTGTACGCGATCGGCGTCGGCGACCCCGCCGGCACCAAGATCAAGATGCCGACCGCCGACGGCACGGGCACCGAGTATCTGATCGACTCCAAGACGGGCGCGCCCGCCATCACGCGTCTTAATGAGGTGCCGCTGCGCCAGTTGGCCGAGCGCACCGGCGGCGCCTACTTCCGCGCCGGGGACAAGACCTCGATCGACGGCATCCTCAAGGAGGTTTCTCGTCTCGAGAAAGGGCAGAAAGGCGACGTGATCAAGTCTCCGCGCCCGATCGGGGTTTATCTGCTCTGGCCCGCTTTGCTGATGCTTCTTCTTGATTTGGTCCTACCCGGCCGCTCCCTTCTTAAGCGCGGTTCGTCCGACAAGAAGCCGGAGACCAAGGACAAAGCTAAGAAAAGCGGCTCCGGCGGCGCTTCGATGCTGGGTATGGCGCTCATTCCGCTCGGCGCCTGGCCACAGATTCTCCCGTTCGTAGCGCTCGCCTCCGTCGTCGTCGCCTATCTCGCCGCCGACGCGTGGAGCGGCGGCGCGATTACGCGGCGCGTCAAAGAGGTCTGGCAGAATTGGCGCGGGTTCGTCGAGAAAGGCGTTTCCTCCGATCTGATCCACCTTTACGATCTGCGCGCGGCCGATGAGCGCCGTCTGAGCGCCTTCGTCAAGGACTGGCAGGACGCCAAGGAGCCTCTGCGCGAGACATTAATCACGTCGGCGTCAGCCGACGCGGCGCTTTGGCGGGAAAAGCTCACCGCCGTTTATTTGTCCGGGGGCTCTCCCGAGACACTCGAAAAAGTTCTGACCGCCTTGCGTCGAACCGCCCGCCTCCGTTTGGAACCGTTGGCGCCGATCACGGCGCGCATGGCCGTGCGCAAGGCGCAGATTTCCTGGATGGCGCACTCCGACGCCCAGGTCCGACTCGAGGCGCTTGAGGCCGTCGCCGTGGGCCAGCCGGTCGCCTTTACGGCGCCCAAGGCGCCGCTGTCCCCCGGCTTCTACGCGCGTCTCAAGCGCGGCGCCGCGGTCGGCGTGCTGGCGGTGATGATTGCGCTCACCGGCGTGTCCGCGGTCGGCACGATGAATTTCCACGTCGAGCAGCGCGCTGCGGCCGAGGTCGCGCTGAAGCTGTTCTACTCCGAGGACCTGTTCGTCTTCTCCGACCGCTACGTGGACGCGCGCATTCCCGAACAGGTTCTGCCCGCCTTGAAGCGCTGGCACGAGTCGCCTAAGACCGCGGGCGCCGACTTCGAACGCGCGCTGACGATTCTGCGCGAGTCGCCGGATCCGAAGGCCGACAATATTCTCATAACGATCTTCCGCCACGCCGCCGTCCTTCCGCTCACCGGCAAGGCTGAGAGCACCATGCTTCTGACCTTGATCGAGCGCGACAACGACGCGGTGTGGGTTTCGATGGACCAGCTGATCGCCTCCTCGCGCGGGGACGAAGCTTCGGCCAATCTCCTGGTCAAGCTCGTCATGCTCGGCGTCGAGTCCGGCAACGAGAAGGCGATCGCCCAGCTTTTCCGCGTGCTCAAGAGCCCGAACAAGCAGGTGCAGCAGCAGGCCGCCGGCGTGCTGTTCGCGCACTTGTCCCGCGACGGCGGCGTGAAGTTCTTCGATAACCTGTCCGCGGTCCAGGCCAAGCACGCGAGCGACCCGATGCTCCAGATGTGGACGGCGAGCTTTGCGTTCCGCCGTCTGGCCGAGCCGACCGCCGCCGAGGCCGATCTCGTCAAGGCGAAGACCTTCCTCGACCAGGCGCTCGTCAACGCGCACGCGATCGACGCGGTGCGTCTGGAGATTTTCAAGCAGACCCCGCCCGACCAGGAGGTCCAGGCGCCGCCCTCCATGGTGACCATGCTCGCCGGCATGGCCGACGGGATGCAGGGCGACGGCGGCGCGTCCGCGCCGCTGACCGGCGCGGTGCGCTACTTTGTGACCAAGGCGACGACCGACCTCATTAAGGAGGGGGAGAAGCTGATCCCCGGCCTGCACGAGCGCCTGGTCAAGGACGGCGTCGTTCTGCCCGACACCAAAAACATGTACGGCGGCTACGGAGACGAGTACGGAGATTACGAGGGTCACGGCGGCCGCTTCGGCGGCTACGGCCGCGTCTACGGTTACACGAACCCGCACTATCGCGAAGTGTACAAGCTCGCGCATTTGAGGGCTTTTCAGGCCACCTTGGATGAGATGGGCGGGGCGCTCGCCCAAGAGCCGACGAAGGAGAATGCGGCCCTGCGTGAATACCTCGACCGCGCGACGGCTCAGCTCGAGCAGCTGAGTGGCGCGGGCGCCAAGGCCGGCATGATGGAGGGCGGCAGCGGCCCCGAGAAGGCCGCCGAGCAGCTCCTATCGACCTTGCGCAAGGGCGACGCGACGTTCACGAACCACTCCTTCCTGCGCGCCCTGCGCGAGGCGGGCTTGGCCCCCGCCTCCGGCGACCTGTCGAGCCAGCTCGCCTACCCCGAAGCCCTCGACGCGGCCCAGGTGGCGAAGCTGCGCGAGCTCCTGCTCACGATCGCCCGCTCCGGCAGCGGCTGGGACGCCGAGGACAAGGCTCGGGCGTTGACGTGGGCGGAGAAGCTCTACCTCGCCGGCGCTCTCGAGGCGGTCAACGAGACGCAGAAGAAAAACTATCCCGAGGCCGTCTCGGCTCCGATCGACGACGAGTCGCTGGCGCTGTCGCGCCTGTCGCGCGAGGTCACGGCCCATCCCAACGCCCAGTTCGCGCTCTCGGCGGAGAAGCTGTTGATCGAGCGCCTGGCCAAGGGCCCGCTCGACGCTTCCGACGCGAGCTCGGTCCTGACCCAGATCCTCACCCTCGTCAACGGCACCGAGTACGAGGCCCCGGCGGCGAAAGCGCTTACCGATGCGCTGAAGCTGCCCAACGGCGCGGCGCTGGCGCCGGCCGCCCTCGCCCGCGCCTCGGCCGGGCTCGTCAAGATCGCCGAGCAGGCGGAAAAGGCGTTCGACATCAAGGAGGATATGGTGGCTCGCGGCGTGCGCGAGGGCGAATACACCTGGCGCAAGGATCTCAAGCTGCGCCACTATCGCGCCGTGATCGAGTCGATCGACGCCGCCGCCGCGAAGGCCAAGTCCGGCGGAAAGGCGCTCGGCGCCGACCAGCTCGCGGCGCGCGAGGCGGCGAAAATGCTGCCGCAGCTCGCGGCCTTGGCCGCCGCCGCGGGCGCGCCCGCCGGCGACTCCGCGCAGGAGCTGGCGGCCGACCGCGCGAACGCGATCTTGTTCAGCGGTTATCGGCTTTTCGCGGGCAGCGATTTTAACATCGCCCTGCGCGCGGCCAAGCTGATGCCCGGCCCGAACAATACCATGGCCGACTATCAGCAGACCTACACGCGCGCCGAGATCGAAGCTCTGCGCGCCTGGCTCAAGACGGTCGCGTCCTCGGGCAAGAGCCTGGGCTCTCCCGCCGTTGACCTGACCTGGAACGAGAAGGTCCTCCTCGCCAAGGCCCTCGACACAATGGACGATATCCTGCGCGTGAACTTCGGGGTCGCCCCGGCGGCGGCGGCTAAGACCTTGCTTGAGACGGTCCGCCGCCCCGGTGAGGAAGCGCTCGCCGTGACGCGCCTATCTCTCATGATCGAGGCCCGCCCGCGCGACGCCGCCTTCGCGCTTAAGGCCCAGGAAGTTCTTTTCCAGATCGTGGCGCTGCGCGCGGGCAACGCCGCCGAAGTTGGCGCGGTTCTCTCACGCGTGAATGGGGCGCTGCAAGGTTCGCCTCAGGAAGCCCAGTCTCTGGCCGCGCTTGAATCCGCGCTCAAGGGTCCCCAGGGCGCGTTGCTGAAAGAGGTGACGCGTAAGCAGGCCGATCTGATCGTGATGTCGATCGCGGAGCAGGCCGAGGCGGCCTTCACGGACTTCGACAAGCAGGTTCTTAAGACGGGCTTGCGCGAAAGCGATACGGCCTGGCGCGACGACTTCAAGCTGCGCCATTACCGCGCCCTGCGCGCCGCCATCGAGCTTCAGGCGTCCGCCGTCAAGAAGCCGACCGCCGAGCAGCGCGCCGCCGTCGCGCGCGCGCGCGCGGCCTTGCCGCTGCTCGAAACGCTCGGCGCGGCCGCGGGAGTGCCCGCCGGCGACTCCGCCGCGGAAGCCGCGGCGGAGATAATGAACCCTGCCCTCCAGGCCGGCTACCAGGTGTTCCCGGGCTCGGTGTTCAACGATAAGCTCAAGGAAAAGGGCTTTATGGATCAAAACGCGGGCGCCTCCATCGGCGACCACAAGCAGACCTACACGCGTTCGGAAACCGCGGCGATCCGCGACTGGCTCAAGGGTGCGTTGGCGTCCGGCAAGGGCTGGGAGGCCGACGGCACCCCGCGCGATCTGCTGGACAACGAGAAGGAAACCTTGACAGAGGCGCTGGCGGCCGCAGAGGCGGCGCTGGCCGGCTTCTCGGCGAAGCCGGCCAAGAGCTTCCACGCCTTCGCGCCGCTGATGCTCGCGGCACTCCCGACCCTAAGCCTCACTCCGGTGCTGATCTTCACTCTTCTGGGCCTCGGCGCGGCGTATTTCATCTGGCGTATGCTCCCGGCGATGAACTCCGACGGCGAATATGAAGCTGCTCAGCGTGAATCTGTCCCTGGCGCGGTGATCGCGCGCCACCGCCGCATCTCGCTCTCCGCCCAGCGCATGGCGACCGCCGTCAACGGCGGCTCGTTCCGTTCGCGCTTCATCGGCCCCGGCGGCAGCGACTTCGCCGAGGCCCGCCCATATCAGAACGAGGATCGGCGCGAGATCGACTGGAAAACCTCAGCTAAGAAAGATGAGCTTTATGCGAAAAAATTCGAGCTCGAGCGCGACATGCCCCTCATGCTCGTCGTCGACATCAGCCGCTCCGGTCGCTTCGGCACGCGCGGCACGGACAAGCGCACCGTCATCGAAGACGCCGCCGCCGTGCTCGCCATGGCCGCCGCCCACTCCAACATCCGCGTCGGCGCCGTCCTCGTCTCCGACCGCGTCGAACAGGTCATCCCCGCTCGCGGCGGCAACCGACACGCGATGACGATCGTCGACGCGATCTTGAAGACCGAACCGACGGGCTCATTGACGAATCTGAAACCGGGCTTTGAAACCGCCGGAAAACTGCTCGGCTCCCGCGGGATGGTCGCCATATTGTCCGACTTCATCGCCCCCGATTTTAAGGACTCGCTCGGCGCGCTCGCCTCGCGCCACGACGTGCGCGCCATCCGCGTGACCGACCCGGCCGAGCTGGGCTCGCTGCCCGATGTGGGCCTGCTGCCCGTCGTGGACGCCGAGACGGGTGTTGTCCGCATGCTCGACACCTCCTCGCGCGCCGTCCGCGCCGAGGCCGCCGCCGCCGTGAACCGCCGCGAAGCCGCCGTCGAGGCCGCCTTCGCCGCCGCGCGCTTGAAACCGATTTCTCTCTCCACCGAGGGAGACCCGCTCGAAAGCCTCGAGCTGGCCTTCCATCCCAAGAATAAGCGGCCGTTTAAGCCTTAAGGAGCGTTATGAAGAAAGTGTCCAGCCTCATTAATCTCGCGAAAATCGGCCTCGCGGCCCTGATCGCGGGCTCGCCCGTTTCGGCCTCGGCTCAAAGCGTGACCGGCCGTGTCGCGACACCCGGTGCCTCCGCCGGGATCGTGCCGACGCTCGGCACGGGCCTTGGCGCGCCGTTCATGAGCGGCGCACTGAACCCATCCGCGCTCTCGCTGACGCCTGCTCTTGCGGCGCCCTCCGTTGCGCTGACCCCGTCGGCGGTGCCCTTGGCTTTGACGCCGCAGACCGCCGTTCCTTCCGCAGCCGAGCGCATGAAAGACGCGACCGCCGCCTTGGCCGCGATGCCCAACCTCGACAAGGCCAGCGTCGCGCAGACGCGCGACGCGGGTACGGCCCTTGAAGCGGCCTTGACCGGCGAGAGAATGTCCGCGGCCTCGGCCGTCGCCGACGTGGGAGTCGGCTTCGCCGTGGGCGCTTCGCCCGAAGTGGCTGCGAAGGCCGTCGAGAAGGCCGAAATCATCAAGAAGATCCGCGCCGAGATATCCAAGGTCATCGTCGGCCAGGAAGACATGGTGGACTCGATCATCACCGCGATGATCGCTTCCGAGCACGTCCTGCTCGAGGGCGTGCCCGGCGTGGCGAAGACCCAGACGGTCAAGGCCTTCTCCGACGCCGTCGAAGGCGGCTTCCAGCGCGTGCAGGGCACGCCCGACAAACTGCCGTCCGACCTTTTGGGAGCTGAAATCCTTCAAGAGAACCCGGCGAACGGCCAGAAAGAAATCAAACTCGAGAAAGGACCTGTTTTCACGAACATATTACTTGTCGACGAAATCAACCGCATGATGCCCAAGACGCAGGCGGCTTTGCTCGAGGCGATGGCCGAGGGCCGGGTCACGATCGGGCGCAACACGCTCGAACTGCCCAAGCCCTTCATGGTGCTCGCCACGCAGAACCCCATCGAGCAGGAAGGCGTGTACCGCCTACCCGAGGCGCAGCAGGACCGCTTCATGTACAAGGTCCTCGTCCCGCGCCCGTCCATGACGGAGCTCAAGACGATCATGAACCGTTTCAGCAGGAAGGACGACCAGCCCGCGGCCAGCAAGATCACGAGTCTTGACGAAATGGTCGAGATCCGGAAGGTCGCCGAGCAGGTCTTCGTTGACGAGTCGATTCAGGACTACATCGTCAATATCGTCGAGGCCACGCACAACCCGGCGAAGTACGGCATCGAGGCCAAGGAGCAGATCGAGTCGGGCGCCTCGCCGCGCGCGGCCATCTTCCTGCTCAAGGCCGCCAAGATCAACGCGCTGCTCAACGGCCGCGCGTGGGTCGGGCCGGGCGACGTGCGCGAGGTCGCGGCCCGCATCCTGCGCCACCGCATGACGCTCAGCTATCAGGCGCACAACCTGACCACCGACCAGGTCGTCGCGAGCATCTTGAGCAGGGTGCCGGTTCCCAAGCCCCGCGTGCGCGCGGCCGCGCCCCTCGCGCCGTTCGTCAAGAAGCTCTAAGCCGATGACCGTCGTTTACGCGCTGGCGGCCGCTTTCGCGGCCGCCGGGGCGGCGTCGGCGCAGGTTGTTGTCGCAAGAATCCCGCTCGCGGCCCCGCGCGCGTCTCCTCCCGCGCTCGCGGCCCCCCTCCTCGCCGCGCCCGCCGTTTCCGGAACTCTGTTCGCGCAGCCGATGCTGAGCGGACGCGTTCTTGGCGTCCCCGGCCCGGGCGTGACGCCCGCGCACATCGAGGCCGTCAAGGCGCTCGCCGTGCGTTCGGGTGAAGCCATCATCGTTCACGGCAGCCGGCAGACCGGCGTCAGTCATCACACCGGCCTCCCGTTCGCTCCGGATACTGATCTTGATTTGGGAGTCGTCGGTTCGCCTGAAACCATCCTCCGCTTTGACCGCGACATGTGGGACGGAAAAGTCCCGCACGCGCGGCACGGGCCGATGATCACCGTCCCCTCGGTCGAGGACGCGGTCGGGCGCGGCCATCTCGTCGTCGCGCCGCCGGAGAAGCTCCTTCCCGGCGAGCTCGGTTCGCTGCAGAGACAGGCGCGCACCTGGCGGACCGATGCGCAGCTCACCAAACTCGCCGAGACGCCGCGCAAGCCCGGCGAGCGTTTCCGCTTCGTTGTGATCGGGGACGCCGAGCCGGGGCGTTTCTGGTTCACGCGCGCCTTCTTCAACAAGCCGGGCGTCTTCTGGCGGCTTCTTGCCCGCGCCGACCGCACCGGACCGGACTTCATCCTACAGCTCGGCGACATGGTCAGCCGCGGCAGCGTCGCGAACTTCTGGAGCTTTCTGCGCGGGCTGTTCTCTTCAGGCCTACGCGTTCCTTATCTGACCGCGATCGGCAACCACGACCGCCGCAAGCCGCACGGCGTCAGCGACGACCACGTCTATCGCGCGACTTTCGGCAGCCCGGATTACTCCTTCATGCGCGGCGGCCGGCGCTTCGTCGTCGTGGACTCGAGCGCCGGGCGCGTCACCTGGGCTCAGCTCGCTTGGCTCGCCGGGGAGCTCGATCCCGCCGTGCCCACTATCGTCTTCACGCACATCCCGCCCGCCCCGCTTTCGGAGTGGACCGACTGGGGCTCGCTCAAGGGAGCGGGCGGCTTCAAGGAAGGCAGCGAGATGTTCATGCGGCTGATGTCGGCGAACAATGTCGCGCGCGTTTACGTGGGCCACGTCCACGGCCTGGGCGTTCTCGAGAGCGGCGGCGTGAAGTACGTGCTGACCGGCGGCGGCGGGTCGCCGTTATTTCCGGGCCCGGTCAAAGAGCGCCTGCATCATTGGCTGTCGGTGGAGGCCGGTCCCGACGGCCTCGTCGAGACCGTCCACGCCGATAACGGCGCCTCCTACCCGTTGCGGTAACAGTCGAACCGTTTCCAGAAACAGTCGCCCGTTTACTAACGATAATCACTAGTTCCGGAACGAGTGATTATCAGCAGTAATTAGAGGCGTGCGTCGAGTTAGGGCAACAACTCGACATCCTGCACCGGGTGTATCTCCCAGAGCGTCACCCGACTGATGCCGAGGACGGGATCGGCGGGATCGTACTCGAACTCGGCCTTATGGAAGGAATCGAAGTAGGTCCAGCCGCGCACGCGGATGCGCTCCCCTTTCTTGGGCTTGTGGATGTTCGGGTGAAGCAGGCGCCACTCCGGGGTCATCTCGATGTGCAGGTCGCCGATGTCGAAGGTGTAGTCGCCGTCGATGGCGCCGCTGTCGCGCACGACCCGGCCTTCGATTTCGACCCCGATCTGGACGTTGTGCCTGCCGGCGACGATGCTCTTGGCGTCGGTGAGCGTGTGACTCTTGGGCCGGCGGATGCGGTGTTTCACCAGAAAAATCCGGATCGCGCCGAGCTTCAGGAACTGGGGGAGGGTCAGGTCGGTCGGGAACAGCGCCAGGCTCGAGAGCGCGTCCTCTTCGCCGGGCATTTGGTCGGGCAGGACGAGATGCTCCTTGAGAATCGCCAGAATCTCGTTTTCGTTCTTGCCGTTTTCCGCCGCGTCGCGCAGCTCGGTCGCGATCGCCTTGATCAGACTGCGCGGATACTCCGCCGCGTAGGTCTTTGACGGGAGTTCGCGGCACATCTTTTCCAGGCGCGTCATGACCTTGTCCGGGTGCGGCGGCAGCTCATTGGGATCATAGAGCCGTGGATCGAGACGGCCGTTCGTCTTCAGGTATTCCAGCCGCGCGAGGCAGCCCTGTGAATAGGTCGCGAGGTCCTGCTTAGAGCCGACGCGCTCGCGGTCGATCTCCGAAGCGATGTAGCTCAGGTCCTGGCGCAGGCGCTTGAGATCTTGATAGGCCTTGAGGCTGGCCTGCTTCTTGTCGTGAGCCTCAACGGCCCGCACCGCGGCCGCTTCGGTCTTTTTCAGGTCGGGGTCGGCCGGCGCGAGCGGGACCGCGGCGCGCGCCGCGCCCGACAGAAGCAAGAGAACGACGGCAGACATCTTCGGCATATGAGCTCCCATTATTTTTTCGCGGCCGGCTGCTTGACTCCGGCGCCGCGGCAGGTCCGGCTGCCGAGCGGAGAGTCGACCTTGAATAGGAAGGTCGCCTTTTTGTACTTGTCGCGCAGCTTGATCGTGAGCAGGCTCGTGAGGACGGAGACGCGCGAGCTGCAGGTGAGGTAGTCCTTGCCCGGGCCGTCGGGCTCGCTTTCGTCGTCGGACACGACCAGGCTGCCCGGGACGGATTTGATTCCCATGGTCTTGAGGACCGGGTTGTTCGGCAAAACGGTGACGACTCGGTAATGATCTTCTTCGCCGGCCGAGACGATGTCGGCCTTGCCCCAGCTCGCGGCGGGCTTTTTGGGGTCGCGAAACTCGACGAGGACGGTCTTGGGCAGGCGCGTGAAGACGACGAGAACTTTATCTTTGTAGACGCGGCAGTCGCGGTTCACGAGCCATGTGCCCAGAAGCGGCTTGAGCGAAGCGGAATCGTCGCCTTCCGCGCGCGCGGGGAGGGCCAAGGGAAGAAGCAGGAGGGAAAACACCGCTGCGCGATACATACGAAACGATACGAAACTTAGTGGCTGGGCGCGCTGGTGACTTTCGCGTCCACGGTCAGCTCGAGCTCAAGAGGCGAATCGCCGCGCAGGACCGTGATCTTCGTCTTCTGGCCCGGGATCATCATGGAGAGCGCCTTGGCGACATGGCCGGCGGCTTCTTCCTTGCCCTCCGAGATGCTGATCTCGCCGACGGCGATGAGGAGGTCGCCGCGCTTGACGCCGGCTTTCTCCGCCGCCGAGCCGTGGCGCACGTACTCGATGGCGAGGCCCGCTTCGGGAGCTTCCGGATCGGAGAGATTTGAAATGATTCCGAGCGAAGCGGTGGAAATGTTGCCGGTCTTGGCGAACTGCGCCATCACGCGGCCCACCTCAGGCGCCATGATCGAGAAGCCGAGGCCTTCGGAGCCGCCGCTCTCCGTGTAGATCTGGGTGTTGACGCCGACGACCTCGCCGCGCGCGTTGAACAGCGGGCCGCCGGAGTTGCCCGGGTTGATCGAGGCGTCGGTTTGCAGATGCTTGACGTACATGTTGCCGCGCCCGTCCATGCCGCTGACGACGCCGGCGGTCACGGTGAAGGGCAGGCCGCGCGGGTAGCCGGTCGCGGTCACATTCTCGCCTTCCCGGGGGGCGTGCTCGGCGAGCTTGACCGCCGGCCAGGGCTTGCCGTCCGCGCGCGGCGCGAGTTGGACGATCGCGAGATCCTTGTCATGGTTGACGGCGAGAACCTTGGCCTTGATCACGCCCGGCACGCCGGGCACGCGCGCCTCGACGAACTCGCCGGGCTGGCGTGGGCCGACGACGTGGCCGTTGGTGACGAACACGCCCTCGGGCGTCAGGATGAAGCCGGAGCCGGTGGCCACGCCCCCGGGCATTTTCACGATCACGTTGACGACGGAGCCCTTGACTCGGGCGACCATCGTCTCGCGGGATTCGACGGCGGCGGTGTCGGCGGCGGCGCCCTTGAGCGCGGCGATAATGTCTGGAAGCGGGATGGCGACGGCGGTGTGCCGGTCTTGGACCTGCGAGAACGCGGCGCGCGCGGCGACCTGGTTGACGGGGACGGGCGCGCCGCTGAACATCGAGAGGCTCACGCCGACGACCATGAGGGCGGCGAGGGCTTTCGCGCCGTGCGTGAGGCGGAAGGCGCGCTCCTTGCGCGCCGACAACCAGCCGTATAAGAGCGATGCGGCGCCGAGCAGGCCGGTGATGATCGCGAAAGCGCCGCCGGCCATCGGCGAGACGCTCAGCCCGATGAGGATCGCGCCCATCGCGACGAGGTTGAAGACGAGATGCGCGATGATCGGGGCGGTCAGGCCGCGGCTCTTATAGGCCGTGTGCGCGAGGAAAAGGCCCAAAGACATATTGAGGGCCAGGACGAAGGGGCTGAAGCCCCAGGCCTCGAAATGAGCCGCCGCGAAGCTCAACGATGAGAGCGCGGCCGCAAGCGGGAAGGCCACGCGCGAGAGCCAGTCGCCGATTTTCAGCAGGAGCTTGGCGCCGCCGACCGCGCCGGCCGCGTTGGGCAGGCCGTCGATCATCGACGAGATCCAGCGCGTGAACGGCTTGACCGCCGCGAGGACGAGGAAGATCAGACCGAAGCCGAGCAGGCGGAAGGAGAACTCCTCCAGCGCGACGGCCACCGGGAGGTTGATGCCGAGGAAGGTCGCCGGGGAATTGGCGAGAGCCTCCGTGATCTCGGCGGGGCCGTACTTCACGAGCAAAGCCACGCGTCCTAAGCCGCTGAGGACCGAGTCGGACAGGTACTGGGGCCACGGGAAGATGTCGAGAATCGGCCGAAGCGTGACCTCGAGGATCGCGCCGATGCCGACGAGATTGAGGCCCTGCTTGAGGCCGTAGCCGACGCGCTGCTTGAAGCTCATCGGTTCGGTCAGCGGGCCGCCGAACTCGTCGACCTTGCCGGCGCGCTTGGCGGCGGCTTTGGTCTGGTGGGCGGTGTATTTTTCGAAGATCGAGGCCTTGAGGCCGCTGAGACGGGAGGCGGATTGGGCGCCGGAAACCGAGGGGCCCTCGACCGAGCCGTTCTTTTCGAGCGCGCCGTCAAAGGCCAGGTCTGCGCCGCTTTTCGCGGCCTCGGAGGACGGGGCCTCGGCAGCCGGTTTGCGAGAGAGCAACGAGGCGAAGCGTTCGCCCCAAGTCTTCCGCTCGACGGGAGCGGCGGCTTTCGGGGCGTTCGTAAACTTAGGCGCGTCCTTGGAGGCGGCGGCGTTTATGGAACCGGAAAGAGCGGCGGCGACGACCGCGTTCGGTGTGGACGGCTGGAAGGCGGGAGCGACCGCGTTGGTCGCGAGCGGAGAGGGGGCAATCGAGGGGGCGGAAAAGCTTCCATTGAGGCTCGCGGCGCCGATATTGAAAGTGGGGACGACCATCGTTCCGGCTGCGGAGTCGTTTATCGGTGAAACCGGCATCCCGCCCGTTTGACCGACGGTGACGCGTACGACCTGCGCCGAGGCCCCGGGGGGCATGGAGCCGAGTAAGAGGGCGGCGGCCAGGATGGTCGACAGCGCGCGGCGGGGATCGATCCTCATGCTGTAAGTGTAGCCCTTACCCCGCGGTTCAACCGGGGCCGGAGGTCCCAGGCGGCGGATTTCTTTGGTCCCTCCCTATTAGGCCCGTTGGACCCCCCTTACTTAAACGGACTCCGCCCGCTATACTATGGGGGATGACCATGCGCGTTTATGGGTATGAAAAGTGCTCCACCTGCCGCCAGGCGCTCAAATTCCTGGCGGCGCGCAAAATACCCTATCAGACCGTGCCGATCGTC
>OBEQ012104258.1_pt1 | contig 31613 bp, 25 predicted proteins | sample 1670901 | NCBI WGS metagenome assembly OBEQ01 (sample SAMEA104232315, study PRJEB22302) | groundwater metagenome | biome: forest; feature: aquifer; material: groundwater | place: USA | collected 2011-08-07 | depth 5.4 m | reverse complement strand
GTTTTTGAATGGGTGTAGGGGCGGGGTTTTCCCACCCTGGGCGCGAACCTGCCTGCCGGCCAGGCAGGGACCGCGCCCCTACCATTTCTTTGATTTTATAAAAAACCGCTGTTTTGATCCCGCTGAAACTGAAATCCAAAGAGTTTTTTTCGAGAAAGGGCCTTGTGAAAAAAATCCGGTTTGGGTCCTGGCCTTTGGCCAATCGGTCTATCTCTGGACCTCCAGGATACCCCAAATACATCATTTTTGCAACTTTGTCAAATGCCTCGCCGGCCGCATCGTCGCGGGTATTTCCCAAAATCTTTATTCGCCTCGCGCTGTCCATTCGAATCAGCATCGTGTGTCCGCCCGAAACCACAAGGCCCAACACCGGAAATCGTGGGGGCGAGGTACCTGCCCGTCCCTGCCTCGCCCCCACCCCCGGCAAAAACCCGGCATAGATATGCGCAATCACGTGGTTTACACCCACAAGCGGTTTCCGGAGCGCCCAAGACAGTGCCTTCGCGGCGGAGATCCCCACCAAAAGCGATCCCATAAGGCCAGGGCCTTCGGTCACAGCAATGAGGTCGACATCGTTTAAAGCAACCCTCGCCTGCCCGCCCGGCAGGCGGGCGCGTTTTAGCGCCAAATCCAAACACGGCAAAATGGTTTCCACATGCGCACGCGAGGCAATCTCCGGCACCACGCCGCCGTAACGTTTGTGTTCTTTCAAACTGGACAGCGTGATGTTGGCCAATACGCGATTGGGATATTTCAAGATCGCGACCGACGTTTCGTCACAGGAAGATTCTATACCTAACGTGATCATGCTCGAAATCTCACCCTAATGACAAATTACAAAGCACAAATAACAAAATAATGACAAATTACAAAATTCAAATGACAAAACGTATGTTTTGAATTTCGAAATTTGTGCTTTGAATTTATTTTGTAATTTGAATTTTGTCATTTGTCATTCAACCTCCAACAACTCCTTTACTAATACCAACCTCACTCCGCTCCCCTCAATCTCCGGCACCATTTCTTTGATGGCTTGAAGCGTAACCTTTTTGTCATGACCGATCACCACCACGCGGCCCCTGGCCAAGGTAATTTTCACAGCCCGGCGCAATTGAGTCTTGATCGCTTCCAAATCCAGTCTGTTATCGATAAACACATCCCGCTTCGTAAAAGGGACCCTCATCTCTCTGGCTGTCGCAGGACCCGTTGTTTTCGGAATGACGTTGCTATCCACAAAAAAAAGATTCTTTTCTTTCAGATGCTTAAGAAATATTTTCATCACACGAGCGTCGCTCGTCGCGGCGGAACCCATGTGATTATTCACCCCTTCCGCATGCGGAACACTTTCGAGGGCAGCGTCGATGAGCCGGACAATTTCCTTGTCCGGGGTAGTGGTCATGATCGTGTGAGGTTCCAGGCGCTCTTTGCGGCTCTGGGGCTGCATCGGCATATGCAGCATCACGCCCAGATGGTTCTCGTAGGCCGTTTGGGCGATTTCCGCGCTATGGGTCACATTCGGCAATACCGAGAGCGTCAAAGGTCTCCGGACTTCAATGGCTTTTTGAACAAGAGAAAAATCATGTCCCCAGTCGTCAAGGATGATGGCCATGCGGGGGATTCGGGATGTCCAAATCGCAGGGGCAACAACCATTTTTTTTTGAGGCGCCGGCCGGCCGGTCAATTCAAAACGATAGGATGGCAGCCGCCTGTGCACGCAGCCTCTCACAATGAAAAAACTGACCGTGAAAACAAAAATAATGGAGAGGAAAATTTTTAGGAAACGCATGTGGAATTATACAAGTCGTTTCCTCATTAACTCCTGAACCATTCCCGGATTGGCCTTGCCTTTGCTTTTTCTCATCACTTGCCCAACCAGGAACATCACGGCCGTATCTTTTCCCGATTTAACATCTGAAACAACTTTCGGATTTTCCCGCACAACTTCCTCAACCCATGTTGCCAATGATGATTCATCGGAAACCTGCTCCAACCCTTTGCTCTTCACAATCATTGCCGGCTCTGTGCCTTCGATGAACATTTCCGGCAAAACTTTTTCCTTGGCCGCCTGCAGACTGATTTTACCCTCGTCTTCCAGTTTTAAAAGAGCGGCAACCCCGCGGGGTGTGAGTTTTGAAGCACCCAGGGTTATTAAATGTTCGTTCATTAAATTTAATATCGGCCCGAGCAAAAAATTTGTCAGTTTCTTGAAATTTTTGTATTCTTGCACAGCTTCCTCAAAAAAAACGGCAACGTCGATTTCACCTGTCAAAAGCCCCGCGTCGTATTCGGAAAGCGCGTATTGCCGGATAAAACGATCTTTTTTCTCCTTGGGAAGCTCCGGCAGGGAAGACTTTAGTTTCTCAATTTCTTCGGCTGTTACAAAAAAAGGCACAAGATCCGGTTCCGGAAAATAACGGTAATCATGCGCCTCTTCCTTCGAACGCATTAAGACGGTTTTTTGGCCATCGTCATCCCAAAGCCTTGTTTCCTGAAAGAGCGCTTCTCCTTTTTCGATGGTGTCAGTCTGACGCTTAATTTCATAATGAAGCGCGGATTTAACGGCTTTGAATGAATTCAAGTTTTTTATCTCGACTTTTTTGCCGAGCTTGTCGTCTTTGGCGTTCCTCACCGACACGTTCGCGTCACAGCGCAGATGCCCTTTTTCCATGTCGCATTCGGAAACGCCGATCGTTTTCAAAATGGCTTTCAAACTTGTCAAATACTGATGAGCCTCTTCGGGACTTTCAAGGTCCGGCTCACTCACAATCTCCGCCAGCGGCGTGCCGGCGCGGTTTAAATCCACAAGGCTCGTGCCGGGAGACTGATCGTGAATGAGTTTCCCCGCGTCTTCCTCCAGGTGCAGACGGTTTAGACGGATTTTTTTGACGTTGATTTCTACAAAACCGCCTTGCCCGAGCGGGCAATCGTACTGGGAGATCTGATAACCTTTCGGAAGGTCCGGATAAAAATAATTTTTACGGTCAAACTTTATTTTTTCCGACGGCTTCCCGCTAAGCGCCAGCACCGCCTTCAAACCCAAACGGAACACCTCACGGTTCAACACCGGTAAAACACCCGGAAGCCCCAGGCACACCGGGCAGACGTTAGAATTTGGGACGCTGCCGAATTGCACGGCACAGCCGCAGAAAATTTTCGTTTTTGTATTCAGCTGTACATGCACTTCAAGACCAATCGTCGTCAACATGGCGGGTGCTTTAAGTGAAAATCCGTATTTTGTTCAAACGCATAGGCCAAACGAAACAAATTCCCCTCATCAAACGGCTTGCCTAGAAACTGCAGCCCGATCGGTAGGGGTGCACGACCGTGCGCCCCTACGGAGAAGCCGCAAGGCAAGGAAATCGCCGGAATCCCCGCCAAATTCGCGGAAATCGTGTAAATGTCCGATAAATACATTTCCAGGGGATCTTGGGTTTTCTCGCCCAACTTAAAAGCGGCCGTCGGCGACGTCGGGGTAACGATCGCATCCACTTTTTTGAACGCCGCGTCAAAATCCTGTTTTATTTTGGTGCGTACCTTCATGGCTCGGAGATAATACGCGTCATAATAACCACTGGAGAGGCTGAAAGTCCCTAGGAGAATTCGGCGCTTGGCCTCGGCGCCAAAGCCCTCGCCCCGGGTGTTTTCATACATTTCCTGTAGGGGCGCATGGCCGTGCGCCCCTATTGTTTTCGATCGAAAACCGAAACGCACTCCGTCAAATCGCGCGAGGTTGGAGCTGGCCTCGGAGGGCGCCACGATGTAATACACGTTCACCGCGTAGCGCGTATGCGGCAGCGACACTTCCTGAACCCCGGCACCGAGACCCTCTAATTTTTTGACGGCGTCTTTCACCGCTTTTTCTACTTCCTCGCCCAAGCCCTTTTGGAAATATTCTTTCGGAATGCCCAATTTCATCCCGCGAATGTCTTTCGTCAGAAATTGGAGGTAGTCCGGCACTGGCACGTTCGCCGAAGTAGAATCCTTAGGATCGTAGCCGGCAATCGTCCTTAAAATCAAAGCGGCGTCGCGCACATCCTTCGTGATCGGGCCGATCTGGTCGAGGCTCGACGCGAAAGCGATCAAGCCATAGCGTGACACGCGGCCATAGGTCGGTTTGATCCCAACGACTCCACAAAAAGAAGCCGGTTGACGAATCGAGCCTCCGGTATCGGAACCCAGCGCCACGATTGCCGTATCCGCGGCGACGGCAGCCGCCGAGCCGCCGCTTGAGCCGCCCGGCACTCTTTTAAGATCCCACGGATTTTTTGTCGGGCTATAGCAGGAAGTCTCACAGCTTGAACCAAACGCGAATTCGTCCATGTTCGTGCGGCCGAATACAATCGCTCCGGCATCCAGGAGTCTCTCAACCACCGTCGCGTTATAAGGGGATACAAAGCCTTGTAAAATCTTTGAGGCACAAGTGACGTCTTCGCCTTCCACGCAGATATTGTCTTTGATCGCGATGGGTATGCCGTGTAGGGGCGCCCCCCCGTGGGCACCCTCTGGGCGGGCACGGAGGCCCGCCCCTACGGATTGTTTCATCTTTTTAGGATCAAAATTGATGTACGCATTTATTTTTGAATCTTTCCCCGCAATCGCTCGAGAGACCGAATCCAGCACTTCTTTCTGTGTGCAGGAATTTTTTTGATAAGTCTGGGAAATTTCAAATACGGTTTTTTCGGAAAGGTTCATGAAATGACTTTTGGGACTTCGAAGAAGCGGCCTCGGGTACGGGGAGAACGTTTCAGAAATTCTTCGATTGGAATAGATGGCTTGGGGTTATCTTCGCGAAACACGTTCGATAGGGCTAGCGGATGGCTCGTGGGCTCTACACCGTCCACATTCACCTCTTTTAATTGATCCACAAAAGCCAAAATCTCCGCGACTTGGGACTCAAAAACTTTGAGCTCTTCGTCCTTAAAATGAAGCCTCGCGAGGCGTGCGATGTGTTTTAAATCAAAGGCCGACATGACGTGATTATAGCAAAACAAGCTTCGAAATCATGAGAATTTTTTATCTTTTTTATCTTGGGTTTAAACGGATTGGTTATTAGTAATTTCTGATTAAACCCAGTAATTCCTTAAATTTGTTTCTTTTTAAATCTTAATGTACAATTTCCTTAATCGTATTAACCCCAGTCAAGCCATCAGCTTAAGGGAGTTTTATTTTTGCTTAAGTATAGTCTTTTAATAAGAGCTATCTCATCCCTTCTTGTGTTCTCTTTTCTTTTTCAAGAATTTTCCTGGGCAGGTTCTGATCTTCTCAAAATAACCCCAGAGGGGGGGCAGAGGTACAAAGCTCTAAAGCTTGGGCTAGAAAACTATTACCTGCCATTCCTGAATCCGTGGCGATGATTGAGGATGCTTACAAAGCGCCTGATTCCAAGAAAACTCTCATCTTGATCCAAGACGCTCACACGAATAATTCATGCCAGATTAATACGTCAAAAACACTTGATCAGATTCTACAGAAAGATTCGGGTATCCATTTTATTTTTTCAGAGGCCGCCGTTGGCAATAACTCACTTTCTTTCTTAAGAAAATATGCGTCGTTAGATAAAAGAAAACGGATTGCCAATAGCTACTTAAACCGAGGCCTGCTCCACGGAGTGGAATATCTGGATCTCACTTCAAACCAAAATTTCACAATCTGGGGTGTTGAAAATCCAAGCCTTTATTTTAAATCCGTCGAAACGTATCGATCCGTCGCAAAAAAACGGGATAAATTTCAAGCCTACCTTGATAAGATCGAAGTAGCCATCAAAGCCCTTAAGCCCCGAATCTTTAATCCGTTTCTTCTTTCCTTTGACCAAAAATATCAAGACCTTCTGCAGGAAAAACTCAGTTTAGCCGATTACTTTGAAATGTTGACCCAAGAAGCGAAGAGACTTGATGTCCCCCTTCAAAGTTATCCCCACCTTCGGATATTAAAAGACCTGAAACACCTTGAATCCCAGATCGATTTCAAAAAAGCCAATAAAGAACAGCAGCTTGCGGTCTCAAAGCTATCCGAGGCAGATCAAAAAGAACTTTTTATCGCTTCAAAAGAAGATCATTCCCCTTTTCGGTTATCATCGGATGAGAATAAGATTGGAAAAGCCTTTTTTGCCTTGCTGGAAGAAAAGCTAGTTAAAGAAATCCCTCAATATCCCGAACTTGCCAAGTATTTCCACTATCTGAAACAAGCCAAGCAAATCCAAGCCAAGGAGATCCTAAAAGAACAACAACACCTGGAAGAAGAAATCTTCCAAAAACTCTCCACCAACGACGATGAATCCAATCTTCTCAATGCTTCGAGGAATATCGACTCCCTGAAGAAGCTTTTGAATCTCACTCTCACCCCCGAAGACTTTGATGAATACCGAAAAGACAAACAAGGCTTCGACATCACAAGAATCACGGGCTTCTTAAACCGAAAGATCATGGATCTAAGAAAAGATTATGAACGGGCAGTGTTCCTCGAAAACGGATACGAGGACATCATAAAAAAATGCGAAGAATTTTACTCCCTGACCTATCACAGAGACATGGAATTCGTAAAGAACCTTACCGATAAGATGGATAAGGAAAACCAGCAAAAAGCCATACTCATTACTGGAGGTTATCACAGCCCGAATCTAAAATATCTACTTAAAGAAAAAGAGATTTCTTACGTCTGCCTTACTCCTCAGGTTTTACAGGAAACCAACATCAAAAGGTATGAAGGCCTTCTTTTAAGTCAGCGCACAGTCACGGTGAAGATTTCGCCCCTTGTAGCCCATTCTGCAGGAGCGTCATACATCGATACTGGATATGACATGGGTGCAGGTCGAGAGATTCCTCCTCCGAACGGTGCGCAAGAAATCATTAAAGATATCGGTGGTGAAAGGTTTGAATTAACAAGAACTTCTGTTTTGACTGGTGCCCGGATGGCAACCGTCAAAGAAATTCGTACCCTGATCGATCAGGCAAACTCTCTCACTCAATCCCATGAAGCATCGCGGGCAAATCTCCTCCTCGCCGAGGCGAAAAGACAGCTTAAATTTTTTGAAGGAGAACATTCCAAAGAAGTGAGAAATATCGGGGAACTTGCTATCCGGATCGGTGTAGGGTTTTGGCATTTGGGTGACGAAAACCAAGCCGGGCAAATGGTTCAAAAAATATGGAAACTTTTTGAAGCGGAAAAAGACAGTTATGATAAAGACCAGTTAAGAGCCTGGGCATTGCTTTTGGATTCAAAGCTTTCACGCAGTGTTCTCCCGGAATTCCAACTAAAAGACCTGAGACACGGTTTTTCCAATGTCGTAGCGGTTTTGCTCGCTTTGGAGGCGCTCAATAAAGGTGATCGTGAACGTGTCAAAACGCTTTTAGAATTTGTTGACTTTGCTATCAGAAATGAGTCTAGAGGGATTCTAGAATTTCATTGGAGGAGAAACCTGCCTCTTATTCCTGTTATCGGAAGGATTTATTGGGCTATTGGAAAAACTGGAACAGCTACTTACTATGCACGCCGGGTACGACAGATTTTACAGAAAGAAACAAAACCAAATTTATATGAAGCTGGGGTATACGCCCAGCTTTCACTTTTAGAGGATCTTTTAGGTTCCAAGACCGAAGCATCCGATTCCCGATCCAAAGCCTTGCAGATTGCCAGAGGCCACCTTACAAAAATAGCCGAAAAGGATCATTGGAACGTGCTTCTACATGAATGGCAGGTTGATCGTTTTCACGATTCTGTCCGGGATGATATTTTATCGGATGTTTTGGGGGTGGATGCGGCGTTCCAAGAAAACATTCCAAAAAGCCGCGGCGTGCTCCCAGAAGCACAAGAAATTTTGCAACAACCAACCCATTTTCTTTTAAGCGAGGAGTCAGCTTTTGCTGCATTTAGCGCCCTTGAGATGATGCTTTTATGTTTGGGCAACTCAAGCTTTACGCCTTCAGTAGTCCGACAAGCTGCTGAAGCCTATCACGCTGCGGACTTCAATGAAGCAGGGCTGGAATTGGTATCGATGGTGGAAGGTCAGAAATCGACAGGTGATGAGAGACTCGGACGTTTAGAACTGACGCGGGCTAAAGCCATCTTGGGACGTCGAGAGGAAGCTGAACAAATTGCTAGAGAATACACGGCAAGGTTTACGAACCACAAAACAGGGAGTGATTCCTTATCAGAATATGAATTCCTTTCACTGGTTCAGTTGTGGAATGATCTCGGGAAGTCCGGTGAGGCCAAAAACCTTTTTACCAGTGTTGATACCTATCGACCTAAAGATAACATAGATGCGGAAGAACCCTTCGATTGGAGAAAAAAAGAAAATGGCTCGGCTATTTGGAGTTTAGAAGAGATCCAGGAAAATGTCCCTGAGCTACGTGGAGATGGTTTATTTGCTTCGAACGAGGCGATGATAGAAATTGTGTCGCAAATCGTTAAAAAAGGAGATTTGGAGTTAGCGGAACGATACATCGAAGGCATGGGAATTCCGAGCTACCGCGCGCGTGCCTACCTTCCCCTTTTGTGTGCTTATCTTGAAAAAGGCCAATCCCAAGAAGCCGAATGGATACTGGATGAGTTGAATGCCATTGTGTTACGGGAAAAGACAATAAGAACTTCTCCGGATACAAGGGATGTTTTTGACTCCCAAATATCCTATGCGGCAGCCCTGGTAGCTATGGGCAAAGTTGGTAAAGGGTTGGAACAGTTTCAGCAGGCTTTGGGAGTTCTGACCGATGGCCGCTGGGTTTTTGACGATGAGTATTACCACAAAGCTTATTTATCGCACGGACTTGAAGTGTTTACACAGGTTGCGAAGGTACTGGCTTCTCAAATAAAATCTCAACCTTCGGCTCAGACAGAACCAAAACCAGCTCACTATGGACAATATCTGAGAGAGATGTTAAACAAGGCGGCAACGACGCAAGTTCCAGCACACCTTCCTCTTGTTGAAAGTCTTCTGATGGTGCTTGGAAATTACGAAGGTTTTGATTCAGTCGAACTTAATGTTATCTCTTGGAGGCTTTTCGAAAACTGGTTTCGATTGAAGGGTTTTTGGAAGAACGAAATTGCCATAACGTTTCAAACGATAAGGTCGCTTGAATGGACGGAGTCGGTGTCGCTTCGAAAAAGGATCAGCGATATTGTGAAGCTCCTTAGGAACCATAATATGCCAGGGCTTCAGGAGAGTCCTCATCTTCTCCTTTTTTTGATTCACCCCAATAAGACCAAACCTCAAGATAAAGAAGCTTTGAACCAGCTTGAACAAGCCTTAAATGCCGCGCCTTCTTTGCCGGCTGCTTACCAAAATTTGCTTCGGGTGCTTCTTGTTCGTCCGTTTTACCGAAATACCAATAAGAGGAACACCGATTATGGCCAGCACTACCGGGCACTCAAAGAGTTTTTGAAATTGGATATTGTGGTGCGGCGCATTCAAGTATTGGGGATTGACCTTCGTTTTGTTGAGAAAAAGATCGGGGAGTTATTGCCGTCCGGCAGAGAACCAAATGCCCATGAACTTGAGGAAGTGTTGTCAAGCGGCAAACTTTTAAACGCTGTTGCGAATGCTGTTTTGGGAAATAGACTACGTTCGGATCTTTCGATCCGATGGACGCAGAGAACATTGAATGCTTTGGTTTATGTTGCAGAAACAAAGGACGAGGTTTTATCCACGGCTTTTGTTTACTATTTGAATGAGGGGAATGAGAAAGCTTTAGAATACCTTCGCTCGCTTCCCGGAAACAACTTTTATGGAAAATCTGAGCCTTGGTTTCGGGGGCCTGCCCCTCTTTCAGTAGAAGTTGGTACCCGTACGGATTTGGAGAGATTGTTTGGAGAGAGAAGAGAGGAGATTCTCGAAGACATTGCGATGCATTTAAGGGGTTTTCATGGACGTCGTTCCGAGTTGTCCGACGCTTTGAATTTAGCCGACCGGTCTGATCAAGGGGTAGCCTTGTTTGAAAACAAACTGCGCCAACTAATTCGTGAGGGTCAAGTGGAACGTGGCGACGCAGACATCCTTGTCATTTTAGGAAACCTGCAGCAATTAAAAGCTCTAAAAGGTTCTATTCTTCAAACGCAGCATGAGGGCGGGGTTACCATCGAGGTTGCTCAAGATTTGGTGGATATTCTAAACATGGGGGTGGGTTTTGGAAGTTGTTTGGATTGCGTGGTGGGGGGATTCAGGCAATACACGAAATCCTATGCTTTGGATCTCAATAAACGCATTGTGCTGGTTCGAAACCAAAAAAGCGAAGTCGTCGCCAGGCAAGCCGTGGCTCTGACAAACCGCGGTATTGTTCCTTTGAGCCGTCTTTATAATTTGACCTTGCTGAATCTCCAGCCGCACCTCAATCAGTTCTTGGATACGTATGCCCGCTCTTTGCCCAAGGAGATGTTTAACCAGGAACCCGCACGTATTGAAAAAGCCTATAGTTCTTCGATTTATTCGGATTTGACTGGCTCCGTGGACATCTCAGAAACCGCACCTTTTCAGTTGCCTGTTCATACTTTGGTTTTTACACCCGATGGGCCAAGGGTGATCGGTGAAGGAAGTTCTTTAAACGTCACTGATATCCAACTTGCCCGTTTTGTTGGTGTGGCGCATCAAAATGGCGCCCGGATGGCGGCGAACGAATCATGGAAAGATTGGGGATGGAGTTGGAAAATGGCCCACTCAAATTTAGGAGACGTTGGGCCCGATGAATTACCACTTTTTGAATTTATCACGGGTCTTTTAGTCAACACGAGAAGCTTGCCCTATACGACTATTGACTCTTTCATGGAAAGAATTATACGGTATCGCTCTATCCGTGCAATCAGCGGCAAATTGACGGAAGACACGGCGCCGGCGATTGCCTCTCTCCTGCTCATTTACAATCAGCAAATGGGCGATTATGAAGAATATCCTGGCCTGATAGAGGTTATTGCTCATCACGACGTCAAACAAGTCGAGGCAATTTTAACAGCCATCCCTGAACGGATGACCCGATATTCGTTCAGAGTAATGCGTGCCGTCATGACAGCGAAGCATCCTGCAGAACTAGGTTTAGCATTGCAAGACAATATCCCCACTTTACAGAACATGATCAGTACGTTAGAAACTTACTACCCGGGCGAGGTTGGCCAATCGTTTATAGGATATTTGCTGGAGAGACTTCTGTCTGATAGCAAGAATCCCGTTGCGGCAATGCGCCGGATTACTGAATCCATTCAAGATATTCATTCATTCGTTACGAAATCACCCTCTGTGGGCAGTTTTGATGATCCTACCAGTCAGTCGGAGGTTTCTTCAGTATTGATCCGGGTAGCCTCTTTTGAAGACAGTCATGAAAAATTCTCCGGTGTACGTTCCTTGATATCGAGTCTAGAAAAGGTGGGCTTGTCCACCCATCTTTCTAGGACCGTCAGTTTTTCCCTTTCTTCTCGGGATGATTTTGGGCAAATCGTCGCTAGGATTGCACCGCAGGCGCCTCTGGTGGCGGCAGTTGTTCACGATCTTCAATCTCATGGGATTCCCGAAGAAGAATTACAAGGAGTCTTGGAAGTGATCGCCGCTCAACCGGATCTGGCAGAAGCCATCCAAAATCTGAAAGCAGCCTTTTCGGATTTTTCTAATTCCAATTCGAAGATAAAATCTTTGGAAGTAAAAGCCGTGTCCATTAGAGATAGGTTGGAAAGAAGTATCGTAACCGTCATAGGTGAATCCGCACGTCCTTGGGAGAAAGGCAGCGGGTTTGTAGTGGATAAGCGACAATGGCGCGGGGAAAATTATTACGTTATCTTGACCAATGCTCACGTCGTCAGAAACTTTGAGAAGGCCTTGATTAAGACCAATGATAAATCCGCTCAAATTATAGCGATTGCTCCGGTTGTCATACGTTATTATGACTCAAAGATTGAGACAGGCGATTTTGCGTTCTTGGTTGTCAAAGAAAAGGATGTGACAGGACCACCTCTAGTCCCGATAAAAATTACCACTGAACCTTCGGAAAAATTAGCTGTGTTGGTGAGCGGGTCAAAAGATACCGTGTCCGCGGGTTTTCTCGTACGATTTGGGGAGAGCGTCATTCTCCTGGGAGGGCACACAATCGGAAGCGATTCGGGCTCCCCTTATCTTAACATTTCGGACAATGAAGTATCCGCTGTAGCCGTGAATACGAGTGTCGGTCCGACAGGACAGCTATTGACTCCACAACGGATAGGGGCGCTCCTTCATGCGATCGACAAACAATCCGTTGATGCAGAGATAGTACCATATGACACCGAATTGCTTCAGATAGTGAGGGAGTTTTTGGTGTCACTTCAAGGCGCCCGCCTGGCGGCAGTGGGCAGCCCCGAAGTATCACGCACTCGTCGTTTTTTCCTCAATGTCGGCGGAAATCTTCCGAAGGGCTTTAGAGGAAAATTGCCGCTCATGAAGAATGATCTGTCTCATATTCAGATTCTTTCGGTCACGAAAAATAGCCGAGATATTCTTCTTGTCGTGGATACCCAAACAAAAGATCAGTACATCTATGACGTTTCAAATCAAGCGCTTATCAAACTTCGTCAGGAAGATAAACACGCTCTGTCGCGAGCAACTGACTTGACCGACGAAGCGCTCAAGTTGAATGAGAAGAACGGCAACCCGGTCTCATCGCCTGCCCAGGCCACTGCGAAGGTCGTTTTAGTGGACAGCTTCCCGGATCTAGTAAACAACGCTTTCTATCAGAGCCTCATTCTCCATTTCAGTCAAACACTCACCCAAAGCTCTCAAGTCATTTTTGTATCGCAAGAAGACGGCAAAGCCGAAAGGATTGCAAATTTGGCAAGAACACTCCGTGTGAAGAACCAAAGCCAGTTTTTGTCCATGAAAAAAGAAGAACTAACCAAACTCGAGCTTCCCACGGGCTTCCTTTTGGCCGATTCTTATTTAGACCGGGCCAAGGCGCTCTTTGGCCAGGATCAAAAGTATTTCCGTCTTGAGTCGCCTGAAGAAAAAGATCTCATCGGTGTTTATGCGTTTACACCGATCGGGTCGCTCATGGATTTGATTTCACTGGAACAATGGGACAAGGCGGCTGATCTTTACAATCAAATTTCTAAGGGTGAAATGAACGGGCCTGAACTAAAAAATTATTTCAAGATCCACGGAGCAATCCTCATCCCGTTTGTCTCCAAACTCATCGGCCGTCTCGTCGCCCAAACGTACATGGCAGAAAGAGCCATTGGGGGCGCGGCGTAATTCCAACCTGCTCGATCTATTCATTCGGATAAAGCCGATCCAGTATGCTCAAATACTGTTCGATCGTCATGCCGAGAGCTTTCAGACAAATTTTAATTTCGGTGACAGGAACCAAATAGTCTTCGCGGAATTGAATCGGGTAAGGGATATCACCTCGCCAATAAACAGCTCTCCCGTATCTTGAGCCCCTCGATTCACACAAAACGTATTCCAAGAAACGCTTAAATTTCTCAGGCGCGATGGGTTCTAACGAATGCACTTAGGCGGGGATGGCTATTTCTTCGGTTCGACTGCTTAAAATCTCTACCTGCGGCTGCCAGTGATGGTCGATCCTTTTCCATCCCAGCGCCTGAAGGGCTTTTTCCAACGTACCGTTGGCGGTTGTTTCTTCGATGAATATTTTTATCGCGTGGTGAAAATCATCCAGGGCCTCTTCCAGCGTCTTGCCATAGCCGCTGATTTCCAACGCCGGACTATAGGCCACAGCCGTATCGCCTTCTTTCATATACTGGACTTGTATTTTGATGATTTCCTGCATAGTGAAAGTATACCATAGGAATGGGTCGATTGCCATAACTGGAGATCTGATTACGCGTTCAATATCTTCAAAAACCCTTCCGCGACCAATTCCACCTGCCAGGACATCAAACAATTCATTCCGGCAAGCTCCGTTTCATTTTTTGGGGGATGCTGCAATAATTTTTCTAAAACGGCGTTCGTCGCCAAAAGACTGGGATGGAGCTTGAGCTCTTTCGCAAGCCGCTCTCTCTCGGATTTGAGCGCGGCTAATTTCTCATCCTCTTTGGCGCTCCATTTTCTTTTTTCACCCGAGCTTCTCTTTTTCTCCACATAAACGGCCCCAGGCAAATGCCTTGCCTCTTTGGTCAAACGGTTCAAGGTTTCTCGAAGCTCGCCCTTCACATTTCGCGGCGCGTTCGGTAAAAGCGAAACATCCAGATCCGGATTTTTGTCCGCCCACTGAGCGGTTTCAATCAGGATTTCGGAATTGAGTATCTTAAAACTGGGCTTGTCCCGGCGTTTAGCTTCCTCTTCCCGCCATTCCCACAAATGTTTCAAGCATGTGAGGGCGCGGTCTTTCAATAGCTTCGATCCCTTGATCTGCCAGCGGGGAATCTCTTCGTCGCCGGGTTCCTTTTTCGCCGAGAGCGTTTCCAGAAGTTTCCGGCAGGCTTCCTCGTGCCAACTGAGTCTTCCGAGCTCCGAAAGCTCCGAGCGGAGATTTTGGTGGACGGCTTCGAGATAATGCGTGTCGTTGGCCGCGTAGGCGAGCAATTTGTCCTGAAGCGGCCGAAGCGACCAATCTGCTTTTTGGCTTGATTTCGAAAGCGCCACGCCGCAATGTTTCAAGACCAGGTCCGCCAAGCCCTGTCTTTCATAACCCAGAAGCTGGGCCGCGATCATCGTATCGAATAGAGTTCTGGGATTGAAACCAGAATTTTTCTTTAAGATCCGGATGTCAAAATCCGCGCCATGCAGAATAAGAAACTTTTCGTTCAGAACCCGCACCAAAGGGCCCAGATCCAAAGAATGGAGCGGGTCGATGACAAAATCCTCACCCGGGACGCTGACCTGGACCAGGCATAATTTCTCCACGTAATGATGAAGGCTGTCCGCCTCGGTGTCCACCGCAGCCCAAGAGGAGGATCGAATCGTGTGGACAGCTTCGTCCAGGGATTCAGACGAATCGATATATTTCAACCGAATGCCTCTTTCAGGGTAGGATGTTTTCTATCCTTTTCCGAAACGATCACCTCCACATCAAGTTTCGGCCACGGAATCGAAAGCGCGGGATCATTCCAAAGAATGCCGCGCTCATGCGCGGGGGAATAAAAATCGGAAACTTTGTAAAGAAACTCCGTGCCGTTCTTCAAAGTCAGAAACCCGTGCGCAAAGCCTTCCGGAATAAACAACATGCGCTGATTGTCCTGGCTTAAAATGTGGCTTACGTGCTTGCCGTAAGTGTTGGAGCCTTTCCGAATATCGACCACCACGTCAAAAACCTCTCCTCTTACGGCGCGGACGAGCTTCGATTGCGTTTTTGGTGCCGTTTGATAATGAAGCCCCCTCAAGACGCCCTTGGCCGACGCGCTGTGGTTGTCTTGGACAAATTCAACACGGATGCCGTTCTTTGAAAAAATTTCCTTATGGTAACTTTCAAAGAAAAATCCGCGTTCGTCCTTAAAAATATCAGGCTCGATCAAAATGACGCCGGGGATCGCGGTTTTTAGAAATTTCATAAAACAGCCGCGTCGATGGACATTTGTATTTTTTGAAACGTCTCGGTCAGATGGGTCTCTGACAAGTCTTCGAGTCTCAAGTGAAACACCCGGCGCCCTTTGGCGTGCAAGGCCTCGAAATCGCCTAGGGCCTGCGCCGATTCCAATTGGCCGAAGCTGTATTTTTCCCCCGGGATAGGCAAGTCTTCGGTGTGTTGGACGGTCATCAACAAAAACGCTCCGATATTCGGCCCTCCTTTATGAAGCTGGCCTGTCGAATGAAGATACCGAGGGCCAAGGCCCAGCGTCACGGCGAGCTTCGTCCGGTTTCGGATATGGAAACGAAGCTCATTGAGTTTTCCGCGGAGCATTTCCTGATCCGGCAAAAACGCAAGAATCGCGACATAATCGTCTGATTTGAGACAGGATTCAAAAGCCTCCGCCGAAATTTCCGACGGTTTTAAATCAAGCGTCTTGCCGCTCTCGACGGATTTGAGAAGCGCCTTCGCTCTGTCTTTGGCCGCCTGCACATCCGGCTGGTCAAAGGCGTTTATTTTCATGAGCGCGCAGGCAATCGCCGTGGCCATCTCCCATCTGAAAAACTCGGCCCCCAAATCCCGTTCGTCTTTTATTTTGAGCGTCAGAACGGGATGGCCCTGCTTTTGAAAGGCTTCGAGCCGCTTCTCCAGATGCCTTCCCTCTTCGCTGTCCGACAAAAGCGCCACGAAAAATCTATCTTCTCCGTACACAGCGGGCTCTTCCAACGGCTCACGTACCACCGGAATAATCCCAAGCTCTTCTTTCCCCGTGCTTTCGGCCACCAGTTGTTCTGCCCAGTCTCCGAAGGATTCGAAACGGGCTTCCGTAACCACCGTGAGTTTGTCTCTTCCCTCCTCCGCTAAAATAGCCATGGCCACGCCCAAAAGCGCCGCCGGATTGTCCGCGGCGGAAATGATAGGAGAAGTCCGCGCGACCATTTTTTCTGCGCCTTCCAAAACGGCCGCCACATCGACGCCTATGAGCGCTGCCGGCACCAAACCAAAAAATGTCAGCGCCGAAAAGCGGCCGCCGACATCTTCGGGCGCCAGAAATACGCGCCTGAAATTATTTTCTTCGGCCAAACGAGCCAAGGGCGTGCCCGAATCCGTGATCGCAACAAACTGCCTGCCTGCCTCGTCTCCCCTTTTTTCTTTCGCCTTCGCGAAAAAATATTTGAAAAACGACAAGAGCTCGAGGGTCCCCCCGGATTTGCTGGAAACAATGAAAAGCGTCTTTTCGATATTCACTTTGCTTTCGACGTCGCGCACACTCAAAGGGTCCGTGCTATCCAACGTCAAAAGCTCGGGGGATCCTTTTTTATTGCCGAACACCGCCTGAAACATCTCGGGCGCCAAGCTCGAACCGCCCATCCCAAGAAGCAAAACTTTTTCAAAGCCTTCCTTTTTTATTTCGTCGGCGAACGCAGTTAAACTCCCAACCTCCCGCTTCATGGGCTTCACGAGTTCCAGCCAGCCCAATCGACGAACAATCTCCTTTTTCACCTCGGAGTCCTGACTCCACAGAGAGGCGTCTTTTTCCCAAAGCCTTTGTACGAGCGACAGCTTGTCCGCTTTCTCAAGCCACTGCGCGATGCTTTTTTCGTAAGCTCCCCAAATCATTTTCTGGGACATCAGGGCCTCATTTTTGCTTTTGCGGCGATGGATTGAACAATTTTTTTGTAGGAATCCGCGAAGGACCCCACGCCCGCCGCCTCAAGCTCCCGGGTGATCTGGGAAAGCCGAATCCCACAAGACTCAAGAACGGCCAGAGTCTCTTTGGCATCGGCAACACCTTCTTTGAGGCGTGCCACCGCCAACCCGTGATCCCGAAAAGCGCTTAAAGTCGCGGGGGGAATGGTGTTGACCGTATAAGCACCGATGAGCGCTTCGACGTAAACGACGTCGCTGTAATTGGGATTTTTGGTGCCGGTGCTGGCCCAGAGCGGCCGCTGGAGATTCGCGCCATTTTCTTTTAATTTTTGAAAACGCGGACTCGAAAAGATCTTTTCAAATTCCTGATACGCCATTTTGGAATTCGCGATCGCCGCTTTCCCCAAGAGATTCCTCAACCGGTTTCTTTGATCCTCATCGGCCGCGTCCGCCAATTTTTTTTCAATCTGCGCGTCCGCCGCGGTGTCCACACGGCTTACGAAGAAACTCGCCACGGAATCGATGCTTGAGATGAGCTTTCCTTCGGCGTTTCTTTTCTCTAGGCCCGAAAGATAGGCGTCCATCACTTCGCGATAGCGCTGGATTGAAAAAATAAGCGTGATGTTGATATTGATTCCTTCTCGAATCAAAGTCTCGACTGCCGGAATCCCCTCGCGTGTCGCGGGAACCTTCACCATAATATTTTTTCGCCCTACAAGCCGCCAAAGCTCCCGGGCCTCTCCTATGGTCTTCGCCGTGTCATAGGCCAGAAGCGGGCTCACCTCTATCGAAACAAAACCATCCCGACCCTTTGTCTGGTTGTAAAGCGGCAAAAATTTATCCGCGACCTGCTGCACGGCCTTGACGCTGAGCGTTTTATAAATCCCCTCTTCGTTTTGGACGTTGGCCAGGCGCAAAATTTCAGCGTCGTATTGGGAGCACCTCAGAGCCTTTTCGAAAATAGTCGGGTTCGTCGTGGCACCCCGTATCCCGTCTTCGTTTATCATTTTTTCAAATTCTTCATTGGACACTAGACCGTCGTACCAGATGCTCTGGCCCAACTTCAGGATTTGCTTTAATGGATTTTCTGTTCTGACTAAAGACATGTGAAAAAGATCTCCTTTTAACTTTAAGAACCAAACACCAAATGATTAAAATAACCAATAACCAAATTACAATCACCAAATAAATTCCAATAATCAATAACCGAATAACCACGTCGTTTTGTTTGGTTATTGGAACTTTGGTTATTGGTTATTATTTGGATCTTGGGATTTGGTTATTCTGATCATTTGGTGTTTGGTGATTCTAATTTTTGCCTTAATTGTACCACATCCGTTATCGGGAGTCCGCACACGTGATCTCGGCAGACATGCGCCACGGCCTTTCCTTCCCCACGATGAAACGTCACGACTTTATTCGGGATAAAACGCGAATAAATCTCTTGGACCATAGCCTGAATCGTTTTGTCCTCCAAATCACCGGAGAGAATGATTTCCATGGAGGGGCCAATCGCAGTGTCCAGGGCCATCAGCATCTGGGGATAGCCGGTCGGTTCAGCGGAAACTTGTGCGGAAAAAGTCTGCAACACCTTCTGGGCCATTTCTCCAAACTGTTTCTCCTCCGTCATGCGCTCCAAGAGGCGCAGATCCAGCGCCGCGATCGAATTACCGGAAGGTACGGCCCCGTCATAAATCTCCTTGGGTCTGGCGATCAAGACCTCGGCCCCATGCGCCGTCAGGAAAAACCCTCCCTGGGATTTGTCCCAAAACTGATCGATCATTTCATGGGCTAATTTCTGCGCCTCATTCAGCCACTTCACATCGAACGTCGCTTCGTACAAGGAAATATAGCCGTAAATCACAAAAGCATAGTCATTCAGATTCCCGTCGATGGCGGTTTCCCCGTCGCGGTAACGATGGCGCAGGGGCGCCTGCAAATGCGTTTCAATAAATTCTCCCGCCTTCACCGCCGCGGCGCGGTAACGAGGCTCATTTAAAACACGCGACGCGAATGCGAAACTGGAAATCATAAGCCCGTTCCAATCCGCGAGTATTTTGTCATCCAGGTGCGGCGCAGGACGCGCCGAACGAACTTTTAAAAGCTTTTGGCGTGCATCGTGTAGGGGCGCTTCGCGAAGCGCCCCTACACCGGCATTTGTTACATACAACACATTCTTCCCCGCAAATTCGCCTTGCGGGTCCTGGGACACATTTCCGTTTTCCAACACGCCATAATGACGAATAAAAACCTCGGCTTCCTCGGGCGTCAAACATTTTTCAATTTCCGATTTCCTCCAAACAAAAAACGCGCCCTCGCGTTTTTTCTTAAGGTTTTCCGGATCAACGCTGTCGGCGTCCTCGGCCGAGTAAAATCCGCCCTCAGGGCTTGTCATCTGGCTTAAAACGTAATCTAAAATTTCCCTGGCGATCTTCGCGTAATTTTCCCGGTGTGTGGCTTGATAAGCTTCGAGGTAAGTTCTGGAAAGAAGCGCCTGGTCGTAGAGCATTTTCTCGAAATGCGGCAGGCGCCACTGGGAGTCGGTGGAATAGCGGTGAAATCCGCCGCCTAGCTGGTCATACATCCCGCCGCGGGCCATTGCATCCAAGGTTTTCTCGGCCATTTGAAGCGCCGCCGCGTTGCCTGATCGTTTCCAATAGCGCAGAAGAAGGGATAAGGCATGGCTTCGAGGAAATTTCGGGGCGTGCCCGAAGCCGCCATGCTCGGCGTCAAAACCGGCCTTCATGCGTTCGAAAAAAGAGAAAAAAACTTCCTCGTTTAATGACTGCGTTCCCGCGCCGTGTTCCTGATTCAAAAACGCCGCCGCGGATTCGGCGGACTTGGTAATTTCGTTCCGTTTATTTTTCCAAGCCTCGGCGAGCGATTGAAGCAGCGTCGGGAAACCTGGCGTCCCATAACGGTCCGCCGGTGGAAAATAGGTGCCCCCGTAAAAAGGTTTTTTGTCCGGCGTCAGAAAAACCGTCATCGGCCAACCGCCCGAGCCCGTGGTCGCCATCACGTAATTCATGTAAACGCTGTCGATATCCGGCCGTTCCTCCCGGTCCACCTTGATCGAAACAAAATTCCGGTTCATCAGTTCCGCCGTTTTCGGATCCTCGAAAGATTCTTCCTCCATCACATGGCACCAGTGACATGTCGAATAACCGATCGAAAGAAGAATGGGTTTGTCCTCCTTTTTAGCTTTCGCGAACGCCTCTTCGCCCCACGGATACCAATCCACCGGGTTATAAGCATGTTGAAGCAGGTAGGGACTTTTTTGATTGATAAGATGATTCGTGAACTTCGGCGTCCGGCCGGCTTCAAGCGTTGAGGATACGAGAAGAAACGACAGAAAAAGAGAGATCGTGGTCGGAGTCGAATGAATGTCTAGGAGCATCGAAGCTTTATCCGTGAATTTTTCTTAAAACAAAAAGATCTTTCACCATGTGTACAGCGTCTCTCACCAGGCGCACATGGCTGTCCTGGCCCTGTCGCCACATCACAGGCACTTCCTTTATTTTAAAACCTTCCTTTTTAGCCAAATACAAAATTTCCACGTCAAAACTAAAGCCGTCCAGCTTTTGTTTCCGGAAAATAGTTTTTGCGGCCTCACATTTAAAACACTTAAACCCGCACTGCGTATCCAAAAACCCCCGAAGCGCCAGTGTCTGCACAAAAATATTATACACCCTCCCCGCGAGGCGCCGTTTGAAACTCTGCTGCACATCACAACCGGGCTCGGACCTGCGCGAACCGATGGCGATGTCATAACCTTCTTCAAGCGCGTGGATCAATTTGTCCACCTCTTTGATAGGCGCCGACAAATCCGCGTCGGTGATTAAAATATGCCGGCCTATGGCCGTCCCAACGCCGCGGCGTGCCGCCGCACCCTTGCCTTTATTTTTTTCGGCCGTGAGAAGGTGAATGGGATTTTGGGGATGGGCCTCGATAAAAGAGTGGACAAGACTGTCGGTTTTATCCGTAGAACCGTCGCTCGAAATAATGAGCTCCCAACGATAATTCTTAAGCGCCATAAAAGCCGACACGCGCCGCATGGACTCCTGAACAATTTTCTCCTCGTTGTAGACAGGCATCACAATGGAGAGGTGGATCAACCTATTTTTTCCCTAACATAAGCGATAGAGAGAAGAAGCCCCACTTTAAGAGGAATTTCGGGTTTCCAGCCAAGCGCTTTTTTGGCAAGCAGGATATCCGGACAACGCACTTTGGGGTCGTCGGCCGGAAGCGGCTTATAAACCACGCGGCTTTTCGAGCCGGTGAGCTCCAGAATTTTTTTGGCAAGCTCGCGCACCGTCATCTCATTCGGATTTCCCAAATTGACCGGCGTATGAAGCTTGGAATGAAGCAGCTTGTCTAGACCTTGTACCAGATCGTCAACGTAGCAATAACTTCGGGTTTGGCTTCCGTCACCATAGACCGTCAGCGGCTTTCCCAAAATGGCCTGCAGGATGAAATTGGGTATCACACGGCCGTCCTCCAAACGCATCCTGGGCCCGTACGTGTTGAAAATCCGGGCAATCTTTACGTCGACGTTGTGCTGCCGATGATAAGCCAAGGTGATCGCTTCGGAAAATCGCTTGGCTTCGTCATAAACTCCCCTGGGGCCGACGGGATTCACATGGCCCCAATAATCTTCGCTTTGAGGATTCACCAGCGGATCACCATAAACTTCGCTCGTGGACGCCATGAGAAACACCGATTTCTTGAGTTTGGCGATGCCAAGAGCGTTGTGCGTGCCGAGCGCGCCCACCTTCAGCGTCTGGATGGGGAATTTCAGATAATCCGGCGGGCTTGCGGGCGACGCGAAGTGAAGCACAAAATCTACCGGACCTGAAAGGCTGATGGACTTTGAAATGTCATGTTTTACAAACGAAAAATTCTTGTCAGAAAAAAGATGCCGGATATTCTCCTTGGACCCTGTGATGAAATTATCGATCGCAATCACCCGGTATCCTTTACGGACAAAATAATCGCAAAGATGGGAGCCGATGAACCCCGCTCCTCCTGTAATCAGAACAATTTTTTTCCTCATCACTTGCTCGCAACAAGGAGGGGCGGGGTGAAACCCGCTCCTCCTGTGATTAAAACAACCTTTTTCATATAGGCTGACTCCGAAGGAGGGGCGGGGTGAAACCCGCCCCGCCGGTGATTAGAATGGTTTTTTTACGCGCATTTTTCAGTTTTTCTTCAAGCGGCGGCGATTCGTCCCAATTCTTCGTCCGGGACCAGGAGAACGTGACAACGAACCGCTTTCGCCGCCCGTAAGATTGAGGAAATTCTAGGGTCGTGGCGTAAACTCTCGGTCCTAGCCACATGGGGCTGGGGAATTTTAAGTTTCTTGGCCAGAGCGCGCTGGGACAGTTTTCTCCGTCGCCGCATGATAGCCAGTTGTGTCGCCAACGGCAATTCAGCAAAAAGTTTCGCGTGTTCCAAAGCAGCTTCAGGATGCGCTTCCAAAAGTTCTTGTAGATGCCTGTCAAATCCTCTCATCGCACGCTCCACCGTCATTTCGTCAAAGGTTGTTGAATTCTTCAACCGATAGTCCGGCTTGGTGGATGAGCTTCCGAAGGAGGCCCAGGCCTAGCTCGTAGTGTTGGGGAATTGAGAGAGTGTAGGGGTAATTAGGTTTCGTAAGCATGACATGGGAACCCACTTGCCGATCTACTATCCAGCCAGCGCGGCAGAATTTCTTCACGGCCGCGGCGCCTGAGCAAACTCTAGGACGCACAACTATACCAATACTGCGACGTGGAGCGCTTTCTGCTTTCTCGCTTTATCGTTCATCACCTGGATCCAGCCGGCAATTGCTTCTTTGATGTTCTCTTTTGCCTCGGTCAAGCTTTTACCCTGGGACATGCATCCTGGTAAAGCAGGCACCTCGGCAACGTAATAGCCGGTCTCATCTTTTTGAATGATTACCTGTAATCTCATAGAAGCCTCTTGCGGGTTTATCTGGATAAAGTATACCATAAACGCCTGTAGGGTAGCGTGGGTCTGATTCGAGGACGGTTCCATAACCGGTCCACGGCCTCCTTCGGGATAATAGAGGATTTCCAGCATTTATCGAACCCAATCAAATGATACCATATCTGTTATCGTTCTACAAGACATCGCTTGTCAATAAAAAGGGCGCTGTCCGCTTTTATAGTGTCGGCTGACACAACTGACACACCGTCCGCCGAATCCTCAAAAAGTACCGCATTCTCGGAACAACGGCCAGCCGAACGTTTGAAGGTAAACTTTCTTTGACATATTCTATTGCTTCTCTTTGACCCTTATATGAAGAATGTTGCTGTACAACTTTCCTTCCCAATCCCCTTGGTATTCTTCATACAAATATTGCACAGAATATCCCCCTGAAGAACTCATATCAAAAATTCTGCTTATATCATAACTGGGCTGGGCGTCATCCATGTTCCCGGGCCTTATAGGCCACGGAACATTCTTTTCTCTAATGCCTCCCGGATCAAACCTCAGTCCCAAATCTTGACTCGTGACTTTCTTCCCATCGGGCAACATCACAACTAAAAGGTGATTAGGCCAGAAACCGCTGTGCCATGTCATGATATCTTTATCGGCAATATTTTTGACTATATAATGGACAACGATTGGCTCACCAACAATAAACTCTTCTTTTTCCGACCAAATTTTAGCTATTAAGCCATTGCTTGATTGTCCCCAGGTGCCGTCTGTGTGGGTTTTGTCTATTTCAGAAGAGTGCGCGTAATTCTCAAATGGCTGATGGCTGAATTCAGAGGACTTGGCCAAAACAGAATTCGTCGTAGAAATTAAGATAAAAAACAATATCAAAAAGAGGACAACGCCCTTTTTAATTAAAATACACTTTTTTCTTTTTTGACCCATAAAATGACTTCCTTTAAACCCTGTTCCAATGAAATCTTAGGCGACCAACCCAATTCTTTTTTTATTTTGCTGATGTCCGCGCAGGTTCTTTCCGGGTCCGCCGGCCGCCTGGGCCCACAAACCGGCTTCAAGTCGGAACCGCAAAGCCGAAGCAGGGTTTTGGCCAGCGTGTTGATAGAGGTCGTTTTGCCGGAACCTAAATTGTAAACCTGTCCAAACGCTTTTGGGTGGCCGAGGATTCTGAAAATGGCCTCCAAAATATCTCCGATGTAAACAAAATCCCGGGTTTGTTCGCCCGAACCGTCAATCACCGGGCTTTCCATTTTCAAAATTTTTGACAAGATGCCGGGCACTGCGAGCGAATAGCAGGATTCGGGGTTTTGCCGGGGGCCGTAAACGTTGAAGATGCGAACCGATGTGGTCGCAAGCCCCCCTTCCTTATAATAGTACCCGGCGTAATGCTCCGCCGCGAGCTTGGCCGCGCCGTAAGGGGAAACCGGCCTAAGGGGGCTCTCCTCTTTTTGAAAACGGGCTGTCGCTTCACCGTAAACGGAGCTTGTGGAGGTGAAAATAAAATGCTTCACCTTCGCCTCCGACGAATACTGCAATAGAAGAAGGGCGCCTGTGGCATTCACCGCATGGGCCAAGATGGGATCCTCGACGGTCTTCACTACCGATCGGATCGCGGCAAAATGGAGCACCGCGTCCATTCCCTTCACCGCTTTTTTGACCGCCTGGGGATCCCGGATATCCCCCTCCAAGAAATCCACTTTCTTGAAATAATCTTTGAAGTTCTCCCGCGAGCTGCACATAAAATTATCCATCACCCGCACATCGATCCCGCGTTTTAAAAGCGCATCAATCATGTGAAGCCCCACAAACCCTGCGCCGCCGGTGATTAGAATTTTTTTGAAATTTTTTTCGCTCATGGCCTTATAAAAAGAAAAGGTTTTTCCTCGGATGAAATTTTCTCAACACATTCCTTGTATCCAAAATAATCCTCGCGTGGTCGATCACTTTTTTATAATCAAACGCGGTATGATCGGTCAACACGATCACGCATTGATTTTTTCTGATAAGCGCCGGCGTCAACGCCTGCGATTTTAACGTCGACTGCCCAGTATCCAAAGCAGGCACGTAGGGATCTGAATAGGTCACTTGAGCACCACCTTTTAAAAGATGATTGATCACGTCCAAGGCCGGCGATTCCCGCACGTCATTGATGTCACGTTTGTAGGCTACCCCGAGCACTAGCACAGGCGCGTTCTTCAAAGGAATCCGTTTTTGATTCAAAGCTTGAGTGATTCTTTCCACCACATACGCCGGCATTTTCTGATTGATCGAAGAAGCAAGCTCGATCATCTGTGCCTCAAAACCGTGCCGCCTCGATTTCCATGAAAGGTAAAGCGGATCAATGGGCAGACAGTGGCCGCCGATGCCGGGGCCCGGATAAAAAGGCATAAAGCCAAAGGGTTTTGTCTTCGCCGCCGAGATCACTTCCCAGATATCCACCCCCAAGTGATGCGACATCACCGCCACCTCGTTGATCAGGCCGATATTCACGCTGCGAAACGTGTTTTCAAGGAGTTTCACCATTTCCGCCGTCTTCGCGGAAGACACCGGTACCAGACGCCTGATCACCGACCCGTAGAGCGCTTTGGCCGCTTCGGTGGAATGAGGCCCGATCCCCCCCATCACCTTCGGAATCGAAACGGTGTCATGTATCTTGTTCCCCGGGTCCACTCTTTCAGGCGAGAAAGCGAGAAAAAAATCCTTCTCGCAGGCAAGCCCCGATTTCTCCAAAATGGGCAGTATCACTTCTTCGGTGGTGCCGGGATAAGTGGTGCTCTCCAAAACCACTAGCTGCCCTTTTCTCATAGATCGGGCGATTTGGCTTGCCGCGTCGATTACAAAAGAAATGTCCGGCTCTTTGGTTTTCCCGAGAGGTGTCGGCACACAGATAATAACGGCATCCAAAGCGGAAATCGCCTTGGAGTCAAGGGTGGCTTTAAATTTCTTTCGTTTCAAAAGCTCTTTGACCGCTGCGCCGGGAACGTCCAATACATACGACTCTCCGCGCTTCAAAAGTGCGACTTTACGCTTATCCGTGTCGATGCCCGTCACTGAAAAACCGTTTCGGGCAAATGCAACGGCCAGCGGCAGCCCCACATACCCCAGACCAATGACACCCACCTTCGCTCTTTTATTTTTCACATCGAGCTTGAATTTAGCCAACAGCAATTTTCCGTCTCCAGTCGTTTAAAAGATCAAGAAGCGTGGTCTCAAAAGAGATCCAAGACCTCCACCCGGTTTTCTTTTTGAATTTGGAAGCATCCCCCACAAGCATCGGCACATCACTCGGTCTCATCCGGGATCTGTCGGTCTTTATTTTTATTCTGACGGAGGAATTTTCCAGATATACCCGCACAATTTCCCGAATCTTTCGGCCAACTCCCGAGCACACATTATACACCTCGCCCGCTTCCCCTTTTTCAAGCGCCAGCCAATAGGCCCTCACAATATCACGGACGTCCGTGAAATCGCGGATCGCCAGAAGATTTCCCACGCGGATCACGGGTCTTTGCCGGCCGGCTTCAATGAGCGCTATTTGTTTCGCGAAATTGCTGGTGACAAACTCTTCCCGCTGGCCGGGACCCGTATGGTTGAAAGCCCGGGTTCTCACGATATCCAGCCCAAAGCTCTGATGGTACTGATAGGCCAAAAGATCCTGTGCCACTTTTGAAACCGCATAGGGGCTTAAAGGCCGAAGCGGCGCCGTTTCTTTCACGGGTGTCTCGTGCGGCAACACCTTTCCGTACTCCTCACTGGAGCCCGCAACATGAATTCGGCATTTGAGATTCAGTTTTTTAACCGATTCGAAAATGTTGATTTGGGCGGACACGTTGTTTGTCAGTATTTCACGCGGGTGCTGCCAGGAAGCCGGGACAAAAGACGCGGCCGCGAGATGAAATATTCGGTCCGGCCTTATTCTTTTCAAAAGTCGGCCCGTCGCAGCCGAATCCGTCAGGTCGCACGTGCGATGGTCGACGGCATACACTTTTATGTTTTTTTGATCCGCCAGGAACCTCGCCAGATGGCCGCCGGCAAAGCCGCCCGCACCCGTAATCAGGACACGCATACGGCGCCGGCACTCAGATATTCTTTCAAACTTTCTTCCCACGGACGCATCCGACAGCGGAAAAAATCTTCATAGTGCCTTGTCGACATCACCGCATAAGCCGGACGCACCGCCGCTCGGTTTTGAATTTCGCTTCTGTCCATTCTCTCTACCGATACATTCTTCAAACCCAAAACTTCTTTTATTTTGAGCGTCATCTCAAGCCTCGTGGCCTTTCCGGCGTTACACACGTGAAAAATTTCCTTAAAACCGCCCCCGGGATTTTTCTTGAAGAGCGAGACAAGATGGACGGCCGCCCTCTCAAGCGCTTCGGACAAATCCGTCACATACGTCGGCGCATCCTCCTGGTCATCCAGCACCCGTACGGTCTTTTCGCTGCGAAGACGATCGGCGATCGCATTCACAAAATTCCTGGGGTTTCCCGCCCCAAAAAGCCAGCTCGTGCGCACAATCACGGAAAACGCGGGGTAACTTCGAGCATAATATTCCCCTTCCAGCTTCGTAAGCCCGTACACATTAACGGGACAGGTCTTATCACTCTCCGCATAGGGAGATCTTTTTCTACCGTCAAACACATAATCCGTGCTCACGTAAATAAAGGGGATTTTTTTTAAGCCGCAAAGCCGGCTTAAGAATTTTGTCGCCAAGGCGTTCGATTCATGCGCAAGCCCGGGATTATTTTCACAGCCATCCACATCGGAGTAGGCGGCGGTGTGAATCACCACGTCAAAGACCGTCGAACAAAATAAAGCTTCGAGGGCCTTTTCATTCACCAAATCGCAGACTACGGTTCCTTCGCGGCCGCTTTTAGAAACTGCCGTAACGACCTCTTTTTCCGAAAGCCGGCGCACGAGCACCCTTCCCAGCATGCCGGAGCCGCCCGTTATCAAAACCTTCACGTGTAAATCCTCCCAGTCGTCTAGTATTAAGTAGTAAGTAGACAGTAGACGGTAGACAGTAGACGGTAGTAAGGGAAAAACCAAAAATAGCTTCTTTAAAATCCTTTGCTTACTGCTTACTACTGACTACTGACTACTTATTGCCATACGCATTCCTATAATATTCTTTAAACCCCTTGTCCTTCTCTTTAATGGCTTGCCACCAAGAGGCATTGTTCTTGTACCAAAGCACCGTGTCCTTGAGCGCCTTGTCAAAGGAAAAAGATTCTTTCCAGCCGAGCTTCCTCAGTTTCGTCGAATTTATCGCGTATCGCCGGTCATGTCCGAGACGGTCTTTTACTTTTTGAATCAGCGCCTCCGGTTTCCCCAAAATTTTCAAAATTCGTTTCGTCAAATCGATATTCGTCAAATAAAACGGGGAGCTGACGTTGTAGACTTCCCCGTCTTTACCCTTCTCGAAAGCATGAATAATGCCGCGGCAGTGATCCTCCACGAACATCCAGTTCCGAACTTGAAGCCCGTCGCCGTAAAGCGGCAGCCTTTGATCCGAAAGCGCATTCGACACAAAAAGAGGAATCACTTTCTCAGGATACTGGTAAGGGCCAAACGTGTTGGAACCGCGTGTGACGACGATCGGCATCTGATAAGTGTGCGCGTAGGCCAGGCACAACAGATCGGCAGCGGTTTTAGAAACCGAATAAGGACTTGTCGGGTGCAGCGCGTCTTTCTCCCTGAAAAAACCATCCTCACGGCTTCCATAAACTTCATCGGTGCTTACGTACAAAAATTTCTCGACACCTTTTTTTCGCGCAGCCTCCAAAAGCGTGTAAGTGCCTAGGGTGTTGCTTTCAAAAAAGGCCCTTCCGTCCAAAAGCGATCGGTCCACATGGGTCTCCGCGGCCAGATGCACCGCCCCCGAGCACCCAGCAAGCGCTTTTTCGACATCCTTCAAACTGCAGACGTCGCCTTTAAAAAAGTCGTAGCGCGGACTTTTTTTCAAATCTTCAAGCCGCGACAAATCACCGCAGTAAGTCAGTTTGTCGAAATTGACGATCGAAACCTGCGGATCTTTCTTAAGCCAATATTTGACAAGGTGCGCGCCGATGAACCCCGCTCCTCCTGTAATCAAAATAGTTTTTTTTCTCATAACTGGCTCACAATGAGGAGGGGCGGGGTGAAACCTGCGCCGCCTGTCACGAGAATTTTCATGTTAATATTGCTGCGTTTTCTGCGCAACGAGATTGTTCGCGCGAAGCAGCGAATCAAACGTCCCGCTGTCCGTCCACCAGCCTTTTAAAACATCAAACTCAAGTTCGCCTCTGTGAATGTACGCGTTGTTTACGTCCGTGATTTCAAGTTCCCCGCGCTTGGAAGGCTTGAGGGTTTTAATGATGTCAAAAACGTTTTCATCGTACATGTATATGCCGGTCACTGCGAAGTCGGATTTGGCTTTTTTGGGCTTTTCTTCAATGGATATAATTTTGTTTCCTTTAAGCGTCGCAACGCCAAAACGCTCCGGGTCCGGCACTTCTTTGAGCAAAACGCGTGCGCCTCTTTTTTGTTTTTTGAAATGATCCACGTAGGGCCTGATATCTTCCTCGAGGATATTGTCGCCCAACACCACCGCAATTTTCTTGCCTTGGGCAAAATGCCTGGCAAGCCCGAGCGCCTGCGCGATGCCGCCCTCGCCCTCCTGATAGGTGTAATTGATATGCGTCAATCCAAAGTCTTGCCCGTCTCCCAGAAGCCGCAAAAACTCTCCCGCGTGATTTCCGCCGGTGACGATCAGAATGTCTTTAATCCCGGCATGCACCAAAAGAGAAATCGGATAATAGATCATCGGCCGGTCGTACACAGGCAGAAGGTGCTTGTTGGTAATCTTGGTGAGCGGCCCCAGCCTTTTCCCCAGGCCACCCGCCAGAATGACGCCCTTCAGTTCATTCATAAAACCTCCTCCACTAATGACAAATGACAAAATTCAAAGCACAAAACAAATCCAAGGCACAAAATTCAAATAAACAAAACACGGGTTTCGTCATTTGGATTTTGACATTTGTCATTCTTTTGTCATTTGTGCTTTGTCATTTGTCATTAATTCTACGGTCTCCCAATAGAAAAGTATCTGAACCCCAGAGATTTCATCTTCGCCGGCTCGTAAATGTTCCGCCCGTCCACCACCACCGGTTGTTTCAAAAGTTTGCGTATTCTTTTAAGGTCCAGCTTTTTAAATTCGTCCCACTCCGTGAGAACAATGAGGCAATCGCTGTCTTTCGCCACCGAATAAGCATTTTTACAAAACTGCACGTCTTTCAAAAGCGATCTGGCTTTGGTCATGGCGTGCGGGTCATAGGCTTTTATCGTCGCGCCCTGTGACTGAAGTGCGGCAATAATATCCACGCTCGGCGCGAAACGCATGTCGTCGGTGTTGGGTTTAAATGAAAGGCCCAAGACCCCGATGCGCTTTTGACCGACGTTCCATATTGCCTCCTCTATTTTTTTTAAGAAAACTTTCTTCTGATGCTCGTTTATTTTTTCAACGGCTTTCAATAACTCAAAATCGTAGCCCAACTTTTCAGAAATCCGTATAAAGGCGGACAAGTCCTTCGGAAAACAAAAACCCCCGAAACCGATGCCGGCGTTCAAGAAACCGGCCCCGATCCGCTTATCCAGGCCCATCCCCAGCGCCACCTTTTCAACATCGGCTTTCGCGGCGTCACAGATATTGCTGATCGCGTTGATGAAAGAAATCTTTGTCGCTAAAAATGAATTGGACGCGTGCTTGATGATCTCAGCGCTTTTAATGTCGGTTACCACCCTCGTCGCCTTTAAGGGCTTATAAAGATCCATCAGGATTTTTTCGGCTTTCTTCGATTCCACACCCAAGATGATTCGGTCCGGATGCATAAAATCCTTCACGGCACTGCCCTCGCGCAAAAATTCGGGGTTTGAGGCCACGTCGAACAAAACGCCTTTTTTGGCGAAACGCCTCACGGTTTCTTTTATTCGTGCGCCGGTCTGCACGGGCACCGTGCTTTTTTCAACGATCAGTTTATAGCCGCTGATCTCCCGGGCTATCGTTGCCGCAACATTCTCGACGAAACTCAGATCCGCCTCGCCGCTTTGGCGAGGCGGCGTGCCCACCGCGATGAAAATAATTTCGGAGTTCCGTGCGGCGCTTTTTAGATCCGTCGTGAACGAGATGTTTTTCTTCTTTAGGCCCTCGCGAACAAGCTCGTCCAGACCCGGCTCGTAAATGGGCAATCGTCCTTTCTTCAAGAGCGCGATTTTTTTTGAATCAATATCGACACAGGTCACGCGGTTTCCGAGGCTCGCAAAACACGCCCCTGAAACCAATCCCACATACCCGCAGCCCGCGACTGTTATTTTCATTTTTCTCCCTTAGGCTCTGGAAAACAATAAATGACGCATTTGGAAGCCCCTCTTTTGGCCAAATACAAGGCGCGACGACGAGGCATAGTCTTGACTATGTCGAGGAGAAGCAACGCAGGAGTTGGCCAAAAGAGGGGCTTCCCCGAAGGGGCCGGACGATTTTGGGCTCCAACCTCGTCG